>JAAUXU010072042.1_pt1 | contig 46245 bp, 45 predicted proteins | sample 7278151 | NCBI WGS metagenome assembly JAAUXU01 (sample SAMN14350113, study PRJNA611818) | marine sediment metagenome | isolation source: surface marine sediment (1.8m) | place: French Polynesia: Moorea | collected 2018-08
GACTAGTCAATGGATCGCAGATCAGACTAGTCAATGGATCGCAGATCAGACTAGTCAAGGGATCAGCTGTTCTTCATGACAACCATAAATTTAGGCAAGACTTCAAAGCCGATACAGAAGCTGGAACGAAGCTGGACGTGCAGATGTAACACCAGTCTGAAACACTGGGAGAAACTGAGTCACCGCTTCAGAAACTGCATGGTGAATCTTTGCTGGTGTCCTTGGAGACCATGATAGAAAGTGATATGCGTGTGGAGCCTGACCAAGATGCAGAAAAAGTGCTCAGAAGAGGCTCTGAAGAACATTACTGGATACATTACTTTCAAAAAGAGAAAGCAATGTCCAGAATTATCTGGAAAAGGTCTTTTTCCAGCTGCTGATGCACATGGATGGATGCTGTTTCTTATTGAGGAACTAACGAAGCCATCTGAAGCTTGGCTTGATTAAATCAAAGAGTTTCAGAGGGTCTCTTCTAAGACATCCATTGACACGACCGCCTGAGAGTGCCAAAAATCATCAGTCAGCTACACAATATTGTGAAAAGCATTTCCAGGAGTACCAGAAAATTTTGTTCGCTGTACTCACAAGCAAGAGTACATATGCGATTGTAATTTTTAAGGAACGTACTTAAAACATCTCGTGACCACAGAACCAAGAGAAAAACGGAACATTTTGAAACATTGACAGCCGAGGTTGGGAGATAGTTTTCTTTATTTCCGCCATTTTTTCTTTCCTCACGTATTGTGCGAGTGACGTCTCAGCCTACGGAACGGCGCTTCCGTCTCTCGTATTTCCTCTTCTAGACGGTCAAGATCGGGTCCAATCTGGGAATCCTCTGGAGGGAAAAGCCTCAAAACTGCACAAGGTCACCATACTCATCTTGCTGTTTGTGGGCGTCGGAGCCGTCCGCATCTCAATGGCATTGCGATCCTCCTCTCGTTGGTGGTGGGGGTCCCCGACGACGACGAAGATACCGTCGCGATCGGGCCGTGGGGAAGGGAGCACATCAGGCGTTGCAGGTTCAGCCGCATTTTAACCGACACGTCGATTGTCGCAATCCTCCTCGGTCTTTGCATAAACTACCGTCACGACGTGGAGGACTGGCAACTGCGAGGAAACTGGTATCACGTTCGAGATGAGGAATAAGTGAGGGGTTGCATCGACTCGTTCTGCCCCATTATGGTCGGCATCCTGATGATCCCCCCTTCCCATTGTGTCTGCTGCACGCTCATGAGAGCCGACTGTCAGAATCATGGTGTAGTCCAATGGCAACATTTCAGTATTTTCAAAGGACCCTGTTCCAGATGCAATGAACGTAGTCTTCATGAGACAAACACTCATTTGGAGAAACATTAATTCTCTTGCAGGTAAAGCCCTAAGAACCGATGCTGGGTGGCTTTCTTTATGCACGTAGTAACTGAAACTAAACAGTTCAGGCTAGTGACATGAGAATATCCTATTCTATTTCTTTCTTTCTGGGCGATAACCCCCCCCCTCCCCCGCCGTATTGTTCTTTTCCATCCTGTTCAGCACTGTATCGCCATGATCGAGAAATAGAATACAAGAATTCGGAATGTTCGGCGAACTTCATCGTCACCTAGTCCGTTTTCCTTAAGTAGGTGGACTCTTTCATGGCTTGGCTGGAGGATGTTGGAGCTGGAGGAGCAACTGCCCATGACGTGATTGATGGTGGTGTACAAATTGTCTGGCCTACCGGGGGTTCTGAGGCCTTCCGGATGCACCTGGACAGAAAATGTCACAGAGACTTCAGATCCTCTCTCGCGGGCTGTCCCATCCTCTAGGGGTCCTCGCGGATTGTCAGAAGTTATGATCAGTTCAAGGAATTCCTGGCGCCCCAGACACGCGCCCTTGGTGTACGTAATACACACATCTTGCTGAAAGGTTGAAAATACTCCTTTTAACCTTTTAGCAAGATGTATCAGATGAGCGGCATGGAGAGACGCCCAAGAAATGTGATCGTCAGGAGTTTTGCCAGGATATTACGGTGGTCCCCGCTTTTTGGTTGTGCCACGAGCTGGAATCAAGGTTGCATATATGCAATGTTATATGTACGTTAAAAACTAAATATGTAGAATATCTGCAATATCATCTACGCAAATGGCATTCGACGGCAGGAAGTAAGACTGGTTGCGGTTGTCATTGCGCATTCGGTTGATCGTTCGTTCAATAAGATCAATCTTGAAAACAGGAAAGTCGTGCTTAAAGTATTTCCTTTAGAAAGTTGCTAAAACTCAGTGAAGAGTGAAAAACGCTCCATCAGCCATGGAATTTTATGAAGTAAGTCAATGTAGTGAGCGCAGGACTTGGAAAACGTGCACCTTCTCAGTGGCGCCATAAGTGCGGACTTTTGCACCATAGAACAAGAGGCCTAGCGCACAGCCTATCCACGTTATCTTGCAACTTTTTTATTTTTCAGTAAAACTCGGCCATTTTTTGGCCCAATCGGCTCGGTTTCGGCGCTTGTGTGATGTAAATGTTTGGCAACCTTAACAGCAATGGGTGTTTACTACAGTATTTGTACTAAAAACTGCAGATGACCCTCGCTATCTTCAGGTGTGCTGTCACACCAACGTTTCCAAAGGTTGTACGAAAGGTGTATCGAAACAATGGCAGCCACTTTAGTGATGTTCAAGTAAAAGTTTTTAGCAAGTGTCTCCTCCATTGCCACAGTCTCATTCTGATGAGTGGCTTTTTGCACCCGCAACCGATTTGCCAGACACGTGGAGAGGTTGTGTCTTGTCAAGGCGAAGGCGAAATCAACGCTGTTATGAACGATCTTTTGCTTAGAACCTAAACAATGAAGCAGGGATTAACACAGCAACACAGAGCAAGGCAGTTATCGACGGATGGACTTAATTTATGGACGTAAGCATAAAACCGGATTCTCTCTCAAAAGTCACACACGCGAGGGTTAGATGCGACTTTTTTTTGTCAAAACTCATCCACAAAAGGTGTTCCTATTCTGGACCGGAATAACCCCATGCCCAAGCGAATAAGAGTGACAGCTTTTTGGTTCATTTTCTCAAACGTGTCCCTCTTCTACAGGGTGAACGAAAAAGTAGTCTTCAACCCTTCTTAATTTTTTCCCCTCACCCCATAGGAGAAGGGGAGAAGTCGACAATGCCTTGTCAAAAAAAACGTTGGATCTTCAGTAATGTGCTGGGCAGAGGGAGGACTCGTTCAGATCATTACTTTGTTGATCAGTCACTCTTGTCACTTTTCATCCGATTTCTCTACTGCTGCTGCTTCAAGTACCGTTTGCAGTAGTGGTGACGCGAGTCACTCAAGCTGTGGACTCGGGACCCCTGGGGCCCTTTATGTCCAGTACCAGACGAGTCCGGACTTGAGCCTTCTGGATCAAAGTAGCGTCAAGGACCATTGTGTCATGGGAAATGACCGTGGACGACTAGGACAGAATTTTTTTTTATTCTCAGCCCCTTATATTATTTATACACTGCTTCAAAGAGTTTCACAGGCCCATCTCATACGTTTTCACGGGCCTCCGCTTTGGCAAAAATATTTGCAGGGGAGCTGAAAGCCTCGGCTCCGTCCTGTCTTTAGCAAACAAGAAGGCTATCGTCATTGCTTCAACCCCCCTGGGGAGAAGTACCCGTCCGTCATCACCAACTTGATCGTGACGTACAACAGTGGACTTTCTAACCCGAGAAGAGTTCATTTTTTCTGATAAACTGCACACCAAGGGCCATTCTGTTTGCCTCAATCACATGCCGTGAAGACGAGAAAACAGCACCAGCATCACCAGCAGACCAGGACAGAGATCACTGAAGATGTCATTTGAGAGAGCCCTGCAAACTGTGAGTACCATGTGTTCTTCGCCATCACCGGAGTCTCGGTCTCCCTGGATGTAGCAAAATCGCCGATGAGGCTGTCACCAGTGACAGTTGAGGCTTTGTGTGGCTGAAATGGCCGTCTCTTGGCAGGCTTAGAGATACCTCAGGAAGTCGTGCTGCAAGCCAGCGAACTGCATTGAAGTCATCGTTAACGGGGTCTTTCTTATCGTTTAACAGGTGGGTGACTTCAACCGTTACCAGCATCTCCTCATGGTCTTGATCTTTCACGTCACATTCATGACTGGCGTCAACTACTACAACCAGGAAAGAAAGCACTCGTGCTTTGCTGTTCTTGCTCGCTCTCTCTCACAAGCATTGCACTGGCACTGTAATAAGCTTAGGATTCCAAGATGTGCAAAAACATTGCATTGGCGATACCAGCTTGTTGCGCGCTAGCTGAAGTCATGAGTATTGGACAAATCGCCATTTCTGTCTGTCTTACTCCTCCTCGTCCACGCACTTGGCGGTGACGACGCTGTCCACGCTCACCATGCACTCCGTGTTGTCACCTGCACCCCGATTCATTTTGTTTTTACTCTGGAAACTGGCTGAACCGGATGACCCTCAACAACCTCTCTTCCCTCACCCCCTCTCATGGTAGCTGCTCACTCAGGCTAATCTGGTTGAACACCGGGAGCACCCGCTCCAGAGCCGGACCCTGGCACAACAATCAGTAGAGCTTCAGTTATGTAGAGATTCATTATTGTTAATACCTCAGTATTAGGGATTGGAGCTGAATCCTGTTCGAATTGTCTATAAGTAAAGAAAAAAAAGGGAATCTTTCCGGAAGAAAAATCCTCCAGCTAAAGTCGCCTTGGCTTCATTTCTGGCTGAAATAATCTATCAAGTAGAAAAGATATGAAAGTAGTAGATAATCTGCACATGCTATAACAGAGTGATTCAAAACATGTAGAACTGCCGTCATTTAAAGCGTCAACGACTGTGATATGACAAAGTGACTTCCTGAGTGCTCGTGAACCTCCCAAGCAAGACTACGCGTTGAGCACCCAAACATGATCGTTTTGGGACTTTTTTTGACGAGAAAAATCTCTCGGAAATCAAGAAAACAGTCAACTTTTCATACCAGTGGCAAATTGTGACATTGATATTTAGGTTCATACTTAAGTTTGCTCGAGGGTTTTCCACGCACCGGGTAGCAAAAACAAAGAGTTGGTCAGCAAATCAGTTGTGAGTTTTTGACGGTGTGATATCGAAACTTGACCTTACAACAGGGTGTCTGGAAACAACTGACCCCAGTTCCATGTCGTGAATCGCACCTAAAATATCGTTTCTGCCATTGAGCAGGGCAGATTCAGGCAACTTTACGGAAATATGAAGCTACAGTGACTTCCTGATCACGGAGGACAATGATCTTAGTATTCTCGGAGCTAAACATGATGACCATGCTGGCAAATGATCCTTCTCAACCTCTCTTCAAATTCATCTATAGCCTGATCCAGTGCTGCTACCGCAACTGCACGAATTTCATCGTTTCTCTTCTAATTCTCCCAAATGTGTGACTGGGCTGAATTCAGAGTTTTACGGGGTTTACAGCTATTGCCGCCCTTTTTAACTTCTATTTTAGGCAAGTTTTTTGAGGTCATCTATTTTTCCTTAAACTTTGGACTTTGAGAATTCACAATGCGTAAGTAGTTTGCTCTCGTGACAAAAAGTAACTGGGGAGCGACCTTTAAAATGCGGTCATCTGTTTCGGGACGCCCTGTACATTGACAAGAAGCTGAGGTGCCTTTCCAGCAACTGGGCCTTTTCCTGGGCCCCCAAAGTCGAGCATTCCCTTGTTGATGCTTTCCAGAGCTTTGGAACCGACAGGTCTGTTATTGCTTGCTGACTCAGCATCGAGCATGCCTCAATTATGCCACCCAGAGACTTTGATCAGAATCTAAACGTTAGCGGCCAACGACTTCCTCAGCATCAAATATGCCTCAGTTGCGCCTCTCGGACACTTTTTGGGCACCCACAGACAATTGGCGCCCATTTTTGGCGCACCCCCTACCCAAAAGGTGCCGAAAACCAACCCCAGGGACCAAAATGCTGAATGTACCGGTACATGGATCTGGGTGTGTGGGAATACTCGTTCCAGCGCGAAAGCGGACACACGGACATAATTTTCCCTTTACAGGGCAAAAGACAAGATATTGAAAACAAAAACCAAAATTTTGTTGTACATCTTTGGCAGAGCCTCATTCGATACTGAGACACCCTGTACAAGCGTTTGGTTTTTCTTCATTCCGATGCGAATAGACCAAGAACGAGTGTTTTTCTTGACCAATAAGATTTTCATCTTCTTTACTCCTCCACATCGATGTCGCCTTTTGCCTGGAAAACCAGATCCTCGAAGCTTCGGATCGGAAAACAGCACCAGCCAGTGTTACCAACCTGTCGTGGACGCCCAGTGAGACTTGTGCTGGATGTTGTAGACTTGTGGCAGCTCTGACCCTCTTTGCTTCAGCCTCCTCTCCAACATTTCGCTGGGCGAGATTGATTCCGTGATCTCAAACCTGCCTCGAGAAGAAAGCTGCACCAACGGATGGGATTATGACCACTCAAAATTCTTTATCACAATCACTTCAGAGGTGAGCATCAGCAGTGCAAAGTAAGAGTAAAGCTAGTAGTAAATTATGTTTAGCATAATTGCCACAGCATAAAGTTGTTTATGTCGTAAATGCTGCTCAATAACTTTATTCAGTCTTCATAAAATCAGAGTTACCAAAGGGCCACGATTTCTGAGTTATGAACTTGAAGCTGGGGTGAAGCGGACATTGTTTGTTTGACCCACGAAAAGCTTGTGAACTGATTACGCTGCAGAGAAATTGGGTCTGTGACGAGGACTTCAGGCCACCCACTCTACACCAGGCGTTCTGGAGTGGAAATGTCGTGGGATGTTTCTTATGGGGACTCCTCAACGACAGGTAAAATGACTTCGACTGAGACTCTCGATTCTTTGGAACTGGCAAGCATAAATTTTTTTCCTACACAGACATTCGCATGCATTTCAGCTTTGGCCGACGGCCCACGATCTTGCTCAGCCACCTGGTCTACTTCTTGGGAGGAGTGTGCACCTACTTCGCCCCCAGTTACTGGACCATCGGCGTCAGCAGGTTCACGGTTGGCCTATCGCATCACTCCCTCTCTCATGTTCCATATCTGCTGGGTAACTCTTGGATGAATGAGACCCTTTTTTCTGTTGCTTTAACACCAACCACATTTTAGCCCTAGAATATTGTGGAGTCGATCGTCGAACGATTCCTTTACTAGTGTTGATGGGGTCATACTCATTCTCTTCCGTCATCCTCCCGTTCTTGACCAAGGTATTCACAAGTATTTGAAAAAGAGGCAAAAAGGTCTGCATTTGAAGAAAAAATAGGCCGTACCCAACTGGCGCTGGCTCCTGTTGGCGGCAACCTTGCCCAATCTCCTGGTGTTGGCCTCGTTCAAGCTGATCCCGGAGTCGCCGTCGTGGTTGATCTGCAAAGGCAGGCACATAGAGGCCAAACAAGCTCTCGACCGGGTGGCCAAAGTCAACGGCACCTGCTCCAAGGTGAACGACGACGTCTTATTAACTCACATAGCTACGCACGTACGAAAGGAAGTGTGACCCACCTCTTGCAACAGGCGGCCCTGGAGGTCCTGGACCAGACCTTGGCGAGGGACGTCGAGCTGCGCGCGAGGAAGTTGAAGCGAACCAACTCGATGCTGAAGCGCATCCGAGGCATAAAGAAGGTCCTGGCCTACTCCAGACTGATCTTCCACGGCTTCTTGGCTGTCATTCTATGGTAAAAAAGTCAATTTGCGTGAGTCTTGCCTCTGAAAGAATCTCGTCTTCTCAGCGTTGTAGCCTTCATGTGCTATTATGGCCACGTCGAGCACACGTCTCACATTGGGCACGACCTTTACTGGTCATTCGTCTTCGGGGCCTTGGTCGAGATTCCAGCCTACTCAATTCCCTTCCTTATCAACATTTGGGGAAGAAAACCCCTCATGATACTCATGATGTTGGGCTCTGCAATAGCTAGCATCGCATATGGATTCACTCCAGAAGGTAATTTTTCAGCTCATTGCGTAGGTCCTTACGCACGGGGTGCGCCATATCTTAGCCACTGGTTTTATTCATAAGTTTATGAACATCACGTATCGTTCGATCCATAATTTTGCGCCAGTTTATGCTGTTGATGTCAATACGACCATACATATGTCATGACCATGAAATATGTCTTGAGTGATTCTCCATTGAGTGCAGCCATGTCGTCATCACTCAAGCCACTACATGTCCGGGATCCCTGTCAAGTAAGTGAGAAACCGCCATTGCATTAGGAAAAAAGCGAGTGTTGCTGCACATGCAACACTTCCTTTGTAAAAAAAGAGGGGGGGGGGGATGTTGAACCTTTTGAGTGTAACAGAAATGAGGCCTCTTTCGTCTCCAGCCTGGAGGAGTGCGGATCTTTGCAGATCAAACAGCACCGCCGATCAGGTTGGGACTGATGGCAAGGATAAGAGGAAGGTGCTGGACCAGTATTACTCAATACAAGACTGCGCTACATTGCTAGCTCCAGCTGGAAGACTCTCAGTACAGTATCTCCCATCTATCTGTTTGATCCTGCAGCAGTTGATTAGGTGGATTTGCCTCCATAGTCACTTTTGGTGGTCGCGTTGGGCCAAAGCGAAATATGTCGCACTCTATATGAAACTGTGCCTGTTTTTTTTACGGCACACACGTGTTCTTCATCGATTTTTTGCCGCCACCTCTGCATTTTGCTCTATCAAACGAGATTTTTCGGCTGAAGATCGTAAACTACTCCTACTTGATGTCAGAAATCCGTTTGACCACCTACTCAAGACAGATGGGGGAGAAGCGTAGTGTTAGCAAGTATGTTTAATACTACTTTTTAGAACCTAACCTGTCGCGCCTGCTGACTGCTTTGGCCGGACGAATGTTCGCAGCGGGCACCTACTACATCAGCCTGCAGTACGCGTCGGAGATCTTCCCCACCGTCATGAGGGGCATTGGCGTGGCAATGTGCGAGATCTTTGGTGGCATCGGGCTCTTCCTCTGTCCACAGATCGTCCACCTGGTAGGTCCAAGTGCTGTCCTCGTGATCATTTTTGCAAAGGTCCGCGTTTCAACCCTTAACTTGTCCTCTGAGTGAGCAAACCAAAAATCAGCTTGATCAGAACTCGCACGGTGGAGAACAAGGCCGAAAACGTCAGTGACAACAAAGTCGTTGACTTCTGACACGCCAATAACGTGAGGAATGGCGGTCTCAGTGACACAGAGTGCAGATGTCGAACTTGTCAGTGAAACAATCAAGATCCCCCTCATTATCTCATTAACCTTGTCTAATGACTCCCTTTATCGAAGCACCGGATTGAGTAGTTGCTTCACCTCTAGCCATGCGTACACAAACTGCGCAGCACAGTATGTGCAGTCCGTCGTATGCATGCGGTCTGCACAGCACACACCTTCCTGCCTCACCGATGCAACTGTGTCAGAAAGCTGACTGTAATTGAAGGCTTTGTTCGGGGCGATTTTTCTTAGCCCGTAGCCATGATGATAAATGGCTGACTCTTTTTTGGGGACAGCGAAAAGCTTGTGTGAGACAGACCATAATCATCATTGACTGACACCCACGCTGCACTTTCTCTCTCTCACACACGAGCATCATGTACGACACGCTCGAGCAACTTTTCTTCAAGCTCCAAATATTGGCTCGAAAGAGAGCAAAGTTTTGCACACGCGCAAGAGTTGCACACACCCAGTGGTACCCCCCCCACACACACACACACGAGAACTACATATACACTAACGCGCACACCGTAAAAACACACACAATAACACAGGAGAATTAGATACACGCGTAGTAATAAAAAACGTCTGAAATTGTTCGAAGGGCAAATCTCACTCCTTTCTGCCTCTGCTGATCTTCGGCGTGCTGAGCCTGGTGGGCGCCTTGGCAACGGTCTTCCTGCCCGAGACCTGCGACGAGACACTGCCGCAGACCCTAGAGGACGCCAACGAGTTCGGGAAGGACCAGCCCACCTGGTGCATCAGGGTCCGGAGGAAGAGACAGAACTCGTAACGTCGCACCTACCTTACCTACGTAGTCAATGCAGCATTTCGCACGCATAAAACTTGGCTGAGCTTGAGTGCGCTCGACATTCCTGCCCATTGTTATTCAGCCAAATGTCTCTGGATACGTGCCACGTAATTTGAGCCCATCACTTATTTTTGGGCAGGCCCAACTTCATTTGCAAGTGAGGAAGGTCGAAGATGGCGATAAGACTTTATCCTCTCACACTTACACAGTACAAAAAACCACACTCATCCAACTTTATTTTATTCGTAGCTCGGACGATGCTCGAGGAAAAAACCAAGAAGAAGATGAACAACAAAACAATATCGAGTTGTTGTGAAACTATTCTTACGGTAGCTCTATTTTTATTAATAAAGTTAAAACAGCATTGACAACGGGTGAATTTTCGCCTAGGGAAGCTGTCCTTTCGTCCGTCTCTTGAAGAAAAAGACTAACATATTTAAGCACCTGAAATGCCCTCTTTGGGGGTAAAAAGAACAAAAATGGGTAACGTTTATCAGTCGATAAAAAAGTGCGACAATTCTGAAGGCTGTCCTAAACATTTGGTGACAGAAAATGAACAGGAAAATCTAACTCATATGCACTTTTTGCCACCTTCACTGCTAAAGATCTTGACCTAAGATTCCGAGGTCCAGTCCAATTTGTCCCAAAGACGCGTTTACTGTTCTAGATTGAATGCCCATGCAATCGTTGACTTGAAGACACCTCAAACTTGTTCCTTTTGGTGCTATCAATCACAATGTGTACTGTGTCAGTACGGGAGGTGAGTCTGTGTACACGCGCGCGCACGCGGACACACACGCAGACACATTCATGTACGCACACGCACACCTGCGTCACCCATCTGTGTGACTGAAGAGCTCTCCACGGACCCTTGGCTTGTTCCACGACGCTGTTGTTGGTCGATCAACAGACTTTAAAGCTTACATAACACTCTTTTCCGGGCGTGTCCACATTTTGCCAGCAAATACTATGCAGTGTTTGCACTGCAACAGTGATTAAGAGGCATTGGCTGAGAGAATTCGTCTTGGTGCACGTACAAAATACGTACAGGGCGTTTCAGTTGGGCTGCAAAATTTAGTATATTCATGCTCCTTCAGCTTGTCTTTGCTTGGCGTTCAAGTTGACGATCTCGAACATACAACCGTTTATGAAACGTTTTCAATTAGAAGCCAAAACATGATCAAGATTTCAGTTGAAGCAGTTGTACTTGCCCAAGCTCCACACCTTGAAGGTGGCAAATACATATTTGGGCAAGTATTTTGTCACCAAATTCTGAGACAACCTGTACGCAGTGGCCCAAAAAGTCACCGGATGATGTAAGAGGAAACATAGGAAGTGAACACACTTGAACACATTCACGGCACTTTGACGCCCATCGACTGTACGTACTTGGTACACGAGGTCTCCAGATGATAACGTACGTATTGTACGAAGACAGTCACATCTCTGCATTGTCTCACTCAATACTCAATCTACGTGTGTTCTGACGTTTTCCTCCATGTCTGTCCCTTTTTGGTGACGACCTGACTGACGGGGGGCACGCCTTGAATTGGACCAGGACTCACTTGTGTACGCCATTGTCAGGCTCGTGCAATTCTTCTAAGGGAAGTGGATGATCGTTCTTCCTATTGCAACATCTTTTTTCCCCCCTGTCTGATCGATTCGGTTTTATAGGCCTACTTAAGTAGGCATGCCAATGTCAGCCACCTTCCTCCTTCTCATGTAACTTCTTGCCACAGAGAGTCTCCTACTCTTTTTTTTCTTATTGTCGTATATGTGTGTATGCATAGCCAAGCCTTGGGCATGGCTCCTGCAAGGCCTGGTAGGCTAAGAAGGGAAGGTGCCACGGACGTGGACTACAGCAGGAGTAACACCCACTCAAAAGTCATGAGCGGAAAACAGGGGTTCCGACGTTCAGAAGTGCCCAATTTAGCCTCACTTTTTTCTTCCCCTGCTTTGGCGTCCACACGAATAACAGCCTGTGTATCTCGTCATGGAAGCTTTTCAAATGAAGGCAGGGTGGGTTTTTTTTGGGGGGGGGGGAGGGGGGGAATTCATTTTGGAAACCACTCTTTGCACCACAGAACAATGCACGCACGCATCTTGCCCAAAGCGTCAGCGTGAGTGAGTCACTGCCTAAAAGCGGAGAGTTTTTTCGCCAGCCCACGCATCCCTCCTTGTTGGCCAAGCCCGGGCTCGAGCTCGCGGGCGAGGGCGAGGGCGACGGCGCGCGCGCGCTGCTCGTGCTCATAAAGACATATACGTAGTTGGTCTGTATATACCAAGAGGTGCGTGCGCGCGCAAATTCCTGACACATGTGCGCGCACACGCAGAAACCGTTCGTATCTCCGAGAAAAAGTCTTCTCGGTTACACTTTGTGATCTGAGAGTGAACCAAAAATGAGGAAAGACTCGTTCCACAACTACCCCTTGTTGACGTCGTTGTCGTCGCAGCACCCGAACGGGAACGGGAACAGGTGAGGGTCTTTTATCCACTCTACAGCGTTGATGTAGGTCAAGTTGGCCTTCCGCACGTAGGGTTTTTCTCTCTTCTTCTTGAGAGTTTTGGAGCACTACAATGTGAGTAAAGCTTGCATCTTCCATTCATCACAGGTACGACGATGACGAGGAGGAAGAGGAGGAGGAGTGGACTACCAAGAAGAAGGTGGAGACGGTCACAAAAAAGAACATAGAGAAGAGGCTGAATCGTCAAGTAAGACCTAAAACCAACAGGTCCTTCAGTACACAAGCTTCATCCGTCTGGATGACTTTAGGTTGTGCTGAACGATGGTCGAGTGATAGACGAGGCCGATCCCGAGGTGACCGTGGACACGCTCGAGGACAGCCAGACCCACGAGGAAGAGGACTCCGACCACAGAGACACAAAGTCCTTCGGATTCAACAGAGATTGGGTCTTGGCTCAGGGGTAAGAGTTTTGTTCAGTGTTTATTAGTTGTGCTGTACGCACATGTACGTACATGTACTTACATACGTACGTGTAATATAACGTTATATATATATAACGTTAACGTTGCATATATGCAACATGTGACGCATGCTTACACTGGACTCTGTTTGTTGGTTCGTGCGTTAGAGCAAAAGCACCGAAATATGACTTGCCAGTGGCGAAATGGCAATATTGCAATTATTGGCGAATCCGCCGAATGCAGCGCATACATGTGCTGCTCTGATTCTGCCAGCCTGCGTGAGAGAGAAAGAGAGAGAGAGAGAGACAGAGAGAGAGCAGATGTGCGGATGTGCTCGCGTTGCCTTGTGGGTGGTTGCGTGGGCGTTGTTGGAACGAATATTTTGGGCAACGCAGATGAGTTTTGGGGAGAAGTGTTGGGCAGGCAGTAGTGGAGTCAAGATAGGAAGGATAAGGACGTCGAATAAGAAACGCAATTGCTGCATCTTGCACGCATGCATTATGCACTGCGGAGAAAAGAGCCATTGAAGCAGTGCTTTCTGTCCAAGCTGGGACGGTAGAGGAGTAACTTTCCAACTAACCTGTGGTACTCATACTTTCCTCTCTTGCCCGCAGGAAAGGTGAAGACGCTCTCGAAGAGAGATTTCAACGCAAGGTAGAGAATCAATGACTTGAGCAATACTAGTGCGAATTTCCCAGCAAGCTTTTTGTGCAACACAGATCAACACATACGACGTCCACACGAACTCGGTCACATCGGCGGCGGCCCAGAACTTGGGGGAATTGAGAAGGGACGACCTCGACAAGGTCCTTAAAGACGGCAGAGACGTGAGGCAACTGGTCAAGCGCAGAGAAGATGCGTCCCCGAATGCCATAGCAATTCCTGCAAGAGAAATTCACAGGTACTGACTACACTGTAGGATGGCAAAAAAAAGTTGTTCGTCTGGATGTCGTTCTTGACGGCGGGGCCCATTTGGATGAAGTTGGGCATGGCGATAGCGGATTAGGCGCCCCTCACCTCCCCGTCAGCAACGGGGAGAGGACTCGGAGAGCTCCTTTATTCGGTGAAAGTCTCAGCACGGTAGCGGGGAGCTGTTTCACATCTTGACATTGAGTAGCAGAAGGTATCGCATAAAAGAAATTGACTCCATGAGATTGAAGGGTTATAGAAACTTGTGTCACGCAACTTTCTCCTCAGATGGCTTCTCACCAAGGCAGAGTACTTTTCTCTATGTGGTCATGAAAAAGCTACCATAGATGTCGTGATCTTACCATGTAGTTTGTAATAAATTTTGAAGGCCCGTGGAAGCTGAACAGAATATAAAATTTTGGTTTAACGTTACAATCTCTAATGGGCCTGATTTAAATCTGATAAAAATTTAAAAGCAATGTGATGTGATGCTGACGAGTCGAGATACAACGAATGGCCGTGACTTTCACCACCCGGCCTACGGAGCTCCATGCCTCAGACAGAGGTTAAGCCTAAAAAATGCATCTGCTCTGTAGCACTTGTATATTAACAGGGAGGGGGGGAGGGCAGAGAGAAACCCCTAATTTCTTGGGCACCCCCTGAGATGAGTCCACATGAGGAGCCAATGGAGTCGGGAATGCGGGAGGAAACTTTCGTAGGAACAAGGAAGATGACGCCGAAAAAGTCCGGTGTCGTCAGTATAGCGGGGCTGGTTTCTCCGGGCTTCTCCAGAGGATAGACCCAGATAGCGCCCACTGACAATGAATGAACATGTTAGCATAGCAAAGAATGCAATGATGTATACACACGCAGAGACAGTTGGCACGCCCGAAAGGTTGACCGAGAGGACTTGCACGAGTTGAGTCGACGATCAGCAGTAGATGGGAGATTGCGCTCTGAAAGAAGAGTGGTGAGGCAATATTAGATATTGAAGCGACCCCATCGATGCTGACCGCGTTTATTTCATATACTAGGTGAAAGAAACTACTGAGGACTTCGATGGTGAGACTCCTGAGGAAGGATCAAGCGAGGACTCGACCTCATTCGACGGAGACGGAGACGCTTACACACACAGACGAGAAGAGAGATTTGTGGACTACTACGCGGGCGGGCGCCCGACCTCAGAGGCCACTCACCTTCGCAGAGGCATGCACGTCATCTCACAAGACCGCGCTCAGCGGCCGCTCCAGCATCACCCTCGCCGCCACCGCGACCATCAGCACCCACCGCGGAGATCTTCTCGGCAGCCGCCTGCCATCACGTACGATGGCAGCGGCGGCGGCGGCGGGGGCGGCGGTTACAGCGACTCCACCGTCGATGGAAAGCCGCCGCCGCGAGGAGGCGGATCTCGACCATCGTCAAAGAGCCGCCACCAGTCACAGCCAAGTACCCGTAGCAGTCGCCCACCGAGCAGTGAGAGGTCGTACCCAACTACGTCAGTGAAGTACTCTACCAAGGACGTGTTCGTAGGAGCGGCTGCAAGGAACTTTCACACCATAGAGCGAAGTCACAGGGTGGGCAAGGACAAGGCATCATCGCCACGTCACCCAACCAACATTGGATCAGGTATCTCCTATTCGGTACTTCGGCGTCTTTGTGTGTTTGTGTACGTACAAGTGAAGTAGTACCAGCGCTTTCCAATAGTGGCTGTAGTAGCAGACTCTCCTATCCACACTTATATGAACGAACTATTCTTAGGTAAACCTCACCATTCGGACAGCGACCGCTCCTACCGCTCCCGCTCTATGTCGAGATCCTCCGCAGATTACAATCAGCCAAGAATGGCGAGCAGTAGAGACGTCGAACACAGGTGAGAGGAAATCAAGTCTAAGCTCACTTAATCTGCAGATCAGCATCTGCCACTCTACACTCTAGGACTACAAGGAGTGACCTGGATCCTGAGCGCGAGAGCAGACTGAAGAGAGCTCTCTCATTCAACAGAGGCACTCCAAGCAAGAGTCTCCTGGGCTCAGTCAAATCGCTCTATGCAACAATCACCAAGGGAGGGGCCAAGAAGTCTGGCAAAGAGAACTGGTTCGACAACGGAGACTCAAACGGCCTCGGCCCGGTAGGGGTGAGCGGGACTAACTTGCAGACATATCAATGATCTTGTTTTGCTCAGGTGAGGCCGCCCAGGAAGCACCGCAGCACGTCGTACTTGGGGGGCAGCAGTAGCAGCATCAACCAACAGCACAGGAGTCCTTCTCGCCAGCCTAGATACAGCCAACAGCACAGGACTTCGTACAGCTACTCGTCTGGTAACATTTGGTTTAGTCGAAATCGAAATAATTTCGAGTCTTTTTGCGGAAACTTGTTATCGAAACTCGAAATTTTCCCTTCGAGTTTCGGTTTTTTGATAAGAAAAAAGAAGGCAACAAAACTGGCTGGAGCCGTAATGGGGATCTCCCTGGCAGGTTTTAGAGCCGATCACTTGAAAAAGGATAAAAGTGAGGTTAAAAAGAGTTCAGCTTAAGTTACGGTGTACATCTGGCAAGCGAACATGGTTAACCACTGTTTGCAAAAAAAAGGCCAAACACTTAAAATTTGCTGAGAACGTTGGCGAGGATGCTTTAAATGTGATGAAATTTCATATGCGCCTGCACAATGCTCACCCAAGCCAGTAATCATCGTCTTGGGCCAGCTCGGGCTCATCCGTTGTACTCATGCTATAAATACTCCTCTATGACCATGATGAATGAGTCCAGGTTGGTCGAAGATGACAACCACTGGGTTGCACTAACATTGAGCAGGCCCGTGTATAAGTTCAATGAAAGTTTTCAAATTCTAGGTGCTTGACCTTTTTCGTCTGGACTGTGAAAGTGTCAGGAATTGATGTGTAGCATTTTTCACTATTGGTAAAAAGCTCGGAACTCGAAATTCGTACTAAACTCAAAGTCGACACTGAATTTCACCATCTTAATCATTTTTGGCAACACTAGCTGGAAGTCACTAGGGAGTGGGCAAACTTTGTACACGTCTTTCCAGATCCCAGCCGCAGCTACCACTCTGATCAGAACATGAACACGAGGGCGACAAAGAAGCACAGCACTCAGAGCACCGTGTCCGGTTACTTCAACTCTCTGAAGAAGAGGAGTCCCAGGAAAAGCCACAGGGAGGCTTCTCCAGTCGTCCACTACAGCAACGGAGGAGCTCCGGGTGATCACAGGTGAGTGAACAGACAGGATTGCGCCTGGGTTCCATCTCACTCACCTTCATGTCTTCCCCGCACAGGCCTGGCAAGGGCCTAGAGAGGCGGAAGACTGTGAGCTCCTACGACGTGTCCGACAACCGGGACGCGCCTCGATTTGAAGCACACAGACACAGGGAGAGCTATTCGGGGAGGCTTTTTGGCCAGGAGGAGGACGGACAGGTGAGTGCCCGTCCCTGACTTGTCCTTGACACTGACCAAGCTGTTCTCCTAGGTGGAGTCGCGGGAAAGGCCGGCCCCCGACATGCGGAAGCTGCTGCTCAACAACGTCAACTTGAGCAGGAAGATGAGCGTGAATAGAGGCGGCGCTTTCGTCGACGGTGGCGGAGCCCGATCTGGGACAGTGGAGGGCATATGAGAAACAACACATTAATTTCCATTGCATGAAGAAGGAGAAGAAGAGTCTAATGAAAAAAAGTCTCAAAAAAAGCTGATGAAATAACAGCACGAAATACACGCAGTTTGTAACTGGACGACGGATCTGAGCAACCTGCACGCGCCGACGCACGTGTTTTCGCCCAGCAAACGCTGGCAAATTCCCTTGCCTGAGTACGAATGTGACAGATGCTGATAGTCTCACCTCTTAGAGAGACTTGACAGACTTTATTTCACATGTACTGAGGAGCAACCTTCGGAGGCCTCCTTTCACATGAACTGAGGAGCCACCACACAGGGACAATCATGCAGCACTGTTGTACTTTGCTCAGAGCAGACGACTTCTTTGTTTCTGTCATGTGCGCGTGCACGCACAACATGCGCAAATGATGCACAATTTGGCATATGCGCTGCAGTTTGGAATATGCAAACTTCCTTTTTGCTGATTTTGTAGCCACTCATCTTTATCTCTTCTTTCAAGCCTCCTTGGGTATGGAGGAGAGAAGGAAAGGCGTCCTCTCGTGGAAGGAGTGAGCGAGCACAATAGAACACAAGAGCTGGCATATAAAGCACAGAAACCATGGAGTTCAGTTCCTGGCCTCAGACACAGTTGACGAGCTCACAGTGAATCCTGGAACATCTTCGTCTTGCTGCTCTTCACCATGAGCCAATCAGGGCTCCGCAGACCCACCATTTCGGTCTCGTCGGCGTCGCCTTCGCCACCATCGAGACCACGGTTGTCGGCTACGTGGAACCAGCCGATGGTGGAAATCCGCCGCGCGTCCGCCGGGGCGGTAGTGGACAAAACGCCCGTAAAGTGTCGCTCGGCCATGTCGGCGGGCTCTCTGCTCCTGTTGCCAGCCCCTGCCACAGCGACTATCGCGGCTGCAGGAGAGCGCCACGACGGAGGGGTTGGCGCAGGTGCTGGCGCTGGCGTCGGCACCGGCACTGGCGCCGGCTACTTGTACGGGGCGGTTGATGTCACTACTACGTGAGTGCATAAGTTTGTGACGTGAGTGAACACAATCCCTTTTTGACATGAAAAAGACTATTACGTACACTCCAAACATAGAACATTGAACAGGGACCTCCTTGATGTACTTGCTGACTCAGTAGAATAGCATGAACAATGCTAGAACTCACAATGAGGTCTCAACATTAGAACTGTATCGACATCTTCAGGAAATGCGGCCACAGGAGAGGTTCCTCCGTGTGTTCCCCTAGATTGGTCACCCTGGATGAGCTCAAAGTTTGGACAGCTTCAACGTCAATGACAGCAAGGGCACCTTCCGAGGCAAGGGCTGCAGAGGCGAAGCTCAAGCAGTCATCCAGCGAAGTGGACAATCCAAATGCCATTGTTCAGTCAGTTAAAGCATGACAAATACGAGTATATCGCTCGACTTTGACCTTTCGACCTTCTTTAAAGAGCATTCACTGTACTGTTCCAGATGCCCTCCAGGCACCAGCTGTCACAGCAAGGGCACGAGCCTGGCGAGCAGCACCTCGAGCGTCTTTCTCCCCGCGCTCCACTCAGCCAACCGCCGTTCGACCTCCTCATTCGTCAACAGGAATCCTCGGGGATCGGGTTCTGCGGCCAGTACGCCTCTCCGATCACTGAAAAGCAAGTGACTTTGTTGTCGAGGAAAAGCAAAAAAAAAAAAGGGAAAATCCTGTTATTTGTCATAAATATATTCTTTTCAATGCAATCAGGCGAAGAGAAGTACCGTCGGTATTACGACCTAACCACCCGCGTGAGGTCATTGTCTCCCGCCGAGCGGTGCTTCAGCTTCCTGTTGCTCATCGTCACCGCCATCTACGCAATGGGCATCTTGATCGCGGTCATCTTGCTGTTCTGTCACAGGCTGCTGTTTGACTAACGAACTGCTACATAAGCGCTGGAGAGCTGAATAAATTGCGCGAACACCCTCGTCCGTAACATCTTCCGCAATTCTGTCTGCTCGTACTCGTGAGAGGCGTATGCATAATTCGCATCTTGTCTAAAGTTCTGCCTCCAGAGCAGGATCGAATCAGTGTCAGTATAGTCATGCTGAGCTCGACGACGCCAGATTTCCTTGATGCGACGGTAATTGAAAGGAGGGGAACTTTCTGGGCTTGAAGGAGCTTTCTTGTATTCTGGTAGGAAGACGGGAATATAGACGAAAAAATCGACTTGTGCAACTCCAGCTTCCTTGTTGTACTCGTACAATGTTATGTGGGACACTCCAACCGATGCTGGAAGGAGTCCCAATGTGAGGCTTTTAATACATCCATGGTAGTGTGTGAAAGTTACTTTCGCGGTTAGATGACGTTAGTATCATGGTGAGACTTTCGCTTCCTCTTGTCATCTCTTTTTCTTGCGGACGTAGTCCAACGTGTCAGTGCCTTCGTGGCCTTCGGAACTTCGAGCTATGGTCCCTTCTCTGCCCGATCCGAGGGCCTCGATCCTAGCGTTGATGACCTCGGGCAAGTTCGTCGTCGGATCCAAGTGACTGAGCAGGGTGGATGCGCCAATGGTTGTCAAGTTGCCGTTGGGAAAGACGAATGTGGCTTCTGTATACTTCGGGTTGCTCTTGATCTTGTATCCTGGCCCAGGAGGGTCCAGGGAGCGCTGGCGGGAGTGATGATAATGCTCGTGCAAGTGGTAATGCTTGTGATCCACTTCCTCCTTTTCGTCGTCTCCAGCTCCTGTTCTACCTGAAGAGGGACGAGGACTCAAAAGGTTATGCATATCCGTGTGATGATTCCTTGTGCACTTCTCACCCCTGCCGTCGTTGGTGAAGCAAGTGACGGTGATTGTCGCGTCCTTCTGGAAGTCGACGGCATCGTAGAATCTCCACCGGCTACTCAGATCCTTCTCCACGCAGTTGGCGTTGCTCTCCAGGATGAGTCCGCCCCGTCCCGCGCCAATCACTGGACCAATGAGCCAGCCTGACCAACCACTGGGCGAGGAGTAGTAGTACAGGTAGACCTCGTTCTCGCAGTGTTTGAAGGTGGCACGGCCGTCCAAGCGAGAGACTTCGAACAGTCGGTAGACGCCGAACTTTTCGTGCTGGACATCCAGAGTGTGGCGCAGACCTACAGTTTTAGGATCACTACGTCAGGCGCTGTACGGACGACGTGTAGTAAGTTACAGTCAAACTTCAAAGTTGTGATATTGCTTGGTCAGAAGCAAATGCATCGTAACGTTGACACGCATCTTAAACTACAGATTTGACTTTTAGGAAGAATGATAATGCTTCGTCAGCAAAAAAATTATCATCATAACTTTGAGATTGGATTGTATGGCGTAAGCGAAGTAAAATGAGTCGTTACAATGTTGTTATGTCTGCTCGCTTAACGCTGAACTGGCTACGAGTGTTGTCACAGCAATTTGATATCAATGATATCAGACTAATATCAAAATGTTGTACCTGATGAAACTAGCAAAGAATCACAGCAGCTGTCTCTGCTCTGGAAGGGGGGTTTTTGTGTTGGCACAGTGTAAGTGGGCAAGGACCTCGGGGTGGTGGTGTAGATGTACGGCGGTCTCGTATTGATCGGTGGGAGCGACGGCGGCCGGTAGGACGGTGGCGGCCGGTAGGACGGTGGCGGCCGGTAGGACGGTGGCGGCCGTCTGTGTACAGGAGGCCGCTCGTCCTGGCACGCCCGAGGGCATCCGCGACCGTCGTGACGGCGGCGAAACGAAGACTCGGGCGACGACAGCAGCCAGCCGGAGAACGATGTGTACGCGAACTGCGGCCGATTCGTCTCGTACACATGTCCCTGCAGCACCTGAAAGACTCTTACGTGTGGCACCAATAAAAGGTGGTACTAGTACAGACTATCTATGAGTGAGGAGAACGATTTCTTCTTGAAATGGAGACAAATCGCTACAGACGCTGCTCTGCGGGCGGACGCAGTACCTCGAGTTGAACAGTGTCTCCATGTTGAAGAAGCTGCAGGACCGACTGAGTCACAGGGCTGTGTCCGTCCTCCTCGCTTATGGCCGAACTCACGGTATGGCCGTTGACCCGAAGAGACACACTGAAATGAAATTGTCTCTGCTTCACGTGTACTCGTGATACAAGCATCTACGCACATAGCAGCTTTGTTTTTTTCGGACAAGAACGAATAGGTGAAGAAGTACACCCCTGGCCGGAGCACCTTGAACGACCCGTACATTGGCAGGAAGTTGGCGTTCACGTTCAGTTTCTGCAAGAAGTCCTTGTGAAGTTCTGAAGCTTTTCAGCCTGTTGGTACAAAATATGGTATACTCACCTCTTCCAAGAAGTGGATGAACCTCGGCGATGGCGGATTCTTACTAGCGCGGCTGTACGAGAATCCAACAAAGTCCGGCAGATCTGACGAGCGCAAGAGGGTGTTGGACACCACTGAAATGTCGTCCACCAAGTGCAGGTCTTCGCCGAGCACCAGGGAGGACCACAGGAGGCCCCAGCACAAGGAAGTCGTGGCTCTCATCGTGACTCCTGTAAGTCCACGACTCACCTCATCACTGTGTGGCTTTGCTGCCCTGACATTGAGCGTTTTGTGAGCGTTTATGCGCCTTCTGAGAAGAAAAAAAAATTAATGCAACATCACGGGCTCGCTGAAGTCCGCCGAATTGGTTTCGCTTCTGCAAGGGACTTTCCGCTGCCTTAACCTTGATGCGATTGCGATTGGTGCTAAAGTGATGAACCCACGCAGGTGTGTGTGGGTGTGCGTGTGCGTGTGTGTATGCTGTGTGTATGTGCTACTGAGCTGTGACTTGCTCAGGTGTTAAGAGATCTATCCCTGAACTGGAAGGCTGTCTTGACTTGCGTCTTCGTACGAATGAAGTGTGGACTTCCTCCAGTGCTTGGAGGCGGCGACGACGAGGAAGGTGAGATTTCTCTCTGCTTCATGGACGCACGGACGGACGGACGGACTGGGCCGATACAAGGGAACAAAGAAGACGAGGCCGACGTTGCCATTGTAGAAACAAGTGATCCATTTCATGCAAACATTAATGTCACGTCTTCTGTAGTAGTAAAAGTGACAGTGCATAAGAACTAGAGGTCGGATTTAGGGGTGATCCACCTAAAAATCCGGTGGTCGCTAGATACACAGTACAGTGTGAACCAAAAGTAATGCGAGGGTCCATTGCTGGATTTAGCACCCTTACTCAGACGACAGCTGAGCGATTTCCAGTTCTTGTACTTGAGTGGTCCGTGTCTGTTAAGAAGAGGACGAATTTTTTTAGGTGCGTCCTTATAATAAGTCTTGCATCATCCTGTCTGAGTTATGCACGTTCATGCGAGTCAAAATGGGTGGAGATGAAGGAAAGAACTGCGGTTTCCGGTCGTAAAACTCTTTGCACGGTCAACTCTTTGCTTGCCACTGCCACAGTGTGACACTCTCACTTTCTCTCACTTTCATGCGAGTTGTGCATTACAGCATATACTAGGTACAATCAGCGCGTAGGTTCAACCAATGCATAATTACTTGCAGAGCAACAATCTTCTCCGCTGCCCCGACTGGAATGCACGTGAAATATTCATCATGCAAAGCATATTTCGCACATACTTTTGCACTACCGGGCATTGTTCTCACACGACCAGCTCGACGTGCTCCAAGACGAAGATCCATGTCCATTCTTTCTCTACCTCGTTGTAAGTCAAATGAGGCCTAGGAATAGTGTGTATTAAAATGAGTTGAATTGTGAGATGAGTGAGATAGCACTAAGTGATCTAATGGCTGTCTACGAACACTTGACTGAGGTCAAAAGTTGGATGATTTATCTCACTTATAAAGTTGACCTGAGTCGGATAGGGAAGGACACCACTAGATCACCCACTGGACCCACAGTACAAGTATGTACTGCATTTACTGTGTCTTCTATGTTTTGCTTCACTCGAAATTGTTACTTCACGTTCAAGTTTTTTGTGCTATATTTGTGGGACCAAATCAGCTGAAGTCTCTACACTTATTGGAAAAAATGATCCCAAAATTTGTAATGTCAGATGTTTCTCGTTCTGTCGAGAGATTTCACCTGTCCTTGGCCTCATATTGACCTCAAGCCTCCGTCGTCGAACATTCAAAGTCCTCGCACAGGTCAGTTTACCTCAAAGCTCGAAATATAGTGTTATATTACGGACAAGCATGCTATGCATAACGATGCATTGATTGAGGAGCTGCACGTGAACTTCTGTAGGAGGCTAATTTACTCGCACCCTGCTCATAAGATTAAAAGTGCTATAACTCCTGTTGTAGAGTATGTAGAGACCTAATTTTATGCGCCATTTGTCAGCTATGATGTGCGAGTTGTTGAAAACAACGAACTTGGCTGACAAGAACGACTCGAATTGATGCCCATCTTGGGCTATACGAAGCGCAGCTGCGCCCTTTTTACGAAATTACCGTAATCCGCAGCACAGTTTCTTGAAGAAGGTTGAGGAAGGTTACCTACTGCCTCCTCAAGATTGATGTACGTATTCCTGACCTCTGAAAGTATTGAAGGCCTAGATAATTTGGGCCTGAGGCCCCGGACGGGAGAATCAAGCTCATCTAAGTCTGGCGAGGATGGAGGCAGCTCAGTGTTCTGACACCCGTGCGCAGGTGCGTAACGCACATGATGGGCACCGGTTCAAATCGTGTTTGTAGTCACAATTGATCAATAAATAAAATCGCAATTCATAGCTCTTAACTGGGGCAGAAATTAAGTCTCAGCGTATGTTTAAACATATAGAGATACAATGCATAAAGATCACCACCCTGTCTGTCCACGTGCACTAATGGTAAAGAAGAATCAGGCAAAGCAGAGGCTGGTGGTGACGTTGAGGATCTTGATGACGTCGAACGTGGCCACTTTTCTTAGCTCGATGGATTTCCTAGATTTAAAATGTGCGGTAATAGTTGAGACTGTCTCGCCGGTTCCCAAACTTGACCTGTCTCTAGAAAGGATTGGGTTGATGACTCTTTCATCACACTTAGGATGAAAAGTCGATCGGAATGTATAAATTACCTGCGAGGTAAGAACGTTCGTATGTGATACTTTTTCTGCACTTGTGTTTATTCCATTCCACAACAAGAAAAGGTACACTTGTGACCACACAGAGCATCAGGATCATCAATACTTCCTTGGCTAATTGTACTCCCATTGATGCTAGCACAGACTAAGTACATTTACGTATGACACACTACATAACAGTTGGCACAGACTGCGCACATTTTTTCCTTTTTAAAACAGCTTGACATAACTAAACTCTCCATTCATCAAGGTGGGTTACGGGGTTGGTTGGTGCTCTCACTTTGGTTGCGTCGTGCAGAAGCTGAATTCGTTCTTCGGTAAAGATTTACGTTTAAGCGGCGTCGTCTAATAACTAAGCATTATCGACGCCCCTGCCGTAGTCTATCTTCGGTTTTGTAGATATGAGATTATCTCGACTGAATTTCCACGTGAGTCTTTTTGGGCAGCTCGAAGAGGCCGTTGGTGGACTTTCCTCTCTTGTCCAGCGAGGCTGGAGTCAAGCCGTGGAGGCCATCCTGGAACGAAGAGCATTGGCGCTCTGGACAAGGTCCGGCAGACTGGAACTCAATGTTGCACTCACTGGTATTCCGGGATCCGCGCCATGTTTGGTGAGGATCTCTGCCACGGCGGAATCTCCGTTCATGGTGGCGATGTGCAGCGGGGTCAAACCTGTTCCAATGGAGTAAAATTGACTGTGGTACGTCAAGAGCAGTCAGGGCTCCGTGAGTCAACAGGATATTGCAAATCTATTGACTGATTCGTACAAAGAAGTTGACGCTTTGTCTTCGACGTAGTCCGAAAATCTTTTGTTCAGGCTTATTATTACCCAAGTACGCACGCACGCACGCACGCACCTGCCTACGTACAGGTATAAGTACAACTGGAGTTGAAGGAATTAGCAGCTCCCGTTCTGCACTTGCAAATTACACTTGAGATATGAGTGCAAAAATAATGGGACAAAAACAAAGGTCTCAAAAATTACCTGTCACAAAGGGTGCAAAATTTGAAACTTTGCAATAATAAGACGGTGCAACAGTTCGCGGCACCGACACTTGTAGGCATTTATTATGGGTGCAAAGAAGTGATTCATCGACACATCCGGTCTCTAGAAACTGAGTACAGTGTGAGTCAAAAGGAGTGTCAGCACGCAGTCGTGTACTCCAGTGGAATTCAAACAATTTCTTGTTCTAAATGGACCCCCTGATCCACCCCATGACGTCCGTCCTACAAGCAGTACGCACGTATAGTCGATGACTTACCGTAGTCATTCACTGCATTCAGAGCCTTTGGCTTGGCGTTGGCTACCAACTTGCGCACCATCTCCGCGGATTTGGCAGCTGCCGCCATGTGGAGGGCTGAGTTGCCCCTGCGGTCTGTGATGCTGACGTCGGCGCCGAAGTTTAGCAACACGTCCATGATCTCCAGCGAAGAGTCCCTGATGGCCAGGTGGAGGGGGGTCTGCAACACCACAAGCACACACACTCATGACATAAGAGCATGAACGCGCCCTGTTATGCAAATATATATAGCTTGCATGCTTGATTTACTGTGTGCCCCCGCTGTCATCTGCATATTGAAACCATAGGACCAGTCGTCAACTACCAGTCGTACGCGAGCCAAAGCTTGTTGTTGGCGAAAGTCGTAACACCAGCAGTGTCGCTGTGCAAAAAAAACAAACCACCCACCGATGCTCTGGGTGCGGCATATAAATGAGTATCAGCATGCATTGCCATAATCTGGCCAAAGTGGAACCAGAAAAACAACATGGTGACGAGATGAGGTCCGGAGGAAAAAAAAAGGGGTCTAACAATCCTCTGCGGGACTGTGACGGAATGCGTTGGACGCAGTCACCGCGTTGACTCACGTCAGACTGCACAGGGTGACCGATAAGTTCTGCTACATCTTCAATTGGTTTCATTTGACAAGTTCACAAATCATTTAATATTGACATGGCTGTTTCGATGACAAACGTCACACGTGCATGGCTGGACCGCAGCTTGGAAGGCCGTGAAGTCCTCGACGATGATGGAGTAGGAATTAGAAATTCCTGCGCAAGGCCTTCCTCAGACATTTCGGGCGTGTCATCAAGGCCGAAGGAGCTTCGCTGCAAGTCGATCTGGTCGCGAGGCTTTTGCGTAATGCTTATACCATGACCGACATCATTCCTTCAAAACATTGTTGACTGGACGCGTGACAGAAGTTGTCTGCCACCCTGTACAGGACTCTCCAAGCACTACAGAGCACCCAGCTACATAGATAGGAGTGTTACTAGCCTCTCATCTTCAGAGTCATAGCAGGATGGTCAGAGAAAGAAAAAAGATCCTCCGAAACAAGTCTCGGGGGAGGGAAAACATTTGCACACGCGACCAACGAAGTCGTCGCCCATGACAAGGACGTCTTGAAACATGACGCAGTAGTTTGTCAAACAAGGATGCAACACACGTGTTTTGCTTCACGACACAAACATTTTCTCATCTCTGATGGATCACATTTCTCCCTCGAGCGTCCTCCTTAGGGGAGGCCAAAAAAAAAAAAAATCAAAAATCAATGTTCTGGCCAGGCCTGGTGGAAAAGATAAAGTGATGCGCTGCGATCTTGACAAATCCACGTGTCACCACCGGCGGCCTCGTCAATGTCGTCCGTAACGACGTCATAAATTTTGTGTCCGTTCGGAATCTTGGCCAAGCTCGTCCCATAAATATTTGCAACACCTCACAGTGGCGAAAAAAAGCGAGAAAAGTCCTACGATCTCTCTTCAAGGAGTAATCAATGAGCTTTACGAGGTAGTTTCGTCCTTTACCATTTTGTCCTCGTTCAAGAGGTCGATGGAAGACTCCAGGACCTGGAGGATGCAGCAGTAGCGCCGGACCAGCTCAGGCCTCCTCATCAGGACCGACATGTGGATGGGGCTGGAAAAGAAGGAAGGAAAAACCATGCCTAACATGTACAAACTGCCTAAACTCGTACTGGATAAGGAAATGGAGGGTGAAAATGCATTGTGGGACTCGATAACATTTTGCAATTTCAAGAATTTCAAGAAAAGCATGTTTGGCGTGGAAAGTAGAAAAATGCTTTAAACAAAATCGGTGTCAGTGTCAGCATGATCTTTGATGGAAAGACTGGTTTGCTAGCATCAGCGCAACTTAGTGAATGAGTTTTTCCGGACGAAACCCGAGCAATAATTCGACTGCATTATTCGGCACATTTATGAGAGACATTCTTTTCCTCTGACCGTGGATAATGTCTGCTACAAGGCGCAAGATGATCATAACCTACTCTATCTACAGTAGTTGTGCTTAAAGTGGTCCGGCTCCAGAAGCTGGTTTGCCCGCTTTATTGTCCAGGGGATTATCTGAACTCGTGGAACGTAGCGGTGTCGCACGAAGACTGGACAATTGAGACGTTTCCAAAAAAGAGTTGGTGCCCTTGAGTACTGGGGACGCGCGTACGGGGTCAACTTACAAATTTCCATGCATGTCCTTCGTGTGTGCCAGCTGCACGTCCCTCAGGGCTCTGGCTCTCACCACGTCCATGTGCAGCGCTCGTGAAGCCTCGAACGGCTCTGCCCTCCCGACCTTCTTGGAGGATGGCGTCTGCGTCTGGGAAGGATCTACACGAGTGATCTCCAGTCTGGGAGGAGACAAACCACCGCCTCCCTTATTGCTGCCACTGTGGTTGGAAGATCCGCAAGAGGAAATGGGCGACTTTTGAGCGGCAGACACCGCTGCTGGAGATGTAGCGTCCCCCAGACTGCGGACTGCGGGAAGCTGCTGGACTTGCTGTTGCTGTGGCTGTTGCTGCTGTGGCTGTTGCTGCTTCTTGGGCAAGAGGGTGACGCTGGTGCTGCTGTCCGATCGCGAGCAGCCGAAAGACAGTCTGGGCGTGGTGGGGATGGGCCTCAGGTATACCTGCGTTGTCCTGCTCACCGGTGGATTCGACTTGGTGGAAAGGTTCAGCACGGCCGAGTCTTCATGCTTTGGGATCTTGCTCAGCCACTCCTCGACGAGGCGTGGCGCGTTGGGTGGCCGGTTCTGCGGCGGTGTCGGGCGCGGCGGCGGATTCACCCTGGGCTTCACGCTCACGACCACGCTGGAGGCGAGCCGTGGATTTTTCGAATAATAGTATCCTGGTAGGACGTGCGCACCCGGCGGCTGCCTCGGAGACAGCACGACTGGTTTGGCCACCCCGGCTGGACTCGACTTTACTTCCACTATCAGCTCGTTGTTCTTACGCATCAAGCTGGCGGCCGTCACCTCGCCGTTGTTGTTCTCCTCCTCTTCTTCCTTGACTTTCAACACTGTGTTGTTATTCTCCAGGATGACCGGCCGTCTTTTCCGCTCAAGTCCCTCATTTTGGTCAAGTTCTCTCCTGGCCAATGCGACCTTGGTAGCTTTGGTGATCTGCTTGCCGTGCTGTGCTGAGACGCTGAGGCCTTCAGAGGCCAGAACAATGTCGGTGAACTGCTGAAGGGTCATGGTGCCGCTCTCAGAAGAGTCGTTCAGCTGAGAGCTTTCATCGTCATCAATCTCCTCCTCCTCCTTGTCCTCTTCATTGTCCACCATTTCTTTCTGTCCTTCTCCCTCCCCCTCTTCCTCTTCTTCTGACCCGGCAATCCCTTGTTCTTCTGCCTCTTCTTCTCTTTCTTCTTGGTCGTCGTCGTCGTCGTCGTCGTCGTCTGCTTTCTTCTTAGATCTTTTCTGGACGATTCTGGCACTCTTGGAGTGAGGCTGGTTCTGTCCAGCCGCCTGATCGTCCAAGACCCTCTTCTTGGCCGTGGCCTTGCGCACCTTGCGCAGCTCCATGGCGGAGCCACTACCACGAGCTGCCGGAAAGGATAAAAAAAACATCCATTTATTAAAAATTTATTGAATCATTTATTAAAAGGCAGCTTCATACCATCCACCTCAGCTTGACCGAGGCTCTTAGGTATGTGCACTTACCTTGGATTTTTGGTTCGGTCCCTTCTCCTTGCTGAAGCTCCTCGTGTTCTTTCATCTTGGGCTCATATCTAGGTGGGGGGGGGGGAAACAGCATCAGTCAGTAAGGCCCAGTTAATCACGTTATGGGTGAGAGACAGGCCCAGCTGGGCGGAAACACTGGGGAAAGTTTCCAGAACTGGTTGCACACAGATCTACGTAAGCAAGCTCGTGCTCAGAGCCTTCGGCGCAAGTGAAGCCTTTTTTGCCTACGTCGTCGTGGTTGTGCCTTAAAAAAAGCTGAAGGAACAAAGCAGAGGTTGCCGCAGTTCAGAGAATTCTGCGAGCAACGCTGGAACTTGAATGTGAAATGCATAACCACTCCTTAAAGTTCACATGTGCATACAAAGAATACCGGTTGTGACAACAAAATGGCGATCTCTTTCTTATCACATCTGGTTGTGTTGTCAGCCATTTTTGTTGCTCTGCAGCGTCTGTAAGGTACACAGTGAGTGGATCTCGGTCGATAAGACTTTTATTGCCTAGGGAGAATCGTCCAAATCTTTCAATCGGTAAAACCCTTGTGTCGACGACGACGTGATTGATGCAGAACAATCTTTCTCTCCTAATCATGCATGATGTCTGACTCATTGTTCGCTGTTGATGCGATCTCGTCATACTTCTTTTTCTCCTCTAACTTTTAATCAAGCCAGACTTGATCCTCGTCAGTGGGAGGGTGACTGTTGCAACCTGTGCAGCACACACGAATATCGCATCTGATGTAATATTATTCCCTGAAAGAGTGGGTAGATAACCACTAGTACGGAACTACATTTTTCCGCCCCCCCCCCGCATGAAGCATCCACTAGCCCCATTTTTTGGGCACGCACTTTTTGGACAGGGTGGGTGGAAGCGGAGTTTTACACTTCTTCTCCCTTTCCTATTCCGCCCCGCAAAATTATGGTGATAGAGAGGAAGAAATAAGAGCAGAAATAATCAATTTGCGGTAAATTGCTTCACCAAAGTGGCCCCCACACGCCGAAGTACGTGTACTGGCTGGCTGAGTGCGTGGGACGCCTTGACCAGTGGCAGCCAAGTAGGAAAAGTCGTCTTCACGCGTGGTTCAAGCAGCGAAAACAACAAGCAACACGAGCATCCGTGGAGGAACGAGGAAGTGCACGCTGGCTTCTGGGACAGCTCCGAGGAGGACGACGGCGACGAGGAAAACTGAGCCCACCTTCATGGGCCTGCCAAGCACTTCACTGCTGCAGTCTGCGAAAAGTATGTCTTAAAGAATGCCAAAAATGTCCCTGTGCAAGAGGCAAAGCTCTTAAAGAGACGCTAAAAAGCATCTATTCACCACCAGCCAAGTGACTGGTATATAATTCACATGAGGAAGGCTTTGAAATTTTGCTTCAGCCCGCCGGCCTGATGTGTACGGGAAACCCAATCCCTTTGCCATGCACCGGCTTCATCCTCGACTTGTTTGCCCTTGAGGGGGGGTTTCTGCAATGCTCCTCTGGTATGCCACCACCCCACTAAAGAATTAGGCTGAGGGGCGGGAGGCATGCAGTTTTTTTTTCTCCCTCTATAGCTGACAGGAGGTTGGCCAGGGCCGACTTCGTCCGTCCGTGTGGGCCTATCTTCGCCCTATGGCGGGTGGTGCGCGTGTAACATAGAAACTAGGCCTGCACGCTGGCGAACACGTACGTACGTACACGAGTAACGAGTGCGTGAAGCAGCAACCTTGGGGAGTGTTGAGGCTGACAGCGGTGCCCTTGCAAAATAATGCCTTTTTCTCGTTACCCAAAAAGCCGCCCTCGTGCTCGAACGTGCACACGATGCAGTCCGTGTGCACCCAGAGGGAGAGAGAAGCGATCTCAACGCATGCAGATGTGATCGCTGACTGACGAGCACCAGCGAGCAAATTGGAGCCTCGATGCAATGTGATAGCAGCGCTGTTTGGAACGTATGAAAACGACGCGTCCTTCTCCACGTCTTGGAGGGCCTTGTTGGCCTTGGCAGTAAACAGGTTTTTTTTTCGTGGTGCATGGCTCTTAAAATAAACCTCTTATAAGCCCTTGATGTACTCAATAGTATAGCTGTTATCTCTGTTTTGAATTCATTCTCTGAGCGTACGTACATACGTACTACTGTGTAGTCACGGACGGACGGACGGACAGACGGACAGACGAACAGACGGACAGCGAGTACGATTACGTCTCAGTCCCTGTTCAGAGAATACAGATCTTGAGATATCCATTGTAGCGTCGGAAAACACCTGCCTCTTGGCAATGAAAGACTTCTTCGTGGCAGACATGATCGCTCGGCCTCCCAAAGCATCGCACATTTCTCGTGAATGTGACATTGGTCTCAGCTTTTCTCCCTGAGTTATACGAGCACTTTTGCAAAGATCACTGCGGTTTCGCAAGGAAAAATTTGTTTCTGTTCTTTGGGCCCCGCAAGGACGACGCAGAACTGCGTACGGACGGACGGACGCACGCACGCACGCTCTGTAACATATGCGTGCACGCGCACGCAATCTCCTGCTTCTGCCGCTCTAGGCATACAGTGCAAGGAGAGAAATTGGAAGGTCCTTGACCTTCCCAGATTTCTATTCCTTGCATGCATGGGGACATGATATTGCCTAAGTCCTGTGCGCACGCGCGCGCACACACGCACACACTGTATGGACTGAGTGATGGTGGCTTACGGGCCTGATGATCGACCTCTGCGGGCGGCTTTTGCATCAGAAAAAGAGGACCGACTTGACAGACGTCAAGTCGCTCTGTCAAGGGCTCAGAGACTGAAAGCAAGTCGAAAAAGATGTTATTTGATGCGACGACGAAGGATATATCGGATCACCCCCGATTTGCTTTCCAGCCGACGTTTTGGGTCATGCCCCAGAAAAAGCAAACTCTGCCCAGCGTCGGACTCGTGATCTGTGTTTTCCTGCATGTGCACCCGACTTCAATGAGAAGAGCTTTTTTTATCCGCTCCCCCCTCACTGCTGCACAGAAATTGCAATTCGCAAACATTGCAATCATGTCAAGAGGCTTATTGCACTTCCTCCTCTTGCGCGTGCGTGCGTGTGTGTGTGTGTGTGTGTGTGCAGGACGGGAAAAACATTCCTCACATATTTGATCAATGTGCAGTGCAGCAATCCAAGAAGTGCAAAATCTAATGAGCGTGCCCTTCGCGATATTCTCGGCATGAAGAAATCTGCATGCATTTTTGCACGATAACTTGGGCAATGAGTGTGCGGAAGTGTATGTTTCGGTCTCTTACCTTTCTCAAGTGGTCGACATGGGGCAATTGAGTACGCCGTCGTGGCACTTGGACGGACGCGCAGAGGAAGGAGCAGGACCTGCTCTCAGACGTGTTCGTCTGCTCTGGCCGACAAACCAAAGACTCCCGGTCGCCGTCGTCGTTCGAGCTCGTGAACCACGACGTCCGCACAAAGGTGGCGCCCGTGGTCGAGTGAGAAGGATGACAACAACACCTCTTAAGTCTGCGCGGGCTCCACCACGCTTTTCTCGCGTGCATGAGTGAAAAGAAAGAAACAAGTACCTAATCCGTATGTAGAGACACGTTTGACGTTTGGGGACAACTTGTTCTCTTCTATGCTGCGGCAGGCAGACTAAACTGACTTGTGTGGCAACTCCTGTTCTCTGGCTGCATTCAGAAAGAGAAGGCCAAAGCGTATAAAACGAGTTTTTCGAGATATCGGGTCGCACGCCATAGAGAGACAGACAGAGAGAGAGAGAGAGAGGTATTACTACGTAGGCCAGCTTTTTTGCGCTCTCTGCGCGCCCTCTCGCCGTTGACGTGCATATGTGGTGCGCGCGCGTGCACACCTGCTCCGGCCAGATTATATAGAAGCATGCATGCCATACGTCTTTAATATCAAAGAGAAGAAGAGGAGGGAGGCGGTGATGCCGGCGGTGGAGGTGAGCACCTTCCCGTTATGACGTGCGTGGTGTGCTTTACACCCATGTGGACGGCGGCGACGACGCCCACGGCGGACAAGACGACCGCGCCAGACAAGATCGTAGCAGGATATTGAAAACAAACGGCTAAAGGAGCGCAGGAGTCGACATTTTTGTCCGGTGGGAGGCTTCTTCTGAAGTCGGAAGGACTCCTTTGAGCGAGCCCACATCCTGTAGTAGCAGGAGAAGTGACGTTTGGTGGTCATGCCACTTTAGGAGGCGGAACCAATGATCACGCCTTCGCTTTTTTGCCAACACGAATCCACGAACCAAAAAAGAACATCAGTGAAAGAGGAGAGGTTCTGGCAGCAAAAGCTTCAGGAATTGGGCGCAGAGACACACATAAAGGCACGCATGATAAGCTTGGACAGAGCAACAACGCATTCTCGGCACCTTGTTGAGGGGAGCAAATGAAAAACACACACACTCTCTCATGAGCACATAGGGAGGACCCCCTACAGTCCAAGGACTCACTTGACTCCATGATTTCTGCTAAATAAACCCATTTCCTGGGCCTACCGATGGCAGGATCTGGAGGGCGGCTCCCCCCTCCTTATAATCATATCACTGCGCCAGTTTGGTCTCAATTGGGCTACCCAAAGAGCGAGTTTATTTACTAAACGCTGTTTGGAGAAGGGGGGGGAGCCCGCCCACTATTGAAGGGTGGAAGGAGGCAGGACCTGACTGACCTCCCCATCGAGCGCCCTGAGGGGGCCCCGACCACCGTTCCAAATTTGGTCCCCACCGGTCCGGGGGTCTCGGAAGATATGCGGTTGGCACATTACTCCTTCATTGATCTAACATCTCGCTCTATGTAAAGCAGGCACAGCCAGAGGAAGCTGCAACGGCTGTTGTAGGGGAGAGACAAGAGTAATCATAGGGATTATCCACATCTGACTCGAGTGCACAGCAGTGCAACAATGTGCACTTGGAAACCATGATGACATCAGACGTTTCTCAAGCAGCATATGGAGAAAGAAAGTTCATCCCTTTCAGATGTTAATGTTTTTTCGTGCAGTCTCCTTAACGTTGCGCTCGTCCAAGTCTCCTTCATCTTCTCCGAGTCTTGCCTACTCTAATATTGGGGCGTGCAAATGAGTTATGTGCTCTAAGTTGTTGGCGGGAAAAGGTGAACAGCCTTTGAACACAGCGGAAACCTCGACAGGTTCATTGCCCTGGTGCTGCCGCCGCCGCCGCCACCGTTGCTGTTGCTGTTGCATCCGCCAAGAAAGAGTGAGCACAACAGACAGAGCTCGCTGGTTCTACGTGGTGTCGTACGCAGCGCTCGTGATGGATGTCTTGGCCTTTAAAGGCGCGTTCACCCGGAGTGAAAGGAGAAAGAACAACAAAAAAAAGACACAGCACGTAACAACTCTTCAGTGAATCAAAGTTTCCTCGTCGCCTAGCGTGGTGGTGGGGGGGAGGAAAGCGTCAAAGGAGTACGTATAGTACGTCTAATACGTACAACACCACTACAGGTCATGCCTGTGGCCCAGCGCGCCCCGGACTGGGTCACACGAAAAACTTGATTGGACTTCGTACACACACGAACCGCTCTACTACAGTACGTGCACGTAGGAGTCATACGGGTATGTACGACTACGTAGACAACAAGAGCGACGACAACGAGGACGACGACTCGCGGAGCTGAGAGAAGGAGAGAGACACTTGACAGGCAACGTATTCGTTATAATCAGTTAAAGCTGTTGGCACTGCATAGTCATAGCCTGAACGCTACTGCGCAGACTTGGCTGCTGGAAGAAGAATCAGAAGAGAAAGATAAGAGAGTCAGTAAGTCAGCCCGAGTGTAACAGAAAACAAGCTTTTTTTTCTTTTTCAAGGAGGTCCAGGCAGCAGCGCTCGTGGGCCCCTTCAGGCCTCTATCCCAGGGCTCATTTCTTATTCTCACCCCCGGAAATATGCGAAAAAAGTCTCCCCTTCCCGCTCTGCGTCGTCGCCGTCGACAGCGGCGTCGACGACGACGACGACGACGACGGAGGAGGAGGAGGACATTCCCATTCCTTGGCCGAGGAGGGCGGACAGGAAACCCGTTTTCTCGTGGAACTCGCTTTTGTGATCGCAGGACCGGAATTCAAACTTGTACCAAGTCTTCCTGCACTTACCTTAAGCTTGTGTTGAGGACCAGCAACCGGTCGATTATTGACTCCTGCTCTACCTTGGCTTCCTCCGACTGCGTTTTCACAGGCGGCTCGCTTGATAACAACACTTGTGCGCCCGTCGTGATCACGCTGGATCACGTAATGTACCGCAATGCGTACGTACAACGTGTACGCACGTACGTTCAGTGAATATGAATGTAGGTACTTTATTGGGGGGGGGGAGAGGGGGTCGAAACTAGTTTTTTTACTGCGCAGCTGTGTTACATGCGCGTTCTTACACACACACATAATATGTATGGATATTATGTATTTATGTTTCTGCCTTTAAGCTTATTCGCTGATCCTCCCTTTTTCAGGAGAGAGGATATGAGCATTCAAGTTTGCTTGTTAACCAGAGGCCCTTGGACTGAAGCAAGCGATCATCCTCAACTTTTTTTCTCCAGACCTCGAGAAAGGTTTGACTGTGCTGTTAGATATGTGCGAACGTCCATATATAACAGGGTGGCTGATAACTTCCATCACAAATTCATTTACCTTTGAACGATACACGTGTTTAACGCTTCATAAGTACGCTCATCATCCGTGCAGAGCCACACCACAGGTTAAAGGCCGTGAAGCCCTCCGCGGTGACGGAATGGGAGTCAAAAATTCCTGTCAGGCCTTCCATGGCCGTTTAGTCTTCAAGGCCAATGAAGGTCAGTGTCAATGTCTCCGGTTGTGACGCCTTTGTACGATGCATACGGAATGAGCAATGTCATTTTTGAGTATGCCTTAAAAACTTAACGCCACTTGGCCACCCTGCATGCACGCGTGCATGAATGAACGTACACGTGTGTGTATACTGTACTTGGCAAATTTAAAAATCAATGGGTTGATGAGGATTTGTGTCACATATTAGGCCAGCTGCGATGAGTGATGCCTCAGCCGAGAGCCTGTTTCGTTCTGACTCAAATGATGTCATAGTCATCAGGATGTAAGCTGGCAGCCAAGAGGACAACGGCCAGAAAACGGTCACGGTCGAAGACGCTACCCACGACGGCAAGGGAACTGCGTGATCTACTTCAACATTGACAGCAGAAGAAGGTTGGTGCCACACTCTGTTTTCACTCTTCTGACGCATGGTCAAGTCTGATCACATTTCGACATCAAGGACAATGTCCCATTTTGTGAGAGACCCGCCATTGTCTTTAAATCTTCTCTATACATTCGTACGTGCAGAGAGAAAAGAGCTTCGCGCTGAAAGCCTAGGATTCTTTGGTGTTTTAGGAGACCTCTAAGAGCCATGGACGGCCTCGAAATTGCTTGGGCGGAGAGCTCAGCTTAATAGGATCGGTGGGATTACTTAGAAGCTGGATGCATTTTGAGACAAAAATGTGCACGACACTGACAGGGCTAACTTGATTGACAGGTTTGAACTGATTCCAAAGCGTATCTATCTACTACTACAAAGGCTTCAGCGACTAAATAGGCTGAAAGAACATCGGTGGGTTTTTTTTTTTGGTTTTTGCTTCGTGTAGGTCATCAGCGTCTGTAGGAACAACAATCTAAGATATTGATTATAGGAAGCCTCCCCTAATGAACCTGCATCACCTATAATCAGCCTATATCTAGCCAGCATCGACGCCAAGAACATTGGCAGATAGAACTCATTATTAAATGGCAATCCAATTTGTCCGCTCAATGTCGTAAAGTTTGCATTTTTCAGTGATTGCAATCACGCATGTACGATCTCATTCCCACCTGCACGAAGAGGCCATTCTGGGCCTGTGTGCTAAATTTTATCAAAACTATGCACATTGAAAGAGAAGCGAAATGTTTATGCAGGCACGCTTTGAGTCCGAACAGTCCGAAAATCTCCTTTTCCTCGTCGTCGCTGCAAAGTAATGCTGCAAAAACTGCACTCAAGTCACTTCGCCAAACAGAAGCAAAGCAAAATTCTTCACTCGCTTGCAACAACTTCAGAGCATCATCTGGCGTTGCTGAAATTCACTCCCAGGGAAAACCATCAGACTGCAACGTGAGACTACGACAACGGGTCTTCGTGCCCAGATCGCCGCGTGGTATTTCACAATTATAGAAACACACACACACACGCTAATGATACCTGGGTTATTACTATAATTTCTATAAAAGGTTTTTCCTTTTTCTCAGAAAGTGAGGGGATGGAGATGAACGAGAACAAGAAGAAAGCTGCTGGGAATTCGTCGGCGTCTTCAAGACGTCTTTGTACAAGTACAAAGCCCACAAAGGTACGTAATTGCCGATGATGATAATCATGCTGAAGCAGTAGAAGGAGGCTGCGTATCAGAAACCAGACAAGAGAAGAGCTTGGGCAGTCCGGAGTTCCAAATACAGTACCGTTATGTGCACGCACGCACGCACGCACGCACGCAGAAAATGCTCTGCAGCGCTCACAAAGTGATGCACTAACGATTAAGTGTAATGAATAAGCTGATCACACAAATGTGCACCTGTGCTCACTACAAGCTACTTTTATATTGCACAAGAGTCCTGTTTACCGTAGCTCTCTGTCTCTCTTCAGTTCGAAAAACAGGTTCAGTTGAGAAAAGAGAGAAGTAATTTTCGGAGAGGAGAGAAATAGCAGAAAAAAGAAGCGGATCTCTCCTGAATACCGGCCTAACGTGGATGTACCTACTCATAGCTACCTACCCGGGGTGGTCGCGTGAGCCGCGAAGACGCGCGCCAGCCCGGACCACGACGCGCCTTTCTGCCTCACACGATGCACTTGCATAGTTGCATGGTTGGAGGGGGCAGCTGAGGAGGGATAAGGCACATCGGGAAGGTAGGGAGAACTGAGACGCGGGCAACAAACCCGTTCTCTTTCTCTCTCCAGCCTTTGTTCTGGGTTGGATATATTTTTTGCCGTTAAAAACCTTAGCTCGTGAATCTTCTTGCCATCGCATATCAAAGCATCGACTTTCGTACACACTCACGATACGATTTTTTGGAGCCACCTTCATTAAGATCAACCTGGTGTCCAACATCCCTGCCAACGACATGGAGTGATGTCTTCAGACTTTTTAGGGGGGGGGGGGGGAGGTTAGCCTACAACTTCCGTTCCTATCAGATCTCGTGTACAAAGATGAAGCCAACGGGTCCTAAATTATAACTTACAAAGGAAGCAGTGAGAATTTGTGAGTTCAACAGATAAAGTTGTGCTCTTCAGTGGAGTTGCTCGTCATCCTTTGGAAAGAAGCATCTCTTTCATAACGTGCTCAGAGAGTAAAAACACATACTACTGGTACTCCTACGTCCTTTCATCAGCTGCCTCTCCATATGTGTACGTACGCAGAGGTGTTCCCAGTCCTATTAACCCCTGCCAAATCGATCTTCCACTCTGTGCACCGCTGTTTAGATCGCTGTGGACGCATTTGTAACGTTGTAATTCATGTTAGTAGCAGCCGGGCCTGACAGATCTTGTGCCTTCAAAGGATGTGATGACGAATGGGTACGGCCAGAGACTTTTGGGCTATCTGACATTCCTCCGATCGTTCTCCTCCACCAATTTGTTGTCGCAGCCTCTCTCCATGGTCAGCGCCAACCAGTTTGGGAATCAGCGGGCAATAACAACGTCTCTCTCTTGCTCCAACGTCTGAGAGCCGCCGTCGAGGTGGTGGCGGTTATGTGAGGGGAATTTCCCCATGTGGTGAGAGCAAGAAGTACACGTACCAAAGCTTGCGCACGGACTTGGCGTTTTTGATCATATCTGTCTTTTGTTGTGGTTATCAGCGTCTCCGGAGAGAACCAGAAGCAGAAAAACGTGTTTTATAAGAGCTTGAAGAACACTTGTCCGTCGTACGCTGAGATAAAATTTTGGATTGTTCTGCCAGACATGAGGTTGTACCTTGTGCAACAAAAGTTGACGAACAGCTTCACTGCCTACAAGTCGACGTGCTGTGACGTACCCTTGGTTCACCGTGTGTATAAGATGCGCCACTTTTTATGGTGCTATGCGGTTTCTCTGATGTACGCGCCCAGCAAGGGGTGGACGGACGTTGGCGTCAGCGCCACAGCGTCAGAGGCTGGGTTCATTGATCCAGAGCATGTGAAATTTTGCACTTTAGATTTAATGTTTCATCATACTTGCAAAAGTGTGCATACGGTCCGAGAGAGAACGATTTTCAATGTCACCTAAACCTTACGAAGGCTGCTTCATATATTATGTATACAGCATGCTGAACGGACATTGCAGCGTTACGTACCTCTAACTACCATGTACCTGCATATGCTATGAGCATAAGAGCAATTACCGCAGCTGAGTGCAAACTTCTGACCTCAACTGTGCAATATGTTCGCCTTCTGCAGTCAAAAGTATGCATGCTGTTATTTAGGGGGGAAAAAAAGGAAAACCAGCCAATTTTCTACTTAACAGTAATTACAAATATTGCTAAACACTTGGCTATAACATAAAAAAAACTGAGCAGAGAACAAAGGTTCCCCTCTCCTTGACCAGGTGTACGCCACGTTGCAGGTACGTTTGTTTTTCGAACGGGTCAGTCAGGAAACACCCAACGCGCCGACGGACGTTGGTGTCGAGTGCTCTCCGTGGAGAAGACACGTCTTAATCGCAGCAGCAACCTTGGGTCGCACACGCTTGTCTCCTCGGACGCGACAGAGACGTCCACCTGGCACTTGCGGCAGTCCGTAGTGGGCCTCCTTGAGAATGCGACCACCCGCGCTCTTGTCACTTCCCAAGGGCTCGATAGCCATCAACGAGTGGACGAAGAACCGGGTGAGGTTGTTTGTCAAATGACGCTGGCTGTGATCGGTCGTCATAATCGCTCTAATGGCGGGACCACGCGATCTCTGTCTACCCAGACTGATCGAGGAGTGATTTTTCGGTCATCGCGTCAAAGTGATTGATGCAGCCAACTCCATCTTGAGGCTGGGCATCATCAGATCCTTACTGTTACTGTGTGTCAGTGAATAAGCGTCGTCCAAAGGTCTCGCTTACCAAGCAGGATTTGCCAGAACAAGTCGGAATGAATGTGGGCAGACTGCCAGCCCGCCGCCTGCCTGGCCCCCAAGTCCGCCTGCCCCCTGGCCTGCTTCTCTGCCTTAACTAGCTACGAGCCATACATTTTTGCTCCCCGGCATAATTTGGTGCCAGGAATGGACCCACAACTCCAACTTAATGCCCCGTTTAGGACAATGGAAAAGACCCCCCCTGCAACACAGACACACGTTTTCCTTCGATTTGCTCCACTAGATGGCGATTCCGCGCATAAATTGGAGGCTTCGACCTCGCTCAGTCAGGCTTGGCTGGCGCCGAGATGATGATGGGTTCACTTTCATATTTCCACGACTGTCTCTGCATTCATTAGTGAGGAGGAACCAGTCCTATAACGGCCTTTCCTTCACGTTCGCTCGCGTGCCCACACGTACGGGCTACAGCAAAGTATGGGGGCAAACAGAAATTGTACATCTGTTAGCCGGGGGGACAAAAAAGCGCCGAAAATGCTTTACTTCTTGATTAGTGCATTCCCGGGGAAAACAAACGTCGGCGGCCCAGAGGACTCTTCTTCTCCGTGGACGTGCGCAAGCATGTGGACATAGTAGTACACGCGTGCGTGCTACAGGGTGGCCGAGAAGCTCCGTCACCAGCCCGGCCCGAGAAACCTTGGACGACTTGAAGTCCTTCGTGCCCATATGGGACAGCTCTGGGTCCGCCGTTTGGAGTGTGTCGTCAAGGCCACCCTCTGGCCTACAAAATCTGGCATACGCACTATGATATCAGCAACTGTAAGATGTTTGCATAAGAAGCCTCTTCCGCTACGTGCAAAGCTTAAGAAAACAAGTATTTGTCATTCATGAGTTTCTTCAATCCGTCCGCTAACTGTATGCAAACATTTCGACATCAGCATGGACGTTACTCGATAAAACAAAATGATTACCTGCGCAGTAGAGTACGAGGCTGCGCTGTACTTTGCTGACAAAACAAGACCCATTGAGCTTTTTGGTCACCCTGTACATTGGTAGGAGAAATCGCACGCTTTCGTTGATGTTCTCCGTCCGTGACTTCCTGCTCTTTTTTTTTCTCGCAACTCATGCAAGGAGAACCAGGTTAGCATAGCCACTCTGAAGCGATAACGTAGCTTGAGCCATAAAAAGTGGTTCTGTCATGTGTGTTAACATGCTTGCTGTACGGTACATGGAGGCGTCGATTGCGCAATCTGCATATGAATGCGCGTCAAGATTGCTTCTGTGACCTGCTGTTGCTGTGCGATCTGCAGCCAGCCCAATAGTACAATATAGTTCAACCTGCCTTCGCATGAGGTGCGAGGAGCCTTTACCAGGGCATGACGAGGCACAGAGAGGGCCTACCTACTACTGTGGACTACTTTCCAACCAGAATTTCAGGCAAAGAACACACAGATTTCTCTCACGAGAGTTGATCTCAAGCAGGCGCCGAGTGCGTGTGCGCGTGTGGGTGGGTGGTTGTGTAACGGGGTAGCCACGGCCGACTCGTGGTCTATGGCGCGTGCGCCAATCACGGGGCCAGCTTGACGACCCGAACAGACCCAGTCCGGGATTCGTCCTCCCGACGGCCGTGGACCCACGTGAGGGGACAGGGGACAGCCGCGGGAGCGGACAGAGTGGAAGATGGAAATTGGCCCGGATTTGTTGACACCCTGTGCTCGTACACTGTATGCAGTAGTAAGGTCTCGATCGAGTGTACCGTATGGTCACGGCCTATGCCGTGATGCTAAGGCCTAAATTGTTAATTTTCTATATGTACACGGAACATGACAATGTTGATGTTTTCTTGTCATGCCTGACACAGTTGTCGAGTGTTTTGAATAGCATCAGTCTCCTTCGCGGCACGCACTGTAGAGACTTTTCAGAGCTCCTCGTCATGCCTTGTGTCAATTTGTATTTAAACACGCAATTTATTGGCTTTTTGTCCTTCTTTTCGAGATCCTTATAAATTATGCAATAGACAAGGACTAAATAGATCGCAAGTCTCATTTGCATGCAGATACAACTGATGCTGATATTACATATGCGAGATCGTACCAGACCGATTGCACGGTGTGCTAAGAGCACGATCCTTTTTCGCTTGTTTGCTGTTTCTCCCTGGACTTACCAAGCGATCTCAGTTGATCCCACGTCCTCGTGGTCGTTGATGTCCGAGGGCCGCCCAGAGCAACAGCATGGACAGCACACACAACCTCGCTCACCTCTTCATGGGCGTACAAAAATGCAGGTACTGAAAATTGGTGTGGACACCCTCGGAACAGCACCGCAGTCAGCTCAGTCGCCGGCTGGTGGCGGAAGTGTAAGGACGAGAGCGCGCTCTCCCTCTCCCCCCCCCCCCGCCTCCCTCAGTCGCTCTGCAAGCCGTTTCCAAGTCTCAGGGCGACTGCGATGACGGCGACGGCGACGACGGCGATCGCAATCTTCTGCCGTACTCAACGTGCAACATGGGGGACTGCGCGAAGACACCAGGGGAGACACAGCTCTTCTCCAGCTCCCCCTGATCGTCGTCACCAAGACTCAGTCGGTCCATGCAGACTTGTATACTCTGTTTGCCCGAGATAATTCACAGCGGGCATCTTCATCGGGTGTAGCCAAAGGAGCGCGCGCTTTTTTGCCCCCTTTTTTTTTCTTTCTTCCAGCAGAGGGAAATGATTGGAGAGTTCTTCTTCAGCACAAAGAGGGGAGGAGGAGAAGCACCTGAATGAGAGGACTGAGGCAACAGAAGTCGTCTTCGTGTACACCATAAGTTAGGTTCGATGACTCTTTTTTTTCCTGCTATTCTCTCCCCGTCGGCGGCTCGAGGGGAATGCATGAGCCAGCCGGAAATCCTCTCGAGTGGCGAAAGAAGTAAAGCTGGAGTGGCTTCCCAAAGACATGTTTGACGTCGACGGCGTCGTCATCGTCATCTCGGAGTTCGGCTTCTTGCTCGACCTCAGGGGGGCTCTGATTTCGGACGAAAGAAGGACAATATCTCGGGTTACCTTTGTCGTCGTCGACAAAGCAGAAGAAAAAAATCTTTCAGTGAAGGAGAAGACAAATTGTTGTTCGAGCCGCGATCGCTTCTGTATGAGTAATGAGGAGCTTTAGCTCAATCCGTGTCTGCGTGCACAAATCTCCAAAGAAACGGCTGGGCCAGATTTTCTGCATGCGAAATTCAGGTTTGGCAACTCTAAAGTTGATACCAAAGAAGGAAACGTGACCAGGTGAAAGAAATGTTAGACTGATGGGGGGAAAAATTGCTCCAGCGCCTACGTCAACGTTGTGGCAACTGTGCACAATTCAGCACCGTCCGGGGCTCGACATTCTTCGAATGGTTACAACTGCAGCAGCCGCGGGGCAGGAAAATCGTCCCAGGGCGACCCGGACCTTTTCCTCGCCGCTACCTCGTGAAGCCGCTTTGTTCGTTCGTATGATTCGCTTCTTTCTCCCCGGCACATTTTCGAGCAGCTGCCGCAAAAAAAAAAGAAAAAAAAGAAAAAAAAAGAGAAGCAGCAGAACCGGTTCTTGTTGAACGTAGCCTCGTTGACTGACTTGGTTGGAACAGAGGCAGGCAGAGGACGAAAATTAACCTATGTAGACTATGCGAAACGTGAACTCATTGCTCGACTTCTCTCTGCTCAACAGATGTGGTGAGGGAGAAGAAAAGGGGCCTCTGAGTGGTTCACGTGCTGCCACAGAACCGTTGTGTGGAGAAACAACATCCAGACCATCTTCGTTGGCTGCCTCCACACAACAGTAGCTATAACTCAAATTGCCACCCATGCAAGAATTGCCCCGGGCCGCGTACGCAGCACCTGGAAAACTGGATCCAGACTTGACCCGGGGAGGGAGGGAGGGAGGGGGGGGGGGGGGAATCGGCCCCGTTAGCTTCGCTGCTACGAGTTTGACTTGTCCTGTGTGTCTTGGACGTGGATGAGGGTGAGAGACAAAACAAAATCATGTTATGTACATAGCGTCCATGAACATGAGGGCTCCATAGATCGAGCGTCGCCTCAATGTCTGGCTTGACCGTCGATCTGTGCAAGCAACCGGAGGAGAGAGAACAGATAAGCCTCCATTTATGGCAAATTGGAAAGAGTCTTCGCTCTGTCAATGTTCTTGGATCAAAAGGAGCAGGGAAAGGATTAGCCTAACATGGCTTGCTGGACTTTCCTCTGCCCTAACGTGACATAGCTATGAGAGCGCAGGTGGTCGGGGCTGCTCTACCAGACAGACCACTCAAGCATTTAGAGAGATGTCCAAAAGCAGTGACTGTCGTGACCAGAGGGAGGCCGGTTCGAAAATGTCCGTTTTGTTTCGTCGGGGTGGGGAACCGGCCGCAGGCGTGGTCGTAGCTGGTGCAAATCTCATTTTTCTAGAAAAGATATATGTTTTACTATGGGCACTTTTGACTTGAACTTACGTGGATACGTGGTAATTTTCGACGAGGCAGGAGACAAAAAACACAAACAGGCTATGCATTTGGAACAAAGAGTTTTGAAAATGAACAAAGTAGACGAATAAATTGTTCAGCCTCGTTTTGTCCTCCCTCCATCGTTATTATTGAGCTAATCTTGTAAAACTTCGAGTTAAAAAGTAGTAAATGGCCCTTTTGGGAAAAGCAATTTGGTTTTTTTAAAGTGAAATTTAGTGTTAAATTTGACTCAGCTTCAGACGAATCGGGAATGACTCAAGTCGGGGTTCTTTTGTGATCCGGAAATGAGTCAAATACGTATTTTTCCCATCTGAATCTGAGTCATATGCAAAGATGTGTCAAAAATTGGTACCCCCCCCCCAAAAAAAAAAAAAATCTTATACTGGCTAATTCATATAATGAGTCTGCGCTATGACGCAACAAAAAGCTAAATCTGTCTTCGCACATAGCCGGGTGGAGTCAGGTCGAGTCATTTGCCACATCTATCCGAGTCAACTCGAGTCAAAATTCTTGCCCACAAATCCGAGGTGGGCTGGAGTCATGATCATAGAACCCGTATTGGAGGTGGAGTCATTTTTGGTTGAGCCAATACAGCCCCAGTGAAATTTTGGCCAAAGGCAAAGAACCCTGGAGGTCCCCATGTAATTTTCCACAAAATGTACCTTTTGGAACTACTTAAATGGCCTAAATTGGCCTGTATGACGTCTGTTGACCCTTCACTTGTGATTAGGCAAACTGAGCAATTGGAGAACAAGACCGAGAACCAGAAATCTAGTGATAATGAGCTCAAACTTATCGACATCTGCGGTGGCCAAATTGTCTCACTGTCCAATGGCCACTTTCAGGCTTCCCTTCACAGGGTGGCTCTTATTTCCTGTTACGCAACTAACCATGAAATAAGGCTATTGCTAAGAGCTTTTCGATTTATGACGTATACAGGTTTCTTGTTCGAGAAAACATACGAAATGAACCCATTTGATAAGGCCGCCACTGGCCTCAATTGCTGGCTGCCCGGAGACAGCGCACATTTGGTCGGGTAACTTCTGGACCCATTGAGGCCCACGCAGCTCCAATGGAGGCTGTGCGAAACCTGATCAATCTTGGTCAAAGCAGGGCAATAAGTACAAAGGGCCTGGCGAAAAAAAAACCTTCGAAGAGGAAGACGCTCGGCTATTACGCATACACCCTGTTCCATTTTGATATGCAGATTTGTCAATGAGTGATTTCTGGGCACCCACATTGAGCTATGATGTGAGACTCTCTGTGTGATTGACATTGGGTTAGAGTCAGTCAGTCATGGTGAGAATGAATGCAGAGGTCAACCATAATATACATGTGTTTTAGGAAAAACAAGAAA
>JAAUXU010039053.1_pt1 | contig 46229 bp, 55 predicted proteins | sample 7278151 | NCBI WGS metagenome assembly JAAUXU01 (sample SAMN14350113, study PRJNA611818) | marine sediment metagenome | isolation source: surface marine sediment (1.8m) | place: French Polynesia: Moorea | collected 2018-08
ATAGACGAAGACAGCTGTACTCTCTGCATGTGGGCCGAGCTGTCCAAAGGAGGCGTACGTTTGAAGAGCAGCAGCAACAGTTTGGCTCAGTACCTGAACTGCCCATTTGACTTTCATCTTCGCCCCAAAGGCCTTAAGGTCGAAATGTCTTCGCGTCAGCTTAGGGCAAAGACGAATTTTCCTGGGCCTGTCTTGCTGAAATAGTTCTTTAATGACAGACCACGTGGCCAACCCTGTTTCAGTCTCAATGGTGTATTTCGCCAGGCAGTTGCGGGCACACTTCATTAGATGAGGGACATCGTAGAAGACGAATATTTTCTGTCCATCCAAATGAAAATAGGGTTGATCCTTGGTGACTCCAAACTTGCTTAAGCCTGATGTGAAATTGGAACCTTGATCTGAGCACACCACCTTCACGGTCAAGCCAACTTCTTGAAGCTTTTGAATGGCAGTGGTGACAACTGAAACGACTTCTTCTCCAGGCATTGCTGCCTTAATGAAGAAATAAGAGAAAGCCTGGCGCCAGTAAGACTTGATGCCAGAGATGAGGAGGACAAGAGCTCCAGAATTATAGTCACCATTGGCAGACAGTCCAATCACTTTGTCCTCCTGAGCAGAATAGTCCAGTCCTCTTTTCAGTGACAACTCATCCAGCATAAGAGTACAGATCCTTTCGCTGGGGTGTAGCCTTTCTACATGGATCTTTAGCAGTTTCAGCAAATTTGGGCTGAAGCCTTCTTTCAACTAGATCTTTGCCATCCACTTGTTAATAGTAGACTTAGCAGGCAATTTGAAACGACTTTGGAGGAATCTATAACATCTTGGAGACTTGAAATAAACCGCAATGGCAAAGGATTTAAAGTTTGAGCTATATCTTTTCATTCTCATCATGGATCATTGCATTTGATGAGAAAACAGCTCATGCTCATCTGCTGTTAAAAAAGGTTTTGCGGCTTCAATGATCACATCCATCTTTTTGGATTTTGACAGTTGGTTTTGCAGTAGCCTAATACTCCGATTTTTGCTACGAATGTGATTATTCAATTTTTTAATCTTCAAAGTGGCCCGCTTGAGCTTCAGTTCAGTAAGTGTTTCTTTGACATCAGCTGGTGGCAGAAGTTTTCTTTGAGGTTTTTGCCTCTGGCCAAGTTTTGCAGGGGGATTGGGAATCTCAGGAAAGAGTGTTGGCACAGCAGTCTTTTTAAGTTGTGTTTTTAAGTGGGGGTAGATGAATTGTGAGTCTTCAAAATGCTCTTGGCAGAACCTGAGATTTTCGTGACAATATTTGGAATTTTTCTTGCTTAAGTCTTCCCGTCTCGAACATTGAATCCACTGCCTGCATCGTTCTCTGGGCCTGGGAAACTTGAAAAATGTTAGGCTGGGATGACTTCTCTTATTCTTGGAACATCCAATGGCAGAGCATGTTTTTGATGGCCTCCCTAAGAGAAACACAACGTGTCATTAACATGCCCAATGTTATACCCATTAAAATCTGAGCTGATGGTTGCACCTGGCTTAACACAACTCTGCTACTGCAAACCACTCATTTTTTAAGCAAAATTTTAACAGCAAACAGCCAATTTCATGACTTTTCACTTGGCAGCTGAAAAGGGAAAATAGTGCAGCAACTTTTGATACCAACACAACCAGCAATTTTGTTAACAAGAGTTGCGGAGTTGCAGTTACGAATGCACATGTCGCAGGTTTATTAGTCCGAACATACCTGTGTGATCATCTGGCTTTGACGTATCTTCCAATGCATCTTCACTCATTGGTTCCTCATCTTCTTCCGGCTGGGCTCTGACTGCACCTTCTCTCTCGTCTTTTTCAGTTTCAGCTAGATCAGCAGCCACGTGCTCTGGCGTGATCTTGTGTGATGATCCTCCAACACAAGTCCAGTAATGAACATGTCTCAGTGGACATATGTCAGCCTTCTCAAATTTCTTGCTTTTGGACAGAGTGACCTTCAATGAATTCTGCCAGGTTCTTTCTGTTAGCCTGTAATAAAAATGGACTAGAAAAGAGAACCATCAATCATCAGAGACATTTCTCACGTGTAGGAGGGATGCTTGTCACTGACTGCTTGACGTATCTGATCCAAAGTAAGCTTGTTCTGTGGCGATGACAAAATTGCTTCAGATATCAAGGCTGACATGCTCTGATGAGTCTTCCTGGCCGGAGTACCCTGGTCGGCAGATAATGGCTGTGATGATGGGCAAGAATGATGGGGTGCTTTTGCCTGAGGGTATCTTGAAGGGGCCTCATGTCCAATGTATCTTCGTTTTCGAGAAGTGTTGGACAATAATACACCTGAAAATTTTTCAATGTTTCATTAACTTTTCACATTTCTACTTGAATCAGTACCTAAGCCTAGCGCATAAGAATGATCTTCATAGGGTGACAACCAAGTGGGAGATGCGACCTGTCCAGATAAGCCTGGTTGCATACTGGTGGTAACATCCACCAAGGATGAAGTATCCAGAATGAAAGGGCCGGACAGATGGGGCTGATGGCTGCCAGGTGGTGATGGGGGTAGAGGTGCAGATGGGTTAGATCTGGATTTCCGAAACAGCAAAGGGACTGCAAGTCTGTCGGTAAGAGCATCTTCCAGAGGGGCGAGGGCCTCCAGGTCTGATGACAAGGGCACTGGCGATGACTGTCTCAGTGGCTGATGATGTGACGCTTGTCCTACACTGCACACAACAGGCAATGTTGTCCCTGAACACTTTCCCTCTTGAGCAGACATGATTTCATACGAGCATGGGCCGCCAGAGTGAAAGGGGTGTACAGATCCGGCTGCCAGCTGCCAGATGATGAAGAGATGTTACCATTGGGACATGGGGATGGGACAAGTCTGTTGGGAAGAGTATCTGCCAGAGGGACAAGGGACCCCAGGTCTGATGACTAGGGCACTGGTGAGGGCTGTCCTAGTGGCTGCTGATGTGATCCTTGTTCTGAACTGCACACAACAGGCAGCGTTGTCCTTGAACACTTTCTCAATCAAGCAGATGTCAGACATCCTTTCATAAGCCACTACGGATCTAAAGATTTCTTGCACTTTCAAGCTCTCTTCTCTGTAGCTCTCCCATAACATGCAGCTGTTGGTGCAGCTGTTAGCAATGGGGAAAAGTGTTAACTGGGAGTTAAGTCGTTTTAAAACAGAGTTTTCAAACTTAAGATAGACTATGCATTAAAAAGATGAGTTCCACGGGAAAGTAGAAGGTCTAAATATTCTCATCCACGTGTAACATACAACACTTGCACATTCATTTCAAAGTAATGGGACGCAAAAGTTTGCTAATTTTAGCCCAGGCTTGCCCGGGGTGGTGACTCTTACGTCTCCGATGGGCTGAAATGGCAGGGTTTTTTGAAGCGCCTGTCTCTGCTTGGATCGAGCCCTCTTCCCTTTCTGCTTTGTGCCTTCAGTCTGAAGCCCTTCGGGAACCAGATGAGCGGCATCTTCTTCCTGTTTGAAGCCGCAAAACACAAGGCCATAAGAGAGTCAGGGTGCTTCGTGGTCATGAGCACCCTGTCCTCCTCCTTGATATCACCAAAAGCCACAAAGCGGTCGTTCCTGCGGTTGCGGTGAGCATTCACATCGAAGTTGGTCTCATCTGAAAAAATGATCATTTGGTTCGCAGCGGCCGACTTGAAATTTTTCAAAAGAGCCTTGCAACGATTGAGACGTCTATCCTTTATGCTGGCATTGAGAAATGGCCTCTCAATCGTCACAAGAGACTTCTCACCCATCTTCTAGACATCCTTGCTCACCTTGGTCTTGGACAGGTTCATGTCGAAGGCGTGCTTCCTCAGCTACTTCGAGGGGTTGGCTTTGATGATATCCTTCACCTCCTCTGGTGCCTTCTTGACTGGCCGACCGGCACCAGCCTTGTGTTCCAGAGCAGAGAGGTTGTCACTGTCCTTGAGGCGCTTTTTGACTTCATAAACAGTGTTCCTGGAGCACTCCATGATGGCCGCGATCTCTGTTGGTCTCTTTCCTGCCCGGAGAAAAGGAGAGATTTGGACTCCATCGCCCGCTGTGACTCCATTTTTCATTCAATTGTGATGTTCTGTGCCGCAAAGGAGAGCTTTTGTTGTTATCTTGAAGCACGTAAGCAAAGAAAACAAGAAAAAACTATAACAAACTCCCCATGGTTGACTAACAAAGTGTCCTGATAATTTTGGGACTCCCGGTATGTTTTTGCATTGTACTTAAAGTTGCCCCCTCTAACCTTGCATTCTTCTTTAAGGTGTGTTTGTAGGATAGATTTCCAAAGCCTTCTTGCCTTGGATTTCCCTTGTTGAAGCCCCTACAAGATTCATCATTAGTTTTCTGCTTGCACATGTTTTTCTTATAGCGATAGACTTCTAACTATCATTTAGTTGCAATTACCCAATGGCCTGGATAAAAAATTACATGAAATGAAAGCTGCACATTGATGCATCATTGACGCTATAAGTAAATACATTGATGTTTTGCCTGCTTAATTTGTCTCGGCCAATCAGAGAGCTCCGCTGGTCACGTGATTAATGCCACGCCGTTCGGCAGGCCAGACTACGTAGTCTTGTTCCTCTATGGCCAGACGCCCCTCTAGTCTTTCTAACAGCTCACTGGGCCAGATGCACGGGGGTAAACAAACCAGGAGAGTTGTTGGCATCAAAGGGAACGTTGGCAGCTACGATGGATGTGACTGTCAAGTCCGGCATTCAGCGCGGGCGCCACTGCCCCGACTGCGACGTAGTCTTCGAGTCCCTCGCTAAGATCAAGTATCACCGCCTGCGTGAGCACGGGAAGTGGCGACAGCCGCTGGAGTGTCCGCACTGTCCAAAGACCTACAGCACTTCGTCAAACCTGAGGCGGCACCTGAGAGACGTCCACTCCGAGGAGACAGAGGGTGACGGAGGCGGAGGGCCAAAGCACACTTGTGAGACTTGCGGGTTCATCAGCAAAGACGGGTTCCACTTGGCCGTCCACATGAGGAAACATACGGGTGAGAGCTGTTCTGATCCTCTTGGACGTGATTCCACACTGCCGTGGTTACATGGTTTCAGGTGATCGCCCCTTTAGCTGCTCGAAGTGCTCCTTTGCTTTCTACAAGAAGTCTGACGCCAGACGTCACGAGGCTGGATGTGGAGGCGTGAGACATCGCTGTGAACAATGCAAAGAGATCTTTCACTTTAGAAGGCAGCTGTCGGAGCACTTGGTCTGGTCCACCACTTGCGGATCAATGCGCGGCCGCGCAGAGATGCCGCGGACGGCCACGGCCAGTAGGTATCTGCCGGACAAGCCGTCGGTAGTCAAGGTGCGTCTTGACAAGGAGAGGGTGGTGGTCGGCGTCAACTGCAACCGCCTCATGGACGGGGATAGCTTTGTCAAGAGAAAGAAGAGGACGAGGTGTGGCATCTGCGAGTCGTGTGAGCTCGTCAGTGACTGCCAGAATTGTGCCGTGTGCCTGTCAGCCGAGGATGGCCAGAAGAGGCGGCAACTTTGCCTGAGGCGCAAGTGTCACAACCTGGTGGACCAGTATCAGCTTAAGGAAGGAAGGACTTTGGGCATGGACTCCAGCAGCGTTTCCTCAGAGGATTCTGAGGAGCTTCTATGAGCCTCAATGCGGTGTTAACATAAACTTTGACTTCAGCGTCTCTGGCAAAGCCTGTGTGGGTCGCGTGATCGCCGTGACCACGGGGGGAGATGATGTGAAGCTGAAAAGTTGCATAGTCCACATGCTTGTACACAGTATCAGCTGTGACAACCGCACCCTTGAGTTCGAGGCTGCGGATTCTTCGTGATCACTGACGGCAGCTGGCGGCGGCAACGGTGGTCTCGGAGGTGGCGGCAGTGGCGTCGATCGGCAGCAGCAATTCTCTCGAAGGACGCGTCCGGGGCGGCTTCGACCACGGCGACAACGACCATGGGGGCAACACAGAAGAGATCGATTCGTGTGAATCGAAAACTGTCCCAGGTCCCCGATGCAATAAATAAATTTGACAGTTCAGCAAGTATTCATATCTTCATTTCACTTATTCGTAGGCTTGAACTCCATGTCTTCTAGGTTGAGATGGAGATCGATCTTTCTACTCAAATCTTTCTTAGACTTTGAACTCTCGTTTACCTCCAAGGACGGCTTTGGTACAACTTCTTCAGAAATCCTACCCTTGACAGACCAGACTTGAGGCACCGAAGATCTTGAAAGAGATGTAGAATTGGCGATTACTCCAGAAGTGACTCATCCTTATTAAATGTATGACTTACGTGGTGTTGTCGTCGTCCACCGTCACGCTGTCGACGATCTTGGCCAGACTTTCCTCGTCCAGTTGCTGATAGGGGTTCAACTTAAGGACGTCTGAATTCCTAGATCCTTGCATGCTGGTCGCCAACTTGTCAAGAAAGCCAGGCTGGTAGGGTCTCGATCGCCCGGATTTCAGCGCCTCAACGACCACTCCGTCGAGATGCGTTAGAGTGAAATCGTCATTGTCAAAGGCTTCACATTTGAAGGCGTCTCTGTTTTTTAGCACAAGGTACATCTCAGTAGCAGCATCCTGAACAGCTAGGCAATCCCTTAGGGCTGAGCTGGACTCAATAAATGATTCAATATCAGGGGAGTCCCGCTCAAATTGAGGCACCATGGTCCACAGGGCGTCCAGGAAGGCTAACGTTGCTATCGATTTGGTCTTGTCCGGCAAGTCCAGCTTCTGCAGAAGGTCACAGGCGACTTCGGCGGCGTCAACAGCTGTGGGGGACGTCTGCTCTGAAGACGCAGGGCTCCTCTCCACGTGATAAAACTGCCCCACAGTCCAAAAGTATAGAGTCAATATGATGGCCGGTGTCTCACTGCCAGACATGTTCTTTTTGAGCATGCGGTTCAGTTTGGCGCCTACATTGTCCCTCTCGAGCACTTCCTCCGCCTCCTCGGCTGTGTCTGACGTCAGGAGCGACTTGAGCTGGTTGGACAGCTTTTCCTCCGTCTCAGCGGATTCGCAAACTTGCAACAGCCTCACCAGAGTCGCCACTCGCCAGTCCAAGCTGGGGCCCTTGAAACGCCTCACGAGGTCCGAAACTCGATAGATCAATTCTGCAGACTCAAACCGATCGGATGATACTTGTGCGAGCCGCTCCTGGAGCCTCTCTGCGACTTCCTCCACATTTTCTTGACAGGCAAGTGCGCAGAGGAGTGCAAGGGCCTTACGCCGGATGCTGTCGTCGCCGTGATCGAAGCACTCGAGCACTCCGGATGTGTTTTGGCTCCAGTTGCAGCTGGCGCTCCGGTTTCTCGTAAGGACCTCAAGGGCTGAGAGGCCGGTGTGCTTCGCGTTGTTATGCCTGCAGTGCAGAAGAGTATTCACCACAGACAGGCACTTGGACACAATGGGACTCTGGCTGAACTTGACCGCCTTGGCTGCTCCATGATGCTCATGTAAGCCTGCAAAGCATGAATGGTTGATATGTACGTAGAAAGTACTTCAAAGGAACTAGCTGCCAATACCTTTTTTTGCCCTCTTTCTGAGCTGGGCCACCAGACAGATGCATTGGAATGCGATGCCTTGGCCCAGCCACTGAGTTAAAATCGCCAACTCTAGTGTCCTGCCCAAGCACGTATGCAACGAATCGAGTAGTGAGTCCTCCAAACTCTCCATCTTGATGACCACTTCCTCTAACAGCCTGATCAAGTCGATCTGGAACCAGGGAGCCGACATTCCTCGCACGCGATATTCGTCTGGAAGCTTTCCATCTAAGATCTGATTTTGAACGACGAGAAGAGCCCTCATGATGTTTTCGTCTTTGCAGGTGTCGGGCGAGGTCTCGGCCAGGGTCGAAACAGCCTGGATCGCGACGGCAACAACTCCGGGATCGGGATCTGAAAGTGCAGACACCAGTGGAACCTCCAGCTGGTGCGAAAGTTGAGGGTTGCGCCTTAGCAAGCACTGTAGACACACCAGAGATTTCTTCCGAATAAAGTCCTGGAAGAGGATGGAACTCTTATTTAAGAAAAGTCATTGCAACGCCACTACCTTTGAATTTGTGAGCTTTTCCAAGAGCATTGGCACCACCATCGGAGCCATCTCAGTAGGTGTCAGGTGAGCGAGAGCAACCAGGGCCATGTTGACCTTCAAAGCAGACGTCTACCTTTATCTCGGTCTGCATACACAGAAACGTGGGGTAGGAACTGTTATCACCTCGACAACGCTCTTGCTTCCCAGGTCCTTTAAGAGGGTGTTCATCAACAACAGGGTGTCTTCGTCTGACGGGGTCAATAGGAGGGAGCAAGCAAGGTAGCCTAGATGAGAAAAGTTACTCACACCATGGAAGCGCCCACACCAAAAATGACTTCTGTGGGGTCGCTCACCCATCTTTTTCTCCACTGGCGAACCTCTCTGCGCCAGCTGCAACGCGTATATCCTTGCCCATTCTCCCACAGGGTGGCCCAACAGTTGGGCTGCGAGTGCACGAGCCAATGCGTTTGACACCTGCCCGGCAGGAGGACTCAAAGTCTCACGGAGGCGGGACTCCACAGACTCCAGGTGCGTCCTGGCAATGTCAAGTTGGTTCGTCATTTAGCTGGCCAACATCCAACAAGCTTGTCCGAGTAATCAATGGTTTTTTGGATGTTGGACCAAAAGCTGGATGAAAGTAGTCGCTGGGGACCCAATCTCAAGGAGTCCGTCAGGGCGTCTTATCTCGCATGAAACACCTTCTGCCATTCCCTTACCTGACCATCTGTGTCTCCTCTTCTTTGGTTTTGCAGTCGAAGAGCGCCCGAAGGAAGACTGCCAGACCCGGGGGCAGGTTTTCATCCGGGTCGGAGTCGGGATTAGGTCGTGTCCATCTGCAAGTCAACGGATAACACCAGCCCTTCGTCAAGGATAGTAAAGGTAACACGCACCTGACTTTTCCGTCAGGGGCGAGGGACCCAGGCAGCGTGATCCCCGCGGGCGCCGATGACAGCACCTCCTGGGACAGGTAGTGCCACGTCTTGTTCAAGACGGCAGACATGGAGATGAAGGAGTGACTGAGGAAGAATCACTCGTCTTGTTTTTGTTTACTTGTCCCTGTCTTCTCGTCTTCCTTCAGTGAAGCAGAGATGCCACACAATGATGATCTTTACCTCAAACGAGAAGTGGTCGCCCTTGATGCCGCTGTCTTTGGACGTCACAGGCACGTGACTTTGTGGCAACCTTGAGCAGATTTGCGCAAGCAGACGACGAATAAGATTGTCAAAGAGAAACTTTTCAGGCCTACAAACTTGGAGCCGCCAGGTAGAAGTGACACTGATCACTGATCAGTGACTTTGATGTAAATGGCGCCCATATCATCAGTCAGCATAAGGGTTAGTTTGACACAATCGTTGACCTCCGACTTGAATATACTTGAACCTATACTGATTCGGTGCAAAAGTCATTGTTTTTCACTGTCAGCCTCTGGAGGTGTAATCGGGTTGAGAAAACCCGAAACCCCGACTCCTGCTTGGCCAGCCCGAACCAGCTTTCTGAACTCGGGGTCAGCCCGATCCCCTCCCTCAAACCTACATGTCCAGAAACACTTGTTCAGCGACAAGTTTACCATCGGACCATGAATGTTCAAGTGCAGGGGAGGTTTTGAGCAAAAACAAAAGCCGACTCATTGACAACTATGCTAACATGTTCATCGACATAAGTTGCATTGCAACTTCTGATTCCACTCTAGTCATCCCTTTTGCCTCACGAGTTCTAGGCACGGGGCCTAAATAATGCAAGCTCGGGCTAACCCTCGGGCTCACAATGGGCACTAGTGCGACAGAGGTCTTGTCGTCGTCTCGCCCGTCGTGTTCGGCTTATGCTGGTTTTTCGGCATCCTGATGCTTGCTGCAGGGATTTCAAGTTATACCCCAACGGTGGCCCGACCGTTTTGATTTGTGGCCAAAATTATCCGCAGCACCAAAGTTGGAGCTCATTGACAGGTTCCAATTGTCCCTGATCTCTTAAACCCTGGCTCAATGTGTGTCCGCCATCGCATCAGACGTCGGAGAACCAGCTACACTTCCTTCCTGGACACTTGATGGCATAAGACTGGTCGAGTCACAGCGAGCACACGTATTCTGACACTCGACTATGCATGATTGTCTGGAATAGCTTAAACCACTACAGTGATGGATTAACTCTTTAGTTACTGCTAAGAGCTCACCCTCATTCCAGGTGAAGGGACCTTCTTTTGTGTAGTTGGTGCATGGAGACCCCTGAAGATCGGGTACAGATGCTGAGGCTTGCAACTTTCTTAAGTTAGCTGACATTGAGTCAGACTAAGAAGGTCCCTTGGGCAACCAACCTTGGCTGCCTCTGATAGGAGTGATCTTAATTTCTACGTCAGTGGCAACTGCTGCTTTGAAAATGCCCCTCAATAGGCCCACCAGAAGCCTCAGTCAGGTTGCCGGAATCACTTGATGGCGGCAACCAAGAAATAAAGACTTCCTTCAATGGAGTCAAGTCAAGTCATCACAGCAGTCGTAGCAACGATCTCGTAGTAGGGCAAGATGCAAGAGAAGAATCACTTCTTCCATGTCTTGTTCAGCTCTGACATGACTCATAATACGCATCACAATCTTTGGCAAAATTTGCGCCGTGCACAACTCAAAACTGTATCTCAACAACTTTTTCTTCTCCTTGTTTAAATCACTTTCACAGCATAAAGGTTCATTCTCTCTTCAGGTCGCAAATGTGCTTATGAAATACATTCGATGAAAGAGCTCTGATGATGAGAAGACGAATGTCAGTGAAAGTTCTTGCTCAGAGCATTCCTCCACTGACACCGATGGGAATGAGACAAAGGCAGAAGATGATCAAGTTCCTCAGCATCAGCTTGTAGTCCTTAGGCACGAAGTATGGCACCAGGGTGGCGGTGACGACATTGATCTCGTGTGCGGCGCACACAAAGATGAATGACGTCAGCAAGATGTTGAGCACAGGGTAGTTGGGAATCAGCACCAGCACACCTGAGAAAAAAGTGACAGGAGTCACAGACTTGTAGTTCATAGGCAAGAATAGCAAGAATCTGCAACAAAAATGTGACAAATGACAGCACAGAGTGCAAAAGTGCCAAAAGCAGCGTGCTGCTTTGCTCAAACCATGGAAACTTGGTGCCTTCTCTCTCTGACACGCCAGGGGGTTCCCAACCTGGGATGCAATTGCCCCCAAGGGAACGCAGGCCAACTTCATGGGGTAATGGAGGGGATCTCAAACATCACACTCATAAGTATACGTTACTGTACTGCACAGGTCTGCGGGACTATGAAGAAAGGATTTTCGTCACAGACACGACCAAGGTTGTTACGCACGTAGATGTGACCAACGCAGTCAATGCTGCTCACGCCCCTCACCATGAGTGTCAGCAGCCAGCCAGATGTGATACTGGGATATGAAGAGCTCCAAGCTAATCCGTCCGAACCACGCGAAGAAGCTGGAGTAGCGCGTGCGCAAGAACCCGTACAGGTTGCGCAGCAGCACAAAGCTCACGATCTGCAAGAGCAGGACAGGATTACGAATTACGTACAAGTCACTTGGTAACATAACTCATAGCAATGCCAGTACTTTGAAAGGAAGTACATAGGTGAGTCATCTATGACGTGTTTCCTCATTGATGTTTCTTTTGTTAAAGAAAAATCTGTTTCTTCATTGATAAAGAACAAAACCTCCATTCACTTTCATCATTTAAAAGCTGTTTTACTATACTTTGTTGAGTTTGCCCTACAATCACACAGGAATGCACCAAGACCTGCCTCGAGAAACCAGGTTCTGGTGAGGCTTTAAAAGTGATGTGTGCAATTTTTGGAAAGTGAGAGAAAGTTGCATCATTCAAAATTGCAATGTGTCACAAGTGCGCAACACGAGTGCTGCGTGGCCATGGTGACCAATTGACCAGGACCACGCTCAGGTTCCCTTTGGCCTCCCCTTTGCTGGGGGCGATTCCAGCACCAAGCGTGGAAGAGACGTCTCATCTTTAGGTCTCCGTCTTCTTTAGTGGACATTATTGCGGAAGAGCACTGTTATGCTTTTTTGTAGGAACTTAAAAAGTGAGTCAGGTTATACTTGATTGTGAATTGGCCATCGCTTGTCTAAACGTCGACTTTTCAGCCTCAAAGTCCCTATCGTTGTCACACCCGGTGCATGAATGAATGCTGCACTCACCGGGATAAATGCCACATATGGGTGCACCTCATTGCACTCCTCTTTGCTCTTGCAGTAGATGGCAAACAGGAAGTAGCCAAAGAGGCCAGCGACAGAACTGACTCCGACCAGACTGCCGATGGGCTGGGGCCAGAGGCATCCAGACGTGCTGTCGTCAAACAGCTTGAAGAGGTCACCGACTGCAGTCACGAAGGCAAAGACGAAGCCGAAGAGCATGCTGAAAGAGGCGGAAAGGTCAATCACGGCACGACCGACAGGACCCGCAAGGCTCTGGACGACAGCCTTTTCAAGGTCTGAGCAGCCAATTCCTCAGACTTTGCCATACATTGGTCTGTTAGGGGGGGGGGCAACATTAGAAATCTTAAGATTGAGTTGCAGAAATGACGCAGGCTTGATGCGTAAATGAAGAACTGTAAGTACAAGAATCTATAGTACCGAGAAATAAACCTTGATGTCTCTGGTCACTTGTGACTCCCTCGCAAGTAGATGACCCTCCCATGACAACGTGACATCTCAGGCTGTGACCAAAACTTTTTGTACATGTGTGTGAACTGTTCATGCACAGGAAATCGCATCTTCACATCAGGTTCAGTTTTGACAACTGCAGCACCCAGAATTCCATCTTGTGCGCCTTTTCTGATGAAGGAACACCTCCGCTCGGCCAGACCGCGCAACCGGAGACACCCGGACAGATCTCGTGTGTTCCCGTGCGTCACTACTAAAGCACCAGTCATGTCATATTAACCTAAGTATGGTAGAGAGTGACTGGCAGGTCATACTTTCATAGGTGAGACCCCAGATGTTTGACGTGGAAGAACAGAAAGGCCAGTGTACACATGAAGAAACATGAGGCCTCAGCTCGATAACATTATTTGCCACTCATGGGCATCACTAGGCATCACTTAAAGAGTGAAAGAGGAGGAAAACTTCTGTCTCGGTGCGTCTGCGTCACCTCTCTATCAGCTCTGTGCTCGTATCCCATTCAGGTCTAGTTCAAAAGATGTTTCAAAGCTCCTTAGAGGTGTACGTGTGGGGGGCAACGGTGGTGACTCATGAAGGCTTAACTAAAAAGTACTCTTACATTTAAGGAAAACCTTACTCATGTTTTCTCTTAGAGGCACTCTAATGTCTCTAATGTAATGTAATCTCTAATGTCACATTTGACATTAAAATTTCATTATCACTATTGCCTATAAACATGAGCAGTCCATAATCTCCGGGAACTGACTCGCTACAGTTGAACTTTGTGCCACCTCAGAATGTTTTCACACGGGGTGAAGAATCTAATGATTGCTTCTTTATTTGCGCCTTTCTAAAGCCTCCCTTAGGATTTGCAATGTCGACCAAGGTAGAACAACATTGACAGTATTCACAACGCCTGCCTAATAGTTATTGTCGGATCTATTTGGCCACAAGTCAAGGCGAAAAACATGTTTTACATAAGGTGCAGAAAATGAGGTAAACTCCACTTCAAAGAACCTTTTCAATCTTTAAAAGGGCCTTCATATCGTCATTGATCAATCATCAGTGAGGAGTTTTCCATGGATTCTTTAGAGGGAATCAGTTACGCGATAGAAAGCGAACGACGAACCGAAGTCAGACAGAAACCTTGGTCTGTTAGACAACGTTGACTCAGCTCAACACTTGTCACGTTCTGACACGATTAGACACGACACTTTTCTGTCCACTTTGCTCGTAGATGCATAAATTTGCATGGAGAGCAGTGACGTATTCATGACAGCTGCTCGAAGCATTCGTTTCCACGAAGGAACCCCGACATCAAAGTAATGCAGTGGAACCTCCCTCAAAGGATCCCATCCTCTGCTTCGAAGCTGGTAGCTTTAGGGAGGTTCCACTGTAACATGCATAACGAGAGAGAAGTTCACTAACGCACATTGGACTAAGTACGTCATGAATGCAGCACCGAACTTGTGATCGTAGGTACTGAAGGACAAGGGCGAACCAACCTGTATCGATCCAGCTTCCACCTGAACCACCACTCTCGAATGTCGTCATCGGCGGAGACGAAAAGTGCCTTCCAGGGCCTCGTGAGAAAGACCTTCTCGAAGAAAACCTGGAAAAGTACAACGTGTACATCCATTATATACATTACATGGTTGTTGTGTCGCTCTGAGAGACTCTGGACACCTTCTCAGAAGGACTCCAAAGGTCAGAGAGACCTTTCCAGCCCAGCACAAGACTGCGACTGATATTCTTGGCTTCATGCGCGCAAAAAAAGCTTCGAGAGTTCCCGTGTCAAAAACGTTTTAATGCTTGGAATAAGAGCACAATCTGCACTTTGCAAGATCCTCTCTCAAATCTACTCAGTTCTCATAAGCTCTTTTGTAAACAGATACATTGTTCCTTGCCTCTCACCTCCAACACAAACGGACAAGTTCCTGTAGAACTTGATTTGAAGTTTTTCACTGTTTTTAGGAAGAATTGCTTTGTGATAGATAAGTATGGCTCATCATTTTTGGCATGGCAAATTCAAATTTTAATATGACAAACATTTCTAAAATACTTCTTTAGAGGTACAAAAACTTGTGACCTCGTCCGTTATTTTCCTGGGCCAAACTCGCAGTCACTTCATTGATACTCAGTACAGTTACGTCTTCTTTCACTCACTTCTGATATGTAGAATAGCGAAATGATGCCGAGCACGACAATAATCTTCACCAGGAGGTAGAAGGAGTAGATAGCGGCACCCTCAGTTGCTTTGGCCGTTACCTATTGTCAAGGTTAAAGAAACACAGTTGACTATGTAATTGCTTTTGACTACTGTACAAGAACAGAGAGAACAATTACAAGAAGAGCCCTCGAGCTGGGCTCAAGGCAGAGTGTTTGGAACTGTTGTTACCTTCGGTGGGAAAGCCATCAAGGCATACTGAACGGAGAACCAGAATGAGATGAGGGGCACAAAGTAGTAGCCCTGGTAGGGCTCATTCATGGCCAGGCACAAGCACAACGTCAGAAAGTTCATGCGGAACAGGACCTGCAAGAAGAACTACAGGTTCAGAACACCTACGCCGGAATGACAATAACAACGCTCACCTGGAAGAACCTGTAGAGCGAAGTGTCTCCCTTCAACCAGGTGTAGAAGAAGTGTCCGTATCCATTGAGGAAGATGTAACTGGACACAAGGACCCGTACATGCATGTAAATGGGCAGCACCTGAGAGGCTCCGGTCATGTGATAGATCAGAATCACCAGCTGCATCCAGCCTAAACAGACAGCAGCTCCATGGAACATTACGAGACACACACGAAGTTGCTCATGCTACCTTTCCACTCATCAGTCTGTTCTCTGTTAAGGAATTTTGCGCTTTTTGTCTCCTCATGGAAGAAGATGCCCACCACAAACACGTACAAGACTGGGAGAAAGAAATGCAATGGGGTGAAGTACCTGCAGCAAGGGAGAACAGGAGGATGTGTTAACATGCATGAAAGTCTCGTGGTCACGCTGGCTCTACTTGTTCTCCTTCATGAAGTAGTTCGTCCTGTCGCAGACGTAGAAGTACGTGAGAATCAACCCCAGCTTGGTGAAGGCAAACAAAAAGTCTGAAGTGATGAAAAAGGAAGACACAGCTCCAGACTCGCCACCAGCAGTTGGACTCGTCGTTGGCGTCCCTTGGGCATGTGCAGACGCTGTCAACAGGTCGAAGACGTAGCGCCAGCGGCTGGTCAAAGGGTGCTGTTGGTGTCTCTTCCTGTTCACGACCACTTTCACCTCGTCATCCCAATAGTCCTCATTGTCGCCATCCTCTTCTTCATCCCCAGTGGAGATCAGGCGATGGTGATGCAGGTTGTAGCTGTTCGATCTGTCTCGATGGGAGTGAGCAAAGAGGAGCAGGGAGCGGAACAGTCTGAAGGCAGACACAGCCACGCTGAGGAGGGGTGGACACATCTTTGACAGTTGCTCCGTGACTACCAAGATGTCACAACACTGTTCTTACCAGGACCCGACGAGGGAGAAGAATATGATCTGCAAGTTGGTTGGCTTGTTGGAGCTCTTGCAGCAGGTGCCGTCGTCAAAGTTCATGTTGTCATTGCAATGGCGGTTCAACAACATCTGAGAAAGATCATTTGTGGTCGAACGAAACATTGCTCATGCATTCCATATTGGAAAAAACTGTTTTGAACTATGACATGACAGGTGAGCAAGTTAACTGGCACACACCTGTCATGAAACTACTGTATTGAAAGGTTCGTATTGTCATTTCACTCAGTGTCAAGCATGAAACAAAGCAATGTCACAGCAAGGCCCGTTAGTGCAAAAGAGTCAGATACAGGATCACACTCACCAGCCCCGCGTGCTTCAGCGCTTTCACTGGCATGTGCAACCCATCATCCATGTGATCCAGATTTTCCTGGCACAGACTTGGTATCGAAGACCACAGGTGAATCCATTCAGAGTCGCCAAGAGCACTTTGGCCAGCAACATTGTAGCGATCAATTGCGCTGGGTGTGATCATTTGCCTAAAATGATACACGGTTCATGTTTAAAGCTTGCATTTACTTGAAAGAAAAAACCTCAGGGTCCTGGCATAAGAAGACAGGTGAAATGGCATGTGCAAAAATTCAGTACCATTCAATACAGTTGTGTACGGCGGGTATTGCAGTGTAAGGTTCAGTGCAATAAGAACCGTATGTACCACTGTAAAATGTGCAATTTTCACCTCGTAATGCCCAGAGCCTGTGTAAAGACTTGAGGCTGAATCATCCACAACACCTCTGTTCCATGCTCCCTGGCAAGATATTCCAGGTCCTGAAAGACAGCAAAGAACAGGGTTTTTTTCCTCTCGACGCGTAGCCCAATGTCATTCTCACTGGTCTCATCCTTGTCAGGTTGTGCTTATACTGAAGAAGAGCTATGGCAGAGTCGTTGGAGTCCTTGATGGTGTGTGTGGCTGCACCAAGCACCAAGATGCTGGGCGGAGGTCCGTCCTCTAGCTGCCTCACAACCTGAGACAAAAGGAAGTAGCCCCATGAGTCAGTGCAGGGAAGACGGACGCAAGGCGCTTCTTTTTTACCTTCAAGAAGTTTTCATCTAACGTCGGAGCCCAGAAGAAGTCCAACTTGAGATTCTGTACTGGGTGCTCATGACTAAGGTCAGAATGAATTGGAACTTCCTTCTCGTACGGCTGAGGAGATTAAAGGCTGTTCTTTCTTGTACTCAAGTAACATCAATCAAGTACTCACTGTGGGTTCTGATCCATCGGTCAACAGATTCTTCATGGAGTGAAAGATCTGTCTCACCCTGGAGTCGCCCACGAACACAAAGTGGTTGCGATTCCCGAAAAATGCGTTGTAGCGAAAGCAGCGATCAATATCACTGTAAGACGCGCCAAACACCACACTGAAGTCTTTCCCTCTTTGAAAAACTCAGCTCACTCTCTTACCTCTGGCTGTACTTGTGCATCATACATCCCCATGGCTGCCACAGCTCCCCCTTGAACATGCCGTCGACAAAGAGCCCCTTGCAGGGCGTCACCCCGTAGGAGAGGTGCAGGAGGCCGTGGTACACCGTGAATGAGAGCACTAACACCAATGCCAAGATCTTGGCAGTGCGATTGTTGATCAGCCGGATGTAGTCGGCTGCTGTCAGAGGGGCAGCAGACCTCGACATCGCCATCGCCTGCACCAAATCACACCGCACCACCTGGTGTTACTGCTGCTTCCACCTGCATTCAACAACCACTAAAACTTATAACGTCCACGTAGAAATCTTGGCCAACTGCGACTCCACTGCTGAGATGGAAGAGATGCTCTGGCCGCGCTCTGGGAACTGTTGCATTCTCAATCACCTCCTCCATTCTTAAATTTTAAATGGTTATGGTCGTTAATAACATTCTAAAAGCACAGGATTTTTCAAAGTCTCTCCTGGCTAAGAAAGGGCATAAGAAAAGTGTCCAAAGTCATGGGTTCAATGACTCGCCAAGGTCTCTGGTCACCTGCTTGTCTGACTAATTTGGCCGCAATGGGCCAAAAAACAGCCGATGAATCAGTGCCATTGGGACTGGGACCAGAAATTCGGCGGGCAATGACGGCGACATCGTCGGCGTCGTGCCTCACGTGAGGTGAGCTGATAGGAGAAGATGAACAAGCGAGAAGGAAGACCATGAAGCACTTCCTGTCTCTTGTCATTGCTTCACAGAGCACATTGCAGGGAAGGAGCTACAGATACGATCACGAGGAGGCTGAGCCAATGTGTTTGTTCCTCTCAAGTTGGTCTGACTAAGAGAATCCTGTTATCTGTTCTCGATCTTAAACAAAGGTTCACGGTGGGAATCGGTTCTCTTTCGTTGCCTACCCTTCCCGATAGGACCACGGGACCAAAGATGTTACGCATGACTACGCCACTGTCACGTGTTAAGGCAGAGTTCATAACTTTTAAGGATGAATTACTTGCCTGCTTGTTCGTTGCTTCTCTTGCAGATTTGGGTGCGGTTTCTGACTGATCGCAGTATTCCTCAATGCCTGGACGGTCATGTAGTCAGCTGTAAAAAAGGTGTTGACTGACACTTGTGGCCGGAAACTTGAGACATTGTTCGCCTTCGACACCTGACAGACTCTTTTTTGACACAGGTTGACTTCAAAGTGTACCCGAGCTTGCTTGAGAGGAAGAGGTCAGTGCAAGACGTTACTGAGCTAACAGACACCGAGTGTGAATCCCAGCACCTCGCGCATGCCCAGCGAGGCCGCCACCACCTGAGCTACGACCCCGGAAAGGTTAACCAGCTTGCCGAAACCTCCTGTCATCGTCAACAGCAGCAACGACCATTTTGCACGTGCAATGTTACACACCTTTTTCTGTCACTGGACATATCTGGTCCGTTAGCTTAGTCGGCCAGAGTCATCCTCCTGGCAATCTTTGATCGATCCTTGGCCCTTCTTCATCTGGAGTCCGAGTCGTCGCTCGGCATGCGTCTGCGTCCACCTGGACCAACCATTCCTTTTGTCGTCAAGTGACTGGGAAAAGATGTCTCCAGGGCTGTCAGATCACCAGAGAAAGATCGCCAGATCAAGTTACTTGCATGACACGATTCTGCCAGCTCATGGTCATAGATATCAACCAATTTTTCCAGCACCAGGCAACTCAGCGTTCTCCTCTTTCTAGCTTCTGCTCAAGATCGGTGCTCTCTCTATTGATCCATTTTTTTCAGCTCCAAGTGCACTGACATTTCAGCACCTTTTGACCAGCCCTAAGAAGATGACGTGGGATGAGTCCACCGCTGAGACTCAGTTCAGTCAGCACCCAGCTCCATGGAGCGCCACCCGGGCCCTCGTGGTGTGCCTTTGCCTCCTGTCAGACACATCTGGACAGAAAGATGAAATTTTGCCAATCTGCAAAGACCTACAGCAACTTCTTTCCTTTTTTGGCCAAAGATAACTTGTGCGTCTCGTGCACGGTTGCAAAAAAGAAACTGGTCCTCTAGGTGCTGTTTGTAGGACAAACTTCGCCTTATTCTGCAGCTTCAGTTCAAGGCCCTACTAACCGTTGTCGTGAGACAGGCTGATATGTTCATGTTCTGCTTCACCGTGCTCCCCAATGCTTTGCGGGTGCACCACGACACTTGTATCACTGGCCGCAATCACGCAGCTGCATTGTCAACCCCCTTATCTGGAGTCACTATTTATATATATTTTTGTGTGTTTGAACTCTCGCAATCTCTTTTGTTCGTGTTTGAAGGTAAAGAGGAAACAAAAAACTAATCAAAACTAACCTAGCGAGAGAGGTCGCGAGTGTTTGTAGGACAAAGTGTGCATGCCGGGGATGGAGCCTTGATCTCCCTTGGAGGCAACGGCAAGACCGACCCAGCAGAGCATTTTTGCCAGCTCTACTGATCAGCCATGAGAAGATGTTGGTTCAAATGTGCAAAAAGCAGCTTCCCCTGATTGCTTTCAATTGAAATGAAGCCGCAGTTAGTTAGCACCACTTTTTCTACTTGCTGAACTTGGTCATCATTGGTGCTTAAGTTGTTCAAGCATCAATCGGGCTCTTAAAGCTACTTTTCGGCACGCTGTCAGGACGTGAAAACTGTCGGTGCACGCAAAGATACACGAGATACTTACGGCGAGTTTCCCTTGTTCACTTCCCTCCAACGGGTCTGACGGATGAACATGGAGCTACGTCTCTCAGGCATCACTTTGCAGGCCACCGGGAGGAACGCGACCAAGTCCGAGTGGAAGCTTCGTCCGCACTTCCCTGCTAAAATAGCTTAATCTTGTGCCCTCCCGCACCAGTTGCACGTCACTGATTGCTGCATATCTGCGTTGTCGGTGGGCAGCCTTTGCTGTCCCGGAGGACGGAAACGAAGCTTCCACCCACTGACTGACTGTTGCTTGCAGAAACCAGAGAAAAGAAAGGAGGGGCGGCTTGAGCAGGCAACAACACCGTTCAAGTGTCAGCTGCTGATGGAGGCTAAATATACACATAAGGAATATTTGGTTGAGGCCTGTGGTTTCGGACACCCTCGCAACCTTTCCTTACTTTCCCATATATTATCAGATGTGATCGCGTGGAGTCAGAGCCCGAAAAAACTTTTTTGGGCAGACACAATTTAGCGCGAACTAGATTTCTCAACTTTGGGCTCAGCCCAAAGCCCAAACTTGGAGATCCTTTCGATCAGTGAGCTGTCATGCACATTAGCTCAATAACTCGCTAACAATAGTTGGTTGTCTATCACTGCATTGGAGGCTTCCCAGGACACAGAAGTCAAGCCCAGCTCGAGCAGGACTTTTTTTTAAAAAAAAAAGAAATTTAAACAGAAGTCCTTCTCGAGCCCATTCCTACTCTCTGGTTAGCACGAGCTTGCGCTGACTATTACGTCGTATCGGTGGGGACCACAAAATGATTCTTTGCTATCCAAACTGTGCTTCCCATATTTTTTTAGCCCGAAGTTTGGTGGCTGAATCTAACCCGACCCGACCCAAAAGTTCTCTCAGACGACCCCGACTCGACCCGAAATGGACTCTTCGGAGCCTGAAGTAAGCCGAACCCGACTTCTTTCTAGCCGATGACATCACTAAGCTTTTCACGTCAGCTGTTGCTCCAGCTGTGCCAAGCGGGCAAAAAAAGGGAGAAAGCTGATCAGAGACGTTTAGGCAATCTTCACCGATCCAAACTGACCCGTGATCCTCTTGCCTGGCATTTGAGGGCCGCGCACGTAATGTGAAGGCCGTTTCTGTAAAGCTCGGGCATCGCTTGATCCCGTCAACCATGTCCTTGAACCCCGGACACGTCCTGTTCGGCGTGAACTCGGAGGGGAGGGTGCTCTACCTGCACTCAACCGTCGGGTAAGCGTTGCCTGAAGCTGTCAAAAAATGAATGAGGACTTAGTACTTTGTGACAGGTCGGAAAATCCCAATGGCCCGTATTACAACACCTCCCGCTGGCTGGAACTGCCTTACTTAGGCGTGGACTTCAAGCGGGTCTGCGCGGTCGCGCCGTCAGTTGGGGGGAGACAAGACACCATGACGTCATCGGGGTCTCCTTGTCCTCCCTCGTCGGGTTCGTCCGGAGGCCGTCTGTGGGCTCTCGGGGGAGACCACCAAGTCTACGTCTTCGTCTTTGGAGTGGAGGTGCCGATCAGAGTCAAAGAGTACACTTACGAGAACCACAGGTGGAATCCCATGGATGGTTTCGGACCCCATCTCTTGCCCACGGACCGCCCTAGATTCTCGTCCGCAGATGGCACGCAGAGGAAGGAGAAGTCTGACATCAAGTTACCCACCATGGCCTGGAGGTGGCAGACGGACTGGTATGTGGAGACAAACTTTGCGGGCAAGGATCTAGAGAAAGAGGTAAAAGACAACACCCAGTTTTGCCCATTTTGGCTATAAAGGGCCCTTCCAAACCTTAGGGCTGGACTTATGCCATTGACTTCCCCGCTGAGTACTCGGCAAAGAAGGGCTTCACTAGTTGTGTCCGACGCCGGAAGTGGGTGAGGTACCGGAAGTACGTCGCTACGGATTCTTGGTCAGCGGTGCCTTCGCTGTTCAAAGACATAAACCGGGTATGTTGAGAACAACACATGAGAAATCTTGTATAGAATAAGCAGTGTCAGCTTCTCTTAGGAGCCATTCATGGACATCTCGGTTGGAGGCCATGAAATTCCCAATGGAGACCCGGATGAGTTGCAGGTAACATCTCATCTCTGTCTGTGTTGTGGCACGTTCATCAAGAGCATTTACGAATTCCCCATATCTTCATTCTGTGACGAACTCAAGCTTTCTTCCGGTGCTCGTGCAACGTCCATTTCGGTCATTGGCATCACACCTTGACTTCAAGCCACCCATTCATTGATGTTTTGCCAGGGCAACAATTGCTCGCTGCTATAACATCTCCCCCGTCCCCCGTAGGTCTGGGCCGTGACCATCTTGGGCAACGTGTACATAAGACAGGGAGTGACGGCCACCTGTCCAGAAGGCACCGGATGGCTGCATATAGAAACGCCTGGAAGGTAAGGCCAGATTACCAAATGCTTGAGCCCTTTAAGCTTGAACGTTTCCTTCGCAGCTGTGAGGTTGGCCAGATTTCCGTCTCACCGTCCGGGTTGGTCTGGGCAGTCACTCTGAATGGAAATGCTTTAGTAAGGTTGGGCGTGAGCAGGATGGAGCCAAGAGGTAGCTGAAGAAGGAGCAGAAATGTTGTGCATGTATAAGGAAATCTTCTTCACGAAGGCACCAAGTGGCAGATCCTGGACAGCCCCAATCCTCGCTCGCACCTGTCGTTCGTCTGCACGGGCGAAAACGCAGTCTGGGCGCTCTCACGGGACCGTCGCGTTTGGTTTCGCAACGGCGTTAGAGCCGCAGCAGCCGGGGATAACAATGCTTTGGCCACTGGATCCAAGTGGATCGAGATGGTCGGGGAGATGATCATGCTCACCATCGGACCGGGAGATCAGGTGACAGTCACTTCATGCGCTGTATGTTTAAGAGAATTTTCGCTGCCTGCACCGGACCGTAGCTGCTGTGCAGATGGATGACAAAGATGTGTTCCGGGTGCTTTGATAGTTGGAGGAAAACTTGCGGCCTCCTACTTCGGAGTTTTTTTGTGTCAGGGTCATGGTCAGGAAGAATAGTTGTTAACCGAATTGAACTGAAATGAATGCTTCACCAGGTGTTTGGGATAACCGAAAGTGATCATAGCGTGGTGTTCAGGACCGGCGTCGTCCACTCGGACCTTTCGGGCAAGACCTGGAAGCCTTTGACAGCGCAGTCGCTCCGACTGAGAACTGCTAGTGATAGCAGCACGGCCTCGGGACCAGTGTGTCTGGAGAAAGACCAACCTAGCAGTAAGCGACGCTCCCACTACGACAGATTTGACCATCATAAACGAAGTGCGTTCTCATATCTCGTAGGTCACTTATCCTCCTCACCAGCAAATACGACCTCGTTGGAGTTTCAGGCCTCCTCCACCGGATCTGCCCCTTCGGCTCCTCGGGCTCCTGATCCAAGGGCGTCTGGTCGCTCGAGCTCCACCACAGAATTCGTACACGCGGGCTCAAGCAATGCCAGGTTCAAGAACACCAACTACAAGGAGTTGGGTTCAAAGGTAGCTCGAGAATCAGCAATGGCTGTTTTCGGTGTGGCGGCGAAATGCACGATTGGCAGAGTCCCGGTCGTAGGCCCGATCCTCGCGTCCGAAGTTACGAGGGTTGCCAGGGAGGAAGTTAGCAAGCTGGAAAGGAATCAAGTCAGTGCTCATCTAGGAGAAATGCAGTGTTTTAAGCTTAGCTTGAGCCTCTCCTTAATCTGCTCCGTGGTCCATGACAGCATTAGTTGCCTTACTCGGACATACTACATGCTTGCGTGTAGTACTACGAACCTGTTCAGTATTCTTGCATGGTTACAGCTCTCAGTTCAGTTCTTAGATTTAGGTTGTTATCATTACTAAAGTATAGTGTTTTTAAAAAGTTGAATGGCAATTCAAACCTGTGCTCTCGTCGAAACTGAATACCGATCTGAGTATGAGCATGGATTTATCGCCAGAAAGACTCCTTCGCATTTCAATGTCTGCATGTTATTCCAACCCGAGCAGGTGTGATACTAGACAGTGAGTGATTCTCGATACGTATTTGTAGCCCCAGGCCGGTGACTCCAGCTCAAATCAGGCTCAGGAAGTCTCTCAGAGCATGTACGAGAGTGCCAAGGAAAATCTGGACCACGTGAAGGTCGGTAAAGAGCCAAGATGGCAAAGATCTACGATTTATTCGCAAGCCTAGTTCTAAAACGAACGAATCGATTTTAGGACACCCTGGATAGCACTTCCACTTCATCGGGCAACGTCTTGGACCACGAGGAGCACTATATGGACGACGACCCAGCCGCTATGATGCTCCAGCCGGCGGGACCTCAATGGGTTAGTATTTACGTCCTTTGAAGACCTGTTCAGTTCTCATAAGTGCATGTACATTTTAGGTTTGGCTATCCGCTGGAGCCTGCAGTATTGACCCGATGGCTGGTCCACCTGGAGGGTGGTTTATTGAGGCACTTGGCTCTCAACAGAGCCTGTCAGGAGAACCTTGGAGAGTGGATATTTTGCAAGTAAGAAGCCTTTAGAGAACTGCATACTTTAAGCATTTACACGCAGAGTGTGAGTAATGCGTATACCTGAAAGGTGGAGTACCTTGTGATGAAGGACTGTAGGAAGGAGGTGTTTGATAAGAACAGTTATAATAATCTGGGCATGAGACAACCAAGTGTCTCGAGGAGACAAGAGATTCAAGCATTAACAACAATTTTTGTTAATCAGCGCTTGAAGATCCAGAATGAGAGGTGTGGTGGCTCCAACCCGACCTTCTCTGCGTACGAGAGCGCCATAGAGAGGACTTCTTGGATGAGAAAGGCCAGCTCCCTGGTCCACAGCGGTGAACACAGGACTAAGTAAGTATGAACAGGTCTCTAAACTGTTACTACTTATTGGAGCTGTTTTCCCCTCAGGTTTGAACAGTGCTCCGTGGAGCTGGAGCTGACTGGTTCTCCGGGTCAGGGGGGAGGAATCGACTTTGGAACCCTTTCAGTGTTCGGGTCAACCAAGAAGAGCAAGGTAATTTGACGCATTTAGGCATCGCGAAGTTTCAGCAAACATATAAAATTTAGTCAAATATCCTCAAGGGCGTCCCTAGACGTCTCAACAGGCGAGGCAAGACTCTCATTGGTTTTCAGGTATTTCCGAAGACACAATTTTGTCTCTTTGTCCTGCTCACTTTATTGACGTCCCGGAGACAACTCCTCGGATTCAGTGGTTGGCAGCATCTGTGTGCAAATGTGTTTCTTCTGTCTTGGCACCACCTTCATAAAGTGAACAAGAATTGCGCCACGTGGCGTCGTCTTTCCATCTTCCTTCCTTGAGTCATGTCCTTTTTCATCGCACGTCTTCCAGACTAAGCGGTAGCTACATTGTTTTGTTTTAGGAACATCTCTCATTATATGAGATCACCTCCGTCTACCAGATGGGTGACAAGACTCTAGCTGTGCAAACTAGCGCCCGGTAAGGATAGATGAGATCTAAATTGTGCTGAAGTCTTCTAATAAGTTGTACAACATGAAACTTTCATAATGAAATTTTAAGTCGTGGTTGTGCTGTGAAATTGTCCTTCGCACATATTGAAGGAAATGACTCTTCTGTGCAAAGTTTCAGCTGTCTTATAATGACTGCGTGCAAGAGCCTACTTGAGTGAGTCCATAGCTATACAATTTATGTATTACTGCAGGTGTCAGAAGTTGCAGCCGCTGCTGATCAAGTTCAACACCGACTTGGAAATGGAGGAGTGGCAGGCAGACCTGGTCAATGGTGAGAAACTTACATTACTGAATCATCCTTATTTTCATTTGCCGAAGGCGAAAGTACCGTCAGTAACGCCGGTCTATGTACACGCAGGCATGAACTCCATCCGGGGCATCACCACAGCGCCCACGTTTCCAGGGTGTCTCTTCTCGGTGACCGCCAGAGGAGAAGTCATGGTCTTTGACCCCAAAGTAGCATTAGATAACGCTGAACAGGTATTATTAAAAGCATATAACTGTAATTGCCTCTAGTAATCCGTAGTTTGATGGCTCTTTTTTGCTCTTCAGGGATCTACTAATTCCTACTCACCTGTGAAGAAGTTGGACGGCCAGTTTAGTCTGGACCTCAACGTGGACGGTGAGGACAGTTCAGGCAACCTCATGCGAGTCTTGGAGAACGGGTTCGGTCCCGGGACCATGTTATCCGTCACCTTGATGGTGAAGGAGAATTGTCAGAGGTGACTCCGAGCAAAGTGCAGGACTCTCACGTGTGTCGAACTTTCTAGCTCGTCTTTGCTCCGTCTAGATTTTCTGTGAACCTTCAAACTGGCCAAGTTGGTCTGGATGCTGATGCCGCTTTTCACTTCAATCCAAGGTTGGATGTGAACCAGACTGTCCTTAACTCCAAGACAAATGGGGAGTGGTTGGTTGAGGAGAAGCAGGTGATTCCCAGAACTTCATCATGTTTGAGTCACTTCTCGGAATCTTCCTTTCTCTCCTTTAGGCCCTCGTTCTGGTTCAGGAGGACGGGACGGCCAACAAGGCATTTATTCCTGGCAAGAACGCCCAGTTGGTCATCAAGTCAGAGCAAAACTATTACGAAGTAAGAACTTTTTGCTAACCCATAACGTACACGAGCTTTTGTCTCATTTTTCTTTTCTCAGGTTGCAATCAATGGTAATCCCTATTGTCGCTTCAACCACCGGGTTCGTCCGGAAAACGTGACCCACCTGAGGATCAGTGGAGAAGTCCAGACCAAATCGGCTGTCTACAACTCAAAAACTGTAAGTTGCAAGGAGACAAGAAATGTCTGAGCTACAGCCAGAGATTCCAGTGTTAGCGAAGCAGATCCGTCGCGAGAGGTTCCTGACAACATGGATTGACCGTACTTGTCCTTTTTCAGTTCATCATTCCTCCCTCCCAGATGTACTGGCGTTGCCTTGGCGGAGGGCACTTCTTACAGGTCTGTGGCCGTCCTTTGATGCACGGAATACGTTATAACCTTTACTCTCTTGTGTCACAGGTAGAAACTTGTTCAAATGGGGTCACTTGGGCCTTGGGCTACGACAACAGACCCTGGGTCTACACGGGTGGATGGGGCGGGGCGCACTTTAAGGGTGTGGCCACCAGCAAGTTCGGGATCAACCCGGTTAGATCTCAGACTTAGACTTTTGCAGGCGGATAGCCAAATTGTCCTATGAATATAGGTGGAGGACTCTAAGTACTTCTACATCTATGAGAACCAAAGGTGGAACCCCTTGACGGGCTTCACTATGCACGGACTTCCCACAGACAGGTATTTATTTACCTAATGTGTCTTCTAGTAAACTGCTTAAAAGTGGCTTTCAGACACTGTTGGAGTGACAGAACTGGCCAAGTTGCCATGTCCAAGGACACGGTCAAGCTGCCGTCGATGCGCTGGCAGTGGGTGAGATGAGACACTTGAAGTTTGCTGACTGCAATTGCTTCACTTTTTAACGATCAGACGAGTGATTGGCTGATCGACTACACGACACCTGGTGGAGTCGATGCCGAAGGCTGGCAGTACGCGACGGATTTTCCCTCCTCTTACCACGGGAAAATCGGCTTCACCGATTACGTGCGCAGGCGGAGATGGGCCAGGAAGTGCAAGATCGTCACTGACGGGCCGTGGAGGGCAGTGGGGTCGACCAAGCTGATCGACGTCTCCATGCAGGTGACTCAGAAAAATGGGCAGTAAGTGGACGTATAGAAAATATAAGCTGTTCGCCACCATCGCTGTTCAGGTGCACCCTAAGAGTGAGCGTGTGGACACGTGGGCCATTGCTTCGAATGGCGAATGCCTGTGGAGGAGGGGAGTCCGAGCGGGATGTCCGGAGGGAGAAGGATGGGAGGTGAGCTGGACTTACGTTGCCACGAACCAAGAAGCGACAGTTTCGGTCGATTTAGGTTGTGCCGGCAGACGCCCGATTCCAGTCCGTCAGCGTGGGCTTCGATGGCCGGGTGTGGGTGGTGGCCAAGGACGGGAGTGCCTACTTGAGGCATGGCGTCACGGATGCATCGCCCATCGGTAAAGATTTGTCAACAGTTTCACCCATATGCTGTCCTGATGCAACGTCTGTCTAACAGGCCAGCTGTGGTTGCATGTCTCTCAACCCGCGGGAGGCAATGACAGCGCCCTTCGGTCTATCTCAGTGGGAGGGGACTCCCTCGTGTGGGCCGTCGACACAGTCGGAAGGCTCTACCTCAGACAGGAAGTGACACCTGTGTTCCCAGGTGAGCATCGTCATGAGTAACTACGATTTCTTGAATGCTCCTCCCAGCCCTATACGCATATCACTCCGTTCAGAGGGCACATCTTGGCTTCAAGTGGCCACAGGCGTGCGCACCATCTCTGCTTGTCACAAGGAGCTGTGGTGCGTCTTGGAGCACGCATCTCCTTCACTCTTCGGGTTGATCCCGGCCGCCCTTCAGCAGGCCGCCGCCGGCGCGGCCGCGGCAGCCACTGGCGGCATCTTGGCATCGGGGCCATCGGCAACAGCCAGAGGAATCCTGGCCAAGCGAAGCGGAATCACCCCAGATTCTCCGGCCGGTATAGGATGGGACGTTGCCATAGGGGTAAAAGAGAGTGAAATTTCGATACCTCCAGCCTCTGTTGTAGAGCGCATTCATCTTTCAGGGTGGCTGGAAAGACATTTCCATCAGGGGCAAGGTGGATCGTCCTTGAGCACATTCGTCTACACAACGACTACTTAAACGTTTTTTTCTTTGAGTTTCCTCCTCCTCCTCTCCTTTGAGCTTCGCTTGTAGGGACGGTGATTTAAGCACACGGACGTTGTACTTGACGTACACAGACCTTGCGGCAACATCTTGATGGAGATGAGCTCGGTGGACCTCGCAAACACGCTCATTGAACATGGTACTTTAACTGAAGAACGTGCTTGGAATAATGACTGGAGGAATGAAGACTGTCAAGAGAAACAACTCTATGTTTGCCTACGCTTGTGCCTTCTCTGACTTTCCTGAAGCGATCCAGGAATGCAGGGTGGGGCTTATTCATTCCAACTAATGTAATCGCCGCCATTAACAATAATTACTGTAGCGAGTCCTATGATAAATAGATACTTTGATCAGCCAATCGAAGCCACATGCAAATTTCGGACGAGTTCCGCCAACAAATGCGACTGTGAAAACTCGGACAGTAGCTCGAGGTCGCGCCGCCATTCTCGCCTTCCACGCCGCCGGCAACAAACCGGCCGCCATCTCCAAGATTCTGAACATCTGCTCGGCCGGGACTTGAGGGATCCAGCCGGACGCCGTCGAGGCCGCTCCCTTCCCCAGGGTCCTCAATAAGTCAGCGAGGGCTGACGACTGATGGGCGTGCTTTCATTATTCATAGGAGGATTCCATGCGCAACCGCACACACGAAGAGAAATCGATAGCAACAACCAACGAGAATGTAGGCCACCCTGGAGCAGATGGCAGCCACGATCAGGGCTGACGTCATTAAGTACAAGCTCTTTTTGGTGAGGGATGACACGTTTACCTTCCCATAAACGAGAGCAGTCACCACAGCTAGGACCGTCCACAAGGTTTAGAACCCGTTGCCTACATTAGCCTGATCTCGTTTCCAGAGCTTGACGTGACCTTGGCCGCGATCACCAGGAGCGCGATCAATATCACGCCCATCGAGGAGACGCTGCTAAAGAATTCATGTTTCTCCTCAAGAATGTTTGTATCATTGTTTCATGAACGTAGAATTTATTGCTTCTACGTAGACCCGCCTAGTGGCATTGACTTGGCCCAGACGTCACAACGGGCTCCCCCGTCGTGTTTCTTGATGATCACACAGCAGACAATGGCCATCGCGTTGGCCATCGTGGGGAGCGTTGCAAGCTAGACAGCCAGGATGAGGAGAATAGTCGTCCATTGCGGTGCTATCATCATCTTGAACTTGACGGCATCCTCGACGTCGTGAGTGGCGTTCGCCGCCCCAGGACCACTGCCACGACTGGACTGCGCTCTAAAGGCACGCGAGACACGGCCGGCCGGGATCTGAACGGCCGTCCAGATCGTCGAAGTCGATGCGCTTTGCTTAGGTCAACGTGTCACCCGCTCTCCTTTTAAAACTTGGCAGAACCGAGCAAACTCTCAAAACGGGGTTTTTGCACACTGTCGCACGGCGCCGGAGAGCCCGGAGAGTAAATTCCCCTGGAAACGGTGAACAGGATTGCCCCAGGAACACGTCAGACAAGTCCATCAACCTTCATCCCCTTAAAACCTTTGATTCCTCCCCCTCCAGCGGGCTCCTTTTGAGCACCAAATTGGGCAGCCTCAACACTGACCCTCTGTGCTCAACATTGTGCCCAAGGACATGTTCAAAATTCCATCTCAACACGGTCCAGTATGAGTCGATGGCCGTGGAAAAACACTTGTGCCAAGAACTGTATAAATCCTTGACAATTTCATGAGCACCTAAAATCTCGAGCAGCTGGATAACCAGCTTAGCTTCCATCAATTTCATAAAAACCTTCTCGCTATCCTTAACGAGAAGATGGAGCGACTGCTTGAACGCCGGGTCCAGCAGCAAGAAGAGCAACATCAGCAACCAGTTACGATAAGGCCGCCAGCGAACCAGGAAAAAACGCTCCTGAGATCTCGTCCCAGATACGCATCAATCATTCATGTGGCAGAGGCTGTGCCAAAAGTCTCATGTCGTCCCGACCTCGGACCACGTGATGCCGCTAATCTTATCAGACAGACTCGCGACAGATGAGCCTCTGTTGTCACACGCAATAACTCCGTTGTCCTCTTACACGAGGTCGTTCACCCCTGCTTTCACTTCCGTCGCAGAGCTGAACTAGGAGGCCTTTCTTTATGCAACATTGTTCTAAGCAGTCACGTTGGCAGCACCATAGTCTAAACCAGAACACAGCACTTGACTTATGCACTAGACGTCCACGCTAGGAAACAACCCACCGTGAAGTAGAAGCTGGCCCTGACGCAGGAGTCCTCGACGAACTCCTTGTTGTCAGTCTCCTCGTTGTGCGGGCAACCCCTAGAGGCGTTGCTCGCCTCTAGGGTACAGTAGAGCAGCGTAGGTCAAACCAACTATGGCGGCCATTGCTGGCTGTCATAACTCGTCCATTTGTTCAGCGAGCAGGAGCCGAAGTCCACGATTCATAGCGGTCCTCGCACATCCTGCAGTTGCTAAGAGCTGCTTTCGCTACGAGTTAGGACTGTTGGATCGACGCCATCAGGAAGGTGTTTCTTTCAGCGTCTTTCTGAAGGTCGCCCAGGAATGAAAATTTCCCGGCAACGACTTGCGTTGGCCGCAGCAACAACACTCGACAATGCAGTCCGGACGACCTCGTCCTCTGCGTCACCACCGACTCCACGAGACAGACCAGCAACAAAAACTCTGCTGGCAGCCTTGATGTGCATACATATTTGTATATTTGACGGGTATAAAAACACTCACTTACATGATCGTCACTTGTATTTACACTTAAAGCTGGCATCAGGCTAGGATGACCGTCTACAAAGGTGGGTACAAAACCTTCACTATGTGGCATCAGCCGGAGAGATACTCTTGGTGATCTCTCCGGGCGTGTAGCAATATGCAGTCGGCTACACCACTGGGGACGGCGCTGGGAGACAGGTCCACCAGCAGCAGATCACGTAAGACGACGCGAGCGGCCAAGCACTTGAGGCTGCAGAAGGCCACCAGGTTCAGCTTCCCGCCATCTTCAGGCAGGAGGTCTTGTGGGCAAATGCCTACATCGTCGGGAACGTCAGCGTGAGCTCCAGACTCCAGCAACGCCCGAACAACCTCTTGGCGGAAGTTATCCGGCTGGCAAGCGGTGTGCAGAGGGGTCTCGAAGCGGTGGTTCCTCTCGTGAACGTCGAGGGATCCGCAAGAGAGTAAAAACAGAGCCAGGCGACGGCTCGGGAAGAGCGGCGACAAGGACGAAGAGGAGTCGTCCTCGTCCAAGAAGCTCTTGCTCCTCAAGGTAGCTGAAGAGGACACAGCCAAGTGCAGGGGAGAGTCCCCGTACTGGGTGGAGGGTTTGAGCCTTAGCACTGGCGTCACCTCTGATCGTACGGAGGCCAGTCTGGGGTTGTTGTCATCCTCGCCACCGTCGCTGTCGGCCAGACGAAGCAAGATGAGCACAAGATGAACCCACGTAGTCAACACAATGTCAAAGTTCTCCCTCTGAGCCTTGCACATGGGCCGTACTGCGAGAAGAGACACGGCTTCTGGAAGGCCCTCTCCAATGAGACGCGCAGTCCTGAGAACGTCCTGAAACCTAATGTCGGTTTCTCCAATGGTCGCCGCCGAAGTCATCACCCGCTGGCGTAAGAGGACGTTGGCGTACAGTTGAACTACAGCCCTGGCAGTAAAGCTAGTGTCGCAGGACAGCAGCGTCTCCTTGCGCACTTTGAGCTGCAGTGCGTAGTTCCAGAGGGCGACGCAGTGACCGTAGGCGTTGGCGTCAGCGTGCGCAGCGCCGGCGTACATGTAGCGAAAGATGGTGTCCTTGTGTCCCGGGCCTAACACCCTCTCAGTGACGAGCAGGGCCTGAAGCTTCAACGCCTCTGTGTCTCCAGCCAAGGCATCCAACTCTTCCATGGAGTTGACTTCCATTAGGTTCAGTACGGGGTGGACAAATAGGTCATCGTCGGCTTTTGGATAACGAGCGTAACGTCCCTCATGGCGAATTTCCATGGCTTTGCGCCAGAAGAACAAGGCCGACCCGACGTCGTGCATGTCCAGCAAAAAGGTGGAGCCCATCAACTCGAAGGCGGCAGCAATTCTTTCCGGCGGATACCCAACGTATTCGAGCAGGTGGTTGAACACTGCCAGTGAGCCTTTTAAACAGGCTGTCTGGAGGACGTCATCGCCGTACTTGGACTTGGCCGCCGGGTCCGCGCCTGCACCCAGTAGCAACTTGGTCGTTTGGAGCCTACCTTCCTGCACTGCGTAATGCAAAGCAGTCTTGTGTTGAACGTCCTTGGCGTTGACGTCCACGCCACTCTTCAGCAGGAACCTCACCAGCTCCGGACTCTGCACGGAATTGATGAGGCAGGTTCCGCCAAAGTGATTGGGTCTCTTGACATCTGCGCCAGCGCGGACCAAACACTTGATAATGTCGAGGTGAGCGGTATCCAGACCGTGTCTGACAATGTAACAGGCCGATCGAACGGGTGTGGACCCCGAATCGCTGGCGGCGTCGACGTCAGCGCCGTGTCTCAGCAGGACTTTGACGACGGCGAGTCGACCTGCCACAGCCGCGCACCAAAGCGGCGTCACATGGTGGCTCACGCCTTCCTCGAGCACCTCGTAGAGGCCCCTCTGCTCCACGAGAGCAGCGCACTGGGTGAGCAAGTACTCGGCGACGTCTGCACAACCGTTCTTACACGCTAGAAAGAGCGGCGCGCACCCCTCGACGGTCTGAGAGACGATCTTCTGGCGTTGACGCCGAGGAAAATCCTCCAGACTGCGCCGCAGCTTTTCCGTGAGTCTAGAGACCGGGAGGGCAGACTGGCACTCCTCCATCAACTGCGCAAAGACCTTTCTCTCCTGGCTGCCGTCGTTGGAGGATGCCGCCACGCCACCGCGGAAGATCCTCATGGCCACGACTCTTTGGTATGGTGTTCTCTCAGCTTGACAGCATCAGCGCTGCCCCTCCACGCGAACTCCTGGCATCTGAACCACGTCGCCGTCAAGATCTTCTCCGTCTTTACATCATTCGTAATAAGATTTGGCACCCGGACCGATCGGGCCGGCAGGGGGTGTTGGGTGGGGACGAGGAGATTTCGTTCTGACAACACAAAGCGAGCGGAAAGTTTGAGGAAAATTACGTCGACGACGTTGCCGACCTTTCTCTCGAGAGCGACAATGGCGTCGCTCAGCGGCCAGGAGAAGACTGAGCTGAACGGGAGAAAGGAAGTCGACTTCTCTCACTCCGGGCACGCAGAGACAAGAATTTGCACTCGATGCCAATTCTGCTCGCCTTCATTAATGCAGCCTCGTCGCTACTTGCTCAACCTTCGTCGTCTGCTCAGACTCTGGCCAGGAGTGCCCGAGACTCTCGTACAGGGTGGTTGCCTTTGATCCTCTGCTTGGCTTCAAGGACCCCTCTCAAGTCAACGTACGCAGGAACAATAACTGGGTTGGAGTTTGCGTGGGAGAAAGCAGCAAAATGAGCGGAAAACTTCCTAGATAAACTTCCTGCTCGTCATGAAAGGCAACAAAGTCCACACAAAGGGCCTTGGGCCTGATGAAGACAGGATTGATTGGCTCTATGCAAGTGTATGTACAACGTTATGGTTTATGCTTGACGACGACGACGCCAGCAAAGCCAATAACATTGCTGAGCTCGGTCTCCCTGACCCAAATTCTGCGGGTAAGAAGCTGTTTGGGCCTCATCACTGGTGAATGAGGCCACCAAGCAAGAAATGAATGAGGCTGAGGCTGAATTTGCGCACTTCCTGGAGGACAAAGAAGAAGAGGGAGACAAAGCAGAAACACCCTTAAAAAGTAATGAGGAAGAGGGGGAAAAGCTTTCTTTGTTCAGCTTTTGCGCATGAAACGCCGATCGCTAATTGTGACCTGAAGGCCTGACTGGACTCCCCCCCCCTCCCCCGGAGAAGATTTCAGCGCAGAATCGGTCAAGGTCTGGAGAAATCCGAAATGCTTGGTGGATGACGTGAGCAGACACTTCGTCTGAACTGTCCGCACTCGAGACAGCGGACGGACGACGCAGGGGACGAGCCAACCTCGACCTTCCGGAGCTGAACAATCACGCGTCCCTTGGCAACTCGGATGACAAATGCAGTGCAAGTCAATTTCTCATGTTACGTCAACTTTGGCCTCCCTTCCGAGAAACGTCAAGGAGTTGGCGAAGTGACCTGAATTTGCTCCAAAAGTTGAGACATCGCCCGCGGCGACTCCTTCGACGAGCAACGCGTTGCTGGCGCCCTCGGCCACGTGCTTGCGCAAGCAAATATTTCGCCTATTGTTGCAAAGCTGTCTTCGAGCCTATCGAGCGTGCACTTAATCGTCTCACGAGATCGAGGCTGTCACGACTTTCCAAGCTCGACTTCATAGCCTTCCTAAACAGAGCGACACCGTACTTCACTGAGAAGACGATCTTAGTCCGTTAGACTTGGCAATCATTGAAGTGGACCGATTTACGCGTGAGGAGTAGCTGAAGGCCACTATGAGTCAGCCACGCGGACCAGAACTTTGTCGAGAAGTTGTGCGCCAACATCCGGAACTCTGCATTGTGAAGAAGAGTCTAACTTTGAGTAATGGTGCTCGTAGCTTTCTTTTATCAGCTCAAAGAATATTACAGTAGGGCCCTCGTTATAGTAAATATCACGATACTCAGAGAGGACTTGTAGCAACCTGTGAAGGAGACAGACCTTATATTTTTGACCAAACCACATAGGAATGTTACTCATATTGTTTTACAGCAGTCAACACTCTCCTTTTGCTTTGTAGCCTCACTAGGATGAGAGTAAACTTCCTGTTCCACTTCTATAAATGTTGGATTGTCCATTTTTAGAGTCTTAAACTGTTCAGGTTTTGCAACATCTGAACCTCCTCAGACCACTCAGGGAGAGAGGTGTGTGATCTGGCTCGTCATCACCGTGTCCCTGATTGATCAGCGCTGGATTCGCTGGCTACCCCACGACTCTCACGTCCCTATCAAGGTTGGCCACGCCCATGAACTCCTCCGAGGTCAGACCTGCTGGCACGTCGACGTCATCCATGAAATCGCTGCTACTTTGGGATGTTCACGATATGGAGAGTTGCCAATCCGATTGATCATTGTACCGAGAGCAATTTATGTACACAGTCCGTTCAAGAGTCTCTTTTTAACCGTGCACATCTCGGCGACCAAACCCTTGACAGCATTAGAGGTATTGTCAATTCTTAAGGAAAACAAAATTAGGCCAGGTCTTGGCACTTTTTGTCCCGAGACTTTGTACTTTGAGTCCTCTGTAATATATTGTTTTTGTCTGTCACTGGTGCCAGACTTGCAAAACTCGATTTTTGCAAGGTTGTGAGTGGCTGAGCCTTGGCGAAAATCGAATGTTTTGCTGCATTTTAGAGAGGGCCAAAACGGACTCTGCATAGCGAGAAAATGATCGATTCATTGAACAGGTAGATAACTAATATCTTATTATGCCATACTTAGAACTTTGTCAGAAATTCTTCCTCTTTTTCTTCTTCTTCTCGTTTTTCCTAAACTTTCCCGCTGCTCCTCCTCCATTAGTGGTAACAGCCTTCTCTTCTGTGGTCATGGCCTCCATGGCCTCTTGGGCGGCGTCCAAGTCCACCTGCTCGGCCTCACCCAACGTGGAGAACCCGAATTCGCTTCCCCCCAGAGGGTTCTTCAACTGGCGATCGGCGAATCGTGCGCGAACTATAATAAATGAAGTGATGCAAGGACCTCTCGAACATTTCCCCCTCTTTTCCATGCAACTAACCTGCGGCAGCCTCCCTGATGTCCCAGACCCTGAGGTTGTCCTGGGGTTTATCTCCGCCTACACAGACCAGGAAGGGGGCATCCGGGCATATCTCGGCACATTGGAGCAAGCCCATGTTCATGGGCCTTTCCACCACGCACTCGGGCTTGTTGTTGGCCAAGTCCCAGACCTTGAGCTCTCTGGACACGGTGACGAGGCAATCGGGGCACTGACCAGATAGGGCCAAACCGTTGACCCCAGAGTCGTGGGCCTTCAGGGTCCACACGGGACCAGAGTCTTGGCGGACGTCGCACATGTGAACATGACCACTGTCGGTCGAAGTCTAACAATAGAATCGGGCATAAAAATCAAAAATAGTCTTATGCAGGGTTTGTGTTCAAGTTTGTAGGCACTCACCAAAAAGGTGAAGGGGTTGAAGTGGTTCCAGATAACTCTCTCGACCTCACCCTGGGCTTTCCAGCTCTTGCACGTATCCTCTGTGCGACAGTCGAAAACTCTCGCTTGGCTAAATAAAGTAAATCAAAGTGTTACGCAAGTAAATTCTTTAAGCATAAAACATACTCACTTGTCACAGCATCCTGTGAGCAGGGTCTGGGCCTCAAATGAGTGCCACTGAAGTGACTGGACCTTTTGTATAAAAGGAAAAAAGTTGATTTTTCCGTACTGCACAGGAAATATTCCTCAAATATATATTTATCACCTTCTCCTTGTGCCCCATCAGTTTGGACGCCACAGAGCCCTTGCTCAGGTCCCACAAGAGAACGGTCTCGTCCACGCTCCCGCTGGATAACACATGCCTGGAAAAAGAAAAGCCCGGTGTCCTCAATACTTGATGTGTTAAATAATTTAACAATAACAACTTTGGACACAACCCAACTCACTCGACATGATGATTCCACGCGAGTGAGAGTACCGCATCCGTGTGGCCTTGCTCCACACTCTTCTTCCGCTTCTTCTTGCCTGTCCCCAGCCTAAGCGTGGGCTCGATTGAGTCCATGAGGTCGATGTCCCAGATATCGATGACGTTGCTCATACTGCCGACGGCCACGAAATTGCCCTTGACGTCCTCGCCAGGGTCAAAGCTCAGCCACTCCATAGCCAGAGGAAAGGAGGGAAGGAGCAAGTCGTGGTGAACATAGAGAGCGGATTCGACGTCATTGTAAACTGTCAGAACGAACAAACAACTCTTGCACATCTGCACGTGAATCACCAAGCTTTAACTAACCATAGACTTCCAGAACCGCCGCGTCTCCCTCGACGTGTCCCACCAGAATGAGATTGTCTGTTGGTCTGATGTTGACGTCTTCCTCCTCTTCCTCATCGTCGCTGTCCTTAACATCGGGGTCGACGTAATAAGGGTCTTCCCGAATGTCAGGGTGCAACACGAGATCGCCCAGGTCCAGGAGACCGCCAGGGCCATCTACAAGACAGCTTGCACGCAACCGGGAATGCCAAAGCTCTAGCAAGTCTTCTTACCTTCCTCGTCATATTTGTCCATTCCATACTCCTTGCTAATGTCTTCATCATCCTTCTCCTCGGACGGTTTGTCCTCGCCCTGGGCAATCTCAACACTCTCTTCACAGGTTTGCCCGTCTTCGTCTTCCTCGTCCTCTAGGGCTTTCTTAGTTTGCTTGATGACCTCGGCCAACTCCACGTGGCTCAGTTTCACCTGAGGAGAGAAATAATCATAGGTTTTACCCCCTCCGAGAAGCCCGATTTCACTCTCGGTCTAACCCTTTCCGGCTTTCCCTTTGCCACTCCCCTGCGGACAAACTTGACGCAAGGGATGAAGTTGATGCCCCCGGCGGCCTCAGAAGACTCCAACAACTCGTCCATGCCAAACCGCGAGTAAACACGTGAATCGAGAACACTAGAGAAATAAACAGCTGTTGTTTTGATCGAGGTTCCGTGAGTCAAACTTTCATTTTTTTTCCGTCTGTGCTTTGTTTTTTTGTGGAATGCTCTTGAACACATAAATAAATCCAAGTTCGCGCGCATTTATCGGTGAAGTAATTTATAGGTTGCTTTTGGGGGGCAAAATCCTCATGTATCTTATCTACGTCTGTCCTCGCGGCTGATGAGATTCTTGCCGTACTCATTGATGACAATCAGATTGTTCATGTTCTGGCTCGCTCCGGTGTCAGCTTCCAGGACTTCTAGGACGGATGTAGCCTCGTCCGTCATCCACTCCAGTTAGCTAACACTTCTGTGATCGACAATGAGTGAACAGATACAACATTTTAGCGATTCTACGTCCTCTTCTGCGGACACTGTTGTTGCAGAGGATGACGTTAGGACTGTCAAAGTGTCAGCGAAGGATTGGCTACTTTTCTACTGAACGACAAAACCATGACAGTCCCAAAAGTGTCAGTCGCAGTCGTCGGAAACGTCTTTGTTCTCATGGGACGTGTGGAGAAGATAGAATGATCAATTACCCAACTTTGACAGTTTTAAGATATTTTAAGTGCATTCTTCCATTGGCCTGTCAGAAGGTCATTGCCGTCGTCTAACGTTATGTCAATCCCAAGTTGTAGTACGCGTACAAACACATACGTAAGTCTGAGGCAAGTGAGTACAATGCCAGCTCATCTTAAGCGGACATTTCAAGGACATACGCCCCATCTAGACTAGTAGTCCAGAAAGAACTGTTCTTACGAGGTTCTTCATTGTAGAATGCTCCTACTCATAAGTGACGTCTTCTGGATCCTCTTGATATCGCTAAGGAATGTGGAGCGATTATTAGGGGCTCTGATTACGACATCTGACTATAGAGGGACAGCTTTTCTCTCGCTGAGACGATGTCCAACGTCATCTACGTGATGACGCTAACGTTCGGTGACTTGTTGCTTGCTTGAACAAGGAAGTTGTAATGCGCAATCCACATGGGCGATCCGACCTCTCTGGATTAGACAGCGGTGAAGCCCGAGTTCTGGCAGTAGAAGAAGGCGGCCTCGGAGTTGAACTGTGTGTTGACAAACGTCAGCTGACGACGACAGCTGCAAGCCGAGCACTGCTTACTGCTCACCACGTTCGGTGCTGCTGCTCGCTCTGCAGCACTTATCGCTCAAATGGGGACAACAAAGAGCAAAGAGTCCGAGGCCAACGGACTTTCCTCTCGTTGTCTCGTCCGCGGAGTCGCCTTGACTCGCTCGGCCTCTCAGGCGGAGTAGACTTGACTGGTCCCAACCAAGAAAGACAGCCCAAAAGAGTATCGAGGCCCTCGAGCAAAAGGCTACTCGTGAGCTCTCGCCATGGAGGGCCTCATCCCGGTCATCAACAAGCTGCAGGATGTCTTCAACACTGTGGGCACTGATGCAATCCAGCTCCCGCAGATCGCCGTCATCGGCACCCAGGTCAGTCCCAAAGATAGACGCGACTGCGGTTGTGGCATTGCCCTCTGTCTTTCAGAGTTCGGGCAAGAGTTCCGTGATGGAGAGCCTTGTCGGGCGCTCCATCCTTCCCCGCGGCACCGGCATCGTCACCAGGAGGCCTCTCATCCTGCAACTCGTCTACACGTCCAAAGACGACCGAGTCAATAGGTCGCCAGAAGAAGGTATGACACTGAGAGGCCAAGTTGAATGCCCAGTCATCTTGATCTTTTGCGCTCAGGAACAATGGAGCTGGAGGAGTGGTGTAAGTTCCTTCATACCAAGGACAAGATCTACACCGAAGAGGATGATATTAGAGCCGAGATTGAGCGCGAGACGGACCGAATGGCGGGGGGCAATAAAGGAATTTGCCCGGAGCCCATCTCGGTCAAGTACTACTCCAACAAAGTGCTCAGTCTCACCCTCGTGGACCTCCCGGGGTTAACGAAGGCAAGCACTCTGAGGACCTGAGGTTGCAATAAGAACATATTGACACGCAACGATTGCTGTCTCCAGGTTCCTGTGGGTGACCAGCCAGACGACATCGAGAATCAGATCCGTGCTCTCTTGATGAAATACATCACAAATCCTAATTGCATCATCTTGGCTGTGTCGGCGGCCAACGCCGACATTGCGACCTCGGAGAGCATCAAGCTAGCCAGGGACGTGGACCCTGATGGAAGAAGGACACTGGCGGTAGTCACCAAGCTGGACCTCATGGACGCTGGTGAGTGAGACTTGAGCAGATGCCTTCAATTACTAGTACGAGTACGTGTAAAGCAACACGAAGGACGCTTGTGCAATAGTAATAAAACCAGTAACTCCTTATTAGGTCTGCTGTACACATACAGCGGAAGTAACTTTTTGTCTTCGGGCGATCTCGTCATTCTCGTTATCACTGTTCTTTAGGTACCGACGCCATCGATATCCTATGTGGACGCGTGATTCCCGTCAAGCTTGGTATAATAGGCGTCATCAACCGGTCACAGCAAGACATCAAGGAGCGCAAAAGCATCAAGGATCAAGTGAAAGACGAGGCCACTTTCCTGCAGCGAAAGTACCCGACCCTCGCCAACAGGAACGGCACGCAGTACCTGGCCAAAACACTCAACCGACTGCTGATGCACCACATTAGAGACTGTCTGCCGGAGCTGAAGACCAGGGTCAACGTGATGGCCGCGCAATTCCAGTCGCTGCTGAACTCCTACGGCGACGCCGTCGGTGACAAGAACACCACGTTGCTACAGATTATTACCAAGTTCGCGTCCGCCTACGTCGCCACATTGGAAGGGACCTCGCGCAACATCGAGACTTCAGAACTGTAAGACAGAGCGGGTCACTTGTGCCGGTAGACCAACGTACTTAGTTGATTGAACCTCCACCATTCTAGTTGCGGTGGCGCACGCATCTGTTACATCTTTCACGAGACGTTCGGACGCACGCTCGACTCCATCCACCCGCTAACGGGCTTGACGTCGATGGACATTTTGACGGCAATCCGGAATGCGACGGGCCCGCGTCCAGCGCTCTTCGTGCCCGAGGTTTCCTTTGAACTGCTCGTCAAGCGTCAGATCCGGAGACTGGAGGAACCGTCGGTCAGGTGCATCGAGCTCGTGCATGAGGAAATGCAACGAATAATCCAGCATTGCGGTAATGAGGTGCAGCAGGAGATGCTCAGATTCCCTCGTCTTCACGAGAAGGTGCGTACAGTAGGTATGTGTAGTGTGCTGTGTGTTGTGCTCCTCTTCTTTCTATTACTATTCTAATACTATTATTAGTGAGTATTATAGTACTCTTATTTAGTAGTTTAGAACTGTTATTCTCTAGTACCATTATCTTTTTTAGTCTATTACTCTTATTATCTACTTCTATTACCTGTTGTCTGCTTGTCTCCACAGATTATAGATGTTGTGACGAACCTGTTGCGCGCACGTTTGCCTCCTACCAATGTGATGGTCGAAAACATCGTGGCCATCGAGTTGGCCTACATCAACACAAAGCACCCAGACTTCCACAAAGAGGCCGTGTTGGCTGGATCTCTCATGGGCACCCAGGCAGAAGACAAAAGTGGTGTTGCCAGAAGGCTCTTAGGAGGAGACTCCAGAGCGCCATCATCAGCCGCGTCGAACAATCGCATCCTCCTGAATGGAATGGGTGCTGACAAGGAAGACACGTTGCCAAAGGTTTGACCGCACCAATGTTGCCCTCAACATGTCCAATTCTTTTCTTCACAATCTCACAGAACAAGTCCGAGAGCGCCATTAATGCTGGGACGTGGATCAACGCAGTCTTGCCTGCTCCCAAAGGAGATTCAGAGCTTCAACAGCATAGTCGTTCCGAATCTCCGCAGCTCCCTACGCCCACGCCCAGTGTCAAGTCGTCCGACTCAGTGGGAGGTATAAGTGCAACGCCGCAGAAGCCCGTCAACCTCTTGCCAGAGGTGCCAAGTACCTCCAGCAGAAAGCTCAATGAGAAAGAACAGAGGGATTGTGAAGTCATAGGTAAAAGAAAATGCTTTCCATCTCGACAGTTCTGACAAGTGTGCGTTGTTCTTCCAGAGCGCCTAATCAAGTCGTACTTCTACATTGTCCGGAAGTCTATTCAGGACAGCGTTCCGAAGGCCATCATGCATTTCCTCGTCAACTTTATCAAGGACAATCTCCAGTCTGAGCTGGTCTCTTCCCTCTACAAGCAGGATCAGATCGAGTCGCTCCTCACCGAGTCGGAGCACATCGGTCAGAGGCGGAAAGAGGCTGCTGAGATGCTGCATGTAAGCAAAGATGGACATCATGGTAAAGGTTTTCAACATCTCTAACGAGCGGCACTTCTCTTACAGGCTCTCCAGAAAGCTGGTCAAATCATCAGCGAGATTCGGGAGACTCACGTTTGGTAGCAGGACCTTCTTGGTGCAAAATTCTCTCGTAGTCCCTGAGTAGCAGTTGTTCCAGTGAAGAAAGAAGGCTTTGTCATACTGAGGAGGATAGAGAAGCAGGAAGTCAACGAGCAGTGAAGTGCTGATTCGTCTTATGTATTACTTTTAGGTATATATTTGTCGAGACTCTAAACGTTTGCCTCATCCTCTTTAATTCACTCAAGCAATTGCTCATAGTAAAGTGTTGTAATACTTTTTTCTTCGTATTCTCGTCGCTCCCCCCGGAACCTTTTCGCATATGTGAGCACGTTCGACCTCGGAGACCATCATTGACGCACTCGCAGCTAAGAGAGGAGAGAAACCTCGAATAAAAGACAAAGTTCTATATCCTGACATGAGTTCTCTCTATTGACGAGTCGTCTCAGCTCGAGGACTGGGACTGGGATGATGTTTTCTAGTGGAACACGACTATGTGCACAGGATGTGGAGTCTGCTATAGCTGTCATCGAGGCCTAAATTGTTCGTTTTCTTGCCTGTTCAACGAAGTTGGTGCAAAAGTGTTTCACTACACAAACACACCTTCCTGGAGGTTCAAACAGCGCATATCCGCCGATAATTCAGCCATTCATTCTGAAAAGTCTTGAATTTAAAAAAGGAAAAAAGAAGCATTCAATTTTTTGCCCCCCACCCAACCGTTCAGGCCCGAGCTTTCTGGCCTAGTTTTGAGGCTACGGTAGATGCCAAAGGCGGCATACAAGAGAAATTTATACTTGTCCAATAAAAACCTGAATATTTGGCCATGATCAACCGACTCTTGACGCAGGAGATGTTGGCCCCAACAAGGTCTCAACATCTCTGCAAAAGCATCCTGAGCTGACACAGAGCTGTGTCATCATCAGTATAAACAGGGAGTCTGAAGTGCCATTGTAATCATCACGAAATATACGATAGCTCTTTGATGGGTGGGGTAAATATAAAGTACTGCGTGTGTCTCACATACGTATATCGAAATCGCCAGAGCTAGAAAGGGGCGACATCCGACAGTTCCATCACCTAAAGTTGGTCATAATTTCAGTGATTCTGTCCCCATCAAATAGGTCTTTCCTGTGTCACGCTGAGTACCCAGCTGCATATGTTGATGGACAATCTCTTCTTTGTTATTGTACAATTCATTCCTGTCGTGCACCCGACCCTACTAGGTCCAGCTGCTGCTGTGCAGCCATTTTGTCTCCGTCCTCCACTGTTTGCTGATCTTTTACCCAAGTCCGACTGGAAAAGTAAGATAAATTAAATGTGCCATGTAGTCATTAAAATATAGTTTCTCGAATCTCCTTTTCCATCTTGCCAAAGAGAAATTGACTCTATGGGTTCAGCAGGCTTTTAAACATAGTCATTTAAACATAGCCATTCCAGACAGCTTTTCCACCTTGCAACAGAGTAAATAACTTTACAGGACTACCATCTCTGTCTCATGACAACTTACAACGAATGTTAACATGAATATAAGGGTCAAAAGCATTGTCAGTAGCAGAAATTCACTGGGTGCAGCATGTTGAGCCTCACCAGGAATATTACTCATATTCTAGCATGCCCGCACAGGTCTAGCAGGTTCGGCTAATACTTGAACTGTCCATTAGTCTCATTTTCAAGTTCTCCATTGAGTTATATTGATAGACACAGTGCTGAGGATGCAGTGCAACATTGCTGCTTCAATGATATGGAGGAGGTTTTCAGACCAGATGGTGGAGTCAGTTGTGATTACCACAGTGAAGCTGAAGCTAATTGTTTACACCCAATATGAAACAATAAGAACACACCGCAGCAAGCTTTTTTGTCTTGCAGCTCCCAGTGGAGTAGTCTGATTGTCCAACATGAGATCAACACAGCTGCTGCTCTCAATGGTAATCGGCTCCCAAATCCTGATCACCAGTGCTTTGGGGCAGTGCACAAATCATTCTTCAGTGAATGGCAAGTGCATGAACTCACTATACCTTGCAGCAACCTCTGAGCCACAAGGGTGGCTGCAATGTCTGGAATACTGCACAACCATTGCAGGCAGCAACTTCTTCACGTATAAGCCGGGAAATTCTGTGAGTGTGGGTGATTAATTTCTTTCTTCACTGTAGGTGAGTGAAAGCATGAGCGTAACACTTGTCTGCCGCATCTACCATGCCACCAACACCTGGAAAAAAAAGAATATCCTTGGGATATAATTCCTCAGTACCCAACCAAGTATGTTCTTGGTTGCTTTGATAGTCTTGTCAAGCTCACATCAACTGAGCAGAGGCACCAGACATGTACTTGAAAGTGCATTAAATTGTGTGCTTCCTCTTGTGCTTATCAGTGGAAAAGAACAAATTGTATGTATGATCAAGGGAAGTAAATGGAGATCCAGACTTTATATAGTATAAGTGCACCCTAAAGTCCTTTTCCCTGTTACTTGGAATGTTGATTTATTTCCGTTGGAACCGAGTCTGTAGAGAACTGTAGAGACAAATTTTCTTATAAAATGTCTCTGTTGCAGTATTGTTTGTGCTTGGCAAATTGTGAAGAGTTGAGCACTTTGGAATGTCCCAGTTGTGTCTCTGGTGAAATCTGTTCTGAAGCTGATTGCTTTGTCCCTTATACAAGGTAAGTGCTTCAAATCACTTATTGCAGCCAACATGTAAAGTCCATTATCATGTGTTTTACTAGAGTCCATGGAATGTTCATATCTGTGGATGCTGCCACTGATGCCAAGGAATGTGCCAAGAAGTGCAAAGCTCTTCAGGCCTGCAAATGGTTTTCTTATGACAGCAAGGATCAGTCTTGTCTTCTCACCAAAGACAAACAGTTCATCTCTGATTGCCCCACCTGTTCCTATGGACATGATGGTTGTGTTCAGGAAGAATCCTCTAGTATGATTTTACAGGGCTGCAACTATGCATTCGCACTTCACTGACAGTTGTCCCTTCTGATCGCACACTCATCTTCTGGGTGTATTTGCAGTAGGGGTTCTTTTGAGGAGTTCTCAAAGCTTCTATATGCCTGTGGATTTCCCTTCTTGAATCCTCTGCAAGATTCATCATGTTGGGGAAATTAAGTCAAGGAATTGAGGATGATCAAGATGTCATTCTCATCATAAGAAAGGTCAAATTGTGCCAAGAGTTTTTACAAGACTCCATGACCTTTCACTTTTTTCATCACATATTTGGTCAAAAAAAGATGTTATCTAACTACAACATTTGATTCCTCCACTTCTGAGGTACTTGGCTCATGCCTTTATTCCTTGAACAAGTGGAATTATGAAGCTCCGAGGCCCATTATGACCTTCCTGGCCATCTTATCCCTGGTCCATTG
>JAAUXU010129955.1_pt1 | contig 46196 bp, 40 predicted proteins | sample 7278151 | NCBI WGS metagenome assembly JAAUXU01 (sample SAMN14350113, study PRJNA611818) | marine sediment metagenome | isolation source: surface marine sediment (1.8m) | place: French Polynesia: Moorea | collected 2018-08
CTCCAACATATCGGCAAAATTGATGGTTTTTAAAAAGCTGTGATATCTATCTAATACCCCAAGCGATTAAGATTTATCGATACGCCTATAATGAGAAGCCCCTCTTCAGAAGAAGAGGGGCTGGCTTAACCTTATGTTCCAAATTGGGTTATCCAGTCACCGGGTGTCCCTGACCGTAGTTTTTGACCTTGTAAACCTTGCATTGAAATGTTCGCAGCGGCCAGGAGCCTAAAGCCTCATCGCATTCGGCCTCATCGCTGGAGGTGCAGACATTGATATTGGAGACCCAGACGCCGTGCAGCCAGGGCTCTTCACCCGGCATCTCCGGATACCACCACCCGTGCTGGGCATGCACTACCTTGGGATCAATATCATCGAAGATCTCAACCTTCTGCATCACCCGACCATGCTGGGTTTCGATCCAGACCCAATCCCCCTCTGCAACTCCGATATCCGCTGCTGTTTCGGGATGGATCTGCATTTTGGCCCAGGGGTAACGCTTGCGTAGTTTATCGATCTGGCGATGCTCGGAATGAAAAAAAGGATGGAAGCGACCGCCGGTGATTAAGATCAACGGGTACTTTTCAGAAAGCTCAGGCGTTCGGATCGGACTCTCAGGCGGCTCTTGATAGTAGGGCAGGGGATCGAAACCGAGTTTTTCCATTACGGTCGAAGCCAGCTCGATCTTGCCGGTGGGGGTACCGAATCCACCCATTTTTTCATATTTTTTGTATTCCCAGCGTTCGGGCTCCCAGCGGCCTTTTTCGACCATCTGTCTGAATGTCAATCCCAGGGGTGCCAAGCGGTAGTCATAATAGGCTTCGACATTTTCCCACGGCCAGTGCTCTTCCTGACCCAGCCGAATGCCCAAACCACGCCAGAAGTCAAAATCATCACGCCGGTCGTGCTTGCCCTCTATGGTGGGTGGCACAGCCGCCTCACCGCACACAATAACCGGTGTGGTGTTGTGAAAATTCCATAAGAAATTGCGCTCCTGCCACATGGCACTGGGCAATACATAGTCTGCCAGCTGGGCACTGGGGGTCATAAAATAGTCCACCACCACATACAGGTCCAAACTTTTAAGGGCTTTGTGAACCAGCTTGGTGTTGGGGATGGTCACCATCGGGTTGGAGGACAGGGTGATCAATGCCCGCACCGGGTAAGGATCGCTGTACGCAATTGCTTTGTAAAGCGAGGGGGCCGGGGCCATACAGGTATAGCCGAACATATCGCAGCGTTTGCCCCAGACGCGTTCCACGTTGCTCTGGACCATTTCGTAGCCGGGCCAGGAATAGAGTTTAAATTGGCTGCCCAGAATTTTTTCGCGCTGCTCGATGGGCAGGGCCTCGGGCATTTCAATTTCATGTTCGGTGATAAATGGGGCCGGGCCCAGCAACTCCTCTCCGCCCTTCACATCTACATTGCCGACGATAGCGGAGATGATATGGCGTGCGGCGATGGCGCCGTAGGAATTGGGTTGATGTGCCACCCCCATGCCTTCCATGGCACACGAAGGTGTTTCGGTGGCAAACATGCGCGCAGCTGCCTGAATCTGGTCGGCGGGCACCCAGGTAATTTCGGCTACTTTATCCAAGGAATATTCTTTGGCCCTTTGCGCCAGTTCATCGAAACCATGGCACCACTGGGCGACAAATTCCCTGTCGTAGAGGTCTTCTTCGATAATAACATTGATCATCCCCAGCAGCAGGGCGCAGTCTGTTCCCGGTCGCAACTGCAGCCACAAATCGGCTGCTTCGGCAGATTCAGATCGACGGGGATCGATGACAATCAGTTTGGCACCGTTTTTCTTGGCACCCTCAATACCTTCCCAAATCGTCTGGTGAGAATGGGGCGGATTGCGTCCGATGAGCATCACACAGCGGGTATTTTGCAGTTTTTCGATGTGCATCCAATACGGCCACCAACCAAAGAGGGTGGTGGCAACAACTGCTGAATTACCGTGACAAATCTGGGCCTGACCACACTGATTGGGGCTGCCGAAAAGATTCAGAAAGCGTGAGTTGAGTTCCTCATAACTGCGGCTGGTGCCGGCTGTTACCCCGAGGGTTTCAGCGCCAAACTGGTCCTTGAGGGACTGCAACTTGACTGCAATTTCATCCAGGGCCTCATCCCAGGAGATCTGTTGCCACTTGTTATCGCCTTTTTCACCGACTCTTTTGAGCGGATAATTCAGACGATCGGGGTGATAAAACCGATCCAGATCAGAAGCCCATTTACGCGGGCATTTCTTGATGGGCGAGGTGCTGACTTTGACAATCTGATTGTCTTCCACCTCCAGTTCAAGACGGCAGCGTGGTTTGCATCGAAAACAGATGGAATGCTTGATTTCTGTGGTCATCTTTAAACCTCCCCTGTTCCTAGATCTTGCATGAAAATTAATGAGAAGTAGTTGCTAGTGTTTTAATGGATGAAAACCTCCAACCCGTGCAAAATCCAGGAATCTGTTATCGTTAGCGTTATTTGAGATATTTATTATTTAATTTTATGAATGGCTTGGCAGTTTAAGTCAATTCATATGATTTTATAAAATATATAAGAAAATCTTATAAAACAAAATATTGGAGTATTGGAATATTGGAGTGATTGAGTGTTGGAGTGATGGGTTTTTGGCGTAATTGAGTAATGCAGTGGCTGGATTAGACGTACAGTAAAGATTTAGAACTTATTGAATAACACCGGATGATACAATTGCACGCCAAAATTATCATGGTGGGGTGCGCATTTGGAAAGAAGGAGGAAAGAAATTTTTTTGTTCAGGTGTTTTCGTTCTTCATCCAGGGTGTCAAAATTGCCGCCCCCTTTTGAAATGATCAGATCGGACTGCTCAACCAGAGTGTTGACTTCACTGGAGCATCTGCCCAGGACAGTGCCGGGTAAAGGCCCATCGATGCCGTTTTCAAGAACTGTGGCAAACTTATTAATACCAACTGCTTTGGCCTCAGTTAAAGTGGCGTCATTGAGCGTGGGCAAACTTCTGACGACAAAAGTGATTTCCGGTTGATATTGCATTTTTATGATTTGAATCAGCAAGCGGTCGAATACGATTTCTCCGGCGTTATCGCCAAATATCAAAAGATGCCGGGTGTTTTCTAACTGCTGTCTGAACCGAGAATAATCCTTATCTGCCAGCGGCAATTTTGTCTTTTCTGCGATCGATTTCTCGATGGTTAAAGAAGAATCCGCCACCATAAAATCCATGGAATTTCCCATGATGGAAAGCTTAACGACCATTTTTAAGGGGTCGGCAGCTTCGTTGACCATTTTTTCCAGAAACGGGTACAGAGCAAGAATTTGTTCATTTTGGCTTGATTTCAACTCGTGAAATGGATCCCGGGACTCGACCGCGTCAGTAATTTTTTGCCATACTTCTTCGATAATAGCCGGGCTGGTGATATCCCAGACAAGACCGCGCAAGGCTGGTAATTGCAGAATTTCGGTATATAACGCTTTAACTGCCTTCTCATCAAGGGGCAGTTTCCTGAGCGATGAAATCGTCATTTTCAATATGCAGGGGATGCAATCGGGTTTGATAAACATTATGCTGACTGCTCCTGTATCATCTGGTCCATCGTCCGGGCGGCCAGTTCGGCAAATGCTGGGTCGTTGATGTGGTGAGCCGCTTCTTGAATGTTTATCTGATGATCGAGTTTTTCTTGCAGCTGTTGCGTGAAAAAACGGTTCATGGGCGGGTCGTACAGAGGACCACCTTCGCGATCCGCCTCGGACCATCCCTGTAGGGGGATTAATATTTTCACATTAGATGCATCTTTATTCAATTTTCGTGACAGTTGATCAGCCAGGGTTCGTGTTTCGTCCTCATTGAGACGGATAGCAGAGCGAAAATCATAAAAAAAGATCTGACGATCTTGATATTGCGGCGGAATATTGTCGCGGGTGAATTCTAAGACTGCGCAATCCAAACCACCCGGGATAACCAATCTGGGAATTGAATGCCCGGGAACCGGTTCAAACCGTTGCGAACCAATATCCCCACAGTAGCCGTCTAGCAGGTGGTCGGCTAGCTCATGGGTGGCGAAATCCAAAATGCCATCAAAATAGCCCTCGGCAGCCAGCTCTTCCATGGCCATCCCACCGATACCATTGGCATGGAAAGCCACCACCTCATATCCACGGTCTTCCAAGGTCTTGCGGGTGGCTTCAGCGCCGGCGGTGATAAATCCAAAAAAAGGCAGGGCAATCCTTTTTTTAGTGGTATCGGGATGCCATCGGCTCTGGGCCATTCCGCAGATACCTGCTGCAGCCTTATCTAAAATACGCCCTGAGATACTATTAACACCCAGCAGGTCAGCGACACTGTGAATCATGGTAATATCTTTGGTGCCAACCGTTTGTGCCATGTTGCGCGATGCAACCGTGGAAACCATCACCTTGGGGACCCCCAGCGGAAGCTCGTGCATTATGCTTGTGCCGATATGGGTGCCGGTGCCGCCGCCGGCCGAGATCATTCCTGCAATCTTATTTTCCGCGTAAAGCTTTTTGATACGGGCTCTGGCTTCTTCGATCATGGCGGCAATCGCCGTATCTCTGCTCTCTCGTAAAGCCGGGCTGTTTTTGATAACGGTTTTGTATAAATCCAGATCCACCGCTGACGGTGCAGGCGCTGCGGTGCCGACATTAACGGTCAATGTGCTAAGGCCATGTTGCTCAATACGTTCTTTCAAAAAAAAATGCTCTTCAGCCTTGGAATCGAAAGTCCCCACCACCGCGATTCTGGGCTCGATACTCATAGTATTTCCCATCGATTGGTATCTTTTTTCAGCACGCTTTGGTCTTTGTCATTTGTCTTGTGTATACCAATAACCAATAACGAATAACAAATAACTATATTCTAACCCTTAGTTAGACCAAAGAACCCGTCCTTGTGCCAGACCAATGGCGCTTTACCGCTATCATTCTGATTGACAACACGGCCCATAAAAAGCTGGTAGCCCTGGATTTCCTTGCTAGTTTCAACTTCGCATTCCATCCAGGCCGCTGCTCCATCCGGAATCAAAGCCGCACTGCCGGAGTCGGTGGTGGCTGAAATGGAAAAGCGCTCAAATTTATCCATATCGTCACCTTTGGCGCTACCCACCTGCATGGCCAATTTCTCCTGATCAGCTCCTGCAATCACTACCGTAAATTTGCCGGATTGGGAAATCAGTCTTTCAGTCAAATGGTCTTTTGCTACGCTGATGACCAGCAGCGGTTCTTTTTCAGATACAAACATGGCTGTAGCGGTCATGATATCTTTTTTGTCTTCATGAGCGGTGCTGACGAACACCACTGAACACGGCAACCAGTAGAACACGTTGTTTTCAATACTCATAGCGCCAGCCCTCCTTTATTTTTGATGTTGTTTTATTTTTGAATGTGTCATTCATGTACATAATATAGCCGATTCTGTAAACTGCAAATCGTTTGACTTAATGCACTTCGACTGATTTAATTTTAACAAGACTCAACCTATAGGTGACTCGATAACGCCTCTCCAAATATCCTTCTTATTATTATTTTGACAATGAGACAATGGATTAAAATCGAACGCATACCGGGTGTTCTGGCTTCGGCCTATGAAAAAGGCACCCGTTTGGTTATAGATACCTATTACCGTCATGTGGCCGAAGAAATCGTTGCCCATTTGCCCGGCGATAGGATTCTGGATATTGGCACTGGTCCGGGCTATTTGCCGATTGAAATTGCCAAAAAATCTTCAAAGGTTCATATCTTCGGAATTGATTTAAGCCGCAAGTTATTGAGTATGGCGCGCTCAAATGCCGCCAGAGAGGGCCTGTCTGATCGATTGACCTTTCAACTCGGTGATGCCGGCCACTTAAAATTTGATGATGAATCTTTTGGTATGGTCATCAGCACCGGTATGCTGCATGCGCTCAAGGATCCGGTGAAGGTTTTCCAGGAAATATACCGTGTATTGAAAGTCGGTGGACAGGCCTGGATTTTTGATCCAGCCCGGGTGAGTGGAGCGGTGGACCGCAATAAATGGAAAGCATCACTCAACTTGCGCGAGCGATTTTTTCTAAAGCTGTTTCAACTGTCGGGCTTGCACAAACCAATCAAAACCTATACGCGTGAAGAAGCCATTGCCATAATCGAAAAAACCGATTTTGAAGATTACCGTATTGACACCCGCGAAAACGAAATAAGAATAAAATTAAAAAAATAGTTTTCAACTCCTAATTAAAAAGCTTTGCGTGAGGATTCTCAGATGCACATCTACCACCAAATCTATGAATTTGCCGCTTCAGCCGGCGCATTTGAAGGATATGTTTATCGACGGTCGAAAAGAGACCTTGATACCAAAGCATTGGCGAATTGGGTGGACAATCTAGTTGAAGCCTATCATCATCTGCCGGCAGATGTTATTGGCGAATGTCAATCGGCTTGCAACCAGACTCTGGGAAGGGCGATCAATTCACTGATTGCTGAATTTGGCCAAGAACATGCGATTGTCATAAGGTTAGAAGAAGTCGTAAAAGGTCCTTTGCCGGATTCTCCTGATGATTTCAACAAACGCAAATGGTATCAGGAATAAAGAAATTGGAAATAGCAGGGAAAATTATCAGCGGAGCAGGAGAGGGCGCCTATTTCACCCAGATCGATTGGGTGCGACAGCAGTGTCAGGAGAAATTGGGTTTTAAGCCCCATCCCGGGACATTGAACCTGGAGATAGCACCAGAACATCTATTGCTTGTGGCTGCACTGAATCAGAAGGAGGGGATTGAATTGATTTCTCCAAATCCGAAGTTCTGCAACGCTAAAGCCTTTGCGGTTGAATTAGGAAAGCTTAAAGGTGCCATTATCATTCCCGAAGAAAGGGTCCGGATTCATGCAGAGAATATTATCGAGATCATTGCGCCGCTGAGCATTAAAGCATCTTTAAATGTTAACGATGGTGATTACATTAAGGTAGTGCTTACTGAAGAGTGATCTATGTCTAATCAAGTGAAGTTAAAAGTGGAGGCGGTGATTTTTGATCTGGATGGCACCCTGATCGATTCAATTGACACCTATTTTAAGATTGTTGAAATCGCTTTGGAACGGCTCAATCTTCCTCCGGTATCACGCAGCAAAATCCTGGCGGCTGCAGAAAGCGAAAATTTTAAATGGGAACTTGTGCTACCGCCGGAAGTTCTTAGCAGCAATGAACATATTATAGATGAAGCCTGGTCCGCCATCAATGAGATCGCACCCCAAATGTTCGCCGATCGTTTGGATATTTTTCAAGGTGCGGACAGCATCCTTAAAATGATTTCAGCAAGCGGATTAAAGATGGGCCTGGTCACCTCGACTCAGAAACACTATTTAAAGACCAAAATGCAGCCGCTAAAAAATGCCGGTGTTGATAATCTTATCGAGGTTATCGTGACATCCGACGATGTTGATAAAAGAAAACCGGCGCCGGATCCGCTCATCATGTGTGCCCAAGAACTCGAGCTTAAGCCTGACAGATGTGTTTATGTGGGCGATACTACCACCGACATACAAGCGGGCAAGGCCGCTGGGATGCTCACAGTTGGTGTTTTGACCGGATTTGATGACTACGATTCTCTCAAAAAAGAGCAGCCGGATGCCATCATCGACAGCATTTACAATTTAAACAAAGTACTTTCCTTTTAGCAATCACCTGATTTTTGCATGAAAATAGACGAGGATCTTTCAAGTCTTTTATTCCGGTGGGATTGCGCACCAATCAAGCATGCCGTTGACAAGAAGAACAAAAAAAACTAAACAGTAGTGAATTAAATCCGTTCAAAAAAACGACTTAATTATTTATAGGGTCAATAACTTACTTGTCTGCCGGAAGGAGGTGATCAAAAACGAATCTGTCCTGTAACGAATATCTGATCGATAATAGTTTCCAAAAAGGAGGGCAGCAACCATGAATAAAAAACATTTGCTGATATCTCTGTCTATAGCCGCGATGTTGTGTTTCTCATTCGCACTTCCGATCTTTAACCCACCGGCATTTTCCGAAGATGTCATTAAACTCAAAATGGCGAATTATTTTCCGCCGCCAGCCCCGCATTCCAAGATATGTGAAGATTTCATAGCCGATGTTGAAAGGCGAACCAACGGTAGAGTTAAAATACAATACTTTGCCGGTGGGTCTCTGGTAAAAGCACCCCGGATGTATGAAGGTGTTGTTACCGGAATTGTCGATATTGGACTGGCCCATGTTGAGTATACACCCGGTCGTTTTCCGGTTACCGAAGTGTGCGATCTGCCTCTGGGATTTCCCAGCGGCTGGGTGGCCAACCAGGTGGTCAACGATTTTTATCACCAATTCAAGCCCAAGGAGTGGGACAAGGTGCATATTCTGTGGATGCACGCCAGTAATCCCAACGTTGTCATTTCAAAAAAGCCGGTAAGATCTTTGGCAGATATGAAAGGACTGACCATCAGAGCGCCAGGTCGGGTGGGCAATACCATCAAAGCGCTGGGTGCCACACCGGCGCCAACCCCGATCATGGAAGTCTATGACGGAATTGCCAAAGGCGTTCTCGATGGCGTCAATACCCCTTATGAAACTCTCAGATCTTTTCGTTTTGCCGAAGTCGCTAAATATGTGACCACCAGTTGGCAGGTGGGCAATCTGTACACTTTTTATGTTGCCATGAACAAAAAAAAGTACAATTCCCTACCGCCGGACATTAAGCAGATCTTCGATGAGCTCAGTGGGGTTTATCGCGAGCGCATGGCGTTGATGTGGAATTCCATCGATTTTGCAGGTAAAAATTTTGCCGCTTCAAAAGGTGTGGAATTTATCGATTTAAGCTCCGCCGAAGTCGCAGTCTGGAAAAAAGCGACGGCACCTGTCATTGAAGATTATGTCAAGAAGATGGTGGCTGCCGGTCATTCCGAGGGTGATGTCAGGGGCTGGCTGAAATATCTGGATGAGCGCATCAACTATTGGACCGTTAAACAAACTAAATTATTCATTAAATCGCCGACCGGTCCGCCTGAAATAAGACCCTAAGCTAGTGGATGCAATAGGGTTGTTATGAAAATTTAAACGTAATTTAAGTTCAACTAATTGTGATGTCGTCCTGCATCTGCAGGACGACATCGCCTTAACTATCTGAGCCTTTTGCGAATATCGCAGCTCTTCTAATCAAATGACCTTTCTGGAAAAATTTGACAATTTCAACCGGCGACTGAGCATCGGGTTTGAACTCATCGGCCTGGGTGGGCTCCTGTTGATGATGGTGATCACCTGTCTCGATGTTCTTGGCGGCAAGCTGTTTCGTACCCCGGTATACGGTGCACTGGACATTGTCATGCTCAGCCAGCTGGTGGCCATTTCTTTTGCCACCGCGTATGCGCTGATTATCGGCCGGCATGTCAGTGTTGAGTTTTTTATGGCCTTATTGCCCGAGCGAGTACAGGCGCTTGTTGATACCGTCATTTCTTTTTTCGGGCTCACGTTTTTTGTTCTGATCGTTTGGCGCTTAATCGTTCATGGCCATTCTCTTCAAATCGGCGGAGAGGTAAGTGCGACGATACGCATTCCGCTTTATCCGTTTGCCTATGGAATTGCGCTTGCCAGTATTCCCGTCGCCTTGGTTTTTTTAGCCCAGATGATAAAGGCAATTGCCAGAATGGTGGCCAAATGAGCCCCGTGATTACAGGCATTGTGGGCATTGGTGTTTTGCTGCTGCTCTTTCTGCTGAGGATGCCGGTGGGATTTGCGATGGGATTTGTCGGCTTGGCCGGTTTCGCCTATCTGGCGGACCCCGGTCCCGCACTCAGTCTGCTGGCTCAAGATATCTTTGAGCAATTTTCCTCTTATCCTTTGAGTGTGATCCCCATGTTCATCCTGATGGGTACTTTTGCCTTTGCTTCCGGAATCAGCAAAAGACTATACGAGACGGCTTACACCTGGGTGGGCGGTGTACGCGGCGGCCTGACAATTGCCACCGTACTTGCCTGTGCCGGATTTGCAGCCATTTGCGGGTCAACCGCCGCAACAGCCGCAACCATGGGCAAAATTGCCCTTCCGGAAATGAAAAAATACAAATACGACAATACCCTGGCAACCGGCACGGTGGCCGCATCGGGAACACTGGGCATATTGATTCCGCCCAGCACAATTTTAATTGTTTACGGTATTTTAACCGAGGAATCCATCGGTAAGCTGTTTATTGCCGGGGTTTTACCCGGGATAATGCTTAGTTTGGCCTTTGTGGCTGTGGTTGCGATTCTTTGTCTGCGCAACCCGCAACTGGGGCCGGCCGGCACTCCCACAAGCTTCAGAGAAAAAGTTAAAGCCGTCAACGGCATCATTGAAGCTATCATTTTATTTCTACTGACCATCGGGGGGCTTTTTCTGGGCTGGTTCAGTCCGACTCAGGCCGGTGCTATCGGGGCCGGCGGTGCGCTGTTGATTGGCTTGGTGCGCCGGCAGCTGACCTGGAAAAACTTTTTTGAAGCCGGCAAAGAAGGCCTGCGAACATCTTGTATGGTGTTGATTATAATTACCGGGGCAACGATTTTTGGCCATTTTATGGCAATCTCCACCATTCCGTTTGCCCTGGCGGATTGGATTAAAAACCTGCCGATACCGCCGGTGGCATTGATGGGCCTTATTATTTTTCTCTATTTTATCGGCGGCTTTTTTATGGATTCCATGGCCCTGGTGGTGGTAACCATCCCGATCTTCTTTCCGGTGGTAATGCAGCTGAGTTATGACCCCATCTGGTTTGGCGTCATTATCGTGCTGGTAGCGGAGATGGGCGTCATCACGCCGCCGGTGGGCGTCAATGTCTTTGTCATCAAGGGCATTGCACCGGATGTTCCTCTGCATGTCATTTTCAGGGGCATATTCCCATTCCTGGTCGCCCTGATTTTAATGACCGCGCTGTTGGTGGCTTTTCCGGGCGTTGCGGTTTTTTTGCCTAACCTTGTCACATATTAAACTTTTCCCCAAACACCCATATCCTTCCAACCGTCGTATATCAATTTAGTCGCATAAATTTTTTCCTTAATGAATAAATGCCTTCGAAGAAATGGGCGCGGTTGCCGTTCTACCTATTTCACAACAACGAAAACTCTGACTTTCATCGTTCTGTGCGCTTTAAATTTCTTTAGCAGCTTCGATGGCATCTTCCGGACAGATTTCCGCACAGCGGCCGCACTCCAGACAATGGGAACCGTCGATTTCATATATCTTACCTTCTGAAATCACTTCTACGGGACAGGCTTCCAGACAAAGACCGCAAGCCGTGCAATCAGTTGTAATCGTATATCCCGGTGGGTTGACCGTCTCGCCGCCAAAAGCAAAGCGTTCACGGCCGGGGGGCTCCACCGAAAGGTCGAAGATTTCGCCTTTGCCGCGGTATAGGTGAAAGCCCTCCAGAATGTCGCGCTTTTCACCGGGATAAAGATCGTTCATCATGGGATTGTGCTCAAAAATTTCATCGATGATGTCTCTATTATCGCAAAATTTTATGTCACCGATAATCCGCGTGGTGACATAATGCTGATCCATGCCGCAGATGGCGATTTTGGGAGCGGCTTTGAGTTGACGATAAAATGACTTTCCCCTCGCAGTGAGAAAATAGAGCCCATCTTCTTTGACGAGCATAACATCGATGATGCGCGCCGCCGGTATACCGTTATCTACGGTGGCAAACGTTATGGACTTGATCTCGCGCAAGTGTTTGAGCGCTTTGGTGGCAATGGGGCCCATACTTATTTCCGAATCCTTTCACGAGAATCGTCTTTAGATGCCAGTTCCGTCAGTCCGCCTTGGCCGAACTTTTTAAGTTTGACACCACCGGCAAGCTTAGGAAAGTCATCCATGATGCACAGCTCATCGGGCAGTTTGTGCGGCGCAACCTTATCCTTCACAAATTCCCGGATTTCCTCTAATGACAGGGCTTGATCCGGTATTGGAACGACACAGGCGCAAATGGATTCGCCCAGCACTGGATTGGGGGTTGCCACCACAGACACCTGCTCGACTTTGGGATGGTCGATGATCAACGACTCCAGCTCATAGGGATAGATCTTGTATCCGCCGCGATTGATCAGATCCTTGGTGCGGCCGTAAATTCTAAAATAGCCGTTTTCATCCCTGGATGCCAGATCGCCCATGAAAAGCCATCCGTTCACTATTTGTTTGGCTGTTTCTTCAGGATTTTTCCAGTAGCCTTGCATGACATGCCATCCGCTAAGGGTTAGTTCCCCGATTTCACCGTCTGGCAGCGGTTTCTGGGTGACGGGCTCCACCACCCGCATTTGAGTGCCTTCGGCCGGTATGCCGACATATTTTTCACGAACGTCCAGCGGGGAAGGGTAGGGGCACATGGTTGCCAGCCCCGGACCGACCTCAGATGCCCCCCAAAAAGAGGTCAGATAAACGCCCATTTCTTTTTCCACGCGTGTGATCAAGCCCTCCGGCGCGATCATTCCTGCGATCAGCCCGGCGCGCAGCGAACTCAGATCGTATTTGGGCCTGCTTTTGTGATTGAGTTCCAGGATATAGTGGGGCGGCGCCCCCATTTGCAATGTTATTTTTTCGTGCTCAATTATCTGAAAGGCGCGCTCCACCTCAAATTTGTCCATCAGAACCAGGGTGGCTTGCAGCAAAATGGGCTGAACCAGAACCGAACCACAGCCATAAGAATGGCTCATAGGTAAAATGCCAATAAAAATATCATCGACAGTCGCAGCGGTGCCCAATGCATACTCGCGGCCAGCCCTCACGGCAGCATATTGTCTGATCATAGCGCCTTTAGGGCGCCCGGTGGTGCCGGAGGTATACAGCAGCATGCACAGATCTTTTTGCGGATCGATGGCAACGGCCGGCAAAGTCTTACCCTTGCCGGTGTCAATTAGGCGATTATAATCAATTACCTCAGTCTCTGGCCCACCGCCAGCGACGATAATATGTTCGAGATCGGGCAAGCTGGATTTAATTTTTAAAATTCCGCTAACATAATCGTAGCCATCCCACCGGTCGAAAATAAATAACCCTCTGGCTTCTGAATTTTTGAGGATAAATTCGGCCTCGTGTATGCGATAAATCGCATTGACCCAAACCACCACTACACCGATTTTTTGCAGGGCGTAAAAAGCGCTGACAAGCTCCAGGGAGTTCTTCATATATATGGCCACCCGGTCGCCTTTTTGAATACCCAATTTCGTCAAGCCGGCTGCCAATGCGTCAGCGGCAGAATTGAGCTCCGCATAGGTTGCGCGCCTGTCGCCGTCTAAGATTGCCACTTTATCCGGTGATTCGGCCGCTGATTTCTGTAGTACCTGGCCCAACGTTAAGTTTTCTATGTTCTCCATAGCGGGTTTCCTTTGGTGACGATACTTAAAAGGTTTCAGGTGACAGGCTCTAAGGTTCCGCCGATAGCGGTTTAGGTGTCAGGTGTCAGGTTTCAGGGACGAAGAGAGGCGCTGACACCTGACACCTGAAACCCAGTTTGGCATGAACGGAGGAATCTGAAATCTGATCCACTGGAACTATTGGGTAAAAGCAGGAAATACAAGTGAGCTCACATGTTACGTCTGTATTGGCCGCCGACTTCATAAAGCGCCTGGGTGATCTGGCCTAGACTGCACGTCCGCACTGCTTCCATTAGCTCGGCGAAAATGTTGTCGCCGGACAATACGACTTTTTGCAAGCGCTCCAAAGCTTCCGGGGCCTCTTTTGCGTTGCGGTTTTTAAATTCTGCCAACCGTTTGAGCTGCGATTGTTTTTCGGCTTCGGTGGCCCGGGCCAGTTCGACTGCTTCGCTCAGCTGCTCTCCATCGGCATGCGGATCGCGAAAGGTGTTGACCCCGATGATAGGCAGATCACCGGTGTGCTTTAGGGTCTCGTAGTATATGGATTCTTCCTGGATTTTGCTGCGCTGATAACCAGTTTCCATAGCCCCCAAGACCCCGCCGCGTTCCGTAATGCGGTCAAATTCCATCAGCACCGCCTCTTCCACCAGGCGGGTCAGCTCTTCGAAAATAAAACTGCCCTGGTTCATGTTTTCATTTTTTGTCAGACCCCATTCGCGATTGATAATCAATTGAATGGCAAGCGCACGTCTGACCGACTCCGCGCTCGGGGTAGTGATGGCCTCATCAAACGCATTGGTATGCAGGCTGTTGCAGTTATCGTAAATGGCACACAACGCCTGCAAAGTGGTGCGGATATCATTGAACTGAATATCCTGGCTGTGTAAAGAACGCCCGGAGGTTTGAATGTGATACTTAAGCATCTGCGATCGCTCTGATGCAGCATATTTATCCCGCATGGCCACCGCCCAGATCCGTCGCGCCACGCGTCCGATAACATTGTATTCGGGATCCAGTCCATTGGAGAAGAAAAAGGAAAGATTGGGTGCAAAACTGTCAATCGGCATCCCTCTGGAAAGGTAGTACTCCACGTAAGTGAATCCGTTGGCCAGGGTCAAGGCCAGCTGTGTAATGGGATTGGCGCCGGCTTCGGCAATATGATAGCCGGAAATCGACACCGAATAGAAGTTGCGAATATGATTTTCGATAAAATATTGCTGAATATCGCCCATCATTTTCAAGGCAAAATCAATTGAAAAGATGCAGGTGTTTTGTCCCTGGTCTTCTTTAAGAATGTCGGCTTGAACCGTACCGCGCACATTGGACAACACGCTGGCACGTATTTGCTGATATTGTTCATCGGAAGGTGGCTTGCTGTTTTCAGCCGTAAATTTATCCAGCTGTTGATCAACGGCTGTGTTTAAAAACATGGCCAGGATAATGGGCGCCGGGCCATTGATGGTCATCGAAACCGATGTACTGGGTGCGCACAAATCAAAGCCGTCATAGAGCATTTTAACATCATCTAAGGTGCAGATGCTGACGCCCGAGGTGCCGACCTTGCCGTATATGTCCGGGCGAATATCCGGGTCGCAACCATAAAGGGTGACCGAATCAAAAGCCGTTGACAGACGCTTGGCTTCATAATTGGCGGAAAGCATCTTAAAGCGCTGATTGGTGCGGGCTGGATTGCCCTCGCCTGCAAACATTCGGGTGGGGTCTTCATCCACACGCTTTAAAGGAAACACACCGGCAGTATAGGGAAAATTTCCGGAGACATTTTCTTCGCGCAGCCAGCGAAAAATTTCGCCTGGGTCTTTGAACTTTGGAAGTTGAATTTTGGGTATACGGGTATGCGATAAGGATTCGGAAAAAAGAGGAACCCTGATTTCGCGATCGCGGACCTGATAAACCAGTTCATCTTGACCGTAGGTTTGTTGGATGTTTTCCCATTCCGCCATCGTTTGAACGGTTTCCGGCTTGAGGGCTGCTTCGGCTGCTTTAATCTGGGCTTTAAAGGCCTCGATGAGTTGGCTGGTATCGCCTTTTAGATCGTCGTCTTCCAGCGCTTCGGCGGCTTCCTTAAGGTGCCAGACTTTCCGGACTGCTTTTGCCTGTTGATCGGTGTCGCGGTGGTATGTTCTCAAATGATCTGCAACTTCGCTTAAGTAGCGAGTACGCTCGGGTGGAATGATAATGGTTTTAGACGTTGACGTTTGGGTTTGGGGTCGGGGTAGACTGGATTTAAAAGCAACACCGGTTTTTGCAGCTACTGCATCCATGATGGCATGGTAAAGCGCGGTGACACCATCATCATTGAATTTGGATGCGATGGTGCCAAAAACCGGCATGTCCTCAGGTGATTGTTCAAAGGCTTTGCGATTGCGCTGGACCTGTTTGCGTACATCTCGTACAGCGTCCTCGCCGCCCCGTTTTTCAAATTTGTTGACGACCACCAGATCGGCGAAATCGAGCATATCGATTTTTTCAAGCTGAGAGGCAGCGCCAAATTCACTGGTCATCACATATATGGACAGATCCACCATGTCGATAATTCTAGAATCGCCCTGTCCGATTCCGGCGGTTTCAGCGACAATTAAATCATAGCCGGCAGCCTGTACAGCCTCAATGGCTTCACCCAAAATGGCGGGAATCTCTGTCTGGGATTCGCGGGTAGCTAAAGAACGCAAATACACACGCGGGCTGCCGATGGCATTCATACGAATTCGATCCCCCAACAGCGCACCGCCGGTTTTGCGTCGCGAAGGATCGCAGCTGATGATGGCAATATGAATATCTTTGATATCATGCAGCATTCGCAAAATCAGCTCATCGGTCAATGACGATTTACCGGCACCGCCGGTCCCGGTAATGCCGATGACGGGCGGTTTTTGCTTGCCGATTTTCTTGGACAACTCAGCTCTTAGGGCTGCCAAGTCGCCGTTCTCCTGGGCTTTGGCGTATTCGGCCGCGGATATCAGATTGGCCACCAGCAATTTATTATTCGGTGACAGCTCATCAAAAGCAAAGCGGCCTTTTTTGACCGTGGAAAAATCTATGGCGGCGACCATATGGTTGATCATGCCCTGTAGCCCTAACTGGGCGCCATCTTCCGGGGAGTAAATTTTGGTAACACCGTAAGCTTCGAGCTCTTCAATTTCATCCGGCACAATTACGCCGCCACCACCGCCGAAGACCTTGATATGCGGTGCCCCTTTTTCTTTTAAAAGATCGACCATATACTTGAAAAACTCGATATGGCCGCCCTGATAACTGGATACGGCAATTCCTTGGGCATCTTCTTCTATGGCGGCATCCACGATTTCTTGAACCGATCGATTATGCCCCAAATGGATGACTTCCACACCGGTATCCTGCAGGATTCGGCGCATGATATTGATGGCAGCATCATGGCCATCGAAAAGAGAGGTTGCAGTGACGACCCGGATATAATTTTCAGGTTTGTAGACCTCGACCTCAGCTGTCATTTTGCCTCCTTAAAGCCGATTAAACATTTACATTGCCATCTACGAACAAACCAGAGTCGAAAACAGAAGGGGACTTATTTTTTACCGCCGGCATACATGCCTAAAATAATGCCGGTCTGCAGTTTCGTATAGTCTTCAATGCTGTAATGGTGGGCCAGATACCAGCGCCGAAATGTCCACATATGCCCTAAAACGACTATATTATGCGCTGCCAGCTCCAGATTGTTTTCTTTAAGATTGATCAGATCGCCGGATTTGGCGATGCGAGCAAGCGCTTTGACAAACAGGCCTGTAATGCGCAGTTCGTTTTCCAGAACGCGTTTTTGCCATTGAGAGGGTAGCGATTGGGTCTCCTGGTAAATCAAGAGAATGAAATCACTCATCTGGTGACAAACCATGAAATATTCATGAATGATTTTTACCAGGGCATCGCGACCACCTTTGGCCTGTGACATCGCCGCCGTAACTCCCCGTTCAACCTCAGCATGAATGGCTTCGCATACCATGTACAGAATATCTTCCTTGGAGGCGAAATACTCGTACAACGATCCAATCGAAAATCCGGCCGCCCCGGCAATCTGGCGCGTGGTGGTTTTGTGAAAACCCTTGTCAATAAATAGCTGCACGGCTGCATCCGCGATTTGACGCCGCCGGCGCTTAACCAGATCGGGGTCTTTGACCTGGGTGGGTATGTCTTTTGTTCTGGGCAGATCTTGCATTTTAACCTTTTGTATTTATTTGATATTATGTTTTATTGAGATTATGGCATGGCCCGCTGAACGAGCGCTCAATCAATAAACTAACACGTCTCATTTTTTATTGTCAAGGTTTTCGAAACTTAGACGCCAATTACAATTTAAACTATTGTTATATTGTGGTTTTTCATATTTTAGGAAATTGGCCTATTCAGCTTGAAGACAATCTTTATTTTATCTAAGCGCGCTATTAAATACGAAAAATGACCGAGCGCTCGATCAATATAGGCGCTTCTTAATACATTCCTTTATAAACTTTGAAATCGTGACAGCAGAGGAAATCCGCGGTTGAATAGAGAGGTGATAATTTGGAGCTTCTGAAACTTTTTTCGCAAATATTAGCTTAGCGTACGGTCCTCGAGAGCTGGAAATTCCTGGCGGGCCGCATCGACCTGGCTAGGATCGATCTCGGCATGAACCATATCTTCTTCTTGAGTGCCTTCAACCAGCACCTGACCTAAAGGATCTACGATCATGCTGTGGCCGGCGTACGTTTTGCCCTGGTTGGCACCGGTACAATTGCAGGAAATCAAAAAGGCTAGATTTTCATGTGCCCGGCAGCGGTTGAACAATCGCCAGGCCTCCAAGCGAACCAGTGGCCAGGCCGAAGCAACTAAAAAAAATGTTGCGCCCGCATCGACCATGCGACGATAGAGCTCGGGAAAGCGCAGGTCATAACAGGTGGAAAGACCGCATTTGCCCCAGGGAGCATCAACGACAATAACATCTTGTCCCGGTTCCAGAAGGTTGGTTTCCTCGGATTGGTATCCGAACAGGTGGATTTTACGGTAGCGGGCTGCGATCTCGCCGGCGGGATTTAATAGTATACTGGTGTTGTATAGATGACTACCGTCTTTTTCGACCATGCTGCCCATAAAGATATGACAGTTTCGTTTGCGAGCCGCTGCCTTTAAGGTATTAACGGTGGGGCCATCGACAGTTTCGCTGTCATCTTGATAGCGGTCAAAGGAGAAAAAGCCGCAGGGCCAAATTTCCGGTAACAGGATCAGATCACTGGGTGGGGCCTGATCGATCAGATCGAGTGCGTGAGCTACATTTTTTTCTTTGGGCTGATCCACCATTGCCAGTTGGATACTAGTCACTCTCATATGGCTAGACCATTATTTCATAGATACGATAAAATTATAAGCTTTTGGAATTACCTGCAGTCTCACGTCGCGAAGATGCCGAGGCCAGGATCTATCCGAACTGTTCTCTTAGGATGCGATGCAGAATTTTCCCGGTGCCGGTACGGGGCATATCATTTTCACCGATAAAGATCACCTGTTTGGGGCACTTGTAGCCTGCCATCTTGCCTTTGCAGGCCTGAATGACATGTTGCTCGCCCAAGTTGCTGTCATCAAAACCCGGCTTGCGGATGATGACCGCGCTGACCTTTTCGCCCCATTTTTCGTCAGGCAGTCCGATTACCGCGCATTCAAAGACGCCTTCAATGTTGCCGACAACTTCTTCTACTTCACTGGGATAGACATTTTCTCCTCCGGTGATGATCATATTTTTTTTGCGATCCACCAGGTAATAAAAGCCATCTTCATCCTGTCGCGCCATATCGCCAGCTGAAAAAAAACCGCCTTCAAATGATTCCGCGGTCACCTCGGGCAGCTTGTAGTATTCATCAAACAGCATCGGACCCCGTGAGTATAACTCACCGATTTCACCACTCGGCACTTCATTGCCGTCAATGTCGAGAATCTTCAGAAAATCAGTACCAATACATTCAAAACCGATGGATCCAAGCTTGCTCATCTGGAATTCAGGTTTGAGGATGGTGACCATGCCGGCTTCGGTCGAACCGTAAGCTTCGTAGAGTTTAACGCCCGGGAAAAATTCCATTACCGCCTGCTTCATACTTTTGCGACCGGGTGCAGACGAACACAGCAACTTGCGAATTGATTTGACATCGCGCTTTTTGGCATCCTCGGGGGCATTCAGGATTAAATTGTAATGGGTTGGAATCAGCGAGATAAAGGTGATTTTCTCGTTTTCGATAATTTTGAGAATTTCATCGGGTTTAAAGTTTAAGGCCGGGTGAATATAGGCCGATCCCCCGATATACAAAAAGGTGAACGTAAAAAAGATGGAGTTGATATGACACAGAGGCATGACATTTAAGCATACATCGTGTTCATTAAAATCAAAGTCAACGGCATTGTGCAGATAATAAGCGATATGGGATTCGTGGGAACGGATGACGCCTTTTGGTCTTCCGGTAGTGCCGGAGGTATAAATCAAAATCCAGGTGTCGCGGGGGGCAACTTCAGTTTTCGGCTCGGTGTCGGAGGATGCTGCGATAAATTCCTCATAAGGCTGATATCCGTCCTGTGGGCGGCCGACGATAACATAGTTTTCAGCGTTAATATTGTTTAGCTTGGAACGGATGGGCTCGACAACACCGGCAAATTGGTCATGAACGACCATAGCCTTGGCGTCTGAATTATTAACAATGTATTCCACTTCACCAGACACCAGACGAAAATTGATGGGCACGATAATGATACCGGCTTTGGCGGTTGCCAGGAATAGCTCACAGATTTCAATGCAATTTTCAAGCAGAACGGCAACTTTATCGCCTTTCTGCAACCCAAGGGAGCTGAGACTGTTGGCCAGTTTGTTAATGCGGCTGTTCATTTGTGGGTAAGTAAATGCGCGGTTTTCGTCTTTTAAGGCGACTGTTTGTGGGAATTTCTTGGCATTCACTTTTTGGATTTGACCTAGGTTCATCCAGTAGCCCATGCTATCACCTCCATATATCAGCAAAAAAAGTTGCGCCGTTACCCGCTGGTCCGCCTCCGGTGGGTTAGCCCGTTTGCCGGTTGAAAAGCAAATGACATCATTCCTTTTTTAACGGGCTCAACTGGCAACCGGCAAAACGGCTAACCTAATTTGTAAATTTATAACGCTTAAAATTGGGACCTGAGTTAAGCGATTGTCGAGGTTGCCGCAGCTACACGGCAGAAGTCGTTTCGCTATAGTTTTCTATGCGAAACGGCATCTAACACAGTAGATGCGGTAAGATCGGCAATCCCACAGGGTTATAAATTTTAAAATAAAGATGAAAGAATTCCGCTATTCTGTTTTAAATCTTTTAAAATTTATTACGCTCAACTCAGGTTTGGTTTTCTTCAAGCTGTTCAATAAACGCCTCAACATTCGTTTTGGTCTGCTCATCTGAAATCAGCCGCAAATCATTAAGATCGGCGTTGATCGTTAAACTGGGAACACCGGTCTCCCGCTCAAGGCGTTGCGGCATCCCGTAACTCGCGTTGGAATTATTAGGGCAACACTTTGCATCATGATAGATAATGCCATCAACTTTAAACGCATTCAGCATTTCTTTAATGTAGGTTTCTTTAAAATCGTCCGAGCGCACAATAAACAATTCTGTATAGGCACGTGCCATACTGTTAAAGGGATCATCGGGATCGAAGGATGAAAAAATCCAGCTATTGCAATATGTGGAGGCCAGGACATTGGCCTTCAAATCCAAAAACAATTCGGAGTGATCTCTCAGTCGACCCCAGACCGGCATACCATCCCAATAGATCCGGTGCTGTTCATGCGGTACCGCGGCGATATTGTTTGTAACTCGCTCCTCTAATTCATTGAGTAATAATTCATAGTAATCATTGGCCTGCTGGGTGCCTCTGAGGACAACTGCCGGTGCCATATGGATGGTTCCATCAAAGAAGGTAAACGGAGAGGGCACATTTGTAGCGGTATTCAGAACCTTTTTCCACAGGATTGAACACTCCTTGGACAATGCGACAACTTGCTTAAGTTTGTCGAGATCAAACTTATTGCCCGAAATATATTCTAGCGGCTTGATTAAATCCTTCAATTGCGTGGCAATTGAATCAATGTGGTTTTGGGTCACTTTGCCAACACTACGGTGGGTATGGATACCGATTATGGGAACATCAAGTTCTTTGGCATACCATGTAAACCAGTCTTGCACGTCGCGACATTGATTTGTGTTAAATGCGAGCACATCCGGCTTGGGGACGCCTTCAATGCCTTTATATGATTTTGCAATAGGCGTCGTCTTGTTCAGGTAGGCACCAATATCGGCTCGTAGATACGAACAGATATCCGGCGAATATCCTTGGGCATCCGCGATCGGCAATAAATCGGTGGCCATGCGGCTGGCACCGAGCATGGCACCGTGATTTTCGGGGAAAAAAACCAGAAACCCCATCGCACGCAGGATTTCTGCCGGTCCGACACTCGTACACCAGGCAATTTGGGGCTCTTTTGCTTTTGCAGCCGCATCCAGCTCATAAAAATAATCGGCCATGATCTGGTTTAGTTTGCTGGTTGTTTTTAGCTTAACGCGCGTTACCTCTTTTTTATCAGTGGTCATAAATACACCTTCATATGTCAATTTGTCCTGCATCGATTATCTTCTGAACGCTGTTTCAGAGCTAACAAACAGGCTAAGTCAAAAGATGAAAAGCCAGAAGCCTACAGCTATGACTGCATTGCATATAGTGCGGCGCCAATGGCGCCGGTGAGCTGCGAGTATTCCGGCACAAGAATTTTGCGGCCGATCATTTCTTCGGTCATTTTGACCATAAAGGCATTATGTGCCACCACACCACCGGTCATGACCACTTTTTCGGTCAGGGCATCCATCTCCAAGACGCGTTTTATCATCGAATAATAGACACCTTTGACAATATCCGGCAGCTTTTTACCCTGGCGGATATTTTCCAGCACCTCGGTGGCCGAAAAGACTGTGCAGAAGCTTCCCAGTTTGACCATATTATCAGATTGACTGGCGAGCTCGTTCATATCATCCAGCGTGACATCCAAGCGCATCGCCATTTCCTCCAGAAAGGCGCCCGTACCGGCAGCACATTTACGATTCATTTTAAAGCTGGTACGCTTGCCCTCGGCGTCCAGCTTAATGACTTTGTTGTCCTGACCGCCAATATCGATAATTGTGGTGGCAAACGGAAAGTACAAATAACACCCCTTGGCATGACAGCCAATTTCCGTTTTACTATCCTGGGCGAAAACGACATTCTTGCGGCCATATCCGGTAGAAACGGTAAATTTAATGTCGCTCTTTTGGGTACCGGACATTTTTAAAGCCGTTGCCAGACAGGTATCAGCGGTGGCTGCAAAGTCAGTGCCGGATCTTTTAACCGCATGACCGATCAGGTTTTGATTGCTATCGAGGAGGGCTATTTTGGTGCGCGATGCCCCCACATCGACACCCGCATAAGTTGCTTTGGAGACCATATGGGCTATTTTGACTCTAATCCTTTTACCAGGGCGCTGAGCGTATGATTGTACGGCGTCTGGGTTGCTGTGCGGGCACCATATTCTACGAACTTGCCGTTAATAAAGTCAATTTCGGTGCGCCGGCCTGCTTCGATATCCATTAGCATCGACGGTTTGTGATCACCGGCATTTCGCATGTACTCCATGGCATGGGGATAAAAATCCCATCCCAGATCAATTTCATTGGCGCGGGCAACCTGAATGCATTCTTTTACCAGGGCATCGACAATCTGATAGACGATAGGATCATTCATGGCGCGTGACATGGTCAGCCCGGTGACGGCACACACTGGATTCATGCAGGCATTCATAACGCTCTTGCGCCAGACCATTGAGATAATGTTGTCGGTATGCTCGGTTTCCAGACCGCATTTGCTGAGCGCAGCGGCAATGGCAATGGCTGAATCACGAGATTGCGGATCCAGTTCCTGGATGTAGTGCGGCGGGTGGTGAAAGGGTATTTTAACGTGCCCCGGACCCGCCAGGCCGCATCCGTAATTGACAACGGCACGCATCACATCCGTCTTTCCGAGTGTTTTCGCCAGTTCCAGTTCAGTATCAATACCGTTTTGCCAGCTGACAATTGCCAGGCCTTCTTTGTGAAAGCCTTCAATGGCTGAAGCAATCAGCGGCAGCGCATTGGCTTTGACAGTGATGAAAATCACATCTGGATTGTGGTTGGCTATTTCATCAACACTGGTGCAGGTACGAGTAACTTTATGTTGGATGTTTTCGGCGCCTTCAAGAATAATTCCCGGATCCAACGCCGGTGCCAGCAAGTCCGGAATGACATCACAAAGCGTAACCTCATAACCGCCTTTGGCCAAAAAGCAGGCGGCGATGCAACCGACTGGCCCGGCGCCAACCACCGCAAACGATTGCGGATTAAAATTGGACGCAGCACTCATTTTTACATCTCCTGTTTGGGGCGTTCGTCTATAACCCGCACGGCTTTGCCTTCACTGCGGGCAATGGCTTTGGCATCGACCAGTTCGACATTAATGTTAATCCCCATATTGCCTTTGATATGACCTGCGATTTTGCCTTCGACTTCATGCCTACGGTCTTCACCGGCCTCATATATTTCTTTTTTGCCTTCCACGCGAATGCTCAGATGGTCCAGATACCCTTTTTTGCTCACAACCAGCTGGTATTGAGGCTCAACTTCTTCGATTTCCAGCAGAAGTGCTTCAATTTGAGATGGAAAGACGTTCACACCGCTGATAATCAGCATGTCGTCCGAGCGCCCATAAATTTTGTCCATACGGATAAAGGTCCGGCCTTCGTGGCCGGGTTCGCGCCACAATCGTGTAATATCTTTGGTACGATAGCGAATCATCGGCATCGCGCGGCGCTGCAAAGAGGTAAAAATGAGCTCGCCTTTTTCACCTTCCTGCAAAGGTTCCAGAGTTTGCGGATCGACAATTTCAGGCAGAAAATGATCTTCATTGATATAAAGGCCGTTTTGATCTGCAGCGTCATAAGCCACTCCGGGCCCGCAGAGCTCGGTTAATCCGAATGCCTCTTGGGCTTTGATGCCCATCCGTTCTTCGATCTCCTGCCGCATGCCTTCTGTCCAAGGCTCGGCACCGAAGACCCCGACCCGCAATGGCAGCTTTCGAATGTCGACTTTCATTTCTTCGGCTCGCTCGGCAATTGTCAGCGCATAAGAGGGCGTGGCAAACAGAATATCGGATTTAAAATCCTGCATGATGGTAATCTGTCGTTCGGTCATCCCGGCGCCGGTGGGCACAACCGTACAACCCAGGGCAGTAGCGCCTTGGTGAAAGCCGAGGCCGCCGGTAAATAGACCGTGGCCGTAAGCATTTTGAACCACATCTTCCTTGCGGAGGCCTGCGGCATGGAGGTTGCGGCACATACATTCGATCCACTGATCCAAATCTTCCTGTGTGTATGGCCCGGTAATGGGTTTGCCGGTGGTTCCTGAAGACGCGTGGACTCTGACGACCTTTTCCAGGGGTACGGCGCACAAACCAAAGGGGTAATTGTCTCTGAGATCTGTTTTGACGGTGAACGGAAGTTTGGCAACATCTTCAAGGCTTTTGATGTCGTCGGCGGCGACACCCATTTCCTCGAATTTATTTTTATAGAACGGCACTTTCTCGGCGACCCATGCAACGGTTTCTTTCAGTTTTTCCAACTGAAATTTTTTAAGCTCTTCCACCGGCATGCATTCATACTTGTCGTTCCAAGGCATGATCTTCCTCCTTTTTGGATAACGAAATTGTTATAATGGCCATCGACTATATTTTTTTTTGAAAAATTGACAGACCGCTCCATAATCCATTGCAGCCTGATGCCCGCTTTACCGTCAAAATGGTGATTGAAACGTTTTCGCCGTCAAATCAACCGGCCTTTGCGGCGGCCTCAAAGCCAAGCTCAAAAGCCTTGATATTAATATCGACGAATGCCTTTTTCGTGGATGTTCGAATGGCTTCCCTAACATTGTCCGCGGAAACCGGCATAATTCCTGTTTGAATCAATGAACCCAGCAAAACCATGTTCAAAGACATGAAATTGCCGGCCTCTTTAGCCAGAGATAGGGCATCAAAAGCTACCAAACGGGCCGTTTTCTGGCGAATTAATTCCTGAAGTTCAGCCAAATCGGGATAGGTGCCTTGGCCGATGGACACAGTAAACGGCGGCAGCGGTGCCGTATTGGTAATGACGATTGTTTTGGCATTGCATTTGTTTATCGCGCGCAGCGTTTCCGAGGGTTCAAATCCCAACAACACATCCGCTTCGCCATCCGAAATAATTGTGCTTTCCGCATCTCCAAAAACCACTGCAGATTCTACGACACCACCCCTTTGAGCCATGCCGTGGATTTCACTCATGCGTACGGGAACATCTGCCAGCAGCGCCGCCTCTCCGAGCACTTTGGATGCCAGCAGATTGCCCTGGCCTCCGACAGCTACGATGATTAGCCTTGTTGTCTCCATAAGTTCGTTCCTATCAGTTTTAGTATAGTCAAGTTTACATGTATGAGTTCAAGATCAACTCTGGTTTATTCAATGCGCCATTACGCCATGCTTCGTGATGCCTTTGTCATCATGAAGGTTTAACATTTTCCTTTGACCGCACCGGAACAATGGCTTTTTCCGGACATATCTGGGCACACACAGCACAGCCTGAACATAGATCTGCATTGATGTGAACTCTTTCGCCTTCAATATAAAATGCCGGACAGGCCAACTCATTGACACAATCACGGTGATCCTTACATTTTTCATTAATATAAAAGGGCTTGCCTCGGGCTTTTTTAAGACTCTGGGCATAAAGGGTACAGGCTTCTTTGGATATGATGACGGATACGCCCTTGTAATCAATAGCCTCCTTGATGGCCGCTATGCTCTTGTTGACCCGATACGGTTTGATGACCTCTACATGGGGTACACCGATGGCACGGACAACGTCTTCAATCGACACCCGACCATAGCCTGTCAGGTTAAAATCCTTCATGTTAACACCCGGATGGGGCTGATGGCCGGTCATCGCCGTGGTGCTATTGTCTAACACGACCAGTGTAAAGTTATGGTTGTTAAATACGGCATTGATCAGACCGGGGATGCCGGAGTGGAAAAAAGTAGAATCACCGATAAAGGAAATGACTTTCTTATCCGTAGAAGCTGAAAAGCCGCATCCCGTGCCGACCGATGATCCCATACACAATAGAAAATCCGCTGTTGATAGCGGCGGGAGTACACCAAGGGTATAACACCCGATGTCTGTTGGATAAATGGTGCCCAGGCCTTCGGCCGCTTTTTTAACCGCATAATAAGTGGCGCGATGAGAACAACCGGCGCACAGAGTCGGTGGGCGCTGGGGCATTTCGGGGACGTCGGAAATGTCAGGCTTAGCGACCGGGGTATAGGGGATGTCGAAAAACTTGGCGATATTTTCTCTAACCTGTGCCGGATCGTATTCATAAAGTCGTGTAAACAGATCTTTGGCTTTTCCGCGAATTGACAGGGTGAGTCCTTCTTCCTGGGCAAAGGCTTTGACCTGCTCCTCCATATAGGGTTCACCTTCTTCAATAACCAGCACTTTCTCACAAGCATTTAAAAAGGTTTTAATTATTTTTTCAGGCATGGGGTAAGAAAAGCCCACGCGCAGCAATTTGATCTTATCCGCAATATCGAGCTCATTGATGGCGTCTGAGGCGTAGTTGTAGCTGACGCCGTTGCAAATGATGCCCCAGTTGCCGTCACCTTCGATCAAATTGTACGGTGAGGCTTCCGTGAGTTCTTTGGCCTTTTCGATGTTTTCCAGGAGTTTGACATGCAGCTTCCTGGAAACAGCCGGCACCGTGACCAGATTGAAGGGGTCTTTGACAAAATCGCCTTTTGTCTGCGGTGCTTTAATGTCTCCTAAAGTGACAATGGCGGAGGAGTGATTGATACGGGTGGTGGTGCGAAACAAAACCGGTTCCTGCAGTTTTTCAGATATGTCAAAAGCATAGGCCATCATCTCTTTGGCTTCTTCCACGCTGGAGGGTTCCACTAGCGGCAGACCAGACAATTTGGCATAAAAGCGATTGTCCTGCTCATTTTGACTGGAAAACATGTAGGGATCATCGGCAGTCAGCACGACCATGCCGCCCTTAACCCCTACATAGGCCAGCGTCATCAAGGCGTCTGCGGCGACATTAACGCCTACATGCTTCATGACACACATGCTGCGCACGCCGGAGTTTGCCGCGGCGGCCGCCACTTCCATGGCCACCTTTTCATTGGTACTGTATTCAAAGTACAGATCACTTTCATGGGACATCTGGAAAAAATTCAAAGAAATTTCAGAAGAGGGGGTGCCCGGATAGGTACTGGCAACCGCAACGCCGGCTTCGATCGCGCCTCTGGCAATGGCTTCATTGCCCAGCAGCAGCATTTTTTGACCTGGATTTTCGGTAAGTAATTTGTGCATGGCAACATCCTTTATGAATTTATTTGAATTTGAAAGCCCCTATTGGCGCGTTCAATTCAGTTAATTTTTTAGCTACATTTTAAATTTGTGTCAATTAATTGAGCCAATTTCCTTTTTGCGTTGAATCCTGGTATTAGCTACATTAAAGCTACATTGTAGTTTCTGTCAAGCTAAATTATTGAAAGTGTTACAGGGCTCAGGTGAAATGAGTGTGGATGATGAAACGCGTCAGGTCGGGCCAGGGGAGCCACCTGGATTCCAACCGGATCTTCGCATCGTTTGTTAAATATCGGGGAGGGGAACCTGGTTATCCTGGTTGTCGCTTCATACACCTGGTAAAAAGGCGGGCTAGCACCAGCCTGCTCCTGGCTTCTGGCGACTGGTCTCTGGCTCAAAAGAATAGCCAGTTGCAAGAAGCGAGCAGCCAGCAGCAAGCCCCGCTATTTGACGGGGCCTTTACGGGTATAAATCGTTTTATACTTTTCCGGCATGCTGGCCATGCACACGGCGCAGCCAGGCTCGTCATTGGGATGAAAAGGCTCTAAGTGAACCTCCAGGCCGATTTCCCGGTAGGTATCAACCACTTCGGACAGACGGGGCTCATCATAAGTGGCCTGTTTTTCCCACCCCTGTGAGGCCAGTTTCTCTGTCCGTGTTACCCGTATCACGCCCCTTTGTATTCTGGCCTCTTACGGCCAACGGTTGAGAGGCCCTCTAAGGCATCAGCAGTGCTGAAGATGTCATTCAGGCGCTCGAGTTCAACTTCCACTGCTTCGGCGATTGGCTTTCCGACTTGCGCATCGATAACTTCATTGGCAATTTTAAGAGCCAGTGGTGCTTTATACCCCATTATCTTAGCAGTTTTGGCCGCGATTCCATCCGGCACGCCTTCGGGCGGTTGTCCGCTTAAAAGGCGCTCAACATTTACGCTACTGCCCAGTTGCGCCAGGGTTTCAAATTTTTCGGGGATTTCGCGTTGCTGATATTTGTCCGGTTTTGCTCCGGATGCCAAATCTTTTATGGCAGAAGCCACCTCGGCCGGCGCCACCAGACGCGTAATAATGCCAAGGTCGTGCGCATCTGCAGCACTGATGGGGGCGCCGGTGAAGACATAATATTTAGCGAGCTCCGGTCCGACAAATCGTGCCATGCGTAGCATTCCGCCCAGTCCGGGAAAAATGCCAATAGAAGTTTCCGGAAAACCCATAGACCCGGCCGGTGTGGCGATGATGGCCTGGCAGGCCAGAGCAAGCTCACTGCCGCCGCCCAAGCTCAGACCGTCGAGCAGGGCAATGGTCAGTTTGTCCGAGTTTTCGATATCCAGCAGCAATTCGTGACCCTTGCGGGTGAATTCTGCGATATCTGTAATTTTATCCGCTCTGATCTTGTCTACAAAATATTTAATATCCGCTCCGGCGACAAAGGCCTTGCCGGCGCCCTGAAACACAATGACCTTGGCATCGGTGTTTGCCTCAGCTTCTTCAAACCGCTGTCTGAGTTGTGCCACCACCGTTTCGTTTAAGGCATTCATGGCTTCGGGACGGTTAATGGTGATATATGCGACATCACCTTTGACGTCGAGGTCAACAAAATTAAACGCAAACGGCTCGCCGCTTTGATACTGTTGCTGCAAAACCTGCGGCATTTTAAAATCAGGGTATCTTTGGGTTATGGCTTCTACTGCTTTGTAGGTTTTTTCAATGCCGATTCTGTTCATGATTTCAAAAGGACCCATCAGCCAGCGCAGACCGATTTTAGCGCCCCGATCGGTATCTTCGATCGTTGCTACGCCCTCATCCACCAGCGCTGCGGCCACCCCGAGACATACTCCGTAGAAGCGATCTTTAACTGCTTCGAGTTTGGATTCGTCAACATCGCCGCTTAAATCCCAATTTTCATTTTTATCCTTCTGTGCTTTTAAACCTTCGGCGGTGGCATAAAACGGTCCCAGCTCATTTCCCAAGGTGGTTGAGGCATGCACCGCGATGGGGATGCCGGTGACATTCATGAGCTCAAAAGGCCCCATACCGATTTTAAATGCTTGTTTGGCGGCTTCTTCGATGGTGGCAATATTGGCCATATCTTCTTCCAGCATGCGGGCAGCCTCGTTTAAAAACGGCACAAAAAAGCGATTGACGGCAAAACCGGGCGCATCTTTAACTACGATGGCGGTTTTACCATGCAGCTTGGCTGCCAGAAGCGATTTTTCGACTGTTTCGGCGCTGGTTTTTTCATGGGGGATGATTTCCAGCAGGCGATTTTTTGCCGGATGGTAGAAATAATGCAACCCGATAAACCGATCCGGCCGACTGGTTTTACTGGCAAATTCGTGAACGTAAAAGCTAGAGGTGTTGGTAGCCAGTATGGTTTTATCGGAGCAGATCCGATCCAGTTTCTCAAAAAGGTCGAATTTAACCTGCTTGTCCTCAAAAACAGCCTCTATGACCAGGTCGGCGTCGGCCACCATTTCAAAATCGCATGTGCCGATAATGCGCGAGAGAACATCGTGAAGCTGCTCTGAATTGAGAATCTTGCGCTCGACGGCCTCTTTCAACAATTGGCGGATGGTATTAATGCCGCGTTCGACAAAGTCTTCACTTGTATCCACCATAATGACGTTGATGCCTTCTTGGGCAATTTTTTGCGCGATTCCGCTGCCCATATTGCCTGCACCGATAACTGCGATTTTATTTATCTGTGACATAAGGTCTCCTTTTCTGGCTTCTGGTCGATAGCATACGAAATGAACAACGGGGTTTAAGAAAATGACAAATTAGCGAGTCGTTAGTTACCAGGGACAATTTGCCAGCTGCAAGAAGCCAGGGGCCAGCAGCATTGTTACTTGTTCTTCCAAACCGGTTTGCGTTTTTCTTCGAAACTCTTGATGCCTTCAAGGACATCTTCGGTTTTCATCAACGTATTCAGGAACAGGTCGCTGACACTGTCGATCGCTTGAGAGAAGGGCAGACCCAGGTGTTTTTTGACCGCCTGCTTATTCAATCGAATAATGAGCGGGCTGTTGTATTGAATTTCCTTAACAAGTTTGTCGGTGGTCTCCGCCAGCTGATCGTCGGCAACAGCATAGCAAACCATTCCCATTTGCTGAGCTTCCGCAGCGCTGTAACGCTTTCCGGTTGTGCAGATTTCAATTGCTTTCGCAGGGCCTACCAGATAGGGCAGCCGTATAGCGGCATAGGGCGGTAAAAATGCAAGCTTGATTTCCGGCTGACCAAAGATAGCGCTGTCGCCCGCCACAATGATGTCACATGCAATGGCCAACTCCATACCACCGCCCAGACATGCGCCGTGCACCGCTGCAATGACGGGGACATCGAGCTGATCAATCAATTCGAAAATGCGGTTAAAAGTCGCAATCATTTGATCGGCACTTTCCGGCTTGTGATCGGCGACCTCAACACCGGCGCAAAAACTGGCTCCTGCGCCGCTAAACACAAGGCATTTGAGCTCTTTGTCGGACACGAGATCTTCCAGTTCGGCAATCATTTCATTCATCATGGTAATGTCTAAAACATTGTGCTTGGGCCGATCGAGCGTCATCCGCGCGACCCCGTCTGCTTTTTCGACTTTCAAATACTGATATTCGCTCATGGTTTTAATCCTCGAAGTGATGTTTACCACAGAGATCACGGAGCCCACAGAGTTATAAAAAAATTTTGAAATGAGAATCTTTTCTCTGTGTTCTCTGTGCACTCTGTGGTTAATTTAAATTATGCTTTAACAAAGACATAGTTCAACTGCCCATTGGGTAGCTCATTTACGACCGCTTGCATTTCCATTCCTACCTGGATGTCATCGTCCGCCAGGTCACCGGCGATTCTGCCAAATACCTTATAATCACCGTAATCCAACAGGGCGATACAGTAGGGAACATCTTCCTCAAAGCCGATAGGCGCATATTGCAGTTTGCTGTAGCTTACCAGTTTGCCTTTGCCACTTACCTCAAACCATTCCATGTTGCTGGCCAGACACTGATGGCAATCCACCCGTGGCGGGAAGAAATGCAATCCGCAATCCTTGCAACGGGTTCCCATGATCTTGTTGTCTTTAAGGTAGTCGATAAAATCATTGGTTTTGGTAATGGAAGTAAAGCTGACCGTACCAAAATGTTTGAACCGATCATCTACATCTTTCTTTTTGCTCATCTTTAGCCTCTCTTATTAGGATAAAAACCTCTTGCAAAGACGCAAAGCATAACATAAACCGATTGTTGAGAATAATTACCATTTGCGTGCTTGGCGGCTTTGCGGGGTATCTTCACAACTTCTCTTAACGTCCAAGTATCGTCACATTGCCATACAAACCCACGCCGCCGATGTTATGCACCAGGCCAATTTTCGGATCTTTGACCTGAATATCGCCGGCTTCGTCTCTAAGCTGCAAGACGATGGTGCGGATCTGGGATCCGCCGGTAGCGCCTATGGGGTGGCCTTTTGATAAAAGGCCGCCGTCAACATTGACCGGGATGCTGCCATCCTTATAGGTCTCTTTGGCTCTGATCAATTCTTTGCCTTCACCCGGTTGCGCAAAACCCAAATTTTCATAGGCCATCATTTCTGCAATGGTAAAACAATCATGGACCTCGGCAACATCGATGTCTTTAGGGCCCACTCCGGCCATTTCATATGCTTGCTGGGCTGCTTGCTCGGCAACACTTAGCCCGGTAAACAGATCTCTACCCGCTAAATTAACGGTTGTTGTTGCAGCGCCGACGCCCAAAATCCAGACCGGCTTTTTTGAAAACGCTTTGGCCTTTTCTTCACTTGCAACGATTAAGCAGGAGCTGCCGTCGGCATTGGCACAGCAATCTCCTACACGTAGCGGGCTGGCCACCGGTCCGGCCATGCGATTTTCCGGATCTTTAAACATTTCAAATTCAACCGGCTTGCGATAAACCGCGCGATCATTTAACTGACCATAAGTTGCCGCTTTAACCCGGATCAAGGCCAAATCGTCTAAAGTAGTGCCGTATTTAGCCATATGGGCATTGGCATACATGGCATAGTATGCCGGCATCATTGTGCCAAAGGGGCTTTCCCACTGGATATCAGCACCCCTGCCCATACGCTCTTGGGATTCGGAAGAGGAGATTTCTGACATCTTCTGAAAACCGATTACCGCTACGACATCATGCAGGCCGGACTTGACCAGCGAATAGGCGAGTTTCAATCCGGTACTGCTCGATGAGCACAAGGTTTCGACATAAAAGGTCGGTTGCGGATTCAAGCCCAAATATTCCGCAAATACACCAGCCGGTGAGCGCTGTTTGTCGTATTCAGGAGCTGAGCAGATAATGGAAGCATCGATATCCGTGGTGCTCATCTGCGCATCCTGCATGGCCTCCTTAAATCCCTCAAATACCAGCTCTCGAATCGATCCCGGGTAACTTCTAACAAATGTACTTTGTCCAACTCCGACAATCGCTACTTTTCCCATTTTTTCTCTCTTTCTTTGTTCTAATATATTTAGATATACAGTTTTCAATTTCTGAGTGAGATTTTTTTTCGTTGGGCAAGGCCGCACAAGGGTTTCCGCCAAGGCGTACTTGAAGTACGTTGCAGGCGCGAAATCCGCGGAGAACGCCGGCCAGCGGAAAAAGGGCCGCTCAGAAATTGAAAACTAGATGTATTGACCACCGTCGACTTTGATCACCTCTCCGGTAACATGCTTGGCCCTGTCAGATGCCAAAAAACTCACCAGATAAGCCAGGTCTTCGGGCTGTCCGACCTGTTTCAGGGCACTTTCAGCCATGGCCATATCGATAATCTTATCTCTGGCCTCAGATTCCTTAAGCATCGCGGTTTCGATCAGACCGGGGGCCACGGCATTAACCGTAACGCCAAAGGCGCCCAGTTCCTTTGCCAGTGCTTTGGTGAAGCCAATAATACCGGCCTTGGATGCCGAATAATTGGTCTGGCCGAATTTTCCCCGCAAACCGTTAATGGAGGTCACATTGATGATCCTGCCATATTTTTGTTCCTTGAGAAGCGGCGCCACCTGACGGGTGAAGTTAAAATAGCCTTTTAGATTGACTTCCAGGACCCGATCCCATTGTTCTTCTGACATTTTCCACGATACGCCATCCCAATTCATGCCGGCATTGTTGACCAGAATTTGCAGACTGCCGAAAGCCTCAACAGCGGCCTTGACCACTTTTTCAGCATCGGCAAACGAAGAGATATCACACTGCACCGCCAAGGCCTTACGTCCCATAGCCTGAATCTCTTCTGCATATTTGATGGCTTCGGCTTCATGTTTACGGTAAGTTAAACAAACATTTGCACCCTCGTTGGCTAGCTCGAGTGAGGCGGCGGCACCAATTCCTTGTGATCCTCCGGTCACGAGCGCATTTTTCCCTTCCAGTAGCATAGAATCCTCCTCGTTTCTTAAACAACAGCCGTTTCAAATGTTAAAGACAGAGACAGCCATATTTTTAAAGGTTTTATCATTTTAGGTTTCGTAAAATTTGAAATCCTTTTTTTAAATTTTTGAAATGCTTCGCTTATCTGATGATATGACAGAATATCGACGCTACATTAAAGCTGGTCCTGGTTTAAGTCAATAAAAATTCTTGACATGGATATAGTTACATTGTAGCTAAAAAGTAGTTTCAAATTTTGGTGCTAAAAGCAAGTAAATTCTAAAAATAAAGAGGATAATATGGCAGCCATACCTGAAAAGATTCAAACCTGGCAGATGATTCAACCCACCACTTTTGACAAGGAAACCAAGCAGGTCACACCGGGTAAACTGGAAAAAGTAGAGCATCCGGTTCCTGATTTAAAGCCCGGTGAAGCGTTAGTTGAGGTTGCAGGCTGTGGCATCTGCCACACCGATTTGGGATATTTTTATGACGGTGTGCCCACGGTTTCAAAGCCACCGTTGACATTGGGGCATGAAATTTCCGGCACGGTTGTAACCGGAGATGAGGAATGGATTGGCAAAGAAGTAATTATTCCTGCCGTGATGCCCTGCCGCAAATGCATCCTTTGCAAAACCGGCCGCGGGAATCGGTGTCTTAATCAAAAAATGCCGGGTAACAGCTTGGGTGTATACGGCGGATTTGCAAGTCACATTCCGGTACCAAGTATCGATTTATGCGAAATCAAAAACCGGGGCGAGATCCCTTTGGCACACCTGGCGGTTTTAGCGGATGCGGCCACAACACCCTATCAGGCGGCTAAAAGAGCGGACCTACAGCCGGGGGATAAAGTTGTGGTAATCGGTATTGGCGGTGGTGTCGGGCAGTACATGGGACAAATTGCCAAAGGCCTGGGAGCCAGCACTGTTATTGGGATTGACATCGCCCAGGCAAAGCTGGACCGGGCACTCAATTTTGGCGCCGATTTTGTCATCAACGCCAGCGACAAGGATGCCCGGGCGGTTTCCGGTGAATTTAAAAAGATATGCAAGGAAAATGACTTTCCGGGTTTTGGTTGGAAGGTTTTTGAAGTTTCCGGCGCTAAGCCCGGCCAGGAAATTGGGCTGACGCTGTTAAGCTTTATTGGCAAACTGATTATCATTGGATTCGGACTTGGCAAGCTGGAGTATATGATCAGTCGGCTGATGGCTTTTGACGCAGAGATTATCGGGACCTGGGGCTGTTTGCCCGAATACTATCCGATTGTTTTAAACATGGTCACCTCGGGTAAAATCAACATCGATGCGTTCGTTCAGACCCGTCCCATGAGCACCATTGTGGAATCTTTTGAGGAGGCACATAAAGAACCGCCGGACAGACGCATTGTGCTGACTCCTGATTTTTAGCGGATAAAATAGGTCTTCAAATGTAAATTAGACGCTTTATTAATAAATTGAGGAGGTAGCAATTATGGCTTTAGACTGGATGCCACGTGACAATGAATTAAAGGACCATGCGCTGCACAGCGAGGTGCATTGGGGAAAAGATGAAGACGCACCCTGCGTGGTTTATGAGAAAAGACCGTTGACCGATCCCAAGGGAAATGTACAGGAAGGTCTCTATGTTGCCTGGATTCGCCTGAACAACCCCCGGCAATACAACTCCTATACCACCGAAATGGTCAAAGGCGTGATTGCCGGATTTGAAAATTCGTCCCTCGATCGCAGTGTTGTGGCTGTTGTTTTCACCGCAACCGGGCCGTATGCATTTTGTACCGGCGGCAATACCAAAGAGTACAGTGAATATTACAGCCGGCGGCCGGATGAATACGGCCAGTATATGGAGCTGTTCAACCACATGGTGGATTCCATCCTGGCCTGTAAAAAGCCGGTCATTTGCCGGGTCAACGGCATGCGGGTGGCGGGCGGTCAGGAAATCGGTATGGCATGCGATCTGACGATTACTTCGGACCTCGCTATTTTCGGCCAGGCGGGTCCACGCCACGGCTCGGCTCCGGATGGGGGATCGTCGGACTTTTTGCCCTGGATGCTCAGTAATGAAGATGCCATGTGGAACTGCGTTTCCTGCGAGATGTGGTCCGCCTATAAGATGAAAGCCAAAAACCTGATCAGCAAAGTCGTGCCGGTTTTGAAAATTGATGGCAAATGGGTCCGCAACCCCATGATCGTCACCGACAAATATGTCGAAGACGGAGAGATTGTTTACGGTGAATTTAAAACCGGTGAGGCCGCCAAGGAAGCCCGTGCTCTGGTAAAACAACACCAGCCCAATGCAGACTTCGAGCTCCTGGACAAAGAAGTCGACAAAATCGTCTGGACTTTCGCCAATCTGTTCCCCGGTTGCTTGATCAAATCGATTGACGGTATTCGTCAGAAAAAGAAATATTTCTGGGATATCACCAAAAACGCAAATCGTCACTGGCTGGCCGCCAACATGTCCGGTGAGGCCTTCCTGGGCTTTGGTGCTTTCAACACCAAAAAAATTACCGGCCAGGATGTGGTGGACTTTATTAAATTTCGTCAAAACGTTGCCGACGCAAAACTCTGGGATATGGATATGTTCGCGGAGGTTATGGGCGAGCCACAGGAAAAATAATTCACCTGAATTTGCATAAGAGTTCATGCAGAATGGCAGGCTTAAAACCTTATGGTATTTGCCTGCCATTTTTCTTTTTGCATCCTTGCAATATTAAAGGTGAAAGCGGTGTAATCTTCTTGACGTCACCTTGCGGTCATTGTTATTGGATCTTATCCACAGTCTAAATTAGCTCTAATCTAACTCTGGTACGGACTTATCAGCATATGACCTCACCTGTACCGATTGAATCTGTATTGACGACACCGCATGGTGATGTGCGCATCCGTTCGTTTTGTCGATCGGCAGAGATAAAGCGATACGGATTTGATACACAGTTTGGTGTTAGCGATGACTATACATCACTGTATACCCAGCGGGAAAGTTTGGAGGAAATTGCCGATCAGGACACTGCTAATGTGGTCATTGCGCTTGACAAGAAAAATACGATCATCGGTTTTGGCGTTTTGGCCGATCCCAACCCACAAGAGCGCTGGACACAATTGGGGCCGGGACTCATGATGGAGGTGAAAGCAGTTGAAGTCAGTCGATCCTGGCGCTCGGCCGGAATTGCACCCCGGATGCTAGAATTGTTACTGAAGCATCCCCGGGTCGAAGAAATGATCGTATATCTGGTAGGGTATTCATGGACCTGGGATTTAAAGGGGACCGGCAAAAGCGCAGAGGAATACAGCCAAGCGCTTATTCAACTCTTTGCGGCTTCTGGCTTCGAGCAATATGAGACCAATGAGCCGAACGTATGTTTGAAACCGGAAAACTTTCTGATGGGCCGAATCGGCAGCATTGTTTCCCCACAGGCCGTCGACCGCTTCAAATGGCTGCGGTATGATTTGAATTTGTGGAGTTGGTCGGTCGGTTAGAATTCGCAAAAAAAGCAATGAGAAATTGTTAAGCTCTTAATATTTAGGACATCAGCAGGCTCCATAAGTCAGCAAAGTAGATAAAAATAAAGAGGTAAACAAATGGTTGAAGATCGAATGGTCTGGTTAAACGGCGATTTTATCCCCTGGGAAAAGGCCACCGTCCATATCATGAGTCACAGTTTTGGTCGGGGATCTGCCATTTTTGAGGTCATCAGCTTTTACCGCACTGCACGCGGTCCGGCTGTCTTTAGACTCGAAGCGCATATTGATCGTCTTTATCGGTCGGCTGAGCTGCTGGACATGGCGCTGTCGCACTCAAAAGAAGCACTGTGTGATGCCGTTGCTGGCACCGTAAAACGCAACGACCTCAAACAGGGATTTGTCAAGGTCATCTGCTTTTTTCCGGAAATTTCATTTGAGATTATTCCACCCAACAGCCAATTGAGTGTTTCGGTGTTTGCGCTCGATCCGGAAAAGGATTTGGGAGCCCAGGGCGACCCCTTCACAAAAGGAACAACCGCGTATGTGAGCAAGTGGCGGAAACTGGATTCCAGAACTGTTCCGATTGAAGCCAAGGCGGCTGCCAATTATTTAAACGGCATGGTCGCTCGTTTGGAAGCCCAAAAAAAGGGCTTTGAGCATGCCATTATGCTGGATACGCAAGGGTTTATTGCCGAAGGTGGCACTGAATCAGCGTTTCTGGTCAAAGACGGTTGCCTGTTGACGCCGGCGACCGGGTCGGTACTTAAAAGTATCACGCGCATGTCAATCCTCGAAGCGGCTCAAGAAACGGGTATCAAATGCACGGAGAAGCAATTAAAACCCGAGCTGCTAAATGAAGCACAGGAGATTTTTTTGTCCAGCACGCCTTTCAAGGTCCTGCCGGTCACTCAGATTAATGATCGTAAACTACCAAATGTGCCCGGACCGGTGACTTGCAAAATCGCCGAGCTCCTCAACACGATCTCTGCGGGTAATGATGATCGTTTTGCCAACTGGTTGTATTTTATTGATTAAAGAGATTTCGTTTATCATCCAACCATGCACACAGAAATCAAGAAAATCCTCGCAGGTGACCAGTTGGCGGGTGCCAGGTTGATTCGGCAGCTGGAAGAGGGTGAACCCGACGGTTTGGCCGGGCTCAAAGCCCTGTTTTCCAAGACCGGCAAGGCCTATATTATCGGCATCACCGGTCCGCCGGGAGCCGGCAAATCGACGCTGGTAAGTCAAATGATCACAGAATTCCGCCAACAGGACCTGAAGGTGGGGGTAGTGGCGGTTGACCCATCAAGCGCATTGACTGGCGGAGCGTTTTTAGGGGACCGCCTTAGAATGCGGCAGCATACCGAAGATGCCGGTGTGTTCATCCGATCGATGGCCACGCGCGGTCATATGGGCGGGTTGAGCACCACAACCCGCGAAGTTGCTCTGGTGTTGGATGCCATGGGCTATGACGTCGTGATTGTTGAAACCGTCGGCGTTGGCCAGGATGAGGTCGAAATAATCGAATTTGCGCACACCACCATTGTGGTCAGCTTGCCGGGGACAGGCGATGAGATTCAATCCTTGAAAGCCGGCTTGCTGGAAATCGGTGATATCTTTGTTGTTAATAAGGGGGACCGGCCGGGTGCGGATGACGAAGTGGCCCGGCTGCAGGGCATGCTGGCGATGGGCAAAAAGCAAGCGGGTAATTGGATTGCGCCGGTTATTAAAACAACAGCGGTCAAAGCCCAAGGACTTTCAGAGGTGGTTGATGCCTGCTGGCGTCACCATCAGTTTCTGCTGGATGAGGGCCTGTTTCGCAAACACACTGATCAGCAGACTGTTCGCTTGTTTCAGCGATTGGTGATGGATCTGGCGGCCGATAAAATTTTTAGAGACAATAAAGACACCCCTATCTATCAGTCGCTGCTCGAAGATTTAAAAAATCGCAGAATCGATCCGGTGACAGCAGCTGAAAAGCTCCTTAAAAATATTCATATAAAAGTTTAAGATATATCTATAAGTTATTGATTTCATGTACGATTAACTTGCAAAGCTTTTCAATTGCCTGGCTTTTTGTGATCATCAGGGTGTCATAGTCTTTGGCGGGTAAAGGCTCCCGGATAATTGTCCTTTTTATGCGCAGTGTTGCTTGTTTTTGCGGTTCGATGACCTTCCAAAACACCTCCAAAAGAACGTCTCTTTCATCTAAACGACCTTCAAAATGCCGGATATCCATCATGATCTGATAGCGGGGTTTAAAGTTGACATCCCAGGGATAGACAGCCACCTGCTCGATGGACAGCATCTGAGAGATATTTTCCGCTACGACCCTGGCAACGTCTTCATCCAGGCGACCCGCCCAGCGATGAAACTCATCAATTTGCAGTTTATGGGGGCCCGTGCGGATTACAATCTGGGGGCGATCCAACACTTCAGGTAGCACCACCGGACCGATTCCAATGGAAAGCGATGAGGCGGCCGCGATGCTGTTGGCAGCTGTTTGAGAGGAGCTCATCGAATTTAACGTATAGAATTCTGACTTGGGCGTACTGCCGCACCCGATGATCAATAGAGCAGCCAACGGAATCAACCATAGGGTTTTGTAAAAACATCCTGTGCGCATCATGGTGCATTTCCTTTCCCGAAAATCAGAGCATCCGGGTGGCGTTCCAGATAATCAAGCAGAATCCGCAGGGAACGAGCGGCTTCTCCCAGCTCTCTGAGTGCCTGTCTCAACTCATGCTGCATAGGTGAATCTTTGCCCAGTGTGCCCTCAACAGATACCAATGTCTGCTGCGCCTGATCGAGGGTCGCCGATACGGATGGGGCAATATTTGTATTTAAATTTTTAGTGAGCTCGCGGGTCTCTTGCAGGGTTTGATCCAAGGCCCGAATAGCCTCCATCAACTCTTTAGAAGACGTTATTTTATTCACATTATCAAGTGTCTGCCCCAGGTCTTTGCCTATTTTCTCGATGGGTATTGTTTCGATTCTATTCAAAAGGCTGCTGACCCGTGCGGTCATGAGCTGCAGGGGCGCGGGAATGGTGGGCAATTCCGGAAATTGACCTTCATATATCACCTGTGCCTCGGGAGCATCAGGATGAAAATCTATATCGATGTACAATTGACCGGTCAGCAAACTACCGGTTTTCAATTGGGCCCTCATACCTTTGGCGACGAGCGAATTGAGTTCGGATTTTTCATCCATCCGGGCTTCACCGAAGGTTTCCCAGCGCTCGGGTTCGGTCTCAATCAGCACAGTAATTTTTGGGGAAAGCTTTTCGAGGTCCCATTCCGGTTTGATATCTACAACTTGCCCGATTCTGATGCCCCTGAATTCTACCGGTGCACCTATGGTCAAACCTCGGATCGACCCGTCAAAGTGCAAGATAAAATGCTGTTTTTCTGTATAGGTTCTCTCAAAAATGCTATCCCGGGTTTCATACAATCTGAAAATCTGGCTGTCTTTGGGCGGCCCGCCGGTTTCAAGGCTGGTGGGGGTGTCAAAGGCAATGCCGCCCATCATGATCGACACGATCGATTGGGTGTTGAGCTTGAAGCCGCCGGCATCAAACTTTAAATCAAAACCGCTGGCATTCCAGAAACGGGTGTTGGTGCGCACCAACTTGTCATGCGGCGCATTGATAAAGACTTTAATCGTCAAAGAGCGCCCGTCTTTGGCCAAATCATATCCAATCACCTGACCGACCTGGATCTGGCGGTAATATACCGGCGAGCCGTTATCCAAAGAGCCCAGGCTGTTTGCGCGCAGTAAAAATTCCCGGCCGGGTACGCCGGTGGTCACAATGGGAGGGATCTCAAGTCCCTTAAATCGTCTGGCTGGCTGGCCCTCTTTATTACCCGGGTCCATTTCGATGTAGGCACCTGAAAAAAGCGTTCCCAGGCCCGAGACCCCACTGGCGGTCACCCGGGGCCGCACCACCCAGAAACGGGTGTTTTCCGTCAAAAAAGGTCCGGCCTCTTTGACCAGTTCAGCCTTGACGATCACCCGGGTCAAATCGGCGTTGAAGCGGATGGTTTCCACCTGTCCAATTTTTACATCTTTATACTTGACCAGGGTTTTACCGGCTTCCAGTCCTTCAGCGGATTCAAAGGTGATGGCCACCATCGGTCCTTTTTCTGACAATCCTTTGTATGCCAGCCAGCCACCGATCAGAACGGCGACAATCGGGATCAGCCAGACAATTGAAATTTGTTTTTTTGTTTGAACCTGCGCTGGCGGTAAATCCTCCAAATCCGGTTCAAGGTTGATTTCAGCGTTCATTATTTGGCTCCTGTGTGTCCCAGATCAGTCTGGGGTCAAAGCTCATGGCCGCAAACATGGTGATAATCACCACACCGGCAAAGAAAACAGCACCGGGGCCGGCCTCGATGGTTGCCAAAGAACCCAGTTTGACCAGGGCGACTAAAATGGTGACCACGTAGATATCAACCATCGACCAGCGACCAACCGCTTCGGTTATGCGGTAAAGCCGTGTGCGGTCTTTGGGTCGCCACTGGGATTTGCGTTGGACTGAAATTAATAAGAAGGTCAGCAAAAATAGCTTTAGCAGCGGGACAAAAACACTGGCCACAAAAATAACCAGCGCAATGGGCCAGCTGCCGGATTGGACAAAATAAATGACACCGCTCATGATGGTATCCGACTGTGCTTTGCCAAATGAAATCACTTTGGTAATCGGCAGCACATTGGCCGGTATGTAAAAAATGAAAGCAGCAATGATCAGCGCCCAGGTGCGGCCAATGCTGTTGGGCTTGCGAGAGTGAAGGCGTGAACCACAACGTGGGCAAATTGTAGAGAGGCCCTCAAGCTCTGGCAAATCTTTGCATAGCAAATGACATTTATCACAGCTGATCAGTGAAGCCGTCTTAGCAGTAAGCGGTGGTCTGTTCATTGGCCTTAGTCCAATTTTTTCCATACCATATGTGAATCTAGCGCTGCTGCTGACGCCGCAAGTATAAAAATAAGAATCATAAACGCATATAAGGCAATGCCGGGGATAATATTGGCCATCTTAATGAGCTTGACGGCGGCTACCAATATGCCGATCATAAAAACTTCCATCATGCCCCAGGGCCGAAAACTGCGCACCGTGCGAAAGAGCAGGGCCAGTTTCCAGGGCTGCCGGCCCATTTTCAATGGGACCATGATAAACAGCATACCTGAAAGCTCAAGCAAAGGGATCACAATGGTCGTCAACAGCACTACACCGGCCACGATCCACATGCCTTGCCGGTAGAGCTCAACAACCCCGGTAATCAGATTGGTTTGCTGGATCTGGGCTTCCAACTTAAAGGTCAGAAACGGATACGCATTGGCGATAATAAAAAGAATCAGTCCGGCCACTGTCAAGGCGAGTACGCGGTCCATACTGTTTTGTTTATGCCGGTACAGCACAGCCCCGCAGCGGATACATCTGGCTGTTCCGCCCGGGGGACAACGTTGGGGTTTATGCAGCAAATCACATTCATGGCAAGCAATAATAGATTTCATGGCCGTATGCAATGGAAACGATCAGTGTGTTATTCAATTGCCCGGCAAGGGGCGATCTTCATCAGATGGGAGTGCAGCCTTGGATTATGTGGTATCTATAGCATATAATTATAAATTTATCGACCGCTTTGCCTATTAATTGCTGGGCTTTTAAGGTCGGATATAGAAAACAAATGCAGCGGTCGGTGAAATATAAATGACATCATGTGCGCTTTCAACGAAAAAATGTCCTTGACAGGATTTTTACCGAAATGTCAAAAAGTTCTATTGCTACCTGTTTGACATTTTGGAAGAAGGCCAAAAAACCTGAGAAATGAAGCCGGATCTCGACCCGATAAGCGCGCGCGATATTTTTGTTGGAACCATGGACCACATTATTACACGGTGGTTGTTAACGGATAGGTCTTATTGCCTGTTTGATAATTTGGACCATACCTTCAATTTGCTTGTTGCCGCTTTTAAAGCACAGCAATCCAATTCAGACGAATGTTTGAACTAGAAAAGGCGGATGTGAAATAGCGGAAACATTATTGGAATGGGATTATTCTGAATTATTGTGTGAAGAACGCAATGAATGTAGCTGCATCTATCCGGACAATGCGATCAGCATACCGCTTGACAAGGTAACCTTCTATAGTAAAATCGAACTGCAGGTTTAATTAACGCCAGCCATTTTAAAATTGGTTCGGCCGGAATAGAGGAGGGTAGGATGAAAGTAAACAAAGTCGACCATATCTGCATTGCGGTCAAAAACCTTGATGAGGCCAGAAAGGTCTGGGAGCCGGTGTTGGGAAAAGACAAGCCCGACGATGAATACATAGATGAGCCTGAGAAAATTAAGGTGGCCCGCTACTGGGTCGGTGAAGTCGGCTTTGAACTGATGGAATCGACCACTCCGGATGGCGATGTCGCTAAATTCATCGAAAAACGGGGTGAGGGCGTGATGCTGATCGCTTTTAATGTCGATAATACCCGCGATTCCATGGCAGAATTAAAGGAAAAAGATTATCCTTTTATCGGCGGCGCACGACCATTCAGAGATTGTGAGTTTGCTTTCATTCATCCCAAGAAAATGAATGGGGTTTTGCTTGAACTGATAGATTATAAGTGGAAAGAATTCGAATAGAGACCTTTGAAAAACATCCCCTTTTGCCCAATTTCTTTGTCTGACGCAGATTTTAATCCTCGACATACCCAAAAGTATGCCTCAAATTAAAATCTTCGTCTTTCTCGAAATTGAACAAAATTGAAAATTTTTCAAAAGTCTCAATCAATCTTTATTAGCGTAAACTGAAATTTCATTTCTAACTATAATTACAGCCTTAATGGAAGTTTAGGTGCAAGGTATAACCAGCTGAGAATAATAATAAAAATCTACTAAAGGCATCCAATAAGTTAATCTCTAAATTATGAGGTTGGAGAGATGAGCATTTCGAAGAAAATTGAAGATATCATATCAAGGGCGTCTTTCATCCGGAAGATGTTTGAAGAAGGAGCGCAACTCAAGGCTCAATACGGATCCGATAAAGTCTATGATTTTAGCCTGGGAAATCCGAATTTGCCACCGCCCGAAAAATTTAATGAATTGCTCAGGGATACGGTGGACTCCTGCGGGCTGGGGGATCATTGCTATATGCCCAATACCGGTTATCCGATGGTGTGCGGCTCTGTAGCCGATTATTTGGCTGAAGAACAGCAAGCCCCAGTTACCGACTTTGAAGTCATGATGACGTGCGGCGCCTCGGGTGCTCTCAACGTGGCTTTGAAAACGATACTTGATCCGGGTGACGAAGTTCTTACACCGGCGCCCTGTTTTGTTGAATATAAATTTTATGCCGACAATCATGGCGGGGTCTTAAAAACGGTTCAGTCCAAACCCGATTTTCAACTCGATTTAGATGCCATGTCCGACGCCATTACCGCAAAAACCAAAGCCGTATTGATCAACTCGCCCAACAACCCGACCGGGCAGGTTTACCCTGAAGAAGATCTGGTGGCACTGGGTGCCTTATTGGAAAAGAAGAGCAAAGATTACAAACGCACGATCTACCTGGTCTCAGACGAACCCTATCGTAAAATCGTTTACGACAATGTTAAAGTGCCGAGCATATTTACCAGCTATAAAGAAAGCATTATCGGCACCTCCTATTCGAAGGATATTTCAATTCCCGGTGAGCGCATCGGATTTATTGCCATTAACCCCGCGGCCACCTATAAAAACGATCTGGTCGCCGGTATGACGGTTGCCAATCGCATTTTGGGCTTTGTCAATGCACCGGCGCTGATGCAGCGCGTGGTAGCCTGCATGCAGGGGATGAGTGTGGAGATAACTGAATATGCACGTAAACGGGAAATGCTGTGTGATGGCCTGGCCGCATTTGGATATGAATTTATCAAACCGCCGGGGACATTTTACCTTTTTCCGCGCTCACCGATTCCAGACGATGTCGAATTTGCCAATGCGCTTAAAGAGGAACGTGTTCTGGTGGTGCCGGGCAGCGGCTTTGATGGACCTGGTCACTTTAGAATTGCGTTTTGCGTGGATGACCATGTGATTAAAAATTCGATGCCGGGCTTTGAAAGGGCAATCAAGAAATACACATAATTGAAAATTGCTTCATGTTCTTGCCTATGGGGTTAGTGTGTCTGCATAGCCACATTCCGCAATTCAGCTAACGTCTTGGTTTTGTTATTTAATTAGACGAGATATGGGGTGCGATCATAGCAATACCGGCTTTCTTTGTGGACATTTAAACCTGACCCGATCGGGTTGCGACAGAGCCTTTATGGCTTTTATAAATGGTTTCACTATCCCTCATTTTATATATGCCAACATAGAGATTTAAATATGTTGTCAACTCATTTCTTTTCATCAAACATATTTCGATATTTCTAAAAATATAGTTGACTGTCGATTCCCAGTATGCTTTAGCTTGTTTTCATGAAACATGAAGATGCAGCCAAAAGATTGAATGAACTGGGCCATACCACCCGGCTGTCC
>JAAUXU010176945.1_pt1 | contig 46192 bp, 36 predicted proteins | sample 7278151 | NCBI WGS metagenome assembly JAAUXU01 (sample SAMN14350113, study PRJNA611818) | marine sediment metagenome | isolation source: surface marine sediment (1.8m) | place: French Polynesia: Moorea | collected 2018-08
CGCTGCACTGCGCTGCGCTGCACTGCGCTGCGCTGCACTGCGCTGCGCTGCACTGCGCTGCGCTGCACTGCGCTGCGCTGCACTGCGCTGCGCTGCACTGCGCTGCACTGCGCTGCGCTGCACTGCGCTGCGCTGGGCACACACCTGCAGAAGCAGCGCAAGGTTGCAATTTCGTGCAAACTTCTCCTCCTTTCTCTGTATTAATTTTCGTCACACCGACGCCATCTCGATACAATTCACGGTAAATGCTTTAAGTTGCAAGCTTTCATCTGCAAACAAGGTGCAAACAAGGAAAAGCTCCAAAGATCTCCCATGTGCTGCACTGCACACCGCGCGCACTGCACAGTGCGTACGAACAGTCGAACCTCAATTTTCCGGAATGTCTTTGTTGGTTCCTGCGAGAAATGCGATGGAATCCAAGTCTTTTCAGGACGGAATCAAGACCTGCAGTGGAGGATTCGGCCTTCACAAAAGCCGTTTTAGAATCCAAATATGAACAAGAACAAATGCAAGCCTGAAGTCGTGCGTCTCGCTCGCTTCGATTCACTTCAGTGATCGTTCTTCATTGAGGGTCCAGGCAGCGCGTTTAGTGATTGAAAGCATTAAAATATCTATACAAGAAAGGGCAAAAGTGGCGAAATTGCAAAATTTGGAAGGGAATGGATATGGAAAACTTGAAAGAATCGAATTTTCCCCCACTTTGACTTTCCAAATTTGAGTGATTTTTAGTACAACGGAAAACGGTTTCCCTCGGAATCTTTCCGGAATTGAATTTCCTTCCAACCTAGAACTTTCAAAAATTGAGACTCTACTGTAGTAGGTTCGACTGCTCCTTAGACGTATTGGTATTGTTATATCGCAGTTCCGTCAGCTGCATTTCTACTTGGTGCTGCATTTTAGCTTCAAAACATGTGTACCTTTGCGTATAGATTTATTGAATATATACAGTTACCGCACGGAGACGGAGCAAGTGAGCTCCATGGTCGAGTAGCTACCACAGAGAGGATACAACTGAGAGCAAAAGTTTGCAAACTGTGAGGTGGTCAAAAAAGTCTGATTCAATGTTTTCTTCGAATAAGAGAATGTTTAACCCATCGAAAGAGCAGCACCAAACTGCTTTTTATTCTTCTTTGCTTTTCAATTCGAAAGAATCATTTCTTTCTGCACTTCAAGGTTGCCTGTAGCACAGGCGTGTATGAGTGCGTCACTGAGCAGTCTGCAACGATTTGCATAAGACATTCACCTGTACTTCTAACACTTGCAGCTAGGTATGACACTGCTATAATGTATGGTCAGCAGCTTTCGTTTCAATTTTCAGTTAGGCCAGAATTCGCTGTAGTGAAAAGTGTGTGTTGAAAGAATTGGTTAGCCCTTTTGTAAGAGCTCATGTATTGGGTGAGTGTTGCCTGTACCTTTTATGTCTAAGTGCATGAGACCATCTGGCATGACAGGCTTGGCAGTACCAAGCAGGGAGCAACACTTCCCAGCAGAGAAGGCAATTACAGTCATTTTAAACTCTCAGGCCTTTGAGATAGAACGAAGCTATGTCGTGTACTTTGTTTCCTGACAACCTGCAGTAGAAATATAAGACGCGCGGCTGCGTCAGAACAGGGAAACTGACAACTGGGGCACTCAGGAATCCCCTGACGGTTAGGTTAGTTAGGGTCCCAGTGGCTTGAGGGTTCCAGTGGTCTGAGTGTCCTGGAGGCATAAGTGTACCAGGCCTCGGACCACCGCAAGATACACATGCCAGAGTCGAGTCAGACGTTACCTCCAGCAGTAGCGCCTACTGCTACAGCCGTTCCTACAACCCTGTCAATCAGCTCTCCGGGCAGAGTTAGCTGAAGGTTCATCAGTCACAGTCAACTCTTTAACAGCTGCACCGAGAGAGACATCAGTTAGGAACAGCGACTTCGTCAGGACCTTCGGCACTAACGACGGCTCCGAGAGAAAGAACTACTCCTAGTCGTGCAACGATGTGAACAAGGGCTGACAGATACTCGTATGTAAGGTCATCGATATTTTTTATAACGTCTTGGGACACACCAAAGCTGGTCCGATATTAACGCGGCTACAGGCTGGAACTGGTCAGGGGATGAATAGACTACCAAAGTGATGAATGATGGGGGAGGAGTACAAGTCAGCGTCATTCGCACAAATTAGTTTTGAACTAATCATGAGTCATATGAAGTGTTTGGTCGATTTGTTCAGGCACCTTGTTCAGGCAACAAACAACAATGTTCTGCCATGTCGCAAGGCAGAGTCAAGCATCATTAAACGAATGCTGGTGGCCAAGCTGTGCCAATTCGTGTGCCAATGCCTGAATTCGACATTCACCAGGACTTGTTCTGCTCGATGTCACCTCAGGGTGATATCTTTTTTGCCTTGGCCACAGTCTCTGAGGCCTTACTCCTGAGGAACTGCGACTGTGGTCAGGCCAAGTGAAACTCCTTCATTCGGGTAAAGCAAGTCCGAATTACTGTCTTTCATCAGAGTAGTTTGTCCGCCATTGTGACCTTCTAAGCAATAACCTGGGGTATGAGAAACGAAGCACAGTGCCTTACCGTACTACATCATAGCACAGTGCTTAGTTAAACAGTGCACAGTGCACAGTGCACAGCTATAGCACTCCAAGGATGACCAGATCCCTGCTGACACACTGATCACAAAAGAGTCTTCTCCTGGCTTTAACTAGTGATCCATTCATTGACCCGCCAAGCAGAAACAAATCAGCAGTATTTTACTGCGTGTGTGCGCGCGTGCGCGTGCGAGCTAGTCTGTGTGTGCTGCGTCAACGCCATAGTAGGAATTCCCTACCCCCTTTCACCATTGTTGCGCCTAAAGACTGGTAATTCGGCTTGGAGCTGAATGGGTTTAGCAAAATCTATAGCGATATTCTTGTTTTAGACCTTACGACTTGAGCGTGCCCTTAAAACGGGATAGTCCAGCACTTATAAAGCGTAGGCTTTAAGAAGAAGTGGAAGAAAAGTTGGGAAATCGAATTCAAATTGCAGAAGAAATGCTCCAAATTGAGCCTTTGCAGTCGGTTCGACAGGGTGACCAATATGTTCTGGGACACAGAAGAAGGTTTAAATTTACAGAGTATTAAATGAAACATAAGTTTTATTGAATTGAGGGAGTAAAACACTAATGACAAGCATCTCAGAGCCACATTTTCATTCACCATAACCTCCTTCGGCCTTCTTACAGGGGATAGGTGTTGCACTGAGGCACACGATGGACAGATGATGTCCTGGTCAAGGTCATCCCATGCAGACAGTGAAGCTGGCTTAAGGCTGTTCACATTGGCAAAGAACTTGTATCCCACCAACCCTTGCAGAATGTTTACACTAGGCCTAGACCTTGCTCACAGTACGTCTGGGAGCTTCATCCTGGTGGAAGCACTAGGAGTCCTCCCAGACCCGGGACTTGATCCAGGGGAGTACCTTGACGTCAACATGTCCTGTTAGACGGTCTGATTGACTGACACTCGGTGGAATGAAGATGAGGGGCGTTTTCATCCAATCTTGCTCATGGTAATGGTTCTGGAGGTAGTAGGGTGTCATCTTGAGATAATCTCTACTAACTCTCTTCATGGATTCCTGCCCAACTTCGGCATCAGCAACCAACTTCCCCGTGGACCACTTTGGCTTGTGGCTGATCTTCTCCCGAGGTGATTCGATGAGCCTCTTGGTCCTCACAGACCTTGAACAATCGAAATTCTTGTGGTTGATGACAGCCTTGGTCTTCTTGAACATTTGGATAGTGTACCAAGCCGTGCTCTTTGTCACAGTGAGGCTGCTCAGCTGCTTCGTAATGTTGTTGCAGGACTGGCGTGTGAGGTGGAGCTTGAGGATTGCTTCACAATTCTCCATCATCACGTGCAAGGAGCTCCGATACAGCTGATTTTTCCAGCAAATCAAAACCAATAAACTGATCATTCACAGCAAAGTGATAAAACTTAGTGGGATTTTTAAATATTATGATTAAATGCAAAGAGACGGGCTGTCCTAAAGCAAACTGGTCCCCCCGTATAAATGCCAATGCTCACGTCTTGTTCTCCTTCGGTGCTTTAGCCCTACTTTGCTGCGGGGCCGTAACGCCAGCATTGTTTTAAGCACTGTGAAATGATGAGTCAGTGGAAGCCAGGCTGGAAATTGACAAATCTTTTCCAAAGAAGGAAAAGAAGATGTGGAGAGGCTGACGTAGCTGATGGCATTGATGAAGAGGTGCAAGAAGGCGGAGACGAAGGGGAAGATGCTTTTGGCCGTGTGGCTCTGACCATTACATGGTGGATTTAACAGAGAGATGATGGCGGCCGGAGATTTTCCAACTGACAGTCGAGTGTATTAACGCTTGACGTCTCAGTTAAGCCATGATATTGGACAGGGTGCTCCAGGTAAAGTGTTAAGGCTAACAAAGATGGTGATCAAACTTGTTGTTGTATTCAAATGAATGAATGATCGATTAGATGGCGAGTAAACTGTTTTGGCCCCGGCGAAATGTTGTTCCAGAGGAACTGAGGCTGTGGATCAAGAGATCACCCTGAATGATTCATTTAAATCAGACATGTCTGAGTATCTCTAATTAGCACATTATCTTCATCATTGGCTAGTCTAAAACACTTGACCTCATGTTATAACGTCTGAGGGACCTAAAGAAACACTGTTCTTCACCATGATTAACGTTACTTCAGAAACTGTTTCATTTGAATACAACAAGTCCGAGAAGCTTTCATTAGCACTGCTTCGTCGTCATTATTCCCCATGGTATCGGACACTTCTCTATTCCACAATTGCGCCACGCCCATTTGCTTTTGACGTCATAAAGCTTTCAGAAAGCAAGCCTTAGACCTCTCAGAACATTCCTAAACAGCGGAAAAATAGCATGACCCCTCAGGTGGCCAACCAAGATGGCATGTCTGAGCTCAGGAATGAGATTGTTGAGCGGCTGCAACTTGGCTCAGGTAGGCTGATGTGGACTGGCACCTTTGTGTGGAACAGTTGATGGTGTGGCATGTGAAGCAAAGAGACTTCTCAAAGCCGCTGGAGGCTCCGTGATGTCTTTGACCCACCTTTTGCCACACTCTGTTGTGACTGAGGTTACATGTTTCAATAAACTTTTCATTACTTTTTGATTTCATAGTCGTGCTATTAACTATTCTTAACTATATAGTTAACACTGCACTATCCCACGTGTGCCCATGCCAAAATTCCAAAGCGATTGCGTCATTGTACCTGGAACTGGCACCACTCAAGTCTGGCTACATCAAGCTTTAACGTGGAGTGCTTTTGTACCCATGCTATTGTGCCAGTTGCGCAACTCGGAGCACTGCCTGAAAGCTTAGGGCCAATGCCAAGCCGACGCCAGCTTGACGCAGCTGGTGCTTGGCATTGTGGCGCAAGAATGTCTGGCGCAAAGTGTCCGAGGCATTATGACACGGTACTTGACACCAGAACTGCCCCAACCCCATCTTGTACGCAGAGTACAGGACATCCTTAGCAAAAGTTAATGATGACCAGCTCACTTGATCAAGGACTGCGAGGGAGCAGCATCCCTCGCCCTTGCACTGGTGATCGTGCTGTGCTTTTGAGGAGAAATCGGCGTAGAGATGTGTCAATCTAACTGACATGAAATAATCTTAAGTAGTTCTGGATTGGGTGGTTTTTTTTTTTTTTAAAAAAAAAAAACTGCAACCTGAAGAAGAAACAAGTGTGACTTTTCGCTTGATCCCAATGACGTGTATTTGTGGCGTCTCCGGTGGAGGAGGAATTTCTCGAATTTTCCAGCAAGGATTGGGTGGCCACACATTTTTGGCCTAACAGTGCTAAAGTTGGCCGAGGAAGGAAAGACAACTCCGCCAATTACCTACTGTAGATGGATAATTCAGACGCAAACTTCTCTCCTGCTTTTTTGCTGCTGCTCCATCTGCATCATGAGCAAAGTTTTAAGCATTTCCTCTGTGCTCCGACACGAGTGAATACATACTGACTATGCATACAACATATACGTGTGAATACAACTTTGGAACACAAAAGGAGGGAACAATTAAATAGTCACAAGTCAGACGCGCTTCCAAAGTTCTGGTAGAACACTTCTCTTTTTTCAGGGAAAGTTCTTTGGACCTGCTATATTTGTGTATCTACTTATGTACGAAAATACTTTAGGTTTTTCCCCCCTTCTGTCTTGTTGTTTAATGCATACTTCTTGTCGTCCATTTCCTGTCTGGGAGAGCCACTGAAGCTGCGACGGCACAAGTGACGTCCAAATAAATGGAATATTTTGAAGAGTTCACTCTTCCTAACGAAAAGCGGCGGCGTGGAAAAACAAAAAACAAAAATCATAGAAAAAAGTTACTTTTTTCCTGGATTTCACATTTTAGATTTTGTGAGTCCGGTACTTCTCTTGGTGCGAAAAGTCATTAAGCTGAGGTGATTACAATTAGAGGATAAATGGCCAACAAATTCAATAGATTGATATTTTTGCTCACAGCTGCACAGTAATGTTAAAAACTGTTGTCCACCTGGCAGAAGTCATATTAAGTTTATAGCAGACTAGCAGAACCTGCACCCGGTTTTGCTCGGGAGAATTCTATAAGTTCTCCTCGTCCACCGCGTACTTCACGCTGTCCATGCACCTCGACCTCACCATGCACTGTTTTTGTGCATTGGCATTGTGTTTTGGCAGTGATGGCAGCGGGCCGTCAGTTGACGGGCCAAGCCCCAGTTGGGCTTGCCGGGTTTGTCCAGTTCACTGTCCACTTCAACTGACTCCTTCTCTAGCCATAGAAAGCTACTAATAAGCACTGGTGCCACACAGCTAAGTCACACAGGCTCAGCTATACCTATTGGCATAGCTATCTATGACCTATGTAGTAAATGCAACATCTGACCTCAATTTCAGCCTCAAAACAGCCTCGTAATGCAGCTTTGCATAGCCTATGTCCTTCTCGTTGACCCAAAGGTCTCACATGCCAAAAATCTCGGGTCAGGAAGGCCTTTTTCGCGAGTGCAAAGGGCGGGTGGCAAAAACGCCCCACGGAAAACGCGTCCATTAAAAGAACGTCCTGTCTTTTATTTCCTAGGAAAAAGTCCTTCGTGTACGATTTTTTACAGAAAGTTACCTAAACAGATCAAGTCTGGCTCACTCCTTCACCCACCCCATCCCCAGCAAGTTACCATTGTCGGAGTCTGTGGACGTCAGCGCACAACAAAAGCTCATTGGACAGTTAAGGATTTCTTTGTTCTTTGAAGCTATGCTTGTATGCACAGAGCTCCCTCCGTGCTGCTGTAACTGCCTTAATAATCGTGTTAAGAAAACACACAGTCTCACGACATAAACCGCGTGTGCTTCCATGTTGACTACTTCGAGACGTGCACAATCCTTGCATTGTGTCTCTCTATCTCCAGATGGAGTAACATGATCCAAGCCTCCATTGTTTATTTATTCATAATACTGCTTTAGTCTTTAGCGCCGTGAGGACCGCAGAAGAGGAGTTGGAAACCTCCACACACCTAAGCTGGCATTTTTTTCTTACAGTGATGCAGCATGAGAAAGCAAATTTGCGTCAGTAAGGAAACTGTGCAGACTCAATAAATTTCCTTTGCAGTGTGTTTCCTTACGAAAACTCTCTTCCTGGCCTGGCCTTTCGCGGCCTTGCGCGGCCTTACCTGCCCTGTCTGCGGCAAAGTAGCATGTACGTGCGCTCAGCACTAGTGTATGAATTTACCCTGCTTTCATGTCGCTACGCAATGCTGCAAATCATCGTGAATGTACACATGCATGCATGCGGACATGTACGTGTTATATGTGTCGTGCATGCATAGCATGCACGTCACGTCACAGTATCAGTCCAAGAGAGAACAGCAAGTCTTACCAGGCCTGTGCAGTGCATGTTCCGGCACTCAGCACTGAAGGAGAGGTTGCTGTTGTCAGCCTCCGGAGATCGGTGAGGAGGGAGAAGCATCAGGTGTCTTTGCTTCTATTGTCTCTCCAGCCACAAGCAAAGAATCTTTCTCTGCTGAGCTCTGCTCACTAACTGGAAGAGGTCGGTAAAAAGAGAGAAGAGCCCGTCAGAGAGAGAGAAGAGAAAGGCAAAGTTCTCTGTTTTACTCGTATTCTCACCGGATTCGGCGTTGCATTTGCTTAATTGTTGGTCATATGCACTATGCTTACTTATCTAAGTCTTATGCAATGTTGTAGCATGAATTAGCCGATTCAATGAGCATCACAAGTGTTGCTAAATTGCTTCAAATAGAGTCACACATGTGTTAAGCGTCGCTTGAGACTTTTTTCCCCTGCTTTTTTTTATTCGTAGTAGCAATGCTATCTGTTATTGAATCTCTTGCTCGTGAGAGCGTTCACACACAATTTTAAGTGTTATCTCAAGTGTCTCCTCGAGGAAGCGTGCGCGTACACAGTGCTAGTGCACAGCATGTGTGCACATCCCTGTCTCTCTCCCTTGCACACTCAGTAAGTGTGTCTAAATTCGCAAACTTTCTCTCCGATGCTTTATCGCGACCTGAGCTGGATTTTGCAGCAGGAGGTCAAAAAATTAATGTTGGGCCGAGGAAGCTTCCCAACGTGTCCGACGTCAGCGAGACCAATCTGGGCAAGACGCTGAGGAAGAACGAATCGATTTTCTTTTAGATACGTACGGCAATACAAGTACGTACATGCGTTAACGTCACTTTTTTTTGTTTACATGCCTGTCTTATTTACTGTGAGCAGACCGTCAAGCATCACTACACCACTGTACTGCAGTACAGCAGAGCGGGCGGGCGAAACATACGGCCCGCTGCTGGTACAAAGGACGTATATTTATACGCCCGTTTATGGACTGGGTCATTTGTTGAAGCCCCGAATCTGGTCCGAGCTCGGTAGCTCAGAGCGTGCGTGTCTGGACCTCCACACAAAAGGCTGGGTTTCAAGCCCCTTCCGCGTGAAGAGACCACTGGCGCCATCTTCTAGACCACGAACAAAAGTGATGTTCAACTGCTCGGCGAGGCCCACACACCCACGTTTGGACCACCCTCGCCCCCTCCCCCACCCTGGTCGTCAAGGCCCGTGCGTTTCAAAATGCGAACTCGAGCGTGTAGTGCTACTTGCCCAGGCGGACGGGTATAAATAATATCTTTATGAATCGTGCACGTACGTATTTAAACGGTGATCAGAAGCTTCGACCACAGGGTGGGGATTAGTTTCACTTCCATGACTTTCAATGACACGTATAGCCCTGCTTTCGAGACAACAAGATTTGTATTAAGACTAAGTAAGACATATGTCAAAAAGACGCTTGGAGAGTTCAGGGACTGACCCTGTACTGGCTTGGTCTTTGTTTCCCCAGATGGCCATGGACTTACCCGAGTCGGTGAAGGGACCCACGAACAACGCGCTGTTGTAGGATTTTGCGCTGCTACTGCTTAGTCTGTCTATGGTTTTTTTTCGACGACAACTGCACTCCGAGGTGACAGAAGCGGGAGAATTCAACCCATTTACGGTGTGAGAACGAAAAAAACATGCTACACTAAGTAATCGCCACCTTGTACAACTAGTTTTAAACTCCGCCAGAAAAATACATCAAGTTGTTAACTATATAACTAGTTATTTGACCAGAAGGAGTGAATACACATTTTGTTTGTGGCATTACTATTAGAAATTTTAGATTTCCTGCCAAGACGAGTCTCAGCCTAATTCCATCAGCTGTCAAATAAAAATAAACAAGATTCAATAACAAACGACAGAGAAGGGCACAAGAGAACAGTCAAGACACCAAGGTCACCAAGGTTATCAATGAAAGCGAGGATCCTGCTGAAGTTCAAGCTGTTGAACAATGATGATTCTGCGTTGGTATCTTCAGTCGACTATGATGAGGCGAAGTACAGGGAGGTCGTGGACCTCCGTCAACGCAGGCAACGCAGATCTCAACATCAGTCTCTGATAATGATGATTTCTCTATAATTGAAATGATGAACTGCGTCACTTATTGCCTATTAGTGCTAGAGTGAATCAGGAAAAGTTAAATGTGAGTGGAGTGGAGTCAGGCGTCGTCGAATCAGGCCGAAAAAAGAAACAGATCCGACTAGAGTCCGTCCAAGATATGACTCGTGTTGAGCCAACTCGAGTTCAACATTACCCGACTCATCTCCAGGCTCATTTATGTACACATCTCTGTTGCATCCCCGGTTGTAATGATCCGCAGAGTAAGCATTGAAGAAACAAAAGCTGGAGTAAACGTCAGGTCATGAAGTCACGTCACAGTCCTGATTTCATCTTGCCATGTGACACCAAAAACCTTTGCTCTGGCAGCTCATGACGTGACAATTGTGGAGGATGAATTAGCTCTGTAGTGCGGATGTGTAGTACGACATCCCTCCCTTTCTCCCTCCCCCTCCTCTCTCATAAGTTGGTGAGCCTTTGAAGACTCGCGACAAAGCAAACAAAGGCCAGACTTCATCCGTGGTGTTGTCATCAACCCTCTCTCCTGCTGACGCTGCAGAATGCTCGTAGTTGTGTCATCACAATTTGCCGAGCGCCGTCACTGTAATGTTGCTAAGAGATAGAGTGGACATTCTACGGCTGGGTGGATGGTTGAAGGAAGAACTTGCGCCAATAAAGTAATCATTACTGGAAGTCGCATGCAGCTGTTTTCTGGTTCATGTCGATGTTGTGGCAAAGTTCAAGTCACACCCACACCGGAGAAAAACAAGGGTTATTGCAGTAGAATCCGCTTATACGTACCGTCACCTTCGGGGGCGTTGTGTGAGTGTGCTCAGGACCGTTCAGGCTGCATGAGAACCTAGACTGAAATTTGGAAAGAGTCATTTTGTTTATCAATCTTCCTCAGTGCCAGTTCTTACCTTTCCTATCTCGTGAATGAGCGCTTACCGTATGAGTCAAAAATAAAAACCACGCAGAAAATAGGGTCGGGTGACTGCACCGGTGAAAGCGGTTGAATCACTCAAAAGGCAATAAATTCAGCCCAGTTTCCACTTTCGTCTGAAACCAAGGGCGACCGGATTGATCCCAGTCAATGGAGTCAACAGGTCACCTAACGGCGTTTAAAAGGCGGACCGGACTCCTTATTGTTCTTGATGACGTTCGGGCACAGCTGTGGCGAAAAATCTGTCCGAAGGATCTGTCCAAGCGATATTCTTACTGCTACCGGACAGGCACGTCAACACTGGGGGAGGGGGGATCTTGACACGGAGCCCAAGTCAAGATGATGGACCTGATAGACACTGGCAACGTCATGTGCTAGAATATGTTCTGGCCTTGTTGCCCGACTGTGCCGACTACGAGATACGTTGGCGCAATTCCGACCCTTGTGGCTCTAGTTTTGACTCACACTGTAGTTCTGCACCTGCAGGAGAAAACTACTGTAGCTCGTTTTCGCCTACAGTACGTACACATGTTTGTATCTACGCACAGTACGTAGGTAGAATGCCTCTTTCCAATAGCTCGGGGGTTTTTCTGAAGTTGGTTAGGAAACCTCCCAGATGATAAGGAGCATGGAGTAACGCAATAAAGCACGTTTGTTAACCATACTTTGGCGGACATACTAATTTAAGAGTGGCGCACTACGAAAGCCTCTCTCAACTGAGGACAAAGGGCACGTTTGCACTCGTTCAATTTTCAAACTTGTCACAGTTCTATTGACTGCAGCACACGTGCACACATGTGTCGCGGTACGAGCCCGACAGATGTCGTGGCAATAGCGCTGTCTCCAAAGCACTGCCACTTGTACCAGAATGACACACTGCCATACGCTGGAAATACTGTAATAGGTAGGTTGATATGTTTCAGGCTCAGGCATGAGTATGGTTCAGTTAGGCTAGATGAGGTTAGGTTAGGCTGCTTCAGTTAGGTTTGGCTAGGTAAGCTTCAGTTAGGCTAGATGAGGTTAGGTTAGGCTGCTTCAGTTAGGTTTGGCTAGGTAAGCTTCAGTTAGGCTGGATGACTTTAGGTTGGTTTACATTGTTACTTCAGGTTAGGATTAAGTGAGTTTAGGTTAGGTTAGTGCTCTTGGCAGCTGTTTTCTGAGGTACCATTTTGGGCAGCCCTCTTTGTTGTTGGAGACCCATACGTACAGTATGTCCCTCAAGTTTTTGTACCTTTAAAGAATCGCTGTCAGCTGTTGTGCATTATTACATAGTCTCTATACACTAGAGTGTACACGCTCCGACCTGAAGAGCGTGCTCAAACCCTGTCAGCTTATCTTATGTAGTACACGCATAACTCACCTACAATAGAAGAAGAATACACTCAGCACACGCAAAGAAAGTTTTGGGACATACTCTGACTTGTTGTTTGTGCGCAGTGGCAGCTCTGGAGCGCACGAGAACAATTGTGCTAGTGTGAACGCGTCCTAAAGGTGACTCAAAATTGTGTGAATACATTTTGCTCCACGCACGTCCCAGGGTTGTTCTGGCACACGTAACCTTCCTCTCAGTGCTTCTGTCCACTTATATCATCTTACGCATGCGTAACTCTTGTCACCCAGTATGTGCCTCGTTGGCAACGCGACCTTCCCCGAGTAATGCGCCAAAAAAGGTGTGATTTCGTTACTTTATTGTCACACAAAGAGACATACGAAAGAAAAGTTTCATACGGTAGGGCGATTCTGCATTACTGAGTGATCTAAGAAGAGTTCGATAATGTTTGTTTTTTCTTGTTAGCAAATTCTACCATTGGGATCAGATCAGCGAACAATGGCTCAAGTATCGGACAAATTGTTTTGCAGTCACAGGTTCATGTCCGAACCTCACTCACAAGTCAACAAGGGAAAAAAGCAGAATTTGGAAGGGAAAAAAAAACCCCACCCCATCCCCAACTATATCGCACTCTCCTTAGCTCACCCTGTTATTACTGTATGACCGTAAGTGAATGAGGAATGATTCTAACCAAGAGCCAGAGTCGGGTGAACGGAAGGGTTTGTTTGTTTGTTTGGGTATTTTCAGTCCAGCAAAATGCACAAATGTAACTATAAAGGTTGAGAGCACTCCAAAATCCGTCGCTGTGATGTTTGATCCACATTCCTTCGTTACTGTTTAATCCTCCCTTGTTTTTTTTGTTTTTGTTTGTTTTTTTTGGTTCTCAGCGTCCCTCGATGTAGGACGAAAGGTCGATTTCGTCCGGCAGCTCCGAGATGTCGACCTCGAAGCGGTCTTGCACTTCGTTCAGGACCTTGGCGTCGGTCTCGTCGGACACGAATGTTATGGCCAGACCCTGGAAAGACGTGCCATGCCGTTAGTACGCAGACAGACAAGTAGTAAAGTAACCGCAGAAGGCCCCAAACAGAGGCTTTCACGTGCAGATGAACTGATAAGCTCGACACGAATTCATTTTCAGAACCTATTAAGCTAAACCTCAGGTGGAAACCGAGCTAGGAGAAGTTTAAATCCCTCCGCTGTGAAGGTTTTCCTCAAGGAAAATTATGTTTCCGCAAAAAGCTCCTGTTGAGAAGGGAGTGAAAGCAGTACAAGCAAGGAGAAACATCATCAAACTATCCTGGCGCTGCTCGAGTGAGGAAACTTTCATTCTTCACGAGCCCTCGGGAAGCAGAGGGAAAGAGAGAACCCCTGTGGGGGGAAAGGAAAAATCCATCGGGCGAGAACGATTTTGCGTCACATGATGAAGAAGGGAAAGAAATCCATGGTTTCTCGCCCTTTAATCGTTGTTCTCGAAGGAGGAGGAAAAAAACCCCCAAAGTTTCGGCTCTTTCGATGTCGGAAGAAAAGGGAACTTTGACACACAAAGAGAGATTCTGTCATGACAGAAGGTGACGCAAGCAAACTGTTCATCACAAGGAAGGAAAGAAGTTAAGTCGGACAAGGTAGAGAAAGCGTATTTTCTTCTTTCCCTCTGGTAAATGTCACGTAAATCAGTAAAAAAGGGAGAGATCTGCCACAGAGAAGCTAAATAGAGTAAAGGTCGGAAACCGTACTATAAATAATTTGACAAGCAATGCTGTCTTGCATCTTAATCATCGATTTGTTTACTGACGACTGGCCAAGGGGGGATTCCGACCTCTGTCGGAATCACACCAAATGATTTGATTCTTATGGTTGTTCAAAGACAGTTAGTTAGCACTGCTGATACTGCTAGTAGTAACACAAGGGAACTCGAATGGACAATGTTGGCAAAGCTTCCCCGTTTATCCGAGGTGGCTAAATTGGGACTCTGAGGAATAAACAATGCTGTATTAGACAAGATATTCGCATTAAAATGGATCTAACACTGTTCCCATAACCAGCTGAGCTAAACTCCGGGCCCCTTGGGTGATGACAACCATACAAAGGTGTCCACAACTTTCTTTACCTTTGTGCCGAATCTTCCTGCCCTAGCGACTCTGTGCAGGTAGGTGTCGGTGTCCTCCGGCATGTCGTAGTTGAACACGATGTTGACGCGCTCAATGTCCATGCCGCGACCGAACAGGTTGGTGGCGACCAGGATGCGCTGGAACGGAGACAAATTTTCATATTATCTTCTATTTTTCTTTCCCTCCTCAAGTTTGCAGAGACAACGGGAACCAATTTTTCTCCCCTTCTTCCTTATTGTACAAGAAAAAAATTTGCACACACAACCCCTGAGAAAAGTTTTTCTTTTGGATCGCGTGCGGACTTTTTTCTCCTTCAATGATCTGCCCGCGGTCTCTAGAGGCCAGGGCTTCTGCGCAAGGCCCCTCTATCACCCGCGGGAAAGAGCAGAATTTCATTTCTACGGAGACCAGAAAACACAATTCCTTCCTTCCCCCCACGTCAAATAGCAAAGAATAAGCCTTCTTTCCCTCCTTCTCCTATGCAGTGGACTGGAAGGAGGCGGAGGAGTCCAGGGAAGGGGACCTTGGCCAGTCCCTGCCTTTCCAGACTGTCGTCGGGCCTGCGCGTATTCAAGAGGAGCAACTTTCCACAATGAAGGTGGCTTTCGAGGGTTAACTGGGTTACACTTACACTGTTGTGGAGGGGAAGTGAACCTGGTCTTCTCCGGAGAAACTTATCGTAGTGGTCTTATCAGGGCCGAGCCCAAAAGATATGTGACGGAGGATTGAAAGTTTTGGCTTTCAAGGAAAGAAAAGGACGACAACGACGACACGGTTGAAGCGACTCATTTTGACGAAGCAAGAATACGGCATAAATAATGCAAAAAAGCCGCTATTTTGTATTTAATTGGCATAAATTATTTGCCAGCGATTGAAAGAAAGAATGGAGAGTTCAGAAAATGAGGTGGCAAAAACGTCACCACGCGTTTCGTAACCGTCCCTCCTGGAGAATAAAACTCTTTGTTTCCTTCTTGCTTTCCCCATGATAAATTCATGAAGAAAAGCAAGTCAATACGTAATACGTATGCTGGTGTCTGATCGACAGACAGTACATAGAAGGGCTGTCCAAACTAAAGGTAGACTAGGATTATAACTCGAGAATGGAATGCTTCACATTTATTATAATTCTTCTACACGGCCTCCTTCCCCACATCAATGCCATTTTCGATCACATTTGAAACAAGCAGGAGGCCATTCTTCGAGAGCTGTTGGAGTAAGGGGACACAATTCTCTCAAAATTTCTCTGAGGGACAGACAGGTCCTTCCGAAGAAAATGATCAGGTGCGATAACAGCTGGGTTAATTTTTACACCCCAGAACTGAATAGCACGGCCAGACAATGGCTCCCAAAGGGATCGAAGGCTCATGTTATGGCTGCTCATCCATGATCTCTGTTTAGGACTCTTGAGAAGGGTTTGGGAAATTTCGAACAGAGCCATGTAGCGACTGAAACTTTTGAAATATCATCTGCTCTTAAGGGATCAATGGACTTTCATTATCTTACGATAAATTGCCCAAAACGCTTTCATTAGTGAGCTATTGATTCAGTCTACTTTTAGTTTGGACAACAGTCGCATAGGCTTTATGAAGCATGTGAAGAGATTGCTGATGCCATCCGATTTGGTCTCACCTTCTGGAAATCCTTGAACTGTTGGTATCTAGAGAGTCTCTCTTCTTGGTTCATGCCCCTGTGGATGGCGATGGCCGGGAAGTTCTGCTCGATTAGCAGCTGGGCCAAGGCCATACAACGTTGGACGCTCTTGACGAAGATGACGACCTAAGAAGGAACCGCATTGATTCTTCCCTCCCTTCAGCTTCTCTGGCCAAGCAAGACTATGCCCACCTGATTAAACTCAAGCACGTCCAACAATTCGAAGAGCTTCCTGTTCTTCTCTGTGTCCTTGAGCTTGACGTAGTGCTGCTGCAGGCCGTGAAGTGTCAACTTGGCTTCGTCATCGACGTAAACTTCCATGGGCTGAAAAGACAGAAAAGTGTTAAGCATCCGGTTATTTTCTTTCGTTGCACTTGTCAACTCCAGAGCTTCAGCAACTTCTCATGCTTCCTCCTCCTTGATAAGATAAGAGGTGAGCATCTCTTGTGGTGCTCAACAAAAACATTGCAGGTTTTTCTCTCTATCCAATTTTTTGACGAGTGAGATTTGGGGAGGGGGAAGTTTTCTACTTCGTCTGCGCTTAACTTTCCTATGGACAAAAGAAAAAAATAAAAAGAGAAAGCAAAATAATGAAGACAAATTGCTGACGTGCCTGTCTTTGAAAATATTTGGCAAAAAAGGAGGGGGGAAATTAGCAACTTACTCCTTACATGTTCACCCTATGAGTGGGTGTTCAAGCCACCTCTTCCTAATTTACCGTCTCTATCTAATGTGTCTTACTTATAAAAACGCCAAAGCAAATCAACAACTGCTCCTCTACCCCCAGCTCCTATGAAGACGTCGTTGATCTCTCTCTCTCCCCCGTCCAGTGCATACAAACCTTTCCCCTGGGGTTCCAACCCACCACACAAAATCACTCTGAATGTCCTCGATGTCGCAGAAGATGACGGAGCAACCTTTTCTCTCAAGAAATTCGCAGATGACGACCTTTTTTTCCTCCCCCTCAAGAAATTACTCGCATTTGCCCCGACTTGAACTCTCTTTTCTTATCCCACCCCATCTTTTTCTTTCTTCTTGTCTCTTCCTGACGTCTTCTTTCTTGTGAGCTGAGCTAACACCCACCCACCCAAAAACTCGATGAATAATACAATGTGTGCTCTTTTATCCCTTTAGAATAGAGAAGGGGCTCAGGTTGGATTGGCCTCTCTAAGGGTGGCTCGGTAAAGGAATCTTCAAGGCTGGTTTGGCTTTGTTGAGGTTTCAAAAGGAGTGTGAGAAACTTTCTGCGCTTGAACGGCCAACGTTTAGTGGCGCCGGCAAAGAGATCTTAGTAGGGTGATGCCATTCTTTTTTTTGGACTATTGGAGCGCTATTTTTATGCTTTCTCTGGCACATAGAGAACAGGAGCCAGGAGCCCTCGCTCGGACACCTTCGAGGATGAAGAAGGTCTCGGGGGTGCGTGCTTTTAGTGTGGCTTGTGGAGCCTTCGGCCGAAAGGTCGACTAATTCCAGAGGATGAAGAGTTGACACTTCCTCTTTTTCAACTGATTTTTTTAACCACGTACGTCTTGCATGAACTTCTTGCAGACCGGTCTGATGTCCTTGGAGAGGGTGGCGGAGAACATCATGACTTGCTTCTCGTGCGGGGTGCAGCGGAAAATCTCCTGAACGTCGCGTCGCATGTCTGCAACCACAGCATCAAGTGACTTTAGTGATAGAAGAAATGCACATACGTGATGCACTGTAGAACGGATATAAGGATCTGGCTTAAAAAAAGAAAATCATTTTCACTATTTCCAGAGTTAATTCTTGAACAGCTCATTTGACAGGGTGTATGAATAACGGACCGCATTCGCCATCAATGGCGATCCACACCATGAATATCTGCGAGTCCTGAAGGGCACATTTGGAATTGTTGCCAATGGTGGCGTTTTCAAGTTTAAGTCTTTGCACACGATGAGTAATGGACTGCACGCTGGCTTACGTAGCCCGTAACAACCAGGGGAATCTGATAAGCGATGAGGTTTTCTTTTGGAAGTGCATCGCCTCTTATGACGGATACGGAACAGTCAAAACTCGATTTAATGAATGGCACGATGATGTGCATAATACCTTTACCAATACGATGCTTTCCTATCTGGCAAACTTACCTAAAGCTTCCAGCATCTTGTCGCACTCGTCGAGAATGAAGTGCTTCAGATGCTTCAGGCTGAGCTTTTTGGACCTGACGAGCGCAAGGATCCTTCCGGGGGTGCCAACCACGATGTGCGGGCAGTTGTTCTTGAGGACTGCCTCGTCCTTGGCAATTGACAGGCCGCCAAAGAAAACGCCAACCTTTGGAAAAGCAGAAGTGCTTCAATTAAGGCACTGATCCAAGTACTAATCTTACTCGTCGCTACTCAATAGGCTTGATTGGGTCAGACATTCACTCAACACACGTGCAACTCCTCTCTCCGTCAATGAGCTAACGTACCTTAAATTTCCTTCTGGACATTAGTAACATATGTAACCTACAAACACGTGAGGACATCTGAGCAGTTCTTGCAGTACAGAAGGCTACAGATAAAAAAGTCTTGACTATGACAGCTCAATATTAGGGAAATACGTCCTACGAAGTCCTGGTGAATTCTCCTTTTCCAAAGACGAGGAATTTCCTCAGGAAATATCCCCGAGAGAAGACACGAACTTTCATAAGTTATATATACCAACAGAGAGCGTCAAAACGTTTCCAAAAAGGAAGGCTGCATGGTGCAACAATGAAAACAGCACTGTTTCATTATGGACTGTAACGTATCACGCTTCGCTATGTATTTTGAGCTTTGATTCTATGGGGCTAGAACTCGATAGCTAAGATAGCGAGGGAGGTGATGATGGCGAGAGTGACGATCGTAGTGACGAGGGATACGAGGGAGTTGAGTCTGCTTTCCTCAAGCCCTTGACCTTAACCTTACGTGGAACTGTACATGAACCAAGCCGAGAAGACCTTGGCCTCCTCTGCGTCTCTCTCGCATTTTTAAGTCCATAATTAGATGTCCATGGGTAATTAACATGGTTGATTTCAATTTTTCCAGAGTTGTTTGTGAAGCCCCATTGATTGTGCTAACAGGGGAGTGGGGGAATGCTTTTGCACTGCATTTATCCAACTCAAATGCTTACATGGCCGACATGTTCTGCCTCGACTTCGTCAACTAATTCCCATCCTCCTACGTTCATTCACTTGGTTCGAAATAAAAAAATAAATAAATGTTTAACCTCCTCCTTCATTACGTACCAGGCAGAACATCTCCGTAATACCAGAGATATGAGCCTCCATTTTTCTGAAGTGTCTTTCCACCTACTCTCTTCAAGCCACACTTACTCGCACTTAAGTACTCTCATGAAGCCAGACGGACCCGTCTCGTCAAGCTAAGGCCGGCGTGACACTTGGAAACAGTCTTCCAAAGGCTGGGTGACAGTGGCGCCGTGTCTCTCCACACAAACATTCTTTTCAATCACTATCTACATGTTTACTCTGGAGGGGAGGTTCCATTTTATGTAACGCATTGTAAAGAAGGAGCAAAAGGAAAGTAGGATAACAACCTAAGAAAAGAGTTGGTAGTCCATTGGCGCTATGCGTGTGACTGAGCAAAGCTCAGTTCAGAGCGTAGTTCTGCGTCTATCGTATTTAAGGGACTACTGAAGGGCCTTAGGCCAACTGCAAAATCCAGCCAGAAAACGCACCCATTTGACCCTGGGACACGATTTACTTGCTTTCACTCACCTTCACCCCCTGGGTGTACTTGGAGAACCTCTCGTACTCTTTGGATATCTGGAAGGCCAGCTCCCTGGTGTGGCACATGACGAGCACGCACACCTGGTCGTCGATTGGCTCAATTTGTTGCAAGGTCGCCAGCACGAAGACGGCAGTTTTGCCCATGCCGGACTTGGCCTGACACAAGATGTCCATACCCAGCACCGCCTGGGGGATGCACTCGTGCTGTACTGTGTAATCAGAGAATACAAATTAATACTCCAAGCCGCACAAAGGCCGTAGCGAAATCATTGCAGTAACTAACCCTCTGAAGGATGCTCAAATCCGCAATCCACGATAGCCCTAAGGATCTCCGGCCTGAGCAGGAAATCCCTGAATCCAGAGGAGTGGATGGATACGTAGGTGCCCTTCACCTCTTTTTTACCACTTGCTGCTGCACCGGTGGCGCCATTGGCAGCGCCATTGGCATCGCCGGCACCGGCATCGCCTCCCGCCGCCGCGGTCTCATCCTCCTCGTAGTCCAAAAGATCGGGTTCAACGTCAGCCATTGCTTCTTAAGAAATTACTGGAAGAAAACAAACACGTCGTTTTATCACAATGTTTCGGAGGACATGCGTCGGTCTGCGTCGGACTTGCACGACACCGTCCACTCAGCGCTCCATTTTCTGCCACCAAGATCTCTTTTACGACGGTCCAAGGCCGTGTTCATACTCCATAGTGGAGGCCTCGACGGCAGCGTCGAGGCTTTCGTCCTTAACGTTCTTGAGGTTGCGCATATACTTGTATTTGCCAGTTTTCTTGTCCTTGTATAGCTCGTTGATGCCGTTACCGCCGTGCACACTTCTCAGGTGCTTGATGAGCGAGCACTTTTCGCTGTAGTCCTTGGGGCACCCGAACGGGCACGGGAGGCGACCCGTGCGATGCTCCTTGAAGCTGTGACTGTACATCTGACGTCGGCTGAAGAAGGCTCTTCCGCAATCTTCGCACACGAACTTGAGCTCTTTGATATGCTCGGCGTCGTCATGGTCCACTAGCTCCCGAGCAGTGTGAAAACCGGCGCCACACTTTGGGCACATGTGGGCATAGTTCTTGGTATGCGTTAAAGCAATGTGCCGATCCATGTGGTAGCGACTGAGTGACTTGCCGCAATAAGGACACTTGAGGCGACAATGAGTGCCCAGGTAGTGTCCGCGCACCTTATAAGGTACAGGATCACGCCAGACGCATCCTGGGAAAGGACACTGCTCGGGGTCGGCCTCGTTCACTGGAACCTTTATGTGCTTAACCCTGCTTTTCCGCCGGCCGTAAAAAGCTTTGCTCTTGTTCGGTGGCGGCACGCAGGTGGCCTCGTGCACGGGCATGCTGCCGGCGCTGCCCGCCATGCGCTCGCAGACTTTACACATCATCACGCGCGCCTCCACCATGCAGTGGCGCTCGCGCATGTGCGTCAACATGCTCTCGCGCTGGCCGAAGCGTTTGAAGCACTCTAGGCACCGAAATCGACTCGTCCGGCTACGCTTGGAATTGGAATGCTCCAACTCGATGTGAGAATCCAGGTCTGTCTTGATCACGGCACGACCGCAGTGCAGGCAGGTGGCTCGCACATGCGCCTCCTTGTGCCTCTCTAGAACTTCGTCATCGTCGCAGACAAATCTGCAGTACTTGGCAGGGCAGAGGAGTCTCCCCGCCGCCAGGATAGTCCTAGCGGTGTCGTCCTCGTCCCCGTGGGCCTTGACCATGTGCTCGGCCAGACTCTTGGGCCTCGTACGCGCCCCGCATATGTGGCAGCTCACACGGGTGTGCGCGCTGGTCAAGTGCTGCCACACGAAACTGACGCCGCCGTACTTCCTTACGTCGCAAGAGATGATCGGGCAAGAATAGGACCCGTCGGCATTTTGCTTCAGTTTGACGTGGTTGTACTCAGGCTTAGGATGGACCAAGCGGCTAGCGAAAGGCCACCGCCTATTGTCCGGGGCGGCGGGCAGCTTGGCCTCCCCTAGTTCTGTCTCAACGACGTCTTCGATTTCGTCAAACACTTTCACTTGTTCGACGTCGTCAAAGTCGTCGCCAAACTCTAACTGGATCGGCTGGACCAAGTTGCTCCCGAGAGTTACCGACTCGGTAGAAATCGGGTCAGGTTCCACTCCTTCCCAGTACTCGAACCCCCAACCAGTGAGCAGGTCGGCGGCCGGGCTCGAGATGTCACCAGTCTTCTTCCGACAGTAAATCACTGTCAAAAAATCTTCGAGGTCGCTAACGGAGTAGTCGGGCAAGTGAACCCGGACCTCTTCTTCGTCGTTTCCAAGCATGGCGGGCTTCAGAAGAGGGCACGCCGAAGCCAATATGATCTTGTGGGCCTGCAGCTCCCCATTGGAGGCCACCAGACGGACATCGGACAACTTTTGAGAGCGTAAATATTGACCGGGGTCGATGAGAGAGAACGCCCGAAGGAGATTGCGGCGGCGGCCGCCCTCCACGGCACCCGGAGACATGTTGGTTAAGAAATAAACGATGCCGGGCGCATTCTGGTACTAGCTAGCGAGGCTTAAGACGATCTTTTGGTGGTAGATAATGGCATCCCGGTGAGTGGGCTTGTCCAGACTGAGGGCGTTCCTCCGGGCTCCTTACCTTGGCGTGGTTGGTCAGATGAAGAACGTTTGCCCGGATTTTCGGGGATTTCTCACTCAACTAAGGCTCTATCGACGAAGGAGACCAAACGAGTGCACAGAGAACAAAACGTTCCTCGAGTGACCACCTGAAGCGGCTCAAAATTCACCCTGACGAAGCCAGCGACTCCGTTCCAGTAAAGTAACTGCTTAACAAACATCTGTTTCTTAGGTAGATATCTCTTAAAACAGTCTAACACTAAATGTTCAATGTGTTTGAAATAGCTGGCGAGTCTTGGACTGAAACAAATCATCCAAGTGGTCACTGTGACCAACGTCTGCCGGTGAGTCGGAAAGCCAAGATGGCGATCCATTCTTTTGCGGCGTCTATGAACAGGACGGTAAAAGTCTGGCTGACATGATTTAAATTATGTTATGTTCCTAAAACGTTTGACGCCAGGTTTTTGCTTAACTGTTAATTTTTCTAATGTACCTGGATTTTTAAGAATCAACTTATGGCAGCGTCCTTGACTCTTCCGTTGACATATCCGGATCTCATTTCTCTATATGAAGCCCATCTGCAGTGATGACTGCCTCAACCTTCTCCTAGAAGCTTTCGCACGCCTTGAAGAATCCACTCCTCCATGATCTCCGCCTTGAGATAGCTAAGATTAGGGTGGGGGTGGCACAAGGATGTTCCATGAGAAATAGTCTAGTCCGTGGAGGATTCAAACCCTCTGATGAGCAGGAGGAGCAGGAGCCCCATCCTGCTGCCACACATACAGGGGATCCCTGTAGTTCCCCTCTTGATAGTTATTTGGTAATATTTGGTGCCTGGGAAGGTTGGGGTACTTCATGGCAGTGTAGATCTCACCATTCTCGGAGAAGATAGGAGGCATCTTCTTGCCATTACTCATGATGATGCCAAGCACCATCATCTGCTGCAGTTGTTTAGTTACGTTGATGCCAGGGATGTCATTGCTGTCAATGGGAATCCATCTGCTGCTCCTTCTGTTGAGGAACCTGTCCACTGGGAACATTTCATCGGAGAAGACTTTCATTGTGGATTTGTTGCAAGTTTATGATCCACTTGGACCTATTCAGCTGCTTCTCTTAGGCTTGATCTCTGTTGCTGCTTCCTCTTCACAAAGGACTTCAGGTCAGGATTCTAGATCAACCTCATTGTTATCAACCTCCCTTATCCAAACTCCTTGCCGAGTTGCTTACTCCCATCGTCCTGTCATGCTGGTGCATCGATGTGGTGGGGCTCTTGGCAACTCAGGCATGAAGGCAGCGTTGCTTTTTGAGCAATGGAACGACTCCCAGGCTCTTCAGTCCCTCCTTGTCTCTGCCAATGTTTTCACCCTGCTTAATTAGTAGATTTTCTTGTGGGAGACCCCAACAGTCTTGGCAATTACCTTCTGGTCAACTCCCACTCGGACGAGTGCAGAAAGTTGAATTCCTTTATCCTCCTGTGGAGTCATCTTTTGGTGCCTTTGTTTTATTAATGGCAGAAAGTGATGCTACTTCTCGAAGTTTTTCTTCACTTAGCAAGATAATCATCTCAGTGTCGCCATATTGGCACTATTTCATCAAATGTCATGGGTAATTTTTTGTTGCCCACCCAGTGATGGAAGAAATATTTTTTTTCTTTCCACCGGGATCGCACGAGGGCGCCACTGTCTGGGATGGTCGCATAAAGACGCGCTAAATATAGCACACTGAAGAAGACCCCTTGTCGCTTGTGCTTTGTTCGTGTAAGTTAGGTTAGCTTAGATGTTAGGATAGTAAGAACAGGGCAGAAACCGCCTCAATTTGTTTCTCATGCTGAAACTTTAGCGCAATCGGTGAGGACGCGCCGCACCAGGTAACTGTCATTAACAAGTACAAAAATTGTGTCATACTTGATTATTTTTGATAATTTTTGCGATACTTTTATTAATTTATAGTAATGCACTCATTCAAAACACTATTCCAATGTTTAGTTGTGTATCAAGGATTGAATGTCTTGAATGTGTATCAGTCTTTATGTGAAAGATGTTTGGTTTCAACTTAAAACGTTTTTCTCATGGCGGCCATCATTTCTCCACCTTCTGCCGGCGCTTCGGAAAGCCAAAATGGCGACTTTTGCTGTGTCTTTTAAATGAGTGGTGAAAGTGCGTAGTCATAGGTAAAGTTCTGGTGACAAGGTATAAGCCGTATCAATAACATAGCGTTAAGAAACTTTTTTACAAGTATTTATCAGGAAGAGAATCAGTCTTAAGGTCAAAGATTGGTCATCCGCCTTATTTTTTTATAATGATGTCGGACTTTCTCTAAGTCAGGAGGGAGTAGTAAATATGTAAACACACGTGTCCACCTATTTATTGAGTCTGAGCTGCTCAGGTCCTACGAGCACAACCTTGTCATACCCCTCGTAAGCGATCAACATGGGGGGCACCAGGAAGAAGGTGGGAAAGCAAAGACGCGACAAAGCCTACTGGTCCGCCAAGGAGATCGGCTACCGCTCCAGGGCCAGCTTCAAGCTGGTGCAGTTGAACCGGCGCTTCGAGTTCCTCCAGCGCTCACGGGTCTGTATCGACCTGTGCGCAGCACCCGGGTCATGGATGCAGGTGGCCCAGCAGCACATGCCCGTGTCTTCAATCATCATAGGAGTAGATCTCGTGCCGATCAAACCCATTCAGGTATGATGCTTTGAAAATAGCCTTTTTATAGCATAATGCTTTCAAATGATGACTCGTTTTAGGGCTGCATCACGCTGCAAGGCGACATCACCACGGACAAGTGCCGTTCTGACATCAAGAGAGAACTACAGACTTGGAAAGCTGATCTGGTCCTGCACGACGGCGCACCCAATGTCGGCAAGAGCTGGATCCACGATGCCTACCAGCAGTCACTGCTCACCCTACACTCTTTTAGGTAGACTTGAAGTAGACATAAAGGTGCAGTAGGATGCAACGTAACACTTCTCTTATAATTTACAGGCTGGCCACAGAATTCCTTATGAAGGGCGGCACGTTTGTGACCAAGGTTTTCCGCTCAAAGGACTACCAGTCACTCATGTGGGTGTTCAATCAATTCTTCCGAGAGGTAAACTCGACCAAGCCGGCCGCCTCCAGGACGGAATCAGCTGAGATATTCGTTGTGTGTTTGGGCTACAAGGCTCCGGACAAGATCGATCCCAAGTTCCTCGAGGCAAGACACGTCTTCTCTGAGGTGGAGAAGGATGAGAAAGCTGAGGACGTAGAACTGCAGAATTCCGAGAAGAAGAGAAGAAAGGCTCCAGCTGAGGGTTACGAATCAGGGGCCACAGTGCTGTTCAAGAAGGCTTTAGCTTCTGATTTCATTATGGGCGATAAACCCATTCACGTGTTGAACAACTGCCACGAGATTGCCCTGGACGAGCCCCGCATCTACAACCATCCCAAGACCACAAAGGAGGTGGTAGAATGCTGCAAGGACGTTAAGGTATTGGGTATGAAGGAGTTGAGGTTGCTCAAAAAGTGGCGCGACACGCTGCGGAAGGAGTTCGAGATGGAATCAAAGAAAGCAGAGGAGAAAAAGAAAAAGCTGAAGGAAGAAGACGAAGAAGAAACCGTCGAAGGCGATGAGGACGAATCTGATGACGACTTGAAAAAGCTTGATTCGCAGATTGAGGAGTTGAGGGAAGAGGAGCATCGATTGGCCAGGAGAAAGAAGAAAAGAGCTGCCAAGGAGAATCGCAAGATTCTTGAAAAGATTAATCTTAAAATGATCGTTCCAGGAGACGTGGGTTCTGTTCGAGAAGAGGAGGGGCTCTTTAGAATGAAGCAACTAAAGAGCACCAAGGATGTCAACAACATTGCTGAAGAGGAGCCTGAAAGATTAGCCGAATCTGACGACGAAGAAAAGGACAAAAAGCCTAAAACAAAGTTAGTCTCCAGAGAGAAGGGGAAGCTTGACCAGCTTGGACTGTACTACAAGGAGTCGGAATCCGAATCAGATGAGTCCGATGACGATGAAAACGATCACGTCGGAGACCTTGGGTTCGAAGTTGACGGGCATCCTGATGATGAAGATGAAGATGGTGATGGACAAGGAGAAGAGGAAATGATGGAGCTCGAAAAGGTAGATCCTCCTGAGAATAATCCGCTTTTGCTGGACTTGGACTATAGCAGTGCAGACACCAAGCGGCAGCGGAGAGTGAGCATGTGGTTCGACAAAGACGTCTTTAAGGGTATTGAGGATGACGAAGAACTTGCGGACCAGGACGTTGCAAATGCCATAAAGGAGCTCAAAGCCAAGAATATCGACGTGAAAACAAGAGGCCGAGATGCGAGGACGAAGAGAAAGCGTAGACATTCAGAAGACAGCGATTCTAGTAGCAGCAGTGAAGATGAAGAACATGAAGCCGGCAATGACTCCTCGAGCAACTTCGATGTCGAGGCGACGTATTCTTCGATGAAGAAGCAGTCCACCAAACCGGAGCCCGACGAACCAGAGGTCGTGCCGAAAAAGAAGTCCAAGAAGGTGACTTTGACACCGGAGGAACTGGCCCTAGGTCAGGAAATGATCATGAGCAAGAAACGTAAACGAGATATCATGGATGCTGGCTGGAACCGCTTCATGTTTAACGAAAGCGACCGTGACCTCCCGGACTGGTTCGTCCAGGAAGAGCGCTTTCACATGCGCCCGCACATAGAACTCGACCAGCGCGTGGTCCAGGGCTACAAGGAGCGTCAGAAAGATCTTAACGTCAAAACCATCAAGAAGGTGGTAGAAGCGAAGGCCCGAAAAAAGCGACGGTTGGCCAAGAGGATGGACAAAGCAAGGAAGAAGGCCGCCGCCCTTTTGGACAACCCCGACATTGGTTCCAGAGAGAAAGTTGGCGAGATCCAGAGACTGTACAAAAAGGCAGCTGCGGATGTGGACAAAAAAGAGGTCAAATATGTGGTCGCCAAGAAGGCGACAACGACGGGCAAGCGTGCCAGGCGGCCGGCAGGTGTCAAAGGTCCTTACAAACAGGTGGACCCCCGGATGAAGAAGGACAACCAGAAGAAGAGGGACAACGCCACCGGGAAGAGACTCCAGAAGAGGAGATTGAAGGGCAAGAAGGCGAGACCCACCAAGCGATGATATCTCCCGTGTGCCTCGTAACCTTGGCGCAGTCTGACTTGTTACTGTATGTAGGCGAGGCTATCGCGAAAAAGAAATACACTCTGAACTTAGACGCGTAGTAGTCGTTTGTCTGGTCGACAATCGCCGCCCCGAGCACGGGCCAAAACTGTCGGACGCGACTCCCATTGGTTGGTGACTCCCCCGACCAAATAGCAGGGGACCGCGGGATTGGCAACGTGCCTCCTTAGCATGGCGTCACCAGCATGTGTCCGTAAGCAGTGACGTCATGACGCTCGGAGGAGGCTTCAGCAACGAGGAAGAAGCAGAAGAGGTCGTGCCGGTTTTGGACTTGAGAGCAGCCACTTTTTTTTTGTACTACATAAAGCCAAGCTGCGAGCTTCTAAAGTTCTCAAGCCCCTCTTCTTCCTTTCCTTCGTCAATCCCCGCCTGGCGCTTTGAAGCGTAGATGGTGCTGCCGGGACCGGACCGACCGTCGGAGCAGCCGAGAGCGAGAGCAAAGCTGGACTGGCTGCTTCAAGTCAGGGAGAAGACTAAAGCGAGCAGCAGGAGAAGAAGAAGCAGGCGTCGGCGAAGCTGCAATTTTCTTCTCAACATTCTTCGCACCACGTTCGTACAGTTGGACCCCGGGATTCCAAGCAAGATCTCACTGCTGACCAACGTCGGACTTCATTCAGGACAGCGTTCCGGTATCACTTGTCAGTTGCAAAGCTAAGAAAAAAGAAGCACTCAAGCACGATCGTACGATTCGTACGATCTTCACTGGCAAAGAGACAGCTTCTAGTGAGACCTCGTGCAATAGACTGCATCTCTTGGTTGGTTTCAGAAGTCTAATACACCTGGACGAAATGCAATCTTGAGGATAAAACATCTCCATTTTTGGCGTGGCATCGATTTGACTTAAAAGCAATCCAGGACCAACTGACTGTGCATGTATATTTTGTTTTTGGTGCGTGCACGCTTGACGCAAGGTGTGGCCTCGGAAGGATCATGTCGTGAACCTCACACCTGACTCCATCATGGGCGGAAACCGCGGCGACCGCCGCGAACGCGAGCGCGAGAAGTCCGAGCTGTACAGCATCAAGGAGAATCTCATCTTGCTCGTGCAGCAGCACACACTGATCTGGCTGACGTCACACCCAGATCACAACGACAAGAACAAGCAGATTAATGCCTGGGTGGACATCCTCTATAGGCTACGGGAGTGCCATGGACCCCTGCTAGCGGCGCACTCGGCCGACGACATTAAGGCGCTCAAGTCCATCTGGAAGAGCCTAAAGGACTACTACTTCGTGCGTAAGAAGGCCCAACAGATGACTCCCCTCCCGGGGTCCGACCTGGCAGCTCCAGAGTTGGACCCTAAGTGGCCGTTCTTCAAGTCACTCGAGTTTCTTAGCGTCAACGGTATGCCACAGCCGCCAATCAACGCCTCCGCCGCCATGGAGGCGGTGGGGCTCAACGGCGGCAGCAACAGGGACAGCAACAGGGACAGCAACAACAGCCGGGAAGACTTCTACTGGCCCAAGGAGGAGGAGGACGAAGAATGGGGTGATGGCAATATCGAAGAGGCCAGCGATAATGCCTCATCTTCTCGAGCGACCTCTTCTTGTGCTGGGCTCGGAGCTTCTTCTGGAACCGCTCCCTGGAGCAGCGTCCGAGTGAGAAAGCGGGCCAGAACCCAACAGTCATTTTATCAGTCATCGTCAACTACGTCAGTACCAGCGGAACCTTCTTCCTCTGAACCTGTTACTGTGATCGAACCTGAGCTGGACGCTCCCACGGCATTCTCCAAGTACATCTTAGCGCAAATGAGGAAGATGTCCGAGCGGAAGATGCTCCAGTTCCAAAAGGAAGTTATGGAACTTGCAATAGAGATCGTGGAGGAAGAGACCGAGAAGGCGGCCACCAGAGCTATGGAAAATAGTAATTATAGTACAAACGAATGAATTATATTCCATGTGTCAAATACGTTTGGGGAAAAAAGCACTCAGGAACAACATACAATTTGCCTCACGCTACTGTAGGCTCATCATGACCACGTTCGTTCTGTTCAGTCGTGGCGCTAAATGGTACTGACGTACGGTAAGGTACAAGAGGTATCTAGGGCAAAATGCAGGAGAGCAAACAGTTCTGTCTCGTGATGTAAACAAACTCCCTAACGTCAGTCAAGATGCCCATTTTGAAGATGAGCGAGGAGCCCCCAAACCCTACAGGAGAGGCCAAGGATCCTGGGTCACCTCAGGAGGGAGACCGGCCAGAAGCAGGCGGAGGGCGCGAAGAAGAGGACGGCAGTGATGATGACGTCGAAGATGAGGACGGCAGTGATGATGACGTCGAAGAAGAAGACGAAGAGGAATTCTCGCCAGAAGGTACCGTATGTCAAATTATTAGTGACCGGTAGATTGTGAAAGTGTTTGTGCGACTTTAAAGAGTTGGCCGCTTTGGACCGCCAGCTGGACGAGCTTAACAGTGCTCTCGACGACATCGAGAGGAAGAACGACGACATTCACGGACAGCTCAAGGAGTTATTAGTAAGCGAAACAACGTAGTTTAGTGTAGAAGTTATCTTATCGCTATTGAGTGCAGCATTGAGGATGAAATTGTTGGTGCAGAGAAACATCCACCTGTCCTGAGGTTGCGTTTGTTCCAAGGGCTCACCTAAATTTAGTCAGTTTCCATCATTACTCTCTCGAAATGTTTCTTTAAATAATTAGATCTATAAGTTTGGTTTTTTTCTTACTTCCTGCTAGGAATCAAATCGCCAGGCCAGGAAAGATCTCTTGAAAGCCAATCCTATCGTAGATGAAGAGATCAAGGCAAAAGACCAGTCGAGTTGAGGAGGAGCAACAGCTTCAATTTGGGCATTTCTGCACGGCATCATGTAATGTACTGCACTCTCGTACTCGTCAGAACAGTTATATCGTTGTTATTCAGAGCATTTCATTGAACATTATAAGCAAAATTCTACACTAGTGATCCCAATTCATTGTGATTCTTGTGTCCCGGTGTGGTAGACCTCGGGTAGGTGACTGTGATCTGGCGAGAGTTGGCCGGACTCTTGCTCATAGGACTCTTTACCTGGCTCGACACAGAAGGCGGACCAACACTGAGACTTAAAGATTATTTTTTGTTGAGCTTAAGGTGCGCAAGAAGGAAACCCGGTTGTTTAGAATTACCCTCTGGGCTTATGTGGTCTTGGTGGTGGTTGCGCACTATGTGGTGGCTCTGCAGTATACCTACATGTGTTAAAGTTAGGCCGTGGACCTTCATGCAGCCGTGGTTTTTTTGATGCAACTTCATGCACTCACCTGATGGAAGAAGTGTTGGTAGACGCAGGTCCTGCCCCATTGTAATCCGAGTCTTCGTAGCTACGGACAGAAGTTGGTTCGTCATACGCGTGATACGGAAGACTTCGGGGAGATATTTGAAGCTGCGGAGTTACAACCGCATTATGATTAAGCTTAATAAACATTACAACTCTTGGTCGTCGTACCTCCAAGGCTGGGTCAAAATTATGCCTGGAACGGCCCGGATAATCCTGACCGACAACATAAGGTGGCAGCGACTGTGGTTGGTTCCGTGGGGTTTTCTTCTTCTTGCTCTTTGTCTTGTTGCCCTCCCTGTTCATGCTGGCGTAGTAGTTCTGCCTGCTGATGCTCTTCTCGCGCTCTTCTCTCTGGGCGCGCAGGCGTTCTATCTCGGTCGTCCGCAGGTCGTCCTGCTCCTTCTCATCTTTCTTCTTCTTGTCCTGTGGACAGTTCAATTTTTGCACGTACTGTATGAGCCAGAAGCTGGGCGAGGTGTAAAGGGGCAGGCATGGCTAGGAGAGTGCCAGAGGCCTGGAGGAACCTAGAAGGGGCCTAGCAAAAGCTGGGTGTCGGGTATCCTCTTTTGCTTACACTGCAGGTTATGGTTACCCGTAGACCTCGGCATTCCAGAATAAGATACTTCTTAACATCTTGCTTTTTCACTTGTTATTCCAATTGATGCTAACGGCGTTGCCAGTAATGTTTCTCAAAATCCTCACTTTTATTAAAAACTTTTAATAATCTACAAATTAACAGATTTTGTAGCTTGTAAATTTTCGAATAATTTTTAGATTTTCCCTGTAACTTCTTACTAACAAAATGGGTGCGCAAAAATCTAAGGTTTCATGTTTCAAAATACTTTCCTTCTCGCAGCACGCCGAGCACACCAACCTTCCCGTGGCGATCAGAATTATTAAGACGATGACCAAGATGAGGAAGAGTAAACTGGCGACTACGATGAGGGCGATCATTCCGGCGTCCAAGGCCTGCAACGGTGACCTCATCGCACGCATACATATGCATATGCACGTTATGCATTGGGCAGATAAACAACTACCTCATCTTTTACCACCACAGATCCACCATCCTCAGATACTACGACCGTTAGTTCTGCGAATGCTTCACCGGTGACGAATGCTCCGGGCTTAGGGGTGGCCGAGCACTTGAGGACGTAGTTCCGGATGGAGGTGCCCACGTCCCAGCTGATGCTCTGGCGCACCTATAAAGCAGGGAAAGAAGAATTTGACGCATAAATTCAGACCCCAGAGGCAGATGACGGAATGCTGTGACCTTACAACAGTAGCATTTTGAAGCACGAATTTTGAATCGGGCCTTAAGGATTTTGCCGATGTAACTGGTTTGACGCTACAGACGGGTTTGACCCCTTAACCGGGCTTGAAGTTATCATGGCCATCATCGTACCTCGTGATATCCATACTCATCGACAGTTTCATCCACAGTGAAGTTGCCAACAGTGCCGTCCTCACCGTCTATGAACAGGTTGTTGTCCAATGTCCAGCGAAAACCAATGGGATCAGGTATGCCTGACCTTAACGATGATGTCAGAAAAGTGAAATTAAGTGAGCGCCGAAGCTTACGTTGCATAACAAGTGATGTCCAGGGTTTTGCCAATGGCCACTTCAATTGAGCTTCCAGGTTCAGACAACCTCACGTCTGGAGGCCTCGTTGTAAAGGCGTCAAGTTCATCTTCATCCTTCGGTTCAATTTGCTTGAAATGAACAGTTTGAGTTCTTTTGTGCGTATCCAGTACTTACGACGCTGCCATCCTCACCCTCGACTTCAACGGTCCTAATACAGAGAAAGTGCCAGTCTGTTGGGCTCTTCCTCACACGTACGCATCAACAAACTCGTGTTATCTCACCAGAGACCAGAGAATTCCTGCCTAAACTCGTCAAATTCAAGTTTGCAAGTTGTTGCCTCATAACTTCCTCCGCTCAAACCCAAATCGTCGGCGGTCGTCTGCCGTTTGGATCGGTTACTCCCCAAAAGCTGAAAAAGTATTGGGTACTTCTGAGGTCGACACGAAAGTTCTACTGAGAAGCACTTACAACGAGGAGACTCCTCTGAACGTCCGCCTCTTCGAGACACTGCACCTCTTGGCCTGCATTGGCCCTGTAAAACTTGCACAATGTTACGCCGTCCAACAACCATGTGCACTTCTCCCATACGACGGATGTACTTGCCTAAACGAAATAAAAAAAAGACAATTTTGCTCCAACCGTGGGAGATTGTGGTGACAGCAACTCGTTACCACCGTAGATACAGTAGACCCGGTCTCAAGTGACACCCTTGGGTAGAGCCAAGCAGTCACTACACGCGATTTAGACAGATTCTGCTGAGCTATCAAATAGTCCTGACCAAATACTCACTAAATTTGGTATCAGTATGAACCGAGTCTTTGGTAGTATAAGATGTCCTCGCAAATTCGTCGCTACAAGCTGAGGGACACCATATCCGGTGTCACTGTAAGAGGAGTCTTGCTACACTATCTTACCCGGAACTCCACAGTCCGGTCGTTTAGCTCGATTGGGTTGTCCGGCTGAGCAATGCTTGTGATCTCGATGGCCGTGGACCTTGACACCAGGTTGAGTGCCGCCAACGCCAGGAGCAGCACCGACCCTGGCGGCCCCAGCATTTTGATGATGCCACTTTTTCTCCTAAGTGATGTTATGTCAAAGGCTTGGGTGCGCTCAAAAATACCTTATCTTATCAGAGAGACAGAGGGGGACTTTGCACCTGGAGAGGAGAGCAAGATTATCGACCGTGTATATAGAAATACCGATGTGATGGAGCTTTTTTCTCCTCGCAGACGTCATCACGAACCTTTTGAAGATATCCACACGCACGTATACAAGTCTTAAGCTGATGAATGAAGATGCAAACAAAGCATCCGCAAGTAATCCTACCGTCTCATATACCATATTTAGCAGCGAAGTCCTTTAATCTCAGGCTGAGCTACATGCTTGGAGGAAAGGAAAGTAAGTTAGCTGTTAATACAGAGTTCCGGAGATTTCCAGCCAAAAAAAACCAGCTACCGATTCCATTTAGTCCAGCACTTTGGTTATACAGTGGAGCACGCTTGTGACGATCACTGGATATAAGGTGACACGGTTATGCCGGTCAGGAAGTCACGTCCTAATTCAAATGAGCATTTTAGTGCTGAACGACGTATGTATATATTGATTGATATTGAATGCTGCAAAACGGATGTAACGATCATCTGAGTTGCAAAGAGCTCTGTTTACTCTGTCAAGGGGCTCATTCATCGTGGGTTTGATACGGTTGTAGCGGTCACACGGATAAAACGATCAAATTCTTTGGTCTCAACAGGATCGTTATAAGCGCGATCCACCGTATTAGCTGAGAAGTGGTGCCAGTTGTTATACTCGTACATTAACCGGCATCAACGTTTTGTCTAAAGCTGCAGCTGTTGGGGTGCCCTGAGAATGTGGACAACGTGAAATCGTTGATTGACACCTCAGATTTGTTAGCTTGAGCGGCAACTTTGTGACTGCTCATTTTGACGCTAGAGCGCCCAAAGTGCAGTGATCTTATAGGGTGCCATTTCCCATGTTATCTGAAATGGAATCGGCGGAACATTATATATAAATAATTATATATGACATTGTTAAAGCTATATGGAACACACAGCTACAACGTACAAACAAACGTCTTGCACTGCATACGTCACCATATCGATGAGGAGAGCTCAAAGGACAAGAATGGACGCGCCCCAACGTGAGTTTTTGGGCGCATAACACAAAAGGGCATCCGGTGTGGGTGCCCCGGGATCTGGGGGACGACGGCGGGGAGGGACGGGAGCTCTCCAGAAAATTTTGGCCAATTTCATTTAGAAAAATAGCCACCAAAAAGGCGTTTAGGTACTTTCTACACATACGCGTTCACTGGGCTAGAATCCTTTTGGGAAAGGCATTTTATCAGATATTTATTTTGGAATGGGAGTAATCTTGGTGTCAGTCTATCCGCCATCTTCCGTTATTAGTGTTGATTCCGTTGCATGCATGAAGCCGAAAGTGCAACCCGATTACAGCTCCATTTCTCTCTGTTGCATTCCTATGTACTGCAACGCTCAGCTGTGCAGTGTACAGCTAATTACATAAAAAAGAACAAGATGAATTGTCGCAGATCAACTTCAAATGAAGAAATGCCTCGCTGATCCAAACTTCAGTATGTCACGCCCATGGCATTAGGGTAGTTCAAAGAGCAGCCATAGAAGTGGTTCAACCCTCCACGGACAGCTGAGACTTTTTCCTGAAACTGAATGGATGTGAACTCTTCACAAAATGGATACAAAATTACTTATTGAAGTAGAATTATTTCTTTGCCTTGTGTTAAAAATTAGTCGACCTGAAGTTAAGAGGAGTGAAGATTGCTCAAAAAATTTTCCGCCAAGAGGTTATCATACAAGGCAATGCATTGAGTGGTTTTGTTTATGCTAGAATACTCGTGACGCGTCATAAAATCTTTTCTTCTTAGTCGTGTCGATGATTGGTGCTACTTACCTTCATTATTAGCCGTAACTTATGATTGCACTGTTGATCTTGCTGTACAGGGTCGTCACACAAAATCCTGAACCTTTAACGTCGCTTTCAGATGAGCCGTTGACGGGAATATGTTTTTAGTAAAAGGTCTTCGTTGAAGTCTTATCCACAACATTCTTTTTAACGAGATGGGAGCTCAGAGACCATAGATATTTAAGCTGCACAATGGTCCCATGTAAACATAAGGCCGAGGTCATTGAGGATCACCCAAGTGGGAAGGTTCCTTATTAGTTGGAGGGACAGAATAGGTTCCTCCCCCTATCCTTTCCAATGTGATTATTGTTTGTAGAGGAGCTTGGAGGATAAGGCCTTCTGCATCCCAGCCCAGAGGCGGCCTCCATCAGGTATGTAGCCTTCAAGATCATTTCCATACAGGTAGAGTCCGACGGCAATTCATGTCTTGGGCATTCAAAAAAGTGTGGAAAGTTAGAGGCACATACTTAAAAATGGCGACTCCTTGCACTGAGGGCAAAACTCGTCTGGAGAACCTAGCATAACTCGAGAAAAGAAAAGACACCGTAAATGTAGTCCGCCCTCATTCACGAATTCGACTTCGCTATGATCACTAACGTCGACCACGGTACATTCGGGCCCAAATCGCCGCACCCTGTACATGTGACAGTGGTGCAGAACGCCACTGTGCTCGGCACAGGATACAAATGTAGGTGGAAGAAACACTTTCCTGTACAAGACAATGCAATCAGTTGTTATATGATTGCAATGCAGTTCTGTCTTGGGCTCACAGTGCCGACTGCGACGGCCTCCACGCACATGACGGTGTTGGCAGAGGGTCGGACATCAGTAAGGGCCAGCCTCAGAGCAACGGAGGAAGCTATGGCAGCAAAGAAAACATCGGTTCTGCGGCAAAATCAGTCTAGCAGAGTCCAGTGGGCCAGCAGTGTAGTCGTCGAAAGTTTGGAACGTTGGTTCTACAGGTGTGTGTGAAGGGGGGGGGGAACTTTCAGCTTCTTCCTGTGATGACATCATTTGGCTGCTGTCATTTCAGTTGGGGTTATTTCACAGCCAAGTCTCCATATCTGGTCATTTCGGTCAGCTTGGTCTGCTCGTTGCTCTTCAGTCTGGGAAACTTGAAATACAAGTGAGTGGTGAGGTTGCGCCAGTTCGATTTTCTTGGCCAATGACTTTGTGTTCCTCAGCTATGACTCCATGTTCGAGAACAAGCCGTGGGTCCCCAAGGGAAGCAACTTCAGGGAGGAGAAGGCTTGGGTGGTGCACAACATGCCAGCAACCACAAGAGGCGAAACCCTCATACTCAAATCTGAAGAGGAAAACGTCCTTACCAAAGAAAGTCTCCTCGAGGTGAGAAGATTTCATTATCAACGTGAAGACATATTGACAAAAAGCCCCTTTCTGCAGCTACTCAGAATCCACCAGAGGCTGGTTAATGTCGTGACTCCAGAAGGATTTGACTGGCACGACGTGTGCGTCAGGTAAGGTCCAGCAGGAGCCCGCAAAGTCGCATTACTTTAATAAGAAATGAATCTGAATAAGAACTATAAGTGTTGTGGAGGGCGGAGGCCGGAGTGCAACATGAGGCCGCGGACTGATGACATTTTCACAAATTGCGTGGCACTACGAGAAATATTGGTTGGGTTGGCTAGGGTTGCTGCTCTCACCTTTGCGCTCGCTTTCACTATATACCCCAGTTTTTCACTCGCTCTTGGCATATTTCTCTCAAATACAGTCATACTTTTTTGGGCTCTTCTATTCTCCCAGTTGCACGGCTGATATGATCCTAAAACATTTCCCCTGCGCACTAAAAAGACAAACGAAATCCCAAAATTTAGGTGTAAGGTAGAACACATGGTTAGCGATGAAAATGCAGATGGATCAGATGCCAATGAGGATCCCTCTCAGTAGACCCAAACTGATCCCTAAGCCAGTGTTGCGGTGTCATTACATTTCAACCAAGCAGTACTATTTGTGTATACATAAATACATTTTCAACCAATACTCCCCACACGAGATGTGTACGTCTGCTATGTAGTCTTACAGCGATGCCTGAGAATCTGCGAGACCTTAAGCAACTGGTTGGCACAATGACGGCAAAGGGACCAGCAGAGGACGCCACAAGTAAAACTTTGCTTACATTTTCACTGCTGTTTCCGAAGGTTTACAAAAAGTTTGAGTTTTGAATTCAGTTTTTGGAAAAAAGAGGTAAAGGTTTTTTTAACTTCAAAGTTCGGGTTTTTTTTAGACATCCAAGAGCACAAGAAGAGTTCACCTTGAACGAAGTCAGACCCTGCTGAACAGGACGGGTTGCAGGGTAGCGACCTATCGCCATTGCCAATTCTGTGCCAGAAATGACTTCGCAATATAATGACCAAATGGCATCTTTTGGCATCCTTCATTTTCTGATGTGCGGCGTAGGAAACTGGGTTTCACCCAGTAACTGGATGTTAGCCTGGAACGAACCATTCTTCATCTCATAGCGATTTATGAAACAGGACTCTAGAGACTGTGCACAAGCCGAAGTAGTCCTACACCGCAGTGCTATATTGTACACCAGCGACTGCAGTTGCAAGATTTAAAAATGCCATCAATTCCTCAAATTTTTTGCCTCGAATGCCAATCGCAGTTGCGAAAATCGATTGCCAATCGCGATTGCTGATTGCAGCAGTCTAATTAGCCTCGACCCGGAAAGCAGGTTTTGAACTTTTATTTAACTCGTCACAGTTGGTACACTTTGCGTTAGAGTTGCCATCCCTCTAGCTTTTTTTCTTGTCTCCAATGGGGGATTGGAAGAAATTGAAACTCAACTTTTCGGCTTGGGAAACACTAGTCTGCATGAGTACATACAGTGCCTTCAAGAGCCTCCTGGCTGCTTTAAGCGCTTGTTGGTCAGCAACCAGAAGGAGTCGAACAAAATCAATTGCGTCAAAATAAGTGCAAAAACGTCTATGTTTTTGCAAACAAAAAAGTTCTTTTTTTTTTTTTAATTAAAAAGAACGGAATGACTTCAGGTCATTCAGGTCCTCAAAAGGTGTCGGTTTTGCAGCGCCCGAACGCAGCCGCTGCCCACATCGTCTTTGTAGAAGTTAGCACTTGCGGTGTCGTTTAAGACGTAGTGCTTCTTGCGTATGCAGTAGAGAGAGTGTTGTAGCAACAATACTGTTGTCGAGACGCTGCAGCGGTCGATGTCTATAGCGAGTGTAGCAAAATTGTGTGCAAAGTCTTAAGGGTGCGAAGTATGGAGATTGAAGATTTTTTTGACCTTTTTCAAATCCCCCCACCCCCCCAAAAAAGACAAAGAAGCTTTTTTCAACTCTTTCCAATTGTTTGAGCAATAAGCGTTTAATCAGGCAGGCGGCTCTTGAACGCACTGTAATCTTCAGTACACTAATTTGTTATTCACTGCAGAACAGATGAATGGTCTTCAAGATATCATTCCAAGGAAATACCTCTCACGTGCAGAAAATGCTCTCATACGCCTCAATCCCGGGCTTGCCCTGGAGCTTGGTCGACGACGCCTCCGAGCTCATGGTCGTGGCAAGGAACTCACTCGAGAAGAGATCCTCGAGCGTTTAGAGGACACCAGAACTTATGACGTCATTGAGGCAGCTCTCACGGAACTGTCAGACGACAGCCTCGAACAAATTGCCTCGACGGTGGTAAAAGCACTGCTGTATCTCCAGCCCTTACTTAAGGGCCGTCAAGACGAAATCGAAGACGATGACAGTCAAGACGAAATCACCGGTGTCTTGCGAGCTCTTGACGATGCTGCTACGTCGAGCCGAAGGATAGCAGACATGCTTGCTACAACAGTAGTAGGCGAAGATGGTGGAAGAAACAGCTTCGACGATACTTTCGAGAATGCTCACAGGAGGACTTTCCTGATGACAAAGCTCATCTTGGATAGTTTGATTACTGAGGAAATGTCGGAGGAGTACAGTGATACAGAGTCTCGTCGTCCACCCGACAGCGCAGAAGTCCTTCATGTGATTGACAAGCTCGTCGGTGCTTTGGAACGGGCAGCAGAGAAGTCGAAGAAGTCACATGACAGCATGAGCACTGTTGATATGCCGTCGAATAAGTCATTGTTCCAATCCAGCAGCCGAGATAGGAGTGAACGCTCAGTTCAGCATGAAGAGGAGGTGACGATGGAAACCTTACGAAAATTTCTGGCCAGCCTGTCCAAGGAGCAATACTGTGAGGGTTTCTATGCTCTTCCCAAAAAGTGTCTCGAGCTGAGCATCCTAGATATATGGGAGTTCTCTGCGGAGAAGATTCAATCCCTGAGCCAACAGGACATCATAGATGACATCAATACCGTAACCATAAGGTAATGTAATCCATTGGATCGAGCAAATGTCTGGGGGATTAAAATTTTTCCTGGTTAAATGTTCGCTTTCAGTATTTGTACTTGAATGAAGAAGACAAGTACAGGGAAAAAATCAGCTGTCTCCAGCTGGTCTCCCATAGAGCTCGCATTATTTGCCGATTTTCGTGAGTCGTCGACTCGCGATTGATTTCATCTAAACAAAAGTGAATTGCGATTCATTGAGTCCACTCATTTTCAATATTTTGTACACAGGACACCCGAGGCACCTCAAGTAGAGCTGGTACATGGATATGCTGCTACATGTAGGAACTATCCTGCATGAGCAAAAGCATCAATTTTTAGACTTCTTTTTTGAGCTAGCTGCAAAACATAGATACATGTATCACTGCATATTTACCTTACATCTTTACACAAAAATAACAACATAGAGGCAGTGTGATCAGCGGGGGAAGCTCTCTTGTTGGTGATGATATTTCCTGCTGCACTAAACACATGTTCATAAGGAACACTAGTGGCAGGGATGATTTAGATACTTTCTAGCCAATTGATAAATTGTTAGTAAATGCTCTTTACCCACTGTATTCCCCCAATCCAAGGGTTTTTTCCTGTCATTTGTCACAGCATTCAAGTACTTGACCACCTCTTGGAGTTCACTGACCAACTCAAATTTCCTAGCTCCATTCGTGCTTTTGGAAAGAAAATCAAAGTCACATTGGCCAGGGGTGGAATTGTGGAACTGGCTTGGGAGCAGGATCATTTATGGGTGCAGGAGAGAGCTTCAGAACTTCCCACTTGATTTTATCAACAGCACTGCCTGCCGCTGTCTTGTCATGAAAGGCAAGTTTTTTTAATTGAGGATCACACAAAGTAGCCAATGCAAGGAGAGTTGGAAGATTATTCACTGATTCGATGTTGCTGAAGTAATTGTTCAGAGACTTGCACATGGCATTTGCTTATTTTGTTGGGAAAGCCTCTATGCCTATTGTCCTCTCATGCTTTCTTGCCTTTGTGCGTACCATTTCTTCAGCATGGTGACTGTAGGGATGACTACAGAGCCTGTAACATACTTTCCTCTGGAAAGATTAGTTGTTGTCTCGTATGCTGGTAGGACTTCTCCTACCAGCATACGAGACAACAACTAATGAGTCATATCCTCAGCCAGCTGCCATTCCTCGACACTGAGGAAAAAGTCTTTGATTCTGAATTCTGGAACAAAATGACTGCTTCTCTGAGCTTCTCTGAGCTTCTTTGAGCTCTTAGACAGAGTTCCAGTGGGTGTCAACATCATTGATCAAGGATTTCTTGGAGCTTCATCTGTAGCTGTCCCTCTTCGCTGAGGAAGGGTGCAGTGATACTAATGAATGAGGTGCATGTACATGATGTCCACGCATCAGCAGTGATGTCAACAAAGTCCATGGTCCAAAGCATCTGCTTGATTTGACCCTCGATCTCATTCTTCAAGCTAGGAAGAATCTCAACTCGTATGCATTCCCGGCTGGACAGGTAGAAAGTACATTACATGCAGGACAATGCAACTGTAATGTAAAAGGGGGCTAAACTTATACATGGGGTTTAACTTGTGGACAAATGTTCTGAATCCCCTACACGGGGTGACTGATATGGGTCGCATGTCTTGTGCGATGAAGAGGGCAAGATGTTGATCAAGTTCCTTCTTCATAGAGCCTCGGGGATTATGCTTGTCACTGACAAATCCCAAATCAGTAATTCTTGGCTGTTTTGCTTCTGTCAGCTGAAGCTTGATGTTAGGTGGTGCAGGAGGTTGGATGTTGATGACCCTGTGTCCTGCCGTGTCTTTTTGCATAACTTGCAAACAGCTTTTCCCTTCTCTCTATCCAGAAAATGGAGCTAAATGAATGACTTCTTCACGCAGCCTCCTGAGGTGCTGGTACCCTCATTTCCTTCGTCTTGTACTTCCTTTTCATCATCATCTTCTATTGAGCAACACATACCAAATGAAGGTGAGGTCATTGACGTGGATGGCTGTGGATCTTCCGTGTTGGACGTGGATGGCTGTGGATCTTCCGTGTTGGACGTGAATGGCTACGAATCTTCTATGTTAGACATGGATGACTGCAGACCTTCCACATCAAAATCTTCATTAAAGATGATGTAGTCATCACAGAAATCTTCGGAAACATGCATCTTCTCGTTTCAAACAGTAGACAAGGATGGCAAGCGGGAAAAAGGGAGAGCCACTGATCATCGACCTTGCCTGCACTAAGGAGAGTAACTGAGGTTGGAAAGTTTAGGAAGGGTGAATAAGGCATAGCAAGTATCTGATCAAGGATCAGATCTTTATCATCTCTGATGAAGGAACAGTCGATATTTTTCTCCTGTTAAGTGTTGCTTAATGGCTCTTTATATTTGCCTGCAGTCCTACCTATGGCATCCCCATGGACTACACTCAATATCTGGGCGGCACAGTGAAGAGAAATGCCAGCGGATACATCACTAGTGCATCTGCAGTTCGGGACAACTTCATAGCTACTAATGTTGATGAATCAGCACAACTGACTTTTGGTAATGTGGCTGCAGAGGACTCATTTATAGATCCCGCAGGACCGGAGTCCTCCAATAAGTGGGAAGCAGCTTTTCTCAAAGAGGCTGACAATCAACGGCGCCAACAACACAATCCCTCCTTAAAGATAGTCTCGTTCAGCACTAAAAAAAGGTACATTACCATGATGCTATTATGGAATGGTGTGGGTTTTTTTGAGAAGGGGTGATCTGTCAGTTCAGGTAACCAAATATTGCAGGACAGTGAAGGAGGACCTCATTTTCTGAGTTTTTAAAATAATTTTGGTGAGGCCACTTGACCTGTCTGAGGTCCATAATTGGAAGAGGGCTTCAGCCCAAGACTGAAGGACAGGTCAGACGGACGGGATCTAATGGAATCATAAAGTGAGGAAAGTAACGGCTTTTCAGTTCTGCAATTGCCAGTTTACCATCAAATTTTTCTTTCCGGTCTGTTAGATTGTTAGGATGTATGCCATGATGTGGTCCTCTTCCCGAAGTCCAAGCCAGTGGGCACAAAGGACACAAATCCTTTGGACAGGCAGATGAAATCACTTTGACGAAATGCAACTTCTTCATCCAGCACTTTTCTCTCTCTCTTTCTTTCACACTGCCCTCCTTCACATCCATTCTTTCCATACTCTCCCTCCTCCAGCCCTCTGCTGTCCTTCAATGCATCTACTGGTGCTGATCCACCCTCGCCATACCCACATTGTCAATAGTTATTCACTACAGGCCCATAAAAAGGGCCAGAGTGTTGGAACTCTGCCATGACAAGAACCAAGGGGATCAGACAACTTTTGTCGTATCTCTGGGTGAAAGTGACATTTTCGCCTCGCTGAATCCTTTGAACCAATCACTGTCATGCTCCAAAACAAAATCTGACAAGCACCAATTAGAAAAAGTCGTCTGTTTTGGAAAAATGTATTTTGATACATTTTCCTCCAATGATATTTTATTTTACACACAGACGAAACTTGACCTTCCTTTTGGCCTTTACAATATTGCATTCTTTTCTCTGCAACCCAAAAAAGTTGTCGATCAAATGTTTGCTTCATGGCATGAGAGGGGGTGGGGCCCTGTAAGGTCTGGCCCATCATGTTCTAGCATCTGACATGAGCATAGGGGGTTGTGGTGGTACGAAATCCCCTTTTTCCAAGGGGTAACAGCCTCCCCTGTCAACTGCACTGCGGTGTTTATTGCACAAAAGTGCACTCATTTTTAACCTCCTAAAATGGTGGTGGTGGGCCAAAATTTAATTATCACTAATATTGAAAAATTTTTTTAACATAATAAATATAAAATTAATATATGTTTATTGGGGTCTCAGACCTGTGCAAAAGTTATTACACAAAAGTTGTAGTCACTTAAGTGCTGAACACAGGTATGTACACGGCTTAGTGAAATTACTATTAGTAAGGGAGAAATTAACAATTCAACATTGACTCACTTAAACTGAAATGGCTGTATTTGACACTGTATGCGTCAATTACAGCCATGAAGAGATGCTCATATCTGACTGTACCGTTCAGCCAGTACCTTCTGCTGGACAATATTTTGTCCTAGTATGTTAGGGAAGAGAAAAACTGACGTTGAGCTGCCACTTGCAGGACAGTAAAAACTCATTGTTGTCTTTTTCTTAAGTGATTTGGCTATTTGACCTGTCCCTGGTCTTTCATTGGCCTCGGGGCAAGTCAAGTCTTCGGTCAATGAAGAAAATCGGATACGTCAAGTGGCCTCATCCAAGTGGTTTTAAGTACTTAGGAAATAAGGTCCTACTTAACTGTCCTGCAATTTGTAGTTGGTATTTTTGTTTCAGCTTCGACGAATCTTCTCTGAATGCGATGCTGAATGACTCAGTGAAACTGGTTGCTGGCTACTTCGTCATGTTCCTCTACACACTCTTTGCCCTCGGACATCTCAACTCTGTGGAGGCCCGGCCCTACTTGGCCGTGACTGGGATCTTCGCCATCATCCTGGGCGTTGGTGCAGGCAGTGGCCTCGCTTTTCTTTTGGGTTTTCAGTACACGTCCATGCACCCTGTAGCTACTTTTTTAGCGTTGGGTAAGGTTGATCAATGGAGATGTGCAAAAAATACATGTGAAGAAGACTGATTGTGAACTAGGGGATCTAGACTGAACATAGAAAACCCTTCAACGCTTTGCTTCTGATGGAGACACAGACCAGGTTAAATATTATTAGGAGGGACTGACTGGAATTCTTTTAAGACTACTCAATGACTTGAGACCAACGCAGAGGTTTATGTAGTATCACAATACTTTATTCTTCTACTTGGAGGGGAATATACAAGATGTCTTACCTAAAACAAAGCAGTCAAGACAACAGATGTGTACCTAGCCAGCCTTGCACCCTGAGGGGAGCAGATTCCTCTAGCTCAGCCAGCAACAGGGCAGGGATAAAAGAGATCAGACAGGAAAGGGAGCCTGAAGAATGGCTTGGCGGGCCTTTACCATGATCCAGGTGGAGAACAGAGGGTACTTCAACCCGAACTGAAAGAGGTTCTTGAGAGGTCCAGAGGGGAGTGGGGCAGAGGAGTCTAACAGACGAAAGGGAGTAGCCCTTCCAAGTCTAATCAAATGACTGAGGAATTGCAGCAAATTTCCCTCCTTTTATACTCCATCTTTGCTAAATATAAGGTGTGACATGCTGACTCTCATGTAGTTCAAGCATCCCTGTCTTCCTACGGTCCTTCCCTGCTATCTTTACTGCAGAGCAGCTGCAGGCCTCCTTGACCCTCTGCTGTAGATTTTCCCTCCACAACAAAGTCTCATAAAGGAACAAGAAGAGACACAGGGAGGACTCAGGGAAGGACAGAAAAAGACAGAGAAGGACAGAAAAAGACAGAGAAGGACACAGAAAAAGAGGCGGACACAGATGATCCACCTCGCTAGTGAGTTAAAATCTCAGCCACACTGATGACTACGCACATGAATGGGGAAAAAGAAGTGAGGAAAATAGAGACAAAAACATACACTCAGGACAGTGTTGTGTGGCAGGAGCTCCGCTAAGATTTGCTCTTGGTGCCACATTTTTAGAAAGTGAGTTACGACTTACTGATCTCAACTTGTTTCAGAAATTTGAATATTCGTTTCACCACCAAAAAAGGGCTCGGATACCCATTGAAACTTGGTGCACATCTACATACCAGCTAGACACACCTGAATGCATCATTAGAACAAACTTCAATGACGCAGAGCGGTGGAAACTGGTATTGACCGACAGAAACCCTGAATTGGTATTAAGATTATTGGCATCACTGAGATCACATAGCTCCATCTCATCTTTCTCATCATCACTGGTATTAGTTGAAAGATAATTCGACTGGCTCCAATAATCAGGCACACTCTAATAATGCTGCACCCTCGGGGAGTTGACAAACAACGAGACATATCAAACTTTTGGGACATTTACGGTATTTTTTCTGCCTTGCATGCATCATCAGTGGGTACCAACCTATTTGAGACTCACCAACGGTGAATGAAGAAAATTGTGGCAAAACACGACATTAGCATGGGGATTTTTTTTCCAAATACTCAAAGTAAAGAAAACATGCAGTAAGACGGAAGTTAGACATCACAGGCAAAAGTGCCATGGTTATGCATACAAATACACTTCTGTGCAAAAGTATTTGAACACGTGAGAGAGAGCCAAAAAGTAGTCCAAAATGGCACTGTTTTTGAGCAAATTTTGAAAATTTTTCCTACCGTGAAGAGGGGGCGACCCCCTCACCCCTCGGGTGGCTTCACTGCCCACCCCCCCAAAGGCTGCCTTTGGCAGCCTGTTCTACGGGCTGTGCAAAAGTATTTGAACAATCCACATAGCTGATGGTCATGGCCCTGATGACAATGCAAAGGGGTCCAGCAAAGCACTGTGACCAAGAGTCAGCACTGCTAGCACTGCTGGTAACATGTCACCACAAATTCTTGACCGCGCCACCACACAAACATCAAACATGGCACGGAAGAAGGAGCTCTCCACTGACCTGAAGAACACCATCATCCAGCAGTACGAAAGGGGGAAGTCATACTCCCAGTTGTCC
>JAAUXU010120533.1_pt1 | contig 46181 bp, 40 predicted proteins | sample 7278151 | NCBI WGS metagenome assembly JAAUXU01 (sample SAMN14350113, study PRJNA611818) | marine sediment metagenome | isolation source: surface marine sediment (1.8m) | place: French Polynesia: Moorea | collected 2018-08
CCCTCCCCTTCAGGGAAGCATCGTTATGACCGTTGCTAGCAGTGGTAGCGTGCTTCATATACCATGCTCATACGTTCATGTACATCCTCGGCGTAAGTAATGTCCGCGGGGGAAAAATGAACTGCATAAGCTGCGATGGCAGCTCCTGGTGCGGAAGCAGCGCCTGTAATGGGTCGTTCACACCCCACACGTCAAGATCCACTAGCGTGATCCTCTCCGGGAAAGCCCGTGTTGATGCAAGAGCACCCAAAGTGAGGCTAGTTCGACGCCAGATTTCTCACGTTTTTGCTGTTTTTATGTGCAAAATTCCTGTGGGGCTCGTGATTACCAAGAAAAGTAAAAAGAAACCCACATGCCCAAGAACTGTTTTGTTCATGTCTGGATTCATTTTTGTTCTTCCTTCGTCGTTCGCTTTGCGAGTGCCCGCATGAAACAGGTGGCACCCAAACAGGAGGTCTTGCATGCATAGCACCCCAGGAGGTGGTCTAGATCTAGGGGTCCAGGGGGGATCCTGCCCCCCCCCCCCCAAAAAGAACTTTTGGCCACTTTCATTAAAAATAGCGCCGAAAAACGTGAAAAATCAGTCCCAGCGGCCTGATGCCCTTTAGACGTCGCCCCACTTTGGGTCCTCCAGTTAGCACCAGAATGAGGTGTCCCAAAGTTGATCACGCTACTTGATCTTATGTGTCTCGAAGTTCAAACCCAAACATTTCAGTTCAGCATTCGCAGGCATTTCCCCCCTCCCTTCGGTAGACATTGCTTATGCCAAGGAGTACCTGCTTTGCCTTGGAGTCCCGATCATGAGTAACAGTAGTTAAGACGTACAACGAACTCTTTGACGCTCTTGTCGCATTGGCGCATTCTTTAGTTTGTTGGCACAAGAAGCCCGTGAACAGTTTTTGTGAGGAAGAATTGACAAAAATACCTGTCTTTGGAAACGGGACTTGCGTATTCCTCAACCAAGGCACGCGTCCGTAGATTGTGTACGTGCGTATTCATGCATCAGTCAAGCTTTAAGCCTCCATTCATCAGCAGCAACCATCGTCGGCCGAGCCAGCCAGCGAGGCAATGACTGAGGGAATTGCAGCATTTCTGTTGTCTAGCGTCAAGATGCTTTCCATTGATCGCCTTGGAGTCGCTTCTGTTGTGTTTCATCATTTAGTAAGATAATGCACCACTTTCAGGGAAGTGACTGAAGCGGCTCCAAACCTCCAATGGAAGGATAGCGTTGAACTGCTTTCCCTTGGGCGTGACTCTCACTGATGTGCTACAGAGTGCACTTCCAGAGACACAATAAGAATGCCCAAAGGAAATCCAGCTTGTAGATGTTATATTATTTATCGATGCATGCATTTGTCACCAATGTTGCTAGTCGGCGTTGCTGTTAAACGTATTGTACTGTTGTAAAAAATAACAAAGCTTTCTTCGCACACGCTGGTACTACTTCGCTTCCATGTGCTTGAGAATCAAGAGGAAATAACAGCGAGGTCAGTGCTGGTTTTTGTGTTTTATGTTGTTCTGGGCCCAAAGAATAAGTCAAGAAAAACCGAGTCATGGGGAATCTTTTGCTGGGCTCGCAACTCGCGCTCAGAGCCCCAAAAAAGGATGAAGAAGAAGAGACTTACTTTTTTTACTGGAAATTCTCTCTCCGCTAACGGAGAAGTGAGGGTGCTGGAGGCAAGAAGGCAGTGCAAATATTCGAGGCAGCAAATTTGCATTCGTTTTCTGCAATGAAAGCTTCACAGCAGTGACTTAGGCGCTTTTAGCAAAGGCAAAGAAAGGCCGGCGCGTGCATGCACACTTGCCTAGACTAGAAACTGTTGTGAACTCTCCTTTTCTTTAAAAAAAATGAAGCTGAATGTGCAATAGAGGTACCGGTGCGAGGTCTCTTAATCCCTACTTCAAGTCGGCCTTATTATCAGTGTTTCCTGCTCCTCCTCGCTGACACAAGCATGTAAATAGATGTTGAGTAAAGTGAAATGGTTGTACAAACCCATAGGTGGCTTTTTTTGCCAATTTGGCAGCGAAACCTTTAAAATCCCCCGTCTTCCCCCCCCCCCCCCCACTTCCTTCCCCCTTTTTGGCTTAGCAACCTACCTCGACCACTGCAGTAATAGTACTACTGACTCCACCAGTCTCTTTCCTATTTTTGGCCGGGAAATTTTGCCGATGCGTATTTGCTTTGCCCTCTCCTCTTTTCTAAGCTCTCTTGCTGTCTCTACTCCCTCTCTGCTGCTCCCTCTCTCTGCTCTCGTTGCGGTCGCGCGATTTTTGAGCAAAAAAAAAATCGCCAAATTCTCTTTGCACTCGCTAGTCGCTCGCTCGCTCGCTCGCTCGTTCGCTCGCTCGCTCGCTCGCTCGCTCGACCGACGATGTTAACTGTGATGGCGGTGGACAAGTCCAAAGTCTGCCTCCCTACTACGTGCTGCTGTATTGTGTAGGTGGCGCCCATCAACCTCATCAACCACGCATCTCTCCGACGAAGCAGCAACAGCGAAGCATCCGAGGAGTCCTCAGTCCTCTGCTCAGTCAGGCCTCCGTCGACTTTGAGCATTCAGCGGCGGCCAAGAACAAGAATGCGCCTTCTCCTCCCTTTTCTAGTACAGTGGAAGACGAGGCCCAGCAGCCGCAGCGGCCTCAGCAGCCTCAGGGGCCTCAGCCGCAACAGCAGCAGTTGCTGCAGCACTCTTCCAAGAGAAATGCCAAGAGGAGAGAAGAGTCTCTGGGTTCTCCGTCCTCGCCGCCGTTGGAGCAGGGCGACCGCCGCGGTAAGTTGAAGGGCGAAAGAAAAAGAAGAAAGAAGAGGCTGCTGCTAAAACTTCTCTAGCAGAAAGAAAACGCTATCCTCTCTCTCTCTCTCTCCTCTACGATGTGTCTTTTGTGTGTGCGTGTACATATACTGCATGACTGACTCGGTTAAAGTGTTTCCCTTGGTTTCTTTGCTGCCGAAGAGATACAGCGGGGCTGTCGACTGACAGTGGAGTCGATGAACGCCACTTGTTGATGCCTGCTGTCCCGTCTTCCTCGACGTCAAAGAGGAGGCGGACAAAAAAGTAGCATTTGTGCTGATCTGGGACGCAATTGAACTTTGGCGGGGGTAGGATTATGATGTACTTACGTACATGACGTGAGATTAGCCTCAAGCAAACTTTCCCCGCACTACAGTTGAGAAGAATTGGAAGATCACGTCTCCTTCGTTCGAACAAACTGTGCAGGCTGGTTGGTTGCCCGACATTTTACCTTGAATTTATGCAAGCTTCGTGTAATGGTAGAGCAGCTCACGTACGAGGTTATTGAGATTTATGGCAGCAACTTAGAGCTAGCTTACGCTGCATCTACGTACACCACCGACGTCGTATTTGCGACACATGCAGTGTCAAATAGACTTGTCACATTATCACAGCGGAGCTGACACATAGATGGATAGATTGATATCTATAAGGATGGTTAGATACATAGATAGATTCATTGATTGATTGACAGATAGATAGATAGATAGATAGATAACGCGACTTTATGAAATCCGGTAAAATTTCATTGTACGTGCCTTCATGTGCGGTCGTCATGTGTCGCAAATATACGGACACTGTGCATGCACCCTCAAGTACGCAGTTCGGCTTATTTGATTTGTTGCTGTACATTTGCGTATTACAAGATTGGGATGAACAGATGTTATTTGCACAAGATCTGCAAAAGATGGGCACATACCTGCGTGTTGTCTGTGTAATGCATGTGGCGCTCAGAATTAAGAGTTCTATTTTCTCAGGCTTTCTGCAACAGCAGCAGCCTCCCCCTGGTGAGTTGCTGCGGGATCGCTTCGTTGACAGCCTGAACAAGGAACCTCTCTCGCCGCCACCGTTCAACGCCTTCTCCTCGTCCATTTTGTCGCCGTTGTCTTCGCCGCCAAATCTGCCCGCGGCGTTCTTCTCCTCGTCAATCAGGGATGACGACGAAGAGAACGATAAGCTCAGCAACGGAATCTTCCCTAAGCTCAAGTGAGTGCTGTCTATATTTAGCAGGGTGAAGGCAGGCTTTCTGTGAGCCGAACTGCGCTGAAATTTTGATAAAGTAGCCTCCTCTGCAATGATCAAGTTTGTTCTTCCCTAACTTTTGCCTGCCCTGGCAATGAATTCATTTTCATGTTCTAACTTTGCCTATGCCTTCAGACCTTCCAGCCGATCGCCTACTGAAGAGGCCGCCTACTCTTCTTCTTCCAAGTCCAAATTCACCACGACCAGCGGGAACACAGTGGAACTGAGCAGGCCGGAACGCCAGGTAGGGAAAACGATAAGAATGAAGGTAAACAGTTTGCTGGCAAGAAAAAGGGGAGGGGGGCGTGCAGCCTGTCCATCGGCCTCTTTCAGCTTTCCTCTGGGCCTGACGGTTCGTCTTTTCAATACGAGATTGCGTTTTGCCCCAGAGATTTCCCTGCCACGACCGTCAATCTGGTGATGGCAACGTGAGGAAGTGTTCGTGTGTACGCAGGGCCAATGCCAATCGCACACTCATACCCTGTATGTACGTACTAGCCAGAACGGGTGATAGCATTGCTGGCCTGCAGTAGCTCACCCACAGCTAGGAATCGATTAAGTTCGGTAAGACTGCCTGCGGAGGGACTGCGAGATCCATGCACTGAGCACCACTGATCTCCCTCTCGACCTTTCGGCCAAAAGCTGAATAATTTATCAGCGCAAATGGTCACGCGCTTCCCAGCTCACCCAACAATACACACACACTCACACACGCAAACGCACGTGTACCTGAGTAAAGCGCCCCGCAAATGCACTCTCAGAAGGTACCTTTCTAACGACAGAGATCTTACTCCCTGGCTCCCGAAGCTGCCACCACCGCTGTTAAGTCGTCGTCGTCGTCTTCTCTGCTGCCTCCCTTGTCGGCGAGGTGCCGTAGACACAGCAGTCCCCTGGTAAAAATGGCGGGGAATCAAAGAGTCGCCGGAAGAGGAAGTCTCGAACAACTACTAGAAGAAAGAGAGGAAGAAAAAGAGGAATTGGCAGCAGCGGAGAATGTCGATTATCCATCAGGACGAGATCGTTCGTCGTCGCCCAGCAGCATTACTCAGCAAAAGACGCCACCGGCCGAGACAGAAGAACCGCCGCTGTCAGTGTCACCACCGATGTCGATGACGATGCTGCCGCCGCCGCCGCCGCAGACGCCGCAGACGCCGCCACCGCCACAGACGCCGCCGCAGACGCAGACGCAGCCACTGCCAGCGACAGCACCGTTGTCGTCGACGACACGGACCTCGTCTGTTGCCTCCTCCGTGCCCCGCTTTGTTGAGGGGATTGGGATGGAGCAGGTTCGTCTGTTCAAGCCTGGCGGAGAAAGAGATTCTTCTTCACACCTCCCTGATGGATGGCTTTGGTGCACGCAATTGTTGTCCACATGTTCTTTCCCCAGGGGATCGAGCTGCTAATAACGATAATTTCACCCGCTTCTGCTATCATTGGGCGATTGGCACAACAACTCGAGTACATAAATGTATCCTCCTCTACCTTCGTGGCATTACGAAAAAGGAGCTTTCCTCTACTTTCGACTGACATTGCTTTTTCTTAATGCCAAATTGCTCTACGTATGTTAGTCCCATCTCCTTAATCCGTCCTGTTTTAATTGAAAATGTACAGTTTATACATACGTGCATACAAGCCTAAGCTCTCATAAGAATTAGCTTTCTTTCAGTTTCGTGTCTGAAGATGTCTTCCTGGCATCATGTGTTGCATCAATCAGCCGTCGTCTTCTCTTCCCCCCCCCCCCTACTGTACTATGTGTACGTGCATACCTACCACTAATCTTGCACCCATACTCCATCCAAGCTGATGGTAATTGATGTTCCCCGTTCTCTACCTTCAATTTGTTTGCTGGGTTACAACTGAAAAGGTTCGTACGAGGACGCAAAAATAGGGAGAAAAAAGTGAGACATTTTTCTCACTGTTCTCTGGTTTTCGGCTTGCACACGTTTGTATTTGTTTCCACGGCCAGGCAGTTTTTCCTCCCTGTTTCGTGGCTTCTCCGTCCTCAAGAATTGTCCACGTTAGGACGTCTACGCCTTCCTGGCGACATTAGTTCAATCAGAGAAAGAGAGCATTCACACGTATTCGCGATTTCCTTTTGCATATCTAAGTAGTTCTCGCACACACGCACGCACGCACACACGCACACACGCACGCATGCACACACGCACACACACGAGTACGCATTGCATTGGCGGAAGATCCACACAGTCAATGATCGCTGATATCTCCTCCCACCGCCCCTCTGTTTATCGGCAGGACTGACAAGGAAGTTGTCTCGATAAAGCACTTTCTCGCCGTCCTGTGACCTCCTAAGTCGGTGATTGAGCCTCGGTTGACCTCGGGATGAGTCGCATAGAGACGTCTCAACGAACCACACGCGTCCTCAAAATCAAGTCACAGAAAGAGAACCTCTTTTACATATCAGGAACTCTTTTTCTTTCTTTCTTCGGGTAACTTCTGATTCGTGGAGAAATGCCTCTCCGAGTTTGGAGACTGCAAACGGCTCCTTTTGTCTCAGGAGGGTCCTTTTCCGTGATGGATGGCTTCATCATCCCATCTTGCGCGAATTTCGCTCACCACGTGCGGTACGTAGATGCGCACGTTGCGCATGCAGGTACTGCCCGGATGATGGCCCTGAACATCACGCACTTCACGAGCTCGCGTCTCCGACGCTGCGTCAATACAGACGAGTATCCTGATTGATCTATAAGTACCCCATTTGCATACACACTATCAGTAATCAGTATGCAAAGTGCGTCCATTCTTCGACTTAAAAAGTACGGCAGTAAGTACCATTCCGCTAATCTACCACGGTTATTTCTAGCACCTTAAATTTATCGACCCTCTTCATTCTTCCAACTTCTTACGTATCAAACTCTCAACATTTCGTTATTCTTTGCACCCCTGGAGTAAGATGCTTTCCTTGCTAAATCAACTTTGGCAGTCTATGGTGGTCGAAAAACTGCTACAAGAAGAAAAGAAGGCGAAAGCTCAAGAGCTGAAGTGAGTGGATGCTGAGTCAGCTATTCCGCTCAAAGATGGCGCCACGAGCTAGCACAACAGTAGGGAGAGAGCCGCCTTTCAAGTGATGACATCTGCTGAGCTTTCACCTTGTGGGCGACACTGAATTGTACTTTTGCGTTACCATATCGTGCAATGCAGTGGAGCACAGTGCAGTAGAGTGCAGAAGTCAAGGCAAACTGAGGTATCGTAAGGTATAAGCAATTAATACAACCTCATCTACTCTCTATCCACTCACCTAACTGTTTTTTTTTTTAAAAAAAAAAGAACCGAAGTTTTAACACCCATTCATCATTGTCTGTCATTTTTATCGTTCCTACTCGCCGAAATTTGATGTCCCTCCGTGTATCACCGCCTTTGAAGCATTTTTGCTTACCATGGCAGCGAAAAGGCAAGGTGAATTAAAAATGATCTTCCTCTGTGTGAAGCCGAGTGAGCATTTTCGTCCCATTTGCCAACTTCGTAAGCTGTGTGAGTCCGTGCATCCAGTACTGAGTCTGAGACGTGTGTGTCATACTCATTGCAGAGTGACCACCGAGGCAATCACCACTATCATGCTTCCTCGCCGCCTTTGTCTCCGGGTCGAACGCGTCACAACGACTTATCCCTCCATCTGGACGAGCCATCGTCCACTCGGAAAAACGAGCGATCTCGAGCAGAGAACGACATCTTGTCCCCGACGATGATGGACATGACGTCGCCGACCCACTCCAGGAGCCGAAGGAGGGACGCAGATGACAGAAAGTCAGAGGTGGGTCGAGACTTTTTTTTCCTGTCTCTTTACAAAGTCCTTAGAGTCGCTGTCTTCGAGTTCGAGAGATGAACGCACTTGTACTGTAAAGTCGAGTTAATAACTTACGCTTACTCACAAAGTGGGTGGGTAACGCTAAAAGTGTACTTCTAAGTCCAGGCTGTATAGATAACTTTGATAATTTACTAAAGACTGACGGACTAGGGATGGGTGCAGAAAGATGAGATAGCAGCAATGTGTGATCAGTTTCTAGACATCACCAACTGCAGTAGTGGTAGCGTCCAACGAAAAATTACTAAATAGCCGTAAGAAAATCATGCAGATGCCACCGTTTAATAACTGACAGGGTACACTCTTAGCGCCACCTTCCCTGTTGTGATTGTAAAGTATAAGCACGACTTTACGTCTTTGGCACGTGGCAAAAACCAAGAGAGTGACTCGGGCACTCAAGCATGGACGTATCTGTACGTCCCATCGGTCAGTAACAGAGAGATGCTCCTCCCTGGTCAGTGCACTCACGAAGTGCAGCGCTGTTTTTACGGTCCATACGGCATGCAGAGAGTGCGTGGGGCAGGCATCCTCCATCCTGGTCTTGAACGCGATCACCGGTATCGCGTAACTGAAGTGGAGACCTCTTGTTCAACAATTCTCCTCGAGTGCCCACGTACGCATCCTTGGAGGCACGTATTCACCATAACCAGACTTAGCTATATCCAATATCGAAACTGAAGATTGATTACAAAGTTTCCCCCCTCCATAATTGGACCGGGGTGGGGTCGTCTCCATGGTTTCTCCTTCTCCTGCCGCAGTCTTCTCCGACTTCTTCCCGCAAAGAGAAAGGTGCACATATCTAAAGTACATACGTCCATGAACACAGCACGTACATCGTAGGTACCAGCAAGTACGTGCACCACTCGATGGGGGAGTGGAATGGCTGAGGGAAAGAGAAAAGAAGGTACTGTAGTGCTGGCAGGAGCCACGCCAGCACTAACAGCCAAGGGAACTTGGAAGAAGAGAGAGATGAAAGTTTTTTTTTGCTATTGTCAAAGTTGAAGCAGTAGGGGGGAACTTCTTTTCTTGCTACGAAGTCTACAATGTAACACCTCCTTCGACCCCCTCCTTTGCGGTTTCAGTGCTGAACGAATACAGTGGAGAGAAAGGCAACGCCTCCAGTGCGTCAATGTATTGATGCTGCTACCTTCAGATCGCGCATGAACTTAGAACAAAATCTGCTGACCCAGTCTGGGTGAATGGATTTCGCAGAAGGAGTCATCATTCGCCCTGCTCAATGAAACTCTGAATGGGCCCTGCTGGAACTCAGCAGGGCAACTTTTTTTTTCTTAATACGAATGGCAGGAATTCCTTGACGTACTGTAAACTGGCGGAATCTGCTGGGCTTGGTGGACATTTGGACCTGCTCGTCGTCGCCCATGCGATAGAAAAGTGCAATGGCACCCCCTCCTCTCCCAAAGACTCAGTGACACTCGCCAGCAACGAGTAGAACAGCCGTACATATAGACGGCTATTGTCCGTCCACAGCTGCCCTCGCCACTACTATGTGTACTGTGTAGTAGTACTTCTACCACCCTAACATCAGCGATTTCCCTGGCCAACACACGGACAGCAAATAAAGAAGTGTTTAATACGTTGCTCCCTGTTGCGTCCGCGATGTGCACGCACAGTGCACGGTTTTTTTCCCGCTTCATGCTCGTCCTCTTATGTACCGTACAAGGACTCATTGCTGACACTCCACAAATGAGCGCGGACTCAGCTAATAGCGAGGGTTGCCGACGTGCGTGTCTCCTGTCTGCTAGGGGAGGACTTCAGTTCCCAAGCACAATGACAGCAAAAAGTGCTCATGGCTATGATGACACCTCTTGATGAGGCAATGCGTGGCTCCTACAGAGGGACTTTCAAGACTTTCCTCTTGGCCGTGTTACTCAGTGGTGGCGTCAATTATCGACGGAGGGTTTGGTTGTGTTGTGCCCAGCAGAGTGAGTGAAGGAGAGAGAGGCAAGCTGTTGAGTACTGTATCCTGCACAATAGCAGGAATGGGCAGTTACAGTTGTAACAGCAGCGACAGCAACAAGGAGAGAAAAACAACAGACAGACCGACGGACAGACACACAGACAGACAGGGGGAAAAAAAGAGACGTCTTCGCGTGTCCTTTGACTGCGGCCACATTTTACTTCCACTTCTTTTTTCCCCCCCCTCCCTCCTCCTCCTCCTTCTTCTGTTTCCGTGTACTTCCCACCTCTTCCCGAAGTTTTCGCCTTCAGTACTTGACAGAGGGATTTTTCTGCCCAAGAGTTCCTTCCTCCCCCTCAAGGAGGAGGAGGAGACGGTGGGGTAGGACCCACCGTGCGCGTGCGTGTGAGCGTGCGTCGGCGTGTGCAGCGGAACCAAGGTGGTGTCAGTGTGTGCGTGCGTGTGTGTGTCTTTGCTGGCCATCGCCGTCGTCGCCATTCGCTTACACTCTGTCTGTTGCAGCGGGAGGCAGATAGAGAAATGGGCATCAACAGCAGAGAGGAAGAAAGGTAATGTGGAAAGTATTACAGCATTTCTTGGCAGCGAGGTAAAATTCAATATTTACCGCAACCCCCCCCCCTCCCACTGGAAAATGAAAGCACGCAACAGCATTCAATACTTCTTTCCCCCTCCACACTTATTTAGCGATAACGTATTCACGTCATTAAATCGTACTTTCGCATATTATGACTGCGGCCGCCCTGGAGCCGGCGCACTTCGTAAGGGCAACGACGCACGCGAACTCGTTGACAGGCGAAAGCGAGAAATGGCCCCTTTCAAGTTTTTGTCACGAAAGGGCTGCTTGGCCCTAGAAAGAGAGAGAGATTTGGGGAAAAAAGAGAGACCACACTACAACATATTTGCCCCTCCTGCTTCGGATACGAGGTCTTGCCACGCATTCTTACATACATGGTTTATCAGTACGGGCTTTTTTAGTGAGTCTTGTAGCGGTGTGTGTGAGCGCGAAAGGCGCAACGCCCTGATGTAAAGGATATGTAGAGAGCGAGAGAGTGCTGTAGAGAGAAAAATGCAAGGATTCTTCGCTCCCTCTTGAAAAACGAAGTTGCGTTGATTCAAGTCCTCTCTAGAGGAGGAGAGGGAAGAGAAAAAGGAGACCAATAGACCTAGTCCATGGCTTTTGCTGCTGCTGCGCCGTGGCCGTGGTCGTCGCCGCCGCTGGTGCTGTTGTTGTTGGCGCTGCTGGTGCTGCTGCTGGCAGGGGCAAGGCCAAAGAGAGCCTCCATTACACTGTAAGTGATGCAGGCCCGGCGGCGCTAGTGGAACCTTTCTCACCGCTTGCTGCTTTCTCCCGGCGAAAGTCTCGATCAATACCGAGCGCGTGCGCACTAAGAAGTAATGTGCGCGCGCCCGCCAAGATGGTCATGTCATGTAGTGGTCCATACATACGAGGCTCTCAGGAGCCAGCTTGTTCCCGAAAGCGTCTCTTTCCTTCCGCCCCCAACCTTCGGCAAGTGCGTGCGCACCAAACAGAAAGAGAGAGTCGATTTGCTCCTGAAAAGAAAGGAGTCTGAAGCTGTCTTAATGCTGCGCGACATGGCACACTAGTATAGAGTATTACGGACATACATGCATAATGCGTGTTTGTGTAGTCACGGTAAGATGGAGGTGCACGCCTCCCCCGGCTGCCACCGGCCAGTCGATACACAGGGAGGGGCGGCCAGTGCAGAACGACCTGGTCATCGGCACCACTGCACCATGTATGTACCGTTGATGTGTAGTACGACGCTTCCTCTTCCTTCTGGCATTGCCTACCGCAGTGATGTGCGGTCCGATACGACTTTTCTGGCACAACACTGTGTTCCCCTATGCCTGCTTACGTGTGTGCGCTCGGGATTTCCCCCTGAGGAAGCTGTACTGGTACCGTTACGTACTTGGCGTACATATGCCCCACACGCTTCTCTCCCGCTCTTCGGAGAAAGAGAGGGAAAGGGAGAAGACGGCCGGGAGGTCCGCCACCAGGCTGGGCGGGACGGACGTGTACTCTTTCTCCTTCCCGTTGGTTGCAGCACCAGCAGCTGTAGTACAGAGAGGAGTAGGGAGGGGGGAGGCAGAGAGGCTTCCTTCACCTCTGGATCCGTTCGATCCCCCTTCACTCGCTCGTTCGCCCGCTCGGTCCTTCTCCAGTAGTCGAGGAGAAGACCACTGAGGCGAGCAGGAAAGAAAGCGAGCGAACAAAACCAAAAATACCGTGTGTGTCTGTCTGTAATATCTTTGCTCGGTTCTCCTCCATATTCTGAGAAGAAACCATCGCTCAGGCCAATAAAGATGGGAGACTAAAGTGTTTTCTTGTGAGTGTCGGTGAGGGGGGGAAGGCTATGGAGGGAAAGGGAGAGGGTGGTGAGGCAAAGAGGCAAATTGTACATACGAGTACAACCTGAGGGGGGCAGTGGCTAAAACCTGGCTGCCGTTGCTGTCCATTGATTGGCCGGTGTGTTGTGTGGGCCGCTCAAGTGTTGGGGGGGCTTGACTGCGCGAGCAGTGCAATTGTGCCCAAGGCAGTTACCGTGCATATGTACGACTACTTATCGAAGGAACGACGAAAATCCAGGCTTGTTGCTTGTCCGACTCAGTGTGTGGAGAAAGAAGAAGAAAGTGCTCTCGAAATCAAGTTGGTCACTGCTGAAAAGGCTGAAATGCTGCTTATACCTTAGCTGCTGAGTAACTTGATCTTGCTGCTGAAAAGAAATATTCCTGTCGAGAGAAATGCTTGCTGTGAGAGAAAATTTGGCTCCTAATCAGTGCGTGTTTGCTGCTGGTCATGGTTTTGTTGATCGGCACGACCTCCTCCGGGGGTTGTGATGCCATTGGCGAAAAATCGAGCTAACAACAATAAGACTGTCACCCCTTGCAAGAAGCACGAGTCTCTGAAAAGATGTGGGGAGCCGAAGAAAGAAGCAGAGACGGGGAAAATGAGCGAGTAGTGAGAAGGGAGAGGGGGAAAATCTAATAGAGTTCCTCTTCCTCTGTACTGCTATTACTTGTACTGTACTTTCCTTGCGCTAGAGCTGCTGCTTTTCTGCTGTTGCATTCCCCACACGTTCCAACGAAAAAAAAGAGGCTGTGTGCTGATATGAAGATGATGGCTTCTGCCTTTGGTAGCTCAAACTTGGTTGCTGCGTCTCGTGAACTAGTACAGTACTCCACTGCGATCCTGCTGCTGCTTGCCATGGTTGTCGTCACTCCCCGTTGAACGATATGACTGCGCGGACTAGACGTCGAGGTCGCCTGCGCTTCAAGTGAGGCCGAAGCCCTCATGAGAGTCTCACTGTTGCTGCTAATTCAACTACTAACACCACCACTTGGTCACTGCCACGTGCTCTTATGTATTCCTCCGAAGCACCTCTGCCACTGCTACTACTGCTTCTGCTAGTAGGTGTCGCAGGAGGAAGAGGAGAGCGTGGTGGAGGAGGAGGAGCAGGTCATGTATTACAACCAGCGACAACAACAACCTATTCGTCCCCAACAGGACCGCAAAGGAGGAATTGGAGGAGGAGGAGGTGTCGGCTATGCTCAAAAGCATCAACATCATGGCGGGAATCAACAGCAGCACCTTCGCCCAGGCCAGCAGCACCAGCAGCAGCAGGGCGAGTCTATTACAGGCATGCTGAATAACATTTCCAAGACGCTCGGTAAGTAAAGCTAATATAAATATTCAGTTATGTCGATGTTATTTGACTGGAACGTATTTGAAATGATGGAAAATGAGGCCGACTTGGCGGAAACTGTGGAAAAACCAAGTGGACGACAACTGTGACGTGCACAAAACGGCAATGATTTCTGCCAGATTAGGCCTAAGCAAAAGTGTTACTGAAACGATTTCGTATGTTCATGACTGTACACAGTAGTTCGTATGCTACACTTTACATTGCTAGTTACGTGTGTCGTAGGCATTTTGTTGCAACCAGAATACCGAAGCTTAACACACTGTTCGAGCTACGTACTAAATCAGGGCTTCGTTTTTACGACTCACTTGAAAGCTGGTTGTGGGAAGAGGCGAATAACATCCTTGGCAAAGGTAATTTCCCAAATGACGTTGCGTACAGCACGTGCAAACGTAGTAGGTTGAGATACAACAGACAGGACGCTGGAGTATTATGGCACAGCACTGCCATGCTATTTATTGTACGCGTCTGGGACTCTCGGTGGTGTCGAGGACCCTGCAGCATGCGTAATGCGTACACCTCATGTCCAAGCTCATGTGGTCTTACTGAAGATTCGCATTAACTTCAACTTTTAATGTTAGTCCACTGTAAGAGCAAAGCCAGCCCTGGTGGCAAACAACTGTCTAATGCTCGACATTTCCACTGTCAGTTCGCAGACTCCGGGATTATAACTTTACCTCGTTAGCTGCAAAGTAGAATTTAAAATTGCGCTGCACAGACGCAAGTTTTCTTAAGAAGTCTGAGTGTACGTTGGCTGGTGTATGTTTTGCGTGCGTATGTACATGTATGCGATGGGATGGGATGGGGGGGTGAAGCCCGCAGTGCGCATGCAACTTATGTACTGATGCAATAGTCAATATGTTATGCATTAATGCGGTAGTCAATAGCACTGCTTGGCACGTGCCACGCACATACGGTAGAGTCTAGCCGAACTCAAAGCTGCTCAGTATTTGTACGCAATTTCACAGTTGCACCTTAAGCTGTTGCGACGACTTCGTATGATATTGCTGAAATGAGAAAACTTACCTTCGAAGTCCTCCTATCATTTCCCCGGTGGAGTGCTGCAACAAACAGTAAATATCTCCACAGTTACTGCGAACTAATAACGATGACGACGAGGTTGGACGTTGCAGTGGCAAACCTGCGTAAAAAGTCTGAACCTCTCGGGAAATAGAAGTGGTATCCAGTTAAATGTCTTTTGGCCGTACATGTATGGGTGTTTATGTCTGTGTTACTTGACGCGTGAGAAATACGTGTCCAATGTCAATCCTGTGTTTTTCTTGCCGTAAGCATAGTATTGTCCATCCATCTTTGGGTCGCCGTCTAATGCATCTGCCAATATCGCATTCCAGCCCCCGGGGATGAAATCCAGAGGTCCTCCTCTTTCGCCTCTTTCCTGCCATGTCAAGTTCTTATTGTACGTTACATACTTAGTCTGGTACGATGCCGCTATGCTACCAAAAAGCATCTTGGAGATAGCGGAGAAGATGGAAAAGTGCTGTAAGCAACCTTGCACTCTGGTGTCCATGTGGACGTGTAGATAGCACAGAACGTTATATACCGATATACATATGCACTGTACGTACACTTCATACTGGTGTATGCGTACGTGTGTGCGAGTAAATAATACTTCTATGGAACCTAGCAGCAAGATAAAAAGTTTAGCAGGGACATAAATGATGATGCCACCTCTTCTCTCCCCCTGCCCCCTTAGTACGCACACGTGTAACGAATGAGAGTGAGAATTTAGGGACATGGGGAACCAAAAAAAAGATTGTTGCGCCTTTGCGACTCTTTTCCTTTGCTGCCACCACTGTAAGAGGGATTAGTTTTTGTAATCCGTAGCTTCATCTTGTGTAAGAGTACCAGTCGGTTAGGTACCCTATAAGGATCTTATACACAATGCACGATAAAGTGTTTCATGTCGTTCCGGCAACTTCCCAACAAAGTTCCAACATACCTGTGTACTTTTGCGCTGATCTGGCAACGTGGTAAACTACATTTGTGGGCGCCAGAGCAGGTGAGGCAGCCGGTGGGGGTGGGGGAGTGTATGAGGCGAAAGAGCTTCTGCTACTAATATGCTATTAGGACGGGCACAGACGCTGTCTGTTGTTTAGGTACACGCGGCAGGTTACGGGCACATTAGGGCGTCAGTAAGACCCCCACCAGGAGACAGGCGCCCCCTGCCTCCGAGATTGAAAGCCAGCATGGTAGCACAGTACGAAGACTACCGTATACTGCCTCTGGAGAGTGAGGGAGAGAGAAAGCATTCTTCATTCAGCTTGCTGTTTCTAGCCTAAAGGCGAAAGAGGAGAGAGGCCTTTTTGTCGGGGATAGAGAATGAAAAGCAAAAATCCAATAGCGACCTTTATCACGCACCCGTCTTCTTTTGCTTGAAGGGGGCAGTTTGAGCAACAAACCCTTCAAGCTGTGTTAAAAGCCTTGAGAGTGAGTGCGACGTACGCCGAGGTACAACACTGTATGCATACGGAGATAACTAATCTCTTGCTATCTAACACAATGAAACCTTTGCTTCCACCTGCAAGTGTAAGTTGTCACTATGAATGCCTTCCTACGGCACCAAGGAAGTCTTTTGTCTGTCCGCGACTGATAGCAGTCACCGTCCAGCCCACCAGACCGAGGCGCGAGAGCGGAGAGTACTACTTGTGTTAATTTTTGGCGTGCTCGTATCATGAACCTCTGTCAACTAGCGAGAGGGAGCCACTGATTCATGGTCGATCAGTGACCACTGGAGAATAATCCTCCACTGTACACATGCGCACGTGCCCACAGTTTACATGTATGTACACCGACGTACTTATGTCCCCTTTCTCCACTCAACAACACACTACCTTACCTCTTCTCGTCGTATTGCGACAGATTTTCCCGCAGGAAAGTGGTGTCCCTCTCTTACGGATAAAAGCGTGCCTCATGATATTTTGTGTGAACTCATGTGTCCTCTCATCCCCTGCGTGTGGCATGTTGGTATTATGTTGGCATATATACTCTTGCCTCGTGTTCCTACGTATGACTACGTAGGCCGTAGTATGTCCGTATCAACTTCGCGAATGAAAGAGAAAAAATGTTCTCGAAGCACGTTCCTTGCTCCTTAGATGTGATGGATGCTTACCCTGCTGTATTATTTGTACAAACACAATGCCGCCGTACATCGAATGTGCCTCATAGTCATAGCATACCTTACTTCTTCTCTGTTCTAAAAATCTAACACGGAATGTATTCAGCTGCTCTGCATAATGGTGGCAATGCTCGTTTGAGCTGATCTCCAAGCATGGCGCATACTGTGCATATGCGTATACAGCAGTAGGCTTTATAGAGAGTGCCACCATTCGGAATTCACTGCTCTTCAAATTTTAAGGGCAGAAAGAACTGAAGGAACGGATGAAACGCTTGGAAGTAGAAGACTTTTCTTCACTCCAACTGCCAAATTCCATCCCCAGCAGCGTGCTTAGTCATACTCACATTGCGACCCTTTCACGAGGACATTTGTCTTTCCCTCCTTGGAAAGTGTACACTATCTTTCCCCAAATAGGCGCAAAAGATCTAGTCAAGCAGACCAGATCTACTTCCTCTCTATACTTCTTCTGGCAGACCCCCATTACGATTAAAGCCTCTGTAGTGTAGTATTGAGCCTTTCTTTGGGTGCCATTCAAAAGGAAGTGGGGAGAGTATCTGGACCGAGAGACAATAGTTTCTCTTGATCTACGAGAGGCCGCCGCCACTTTGTGCGGGACTGTGCGGACGCAAGTACGTATGTATGCGTCCTACGCACGGGTACATAAATGGCAGTACTCACTGGAGCTCAACATATAAAAGAACTCCATGTATCACTGTGTCCTACTTAGTACCTACACTACGTGTACACGCGTCTACTTCTGCTGCCGTGTCATGGACGCATATGTGCAGGATAAAAGGACGCAGTACAGCTTACGTAAGGAGAATATAAGGATGTGGAAGGAGGACCCTCAGAGCGGAGAGCATGAATATTGTGCTTCATCAGCGGAGGAAGGAAGCAGACGCAACAAGTACAGATATTCCTGCAGAACTATCGAGTTCTAATGACTTGAATTTTCTCTTTTAGATGAGGCGCTCGTCAATTTGTTCACAAATAAACGTACGTATTTCACGTGTAGAACACTCATCGATGTCAACACAGGGCACAATTGGGCTTATTACTGAAACAGCTAGCATCGGTGTTAACTGTGTATTTCTTGCCATGTTCACCCGTCGCTGCCATGGGGACGAAGTTTCTCTTACTGTGTAGTAGCATTCATGTTCTCATCCTCGGTCGTACTCCGGCGTACGTACGTATGTATGTACAGCACTCCATACACGTCATTGCGCAATTCATGTGATTCGATGTTACTTAGTGGTACAGGACGCCTTTTTCCACCGTTAGTTGCTCTTGAATCGATATGCTCTCTTGTCCCCAAGTTAGTCTCGACGTTATTGTCGTGAACATGCGTATATGTACTATGTAAATGCACACATGTATATACGCATGTATGGTGTATAACTGTGTTCATGTAGACATGCCGACCAAAAATCGTTTCCACCTACAAATACCTCCGTCCATGTTAGTTGTCGTATAGCAATGTCTTGGGGTGGGTGTTGAGCCACCAGCATTCGTGCGTATGTACAGTACACGTACGGAAGTGTCTCTGGCAGGTTTGGCAAAATATTTCACCTGCTTTTTTTTTGGACTGGCAATCGATCGCCAGCATTTCATGAACCTCCACAATGCCCATACACACAAGGAGGCTCAAGAAAGCCTGTCCTTTCCCCTCCTGGTTGTCCTTCTTGACTCCCCTCTCCTTGGCAATCATTTATCATACGTGCTTTATCGGTGGTCCCAAAAGAGCGGTCTGTCGAAATCAAGAGAGTCAGAGGCTTTTTTGTCAGTGTACATGGGTACATTTTGGAGAAGGTTCAGCATGCAGTACGTACAGCGCAGACGTACAGCCACGGCAGCTTGCCATTGTGCTGATCCCGTACCCACTAGGAATTGTTGATGTAAGGAGCGATTGGGATGCCTATGTACGTACGTACCTACATGTATTGTACACGTTGCATGGATATAAAAAAAGATAGGTGCAGGAAGAGTGACTATAGCGGGGCTACCGTTGGAAGTCGCACTGCCACGAGGATGAGAGATGCCCGTCACAGTGACTGCGTCCCGAATAACAGCAGCTCCTTGAGCTGGAGTCTGATTCCATGGTTTCTAAGCCTGCACCAAAGGTACCCAACACCTTTCCGTTCTAAATATCCATCTCTAACAACTAGCGCTATGACATATTTCTTCCTCGTCCACTTACTGCTTCTCATGTCTGTTTACTCGCGGGAGAAAAGAAATGTCAGCCTATCAGAAGGGGTTGGAGGGAAAGAAAAGGGGACAAGGAAGGTGGGGAAGGGAGAAAGAGAGAAGGGAAAGGCAAAAGTTCCTTATATACGACTTTCCATCTCCGCCTCTGTTGCTGCGAGCTTGGTGCTTTCTTGGTGCTTCCACGTGCCGTGCGTCTACCGCTTCCACAAGGCCGACTCTCGTCGAAAAGGAAATAGACTCTGGCGTCAGAACGAGAGAGGGGAGATGCTTTTAACTGGTCAGGGACAATATGAAGTTATCATCAGTGATTACTGCCAACCCTGCGCTCCATTTCTAGGTATGTGCTCAAGTCGTGTAAAGCAGTACCTACAGTACAGTAGGAGATAGGACGTCAGGCAAAGAGCGTGCGACAGTGCTTTCTAGACCACTTACGATAATTGGAACGCGTGGAAAAACAGCAGACGAACGGATATGACAAACAGGGGGTTGTCGCCTTTGGAACGAGGGGCAATCCATTCATTGGCCATTACGTCCAAGGGGGGGGGGGGAAACCAGTACATGTGCCTTGCTCGGGTCAATGCTACTCAATGTGGACGGTGAACTTCAAGGAAGCCTGCGCCGCCAGAGGCTTCTGGGGTTGGAACACGCGGCGCGGGGTAGAAGGGTCATTCGGACGGCCTTATTCAGATGTGTCGACTGTCACAACACTGGTGTAGGTACATAAAAGAATCCCTTCTAGAGATTACCACTACAAAGCAACTTAGCAGGCCAAAAAGTCCGATCCTTCTGGCCTTCCCTCTGCTGCACCACTTTTTACCGTGAACTCTCCCGAGTAAGAGGAATGAGCTTAAGCTCTGTCTGAACATTAGAACCCGAAGGGGGGAAATTCCACTAATGGTGGAAGAAGGTTGTATGGTAGCTTCCTTTCCTCAGTAGCAGCAGAACTTCTCTTCGTAGCGTGCAAGCTTCTCTTTCTTGGATAAGGCTTCTCTAATGTTCCTACGTGAACTCTAATTTCCTAAGCTGCCTTTTGTGATGTATACTGGTACATATACGTTTACTAGACGAGTCCTGCAAAATACTGTATACGAGTCACAATTGCTATCGTGTCTTACAAATGTACGTGCAGTACAGGGGCATACCTATGAGTGGATTTCATGGTACGTACTGTGCTGTGTACGTACGCAGATGTGTTGCAGATACTCCCACATGCTGCTCAAGTCGCGCACGAAACCACCGGCTATTGCCATTCCCTACGTCACATCGGAATGTCATGGCACGATGCTTTCACGTCCATCCGTACATTTTGTGGATACGTTGCGCAATAGTACTTGGACTGCCAAGTAATCACATTCAGCTACGCTTGGCCAAACTTAGAAGCTCAACGATATCCGCAAAAGGGTAATTAACACTAATGACGGCGGTGGCTCTATCTTTCGAAGAACGAGTGGCTCACCTCTCAACCATACATTTCATTGGAAGAGTTCCGACCAAACTTTTTCAAGAACGTGTTGTTTCACCCAAAGTTGTTATTTCGGCATGGCGCCCCCCGAAACCCCCTTCCCATACCCACCCAGTGGTGGTGCGACCCCGAGCTTTTCCCCATGGCCGTCCCGGTCGTGGTGGCGTACATAGTTGCTCGTTCAATGGAAGACGCTTCTGCATACGGTCATAGCAGTGGTGCATAAGTTTACAGGGATTGGAGACATTTCTTTCAGTCATGGTAAAGTAGCCTGTTGAAGATACCGATAATTTGAATGTCGTGAAAAGTATAGAGCCGCCGTTGAAGTTGCGGCCAACAATGCTGTCACCTTGATTGATCATTTCCACTTGGTTCTTCATGCTTTCGAATGCCGTTCGTGTTATTCGCCTCTACAAAACCATGCTGAGTCGTTTGCAAAGTACGTAGCAAGTGATGATGAGAAACTCTTTCCATATTTACGTATGAGAGTAATCACGAGAAAGTCATAAGCTTACGACGTCCTCATTTCTCCGCTCAGCACTGATAGTGTTATGTTTGCTAATGCTAGGTGGTATTCGAGATATTCGAGAAAAACGGATGAAAAGTGAGTTGCATGATGGAAAAGCCAATATGCTTTTGGAATCGTACTATCTATCTAGCCTGCCTTTTGTACGTATGTACTGATGCTAGATTTTAGTTACTTTCTTGAGCATGACCTTCTTCACTGACGCTATGTAAGAGTGCATTTACTTTTTTGTACGCATCGTTTTCTCGCCGACGAGCTTTTTATATCGATTTTTTTTGGTCCTCACTCAGGATGTTCTTACATCCGGCTTCTTTTAACTATATTTAGCACTGTAGTCTTTCTTAGACTGAAAAAATCTAACAATAACATCCTCTTAATATCCGTATGATGCTTTGTCAAAGCTTGCCTTCTTTTCTATCTTTCTCAGGATGTATTAACTGTACCATACATACATAAGTTGACTTTCATCGCGCACTCTCTTTCCCTTGCCAAGACTATCGTCTGATCTCTGCGAAGCACATCCAGGAGTGACATCAACCTAACACGTTCAAGTGATACTTGTTTATCTCTAAGTATCTTGCTTAAGCTCTCTGCCTCGTCATGTGAGGGATGAAGGAACATTCCTGAGTCCCTCTCCAAATTATCATGTGACTCATACGTATGACGATGCTGCATCATCACAGTCTGCCAGGGTAAACACACCCTAAGAATGTTCATTAGGTTTGACAGCATCATCAGTTCACATACGTATATAACGTACATTGGCACCATTCTGATCACGTTATTTCTGTACGTAGTTTCTACACTCTGCGTTGAACTTATGTGCTTATTTTTCATAAATGGCAAGTACATAAGCTGACTCTCCGGATACCTCGTTGCAGTCACGCGCTCACAAAAAGGGACCTCTTAATGGACTACTTGCCTTTATTTCAATGGAATAATTTAGTCCCGACTGTGTCATTTGTGAGCGCAATGGCTTCAGGCATCGAGAAGCAGTTTCTTACGCCTCCTGGTACCATCTCTAACTGCCTTCTCTGTTTCTTGCAGGTCTTGGAAACTCTCCCCGCCCATCACCAACTGTAGAAATGTATCCACAGAATCAAGGGCGCATGGCGCCCCAGCAACAGTATACTCAACAGCAGTACCAGCAGAGGTCGCAGTACAATCAGCAGATTCAGCCTCAACAAATGATGCAGCAGCAATACCGGCAACAGCAACCATACCAGCAACAGCAACCAATGCAGCAACAGCCTCAAAGAGGCATGTATGGTGGCCAGCAGCAGCAGCAACAGCAACAACAACAACAGCTAAACAGGCAATATCAACAGCAGCCTGGAGGCTATCAAAGTAACTACAATCAGGGCGGAATGATGGGACCTATGCAACAGCCCCAACAACAACCGCAACAACAACCCATGGGACCTATGCAACAGCAACCACCTCCTCAGCAGCAAATGATGGGAGGCATGCAGCAGCAGAGAACGACGCAACAGCCAATGCTTATGCCTCAGCAGCAGCAGCAGCAGCCTATGATGGTGCAGCAGCAGCAGCAGCCACAAGCAACTGTGATTGGACAGTCTCAACAGGGCAATTTTATGCAGACCGCAGGAACAGCACCTCAGCAGCAGCAGACTTTGGTAGGCAGACAGCCCACTCAGTATATATCAGCAGCACCACAGCCAAGTGCCGTGGTGCTGCAACAGCAGCAACTGCCAACAGCACAGTACTCACAGCAGCAGTCACAGCCTCTCTTACAGCAGCAACAAACGCAGCAGCCAACGATAGGACTAGCTGGTTCGTTGCATGCCTCACAGCCATCACTGCCAAGTTCTGGCACTGTTGTGATAGGGTCTCAATTACAGCCAAGTGGAAATATAGTATTGGGACCCTCTCCGGTGCCAACTGGCCAGGTATCGCTAGGTCAGACATTGCAGCAGCCAAACCTCTTGCTACAACAAACGCCTCAGCAGCCCCAATATGCAGCAGCAGCAACATTACAGCAGCCCCAGTTCACCTCAAGTTTACTTAATCCCCCTGCTGCAGTACCCTTGCAGCAGCCCTCCACTTCTATTTTGGCTGTGCAACAACCAAGTCTTCTATCCCAGTTACAGCAGCAACAGCAGCAGCAACAGCCAGCAACCGCGGCCGCCGCTGCGGCTCTGTCGCAAGCACAACTTGCATCATCCAATGCGGCCGCCGCGACAGCTCTACAGGAAGCGCTTGCTGCTAATCAAGCCCAACAGCAGGCAGTTGCGCAGCAACTTGCCGCGGCACTGACGGCAGTGTCTCAGTCAGCAGCAACAGCACCTTTTTCATCGACGACAGCCGCCCTTCAACAGCCATTGCTTGGTGGCTCTACAGTGGCGGCGGCCAACAGCGCCATCGGTCAGCAGCAGCAGCAACAACAGTTGTTGCTGCACCAAATGCAACTTCAGCAGCAGCAACAGCAGCTGAAGAAGATGCAGCAGAAGCTCCCGCACGTGAGCGGGGCCGAGCTGCGATATCTCCAGAAGCAAATTCGGGACTTGCAGCAGCAGCAGCAGATCCAGACGCTGCAGACGCTCAAGCTGGCGCAAAAGCAAGAGCAACAGGCTTTCAAGTACCTTAACAAGGCCATTAAGAATAGGCCTAGTCGATCGACATATCAATCCCTGTACAAGGTATACTGAACATGGTCTACGTACGTACACTGATATTTCCTCATCTATCATTAGTTAAATGATCATCTCTAACTAACGTACAGTCCATTAACGTTTCCTTGCAGGCCAGCCTGAAAGTGTCGATTTTGTTTCACACGTTCCTTTACTGCGTGTTCTTGATTATGCAAACAGTTGAAATTCACAGTCTGTGCAGAAAGCAAGGCTCCAATACCCCTCTGATTGGATATCAACCATTGGTCTAATGCGTGCGTACTGGGTTTTCAGTACGGAGCACCTGTTCCTATTGCTTCAGAACTTTCTCCAGGGAGGCTCAGCAAATTTGTTAGGAAAACTGTTGGCACGAGAAGTTAGAACAAACAACGCATACAACCCGTTAAGCCCTTTAAGCATCCTCATTCCATATAGTATATAGCTACATTACGTACGTTCTTTTTCTGGGTTAGATGGCAACGCCGCGTAATAAAGCTGGGATTCAACAAACACTTTGCCGCTCATAGGTACATGTGTACCAGTAAACTCTTTACATAGCACTATCGGTTCACCCTATAAGAAGATCATAAATCTATGCCAGCAAAAAAGAAAAAAAGCGATGGCCAAGCAGGCAAGCAGAAAGGTTTTTTCTGATTCACCATTAGGACATACACTACGTAGCTTTGCGAAGCGATCATATCTGAGAGAAAGGCAGCAGCATCATTTCCTGACGCAAATGTGCTTGCTTAGGCACCAGTGAAGCGTGAAAGTATAAATCTTGGCCTCGTGCAAAGTGCTGTTTTGTGGCTATTCAGAACGCACCGTTACTTTTTGTCGTATGTAAGAACGAATACAGTGTCGTACGCAGTGCAGCAATGTCGGCAGTGGCAAGCAGTGCAAAACTGCAACCCCATCATGTCTCCAGTTCTTACTGGGATGCTAAGGAACGCGATTCCCACCAGACCCAAAGGCAATAATACCGTACTGCGTGGAGGACGTCGTGTGCAGTCTCAAAGTCTTGCGGCGTAGCGGTAGGGGTGGGGTGGGGTGGATTTAGGAATTGAATAATACCTTCCTTTATCCCTCAGCTGTATACATTAGTTTCACTACAGTAAGATTTATTTCGAAATAAAGCCGGACTATAACTTCTTAAACTTTGTGCTACAGCAAGAACTGCTGCCTGTTTATAAAGACTCATACGTGGTCTTTTTGATTTGTGCGGAGTCCGTCCGCGTATTAGTTAGGAAAACGCCTCCGCAGCCCTGGGTGCACGATTCAGTTACGTGGACTGTACAGTACAGTAGGGTGATTTCTTTGTTCTCAAAGGTCAGATCAGAGACTCTGACATACTCGATCTGTAGACTAGAATCTGAGCGCTAGTGCTAAATTTTTCTGGGTGTTTGCTAGAACCCCAGCCCTGATATAAGACGTAATTTTGGTTACGAAAGCAAAATTTTTACTTGACGCCTTTTATTCAGCACCACTGACAAAATTTATATAGTCAGAATTCAATTTCAAGCCAATTGAGCACCATCCATGGCTGCAGAAATACACCTTGCTTCAAGGCTGAAGCATGTTTCCATTGAACCCCAGGGAAAAACCTTTGCTGCTCTTGAACCAGGTGCATCAAGCCTCTCCCCAGGCTAACCAGACTGGGCCGGAGCACACTTGGGCAAATCACCCCTCATGTAAATAGCACAGTACAACTGACCCACGAGTTGCGATCGGCCATTACCCACCTCTCCGAATGGTCTCGTAATAGTCGTTATCACCGAACAACAAGCAGCAACAAATGAAACCTTGATGGCAGCACACAAATTTAGGGAACAGGTGACTTGCATGTTTCGTCAGGAGAGAAAAAAAGTATGCCAGCTCAGCTGTGGCTCCCTATTTCATCTTTCAGTCGACTCCTGGAGAAGCAGGAAGCTTTCTCGGCTCCTGGGGGAATGGAGGCGACACCCTTCTTGGCGCTTGTTTGTGTGCGAGCGCGTGCTCTCTTTCTGCAATACATAGGATTTGAGATGGTCGTGTCCATGCTGCTCCCGTACATGTACATGTACGTGCACACGTGTGACTATGTATGAATCGTCCTCCCGCCTTTGGCTCCGAAGCAAGACGTCGTCGCAAATTGAGTTACCTGGTGGCATCAAGGGAAGAGCCTGTCTCACTGGCATTTCGCATTCCGCGCACGTATTATATACACAGTCTCTTCTTTCAAAGCGGCTTCTTTAATGTGATCTCCTTTATTATTTACCAGGTTGGGGCCTCTGCACTTCAGGGGCTATTTTCGCAAAGTTTAAGTGTGACATCTCGTGATGCACAACACGCAGCTCGCGTCAAATGCTTCCGTACTGCTGGGGAAAGCAGCGAACTGTGAAAATTCCGACGAATTCCCTCACTGATGAATCGCTTCACTGACAATGCCCCGTCAGGGATTGCGGGGACAACTCCACCCAGTCCCGATTGTGCAAATTATGCCATTTTTATGACAAAAAAAGTTCGTAACGAAGTTTGCTTTTTCTCCCCCCAGCCGCACGAAAACATCCGAGTGCAACTGTATAAGAGCCTGCTTTGAAAAACGTTGTTGCGTAGACGAATTGCTGCCTCCGAGACACTAGGGCGTGGCGTCATGCAATCTGTGGCCTTGTTGGCACATTCCAACGCCTCTTTCTTCTTATAGGGTGGCCTTGGTGGGCACACAGTCCCCGGTATGGGTCTGTCCGGGATGAAGGCCAACCTGTTGGGCCATCAGCGAAGAGATCTCGCCAACGTCCCTGCCTCTGCTCTACTGCATGCGGCCACTTTGGGTAAGTGGATGAAATGACGGTGCGAAGAAGAGCGTAAAAGAAACTGCCCCTGGCGTTGTAGCCTCTGCGGTAGATTTTTGGAAGTTCTACTGTTCAAGTTCTTCTTTAGCTTGAGAGATTTATCCATTCTGCATGTTTCGTACAGTAGTAGTCATGACAGCTTAAGCTCTGCTACGTCTTTAAAGTCGCAAGTGGTAGAAGTTCACAGCTCGTAAATACATTAGCATTATACTCTTCCTAAATGTATCTTGACATTCTGCTAAGAAGAAAATAGGGGTGAGACACGGCATGAAAGAACCATGAAGCTGAGAAGATTCATGTACCACATAGTACGTACTCGTAGCATGTTCACATGCGACTAAAAAAAAAGTACTTCATGCCATGTTTCACTGTCTCTTTTCTTCTTTTGATGCTACACGGTAAAAACGTAGCTTTGCCAAACACCCTAAAGGAGGGCTACTAAAAAGAGCACTCTCTCGGCGCACGCTGGTCTTGCACTGCCCCACTTCAGGTGGTGCCCTTCTTGAGGTTGTCTGGTGAAGAGATCACTGCAGTGCTTGCAACGTCGTAGTGTATACTGTACAGTTGCATACAGCTTGTTACTAGATCCCTCCCTCCGCTCTTTTTAGTCGCTACTCACCATTTCTCTAACTTGTGTTTTCTCCCTTTCTTTCGCATCCTCGCCTTCCTCTCTTTCTTTTCTCCCGCCAAATTCATCGCCGGTACAGTGACTTCAAGCGATGGCGATGGAGGCGGAGGAGTCGGCCTACAGCAAGAGCTCGAAAGGCAACAGCAGCAACTAGGAGCTCTCATGGGCCAGCACCAGCAATCCCCTCCCATGGATGTTACCTCGTCAATGGCGCCACCAGTGACGGGAACAGAGGCTGCAATAGCAACAGCGACGTCATCGCAACCGCAAATGTTCCAAATGCAACAAGGCGTGAATAATAATAGCAAGCTGGAGGACGAGAAGTTGGCAAGAAAGAAGCAAGAATTGGCACAACAGCAGCAACTTTGGCTCCAACAACAGCAGCAGCTGCTGCAGACCTCTAACAAGTTAATGGCGCCCGCGGGGGCAAGGACGACGGCGACGTCATCAGCGTTCAATCTCGATTCTCTTCTGCGTGGACTGCAAGGTAACGAAATGAGAAGAAATCGCCTGCTACGAGCTTCAGGAAGAAACGGAAACGGGGCCATTGGAGGCATATGTGCGTTGGAAACAAACGACCAATCCCAATGTTTTGCATTTTTCGCCTGTTCAAGACAAGCGTCGTTTCTCCTCTCCCGAATATTGATACCTTAGCATTCCCAGTACCTGATATGCAAACGACACATGTAGTAGCAGCGGCAGGTCAGGGAACCGTCGAGCCTGATGTGTGTTACACCACATGACAATATCAACACTGCTATCCAGGGCCAGACTCCTGTGACAAATGGTCAGGTCTAGAGAGCTATGGAGCTCTGAAACACCCACTGACAGCGAAGATTTCTTTGTTTCGGTTTGATGCTAATGCTCTGGTGTGGTTCTTTTCTCATTTTTTTTCTTTTTGGAACAAATGCTTTCTTCCTATAAAGCAGCATGCACCTCGATTGTTAATTCTGCTGATATTTCTGCGAGCACGTCGTCTCTGCCTTCCTGCTATGCCTGCCTAGCTTCACTCCAATTCCTCTCACACGCATTGCCTCAGAAGGTAGCGCTGAATCAGTGCTTGTAACGCTTAAGCAGGGCACAACTTTCATTGCGTACCAAAGTGCATTGACTTGACATATGGTAGTAGTGGTAACGTACAGTAGAGTGCCTCCATACAAGGAAGATGAAATACTCGCCTTGCCACCCTAAAATAATGGAAGAAGGCAACCTCCTGTAAAACTAGGCCCATTGCACCTGTAGCAGCTTCCTTCAGTGCAATTTCTATTTCTGCCTTTGATGAAGGGTAAGACAAATGCAGTTTCTGCAAAGTCAAGCATTGCGAATTCTAAGAAGACTTTCCTCACTTTTCAGGTCACTCATCTCGTCCGTATCACGGGGTGGGTACCCCGGACACCCTGAGTGACAGCCTCTCGCTCAAGGGACGCTCCAGGAAAATCTTGCCCTTTTTGCCGGCCGAGGAACCCGCTCCACTGCCCACGGAGAAGAGACAAAGGGATAAGATGAGGTGAGTGGAGTAAATGTAGTGATTGTTTCAAAACGAGCAGGAACCAGTGCGATTTTACCTCTGCTGTTGTGATAAAAAGTTTTCCTTTCCAAAACCGTTTCCGAGGGGCCAACGAACTGATCTGCGTGTCTTGATTAAAGTCTCTTCCTCTCTTTCATCTCTGGTCTCATATCAGTCGAGCTTGCCAGAAAGAGAACTCTCTTTGCTTTCATGCCTCAATGAAGCCGAGACTGAATTGTTCCGGCCAGCAACTATCGCGTCATCCAACGATATTTCAGAGCTCTCTCAGCTTACTAACGCTACATGCACACCCATGGATGACCAAGTGGCGTACACCTGTGGCTTAGCTTCAGCTTAGTTTGTACCTGCGTCCGTACGTAGAGAGTGGCTGGAAGTGTGCCCGCCTGAATAGACTAGTAGAACGCTTTGCGTAAGAGTACATCTCTGCAAACCTGCTGCGTACGTGTCTAAGAGACACGTACATCTGTCTATACAATGGGTGGGCCATATTCAGCCAAAGTGGTTCCACCGTTGTCCCTTCTTCTGTTAGCACAGGCATGGTGACAGCCAGCGCAGGCAGATCGGGTACGTACGTACGTACGTACGTACGTTCGTATGTGTCGTACTGCATGGTACGAATAGCATAGTAGAACGTATGTACAACCCAGTGCGTGCGAGAACACTTGGCACAGGATCGTAGCTGCCCTTTGTCTGTCGCTAGGGATATTACCACCGAGATCTTTTTCCTCGTGCCCTGTAGCAGAACATTACTACCGTGCAGGAGTTCAGAAGAAAAGGGCAGAGATTCTCCGGACAGCTAGCAAAACTTCTCATTCTTTCTTTCTTTCTGGCAGCACCGGCATGACCATAAAAATCGGGGCTCGTCCTCGTAAGAACACAGCGTTGTACGTACGCACGCACGTATGTAGGAACGAACGTGCACATACGTACGGACGTGGGCCACTCCTTCTAGCACGTACTAATGTGCACGCGTTTTTCACGGCAGTTGCACATGGGACCCATTTACTGGCAGTCTGGGAGGGAGATAGCAGATAAATAGAGGATATCGCAGGTGATGCCCACAGATGTTGCTTGTCATGTGCTCTGCGTGTGATTTCCAACTGTTTATGAATGCCGGTGAACTGTCAGCGCGATATGGAAGTACGTCCCGACATCTCGGGACAGCACAGTACATAAAATGACGTCTTTTTTTTCTTCAGAGCCTTTGCGAACCTGCGACAATCAAGCTGGGACGGTGTGCACCGCAGCCATCGATATCCACATTCCTCCACCAACTTGCTGCATCAGCAGCATCACAGTTTGTACGGAGGTTTGAGGCCCCGGGCCAGTTCTAGTGAGACGAACCTCAGGAAGTTAGCCATGACTGATCACCACGCTCTGAGGCCAGGATCTGCGTTGGGACTACTGCAAGGTGAGGGCTGGAGAGCGGTCATTGCTCAAGACACCATGTCTTTCAGCTCGAACACATTTTCTCGTCATGTGCCTCTTCGGTAATTTCTTCACCACCACCTCCAGCAATTTACGTGGCAGAGCTAATGGGGGAGCTTACGGGAAAACTTTTCTAGGGGTTATGGCACCTAATACGCCAGGATGCTCACAACCCGGAAACTGAAGCATCCTGCATGCCACACTTGCTCCGTGTGGCATCGAAAAAATCCTTCAACATACTTCTACTCCGAGCAATGTGCTACTACTAATACGTGCTCTGTCTCAGTATGATGTATTAGGTAGGTGGGACGTACCTTACGCAAGGAAAAGGTTTTTTCCCCAGTCCCAGTGGAGTGGCAAGCCTTGAAGGTGCACTGAGAAAGCAGGAGAGCTGGCAGAGGGAGAGAGACAGAATTCTCCTCTGATGAATACAGTGACTTCGAGAGTTGGGCTGTCCCTGTTGCAGCAATGATGAGCACGACTGCTCTGATGGCAGCAGTGCAGAGCGAGGGACTCTGGTCTTCAAATTGTCTCTTTTCCTTGCTCCGACTGAACGTTGAAAAATTGTTTAGCCAACGGACGTAGCATAGCAAGTACCTCTGGGTATCGCGTATGCACCTACGTTGTACCTCTCTGGTCACTTTGACAGAGCACGCAAGAAACCTGATTGGCTTTAGGAGACATTGTAAAAAGCTCTTCTTTCATCCTCCTCCTCTCTTTGCGCCGTCCAACTTTTTTTCTTCCCTCACTGCCACCAATTCGGAAGGAAGTCTTTGGCGTCTAAAAGAGAGAATAAGGAAGAAAAAAGGAAACGTCGTGAGCAAAAGTTTCTCTCCCTAAGAATCTTCCCTTTCTGGAGACTTAATGATGATGAAGCACGAAAGCACGACCTCTTTGTCTCTCTGTCTCTCTCGGCTCTTGACAAATAAGGTTGCCGCGAAAATTATCTTGGAACGGTCCCATCTCTTTCAGCCGCTTCGGTCGTGAGCAGCAAAGGTCCGACGAGCGCTACTCGCGAACACGAGAAGCGCATTCTGGAGAGTATTTTGCCGCCAGACTTGAGGCATCTCGTCAGGGGAGGCTCACCAGGTACCATTCAGGTGCGCTACGTCGTTGATAAGTTACTAAGACCTCGTTCAGTGGCTTATGAAAACTATTCGTCTGAGCAGCAGATGAAAATCAAGCTGGAGGACGAGATGCGGAGGTCAAACCCCAGCATCACTGCCACCACGAAGTACGACAACACTTCTGGCTTGACCGAAGCCGAGTTGGCCAGGAAGAAGGCAGAGTCGAGGCTGTTCGGACTAACGGGCGCGCAGTCGGACAGAATCAGGCAGGAGATGCAACGATACGCCACCATGCGAGATCCTAGGCTGAGGTAGGCATATTGTACTACTAACGCAGATATGAGAGGAACTTGGTCACCGCAACAATCATTGTTTGCAGGGCTGAAATGAAACATAAGTTAAACCCAGTGCTCGACGCCCAGCTGAACCGAAGCAGGAGGATACCCAGAGGCCACCGGCGAAACCTTTCTGACCCGAGGTTCTCTACTTCTCTCACAGATTCACTTGGAGATGACTACGAGGTAAACCGAACAAATAGCACAGTGCACAAACAAATTCGGTACAGTCCAGTGCGAGGAGCTGGACAACTTTGACCTTTTGTTCCTTCACCCTTCAACAAAATATCATACATTTTGGTCAGGTGGTACCACTGAGCAGAAGCTCTACGTTTTATGCTCCATGTACTACGTGTTCTACTGTACGCGTACTCGTCAGGACTTTCTTCAGTCCTTAAAAGAGTCACAAGACATAGTCGGTTCGTCCAACTTTTTTGAGGAGTTTTTTCACCACATCCGTCGGATGTGAGCCCGGCGGAATTGGGAAGTAACAATAACTTTGGTCTCGATGGAGCAAAAATTTTACCCACCGAAGGCCTGGAAATTACTAATACACCACTGGAAATAACAGTGCGACTGCTGCTGGCCGAACCATACGGCTATTTTGAGATTCCACTGTACTCGCTGCTCTACGGCACTTTGTAGCAGCACGTACGATAACAGAAAGGGTGTGCGGCATTAATTATTGAGTTAGAATGACGAACGTAGTGAGCGCGCTCAACGTGTGCGTGGAGGAGAAAGAGAGGAAAAAGAAAGCCTAAGATGGCTACAGCAAACCCGCCACCTCCCTCGCCATTCTACACGTAGTACATGGAGTGAAGAAGTGTCAGGAGAAAGCTTTCCTCCCAACTTCCATGCTAACAGTAACCACTGTACTGTACTGTACTGTAGGCTTTGCTGTACTGTCGTATATAGCCTCCTCAACGACGTGTACACGTACGTGACGCCTGATGACCTTTTCTTTCTTTCTTTCTTTCTTTCTTCTAAAAAAAAGCTTCCCTACCCGCGTCCATACTCAAGTCTTGCCCGAGACTTCGACCCGTTGTCTGGCAGCGCCATGGCTGCAGCCGATGGCTTGGGCATGGACAACTCCCGATCGTACCTCGGCGGCAGCGGCTTGGACAGCGGGGGCCTTGCCGGGATCGGCGGCCTAAGAGACACTGCCATCAACAGCCTGGATCACCCGCACAGTTTGGGAGGTGCCGCCTCCGTGGCTGCCACAGACTACGATCGCAACCGATACCTGGCAAGTCGCAGGTTTGTGGTTGGGAAAGAGTGGGAAAGTTCTTGGTGGGATGAGATGAGAGGGAGAATGATGATCTTGAGGTATCACTCCTTTGGTGCAAAAAAAGAGCTCGGCATTTGAGTACCTGCTGTCCACTGTCCATAAACAGAGCATACTTGTGTATATGGAACCAAAGTTTCAGTCATCGAATTAATGAATCATTGTAACGTACGTGTAGTAAAACAATCCCTGATAACTCGGTCCTGTCTTTTCTGCACAATAGGAGAAATCGAGCGTAGCTATCTCAACAAGGCAGAAAAAAGACTCCTGAAAAAAGAAAAAAGATCTTGATATTTCATGAGGCTAATCCGTCCTTAAAACCAAAGCTGTAGTCACATTTTTGTATACCGTATGCTTAAGAATGCCATGAGCAACATGAGCCACAAGGGCTCCCTTTCCTGGCCTGGCGGGAGCAACGCAGAGAGAGGAACAGCTCTCCCATTGACATTTTACTTTGTTTTTCGGAAACAGACCTCCAGTTCCTTTGCACATACGCATGTGCTGCTCTTCGGTATCAGTACTACGCCGAGTTTGTTTCGGAAAGGATCAAATATACGGAACAAGATGGCCTGCCAGACTTTCCCCACAAACCTTTCTGTATTTACGAGGTCTTTGTCCCGTCGCATACGTAGTTGTTATCCCATTTCTCTTCATCTTCACTCCACCGAATACAGGCGGTTTCCATCAGACAGGAAACGCCTTTGACACAAGCATATACATGCATACTCACATACAAGTACACAAAACTGCTCAGAATATACACGGACTCTCTGTGTTTTAATAACCACTTTCACTTCATTAGGCCATTAGTTACATATGAAGACTTTACGGCTCTCTCTCTCTGTCACACACACACACATACGCGCACGCTCGTACACACACTCACACTCGTGGTACTCGTCCTGACAAGTCACAGGAAGTGACTTTTTCGTGTTGTTCTCATACTTCCCAACGTGTGCGTACAAATGTAGTGCGATCGACACTAAATTTTGTCACCATTTGGATAAATGTTCGACTTTGGAAACATTTTTTCAGTGCCATGAAAATCGTTCAAATTTGCAGCCCTGAAAACACACTCAATTTTTGTGGACTTTCTTGAACTCATCTACAGCATGGATGTGCCAATCGTCGATGAGCACTTCCACGTCGCTTCAAACCGACGGGAAGTCCCTAATGCAGTCCTCGAAAAAGGTCGAGCAAGTCAAAATAAGAGATCTTTTCTCCGCAAAGCTGATGTTAGTTGTTCTGCTAGTCTGAGTACTTTGTCCTGTCTGCGTTATCTGTGCTACTACGTTGACATTCGATTTGGCCAAGTCGTTTGTAGTAGGACGAGTTGACAAAATCAAATTGTTTCCGAAATCGAATGGTTCCCTCCAAACATAAAACGTATAATCCCTGAGACGATGAAGGCCAGAATTTCCTTATAAATTCACACGCACGAGACAATCAACTACCCATAGAAATAGAAACCATTCTGTGTGTTTTTTGCCACAAGGCATCACTTGGTGTATGTCCTGGTATCATGCTGTAAAGCCTACTACTACGTACTGACGAATTAGAATCATGTACTAGTAGGTCCAGATAGTGCAGTAACGACCCAGAGCGATTACCCAAGACAGTCGATGCCTCCGAGAAACCATTTCTTTTCGGGTCGACTGAAACTGCGTGTAGAAAGCAAAAGCTCTGTTCTAAATCTTTCGTAGTAATACTTCCTCTTATCTTCCATTTCAGTCGTCAGCTCCTCCGGCGTTCGAGCGAGGGCGGACTGGTGGGAACGTCGCTGGCTGGTGGGATGGCAGCGGCCGCCAGGGCCTTTGACGGCGCCTCACCGCTCAACACCCGCCGGGCGCACTCTTCCATGAGCGGCCGGGTTGGAGCCGGCGGCGGCGGCAGCGGTGTCGGCGGCGGCGGTTTCCTTTCGGCTCGTTCATGGCACCCATCGCCGTTTGCCAGCGACGAGGACGCGTCCTCCGACGAGCCGCAGTTCTACAAGGAGGAGAAGAAGAATCGCATCAAGATGGAGATTGCGCGGCGGCGGCAACAAATAGAGGAGAACGCCTGCTTGCACGAGGAACTGACGCGGTTAGCAAAGTTAAGGGAAACCGCAGAGATGTCCTCAACCGCGGCGGCGGCGGCCGCAGCCAACGCCTCACACGTAGTAGTGCCTTCTTCAGTCTCAACAGCGGCGGGTTATGGCGGAATTGTCAACAGCCCAGCTACAGCCGCTGCCGCTGCTGCCGCTGCCGCCGCCGCACACCGCGACACAAGCGTGCTCAAGTCCGTGGATGAGATTCTCAGGGACGGAGACCCCTACCATCACCATTACGGCGGCACCCGCGCAGCAACGGGCGGGGTCCTGGGTCGTCTGCAGCAGAACAGCTTTGGTGATCCTTTTTCCGCAGACTTCTCTCCCATGAACTCTGAACTGAGTGACTTGGGCCGAGGCGGCGGTGCCGCCGCGGCCGGGCGTGGTGTCTCCGGCCTGGTGAACCACAATTACTCCTACGACGGTGTGGGCGCCGCGGGGGTGGCAGCGGCGGGCTACGGCAAGTATTCCAAGCACTCCGCTGCCGCCTTCAAGTGATGTCGAGGAAGCGGTGTTTCTCTGTTTTACATGCTTGCTTCTCTCTGTGTTCCGACCATGCCTATTAATGCTGACCCCCCTCCCCGAAAAAATCCACGGACACGCTGTAATATAAACGTAACACCACTACACCACGATAAAATTACACACACTTATTACCCATTATTACCACACTATTACGGCTATATTGTTATACGATTGATGTTATCCATATACTCCGATCTGTGCTTTCTATTGCTCCCCTCACTATAAACTATAAGTACGTACTAACTGCATTGTTCAGTCTGTTATTATAATTCTCGCCGATCATACTAAATCCTTAATGCTAAAAATTACACAAGAACGCTGTGTTAAACCCGAGCATATCTTATACACAGAAGAAGAGATGAATTGAATTCGTTTTTTGCGCTCTGGTGATAGCCGAAAGTGACAGTGGCAGTACTAGTACGTAAACTAATAGAGGAGAAGGCCTTGATTTTCTTCTCTCTACTACAGTATGCGCCTGTGTATTTTCTCAAAGCCTAACTAACTCTCTCGTTCTCTTAACCACGAGGTTATTGATGATAGCAGCTGAGAAATTGTTTCTTCATTGTCTGTCAATTGGGCCTTCTCCTTGCTCTCTGAGGAAAACACACCTATGTTAGTAGAAGAACGCACAGTATATGCACTATGTACACCTTAGGAAACCACGTTTTCATTATTGTCTGACCCCCCCCCCCTTCGAAATGTGATATAGGCTTCTCGTGTGCAAGCTGTACATAGTCATTTGGTGTTGGGTACAGTGCAGCGTGTGTACGTACAGTATTTGTGCATACCGTACACTAATGCCTTCCTTCTTAGTAGTCCCTTATTGACCTCATGGCGGAAGAAGGTGTCTAAAAACAACAACAAAAAAAAGCAGACGGACGTTACTTTTTGCTATTTGTTCTCTATCGATTTTCCTCTTCTCAGTGGAGCAACAGGGTTGTTCTCTGTTAATTTATTGTTGCAAGTACAAGTACGCTGTTAGTGCTTGCAGCTCGACTGAGGAGGGAGCGAAGAAACTTTCTGCCTTTGACAAAAAAAAAATTATGCCCCCCTCGTTCTTTTGATCGTCGCCGACTTGTTTTGGCAAAAGGCGAGAGAAAGGCTGGATAATTAATATGCTTGCTCGATCAACAACCTTCGTGCCTTACAAGAAACGCAACCTGTACTAGCAACTTTATAGCCAGACAAAAACAAATCCGACGCTTCCCTCTTTCCTCTTCATCGATCCATCTCTTCTGGTATCTTCCCTCTCATTGACGCGATTGAATGGTACCTATATTGTATGTACGCACACGCTTTTCTCCCCCTACTACTGTACTATGTAACTTACGATGTAGCTCATGGTACGTGTTTGTGTTGTGTCACCCAAGTTATTTGTTGTGCCATGTACGTAGTACAATGTGTAGTATGTACTACCTACAATTGTACAGTGAATGTGCCCGCAACACTTGAACCTCTCCGCTTTCTGCGATTACACACCAACTGTTCGACACTACACACATGCTGTCGTGAGGAAAGGTTTCCAGTTAGCTTTAGAGATTTCGCAGATACTTTACGAATGTTACAAAGCCACCTCACGCATGCATAATTTCTCTCTTGATCTTACACGACTTTGTAAAGGGCCTTTATTTTCCAGCTTTTTCTGCCTCTCTCCATCTTTTCCTTCACACGACCTAGCTATATGCAAACACAGCCTTTCCCACTACAAGTGAATACCTTGATAAAAAAAAGTACTACTTCTACGTGAATATCTGGACGTTCGTGCGTGCGTATCTAAGAACCTTGGACGAGAGAAAAGAAAATCAAGGAAGTCTCACTCTACACGAACTGCTAGGCACAGCCAGGAGAGGTGGACGACAGCGAGCAACAACAGTGCATGTTCTTCGGCATCACCGCCGTCATCATTATCGCTATATCTGCTGCTACTACATACTACCATGTTGAAAATATTAAATTTGTTGCCAAGACCAATTTATCTCTCGTTATACGACTCCTTGAAACGTTGTTTTTTCATTATTTTTTGCTTTACGTCGATATCGCTTGTGGTTGCTTGCTATGTTGTTACTGAAAGAAAGTCGGAGAAACAAAAGAACCTCTCCGAAAGAAAAGGGGGCGCGCTCCTTGCACTCGGATGACGTGTGCACACATGCTGGGTGTTGTGTCCCTGCCGACGTCAGTACGTGTACTGCGTGATGGTTGGGCAACGACGTTTCAATGGAATCAATCCCGCACCCCAAGGGGCATTTCAACTCACACCCAGTGGCTGCTCAATGATTGAAAAGCAACACTCCCTGTTGTTGCTGCTGCTCAACTTATTGGCCCTGAACAACGCTAAATTTCTCTTGCGCATTGACTGACGTGAACTGCGGCTTTCTTTCTCAAAGATGGATGTTGTTGGTGCTCCTATTTCAACCTGCTGCTGCTGCTCTTATCACCATCGGTGTTTTTTTTTAGGGGAGGCTGACTTTTTTTTTACCTTCTCCCAGTTATAAGCTTTCTCCCTATAATTTAAGGTCTTTTGTTCAAAGTTACAAGATGGTGCCTGAAAATTTCTTTCCTTTCCTCACCATCACCATCGTGGCTGTCACATCCTCTTCCTTGGACTGGCAGAGTCCTCTTCATCACCACCATGCACGAACAACACAATCCTAAATGTGAGTGGCTGAATGTTGTTTATCATAGTGCTTTCTCTCGTTATGTTGTATCGTTGTTTCCGTGGATACATTTACCATCTTGCAGTCTGCTACATTGCTCTACCTTTATTTTTCTGACTTCTCTTCTTTTCTCTGACCTTGTAGGCCCCAATACTACTACTTCTTCGCTGGCCAACTCCTCCTTGGGGAATAACCCCGTTAGTGAGCAGGAGCAGCAACCTTTACGAAGAGCAGAGCAGCAACAGCAACAGAGTTATGCTTTTCCCGATGACTACGGCACCTTGGGAGGGCCCACAAGGAAGCCAAAGTTCAACACCAGAATGGATGAGGATGTGGGGAGGAGAAAAGCTCAAGTAAGAACGTAAGCACGAGACTATCTTTTTATAACTTCTCGACGTCTATTGCCCAAGAAATAAGGAGGGGGAGGGGGAAACGTTCCACTGTACACTACTTGAGAGCGGCTACGTGAAGTATGCGAGCACGCACTCAAGGTTGCTGGCTGTCACCCTCGGTACCGAAAATTTGCTAGATGCATGCAAATCATACGAGAGCGTGATGGTTTTGTGGACTACCCAGCGGACCACATGCTTACACTTGCTCGTCACGCTCCCAAGACCATGCATCTTTGTGGTGCAGAGCATTCGAGTACATCGTGACAAGCATTTGCGTACATAAATGGGCGAATGATTGATTCGCCAACAATACAACAACAATGTTGATACCAACAACAAGTAGGCAGAGAAAAGAATGCACGTATAATGCTCTACGCAAGTACCTAACGTGAGCGTTGATCGTTGAAGAACTCGTGCCAAGGCCATACAAATCTTCTGAATGCTCCCTTATTTGCCGCGGCGCCGTGGAGCCATCACTCTTGGGGCAGCGCTTTGCTCGCCGTAGAAGTGCTGGTGCTCGAAGTACAAGGAATCATGGCAGCACTGCCTCCTAGCACAAGCATGCACTGGCATGCTGTGTACTCGTACGGTATGTGTGCGTACAATATTTGTGTATTGACAACAATGCAGTGCGTGCGGCCTTGTAAATCGCCTTCTCGAAAATATGAGTCTGCACATGTATGTGCTGCATTGTTGGAACAAAAACTTTCGGCAGCGCATTCTAGACAAGCCATTGCAACCCATTGCCAATAGCGCGGAATGAATGAAATGCGCTTAGAGCTTTCAAGTTCTGGTCGTGAATACAGAGCTGCCAGGCTAGTTTGATCATTTCTGTGTTCGCAACAATTGGTGGCCAGAAAAATATCCTTTGCAGCGTATATTAGGTGCACCATGACGACAACACACCCAACTGACTTGTCCGAACAGTTCACTTGGGTTACGCGTACAGTAAACTCCACTTCCAGCGACACAGGGTATTGTGACACCCTGTTTAAGGTAACAGATTTTGGTAGGACATTTTTATAGAGTGTATATAGTAGTGATTCGGCTATGCCCGAGGTAGGTGGAGTCTACCGTGCGTTAGTATTGGATTCTGCATCCCCCCCCCGTTGTTGCCAATAACGGCATCAACTCTCGATGTGAACGTGTCAGTGACCTTCTTGACGCATAACTGGAGTCCACACTGCTCCAGGCTGTACCAGTGCGTCAGTGCATTGAACGAATGTTTTGCGCAAGGTCATATCAAGCCACGCCAGATACCCTCATCCAGATTGGCTCACCCAGAGGAGATATGCAAATCTGCCCCAAAGTCTGAGGATCGATCACCCTTCGTTGGTGGTAGCTTCCCACATAGTGGGCGAAAAGGTCTACGTACACTGCACAATACGTCCTCTTCCATCATGCTTCGACACGACATTGATTGGCATAGATTTTTGAATGTGCCTGAAGTTGCGACTATGCAGGAGTTGCCCGGTTTGTTTATGTGCAGCAAATTTTACTGACATGATACTGCGGAAAAAATGCTTGCGCCACGGCTCAATCGCTAAGGCATTTTCAACTGATCCTAACTGCAACCTTGTACTGTTCAATATAAAGATAATATCGAGTGTTTCTCCACGAAAGGAAAAATGCTGCCTTGGCACTGCTTCTGCCTTCTGAGTCCAACGACGTCAGTGCACCGCGTTGTCACAATGACACTTGAGTCATATGCCCTGTGTTGTAATACAGTTTTATAAGATTCGCTGCGCGATAAATAATGCTCCTATTGCAGCCACCCTTTGTACGGGACTCGGCCTGGCCCGGTGCAGGAGGTAGGAGACCAAACCAACCTGCTCTAAAAAACATCCTACTTACCAAAGAGCAGTCTAGAGACTTTAGAGGAACAGGTAATGAACGCAAGAAAGCATTTTGTTCACTGAGAACCGCGTGGCTCAAAACTAAGTTGTACTACTACTTTTGTAGTAAAGTAAGTTGTACGACATATTCGGTTTTCGTCTTTAGTTCTCCTTCTTTTCTCTCCACACTCACGTACTAGACTCTTTTGGTGTTCACTTGCTCCACAATGTGATTCCTGGAAGCGGTGGCCAGGTTGGATGCGTGGTTTCCAGGGTGTTGCCCGGCAGTCAGGCGGAGGAACATGGGCAGATCCAGGACGGCGATGAAGTGCTGGAAGTCAATGGCATACCCATGGCCAACAAGACGAATTTTGAGATACAACAGATCTTATTTAGCATCAGAGATGAGGCGGACATGGTATGCAGAAGGTGAGAACAAGAATTCTTTCTCGATCAGCGGTACCTTACTGATGCTCCCCCTGCCTGACCACTTCAGCTACACCGATAATTACACTGGAAACACGATGATGACGCTGCGTCCCAATGGGATCCTTACCCCTGATCAGATTACTGGAGACGTTCCTGCCCAAAAGGCTTTGGAGGACGATGCCATGTTGATGACGGCCAAAGGCAAAGGGAGGAGGACACAGGTGCTAAAGTCATGGCCCAACTCATGCATTGTGATCATGTTCACTTCAATTGACTAGAGGAGAGGAGCATCTGCGGCCGCCCGGCTGGGGCAGTTGGAGCTGAGTCTGTCCTTCGATTACAGCGCCAACATCTTATACGTGACAATAATAAAAGGTCGCGGTCTGAGGAGCTTCGTCAACGGCGACCCGAGGCCCGACGCGTTCGTTATGGGCTATCTTCTTCCTGGCAGAAAGTTAGTATTTGTATGCTCTATACTACGCACGCTGCACACTGTGCAACACTGCAGTGCTGTCGAAAACATTCCTGTTTCATATCTTAGCATGCCGACACTGAGACGAACCCAATACGTACTAGCGTCGTCCACGCCGTTCTGGAACGAAACGTTCGTGTACCCGAACCTGCCTCTAGGAATGCTTCGAACGAAGTTCCTAGAAGTCACTGCTTGGAGCTACAACAGACACTCGCCAAATGAATTCCTGGGAGAAGTCTTGCTTGATCTTTCTGGTGAGCCTCTAGTCTGTGCATAAAGTTTATTTCCGTAGAATGCAGGCAAACATAGCGTCAGGTTGAGTGTGAATCAGTTGAAGAGCAAGTTATGCTGATAAGTTCGTATCCCACGAGTCCCAAGTGCTGTGCGGCGTACTGGAACTATGATAAGCACCATAAGCAGTGCTGAGAAAGTACATGGCAGAAAAACCTTGCCCTTGGCGAAGTAACACAACTTGAATGCGAACGAAACTTGGCCAAATTCTCAGACAAGTTGTTTCATCTCCATCCCACGCTATCTGTACTGTGTGTGTGTCCTTCCATGGCAACAGAAATGAGATACTCTGACTGACACTAATTCCGACTTACCCAGTACATTTACAGGGTGTCCGCCAGTTAGTGGAAAATTCTAGCTGCCCGACACAGCGTTTAGTGGGCTCAGATTTGGGGTGTCATGCACACCAATTTGTGGGAATTATCCCGACGTATTGCAACACCCTGTACTTTTCTCTCTACGTGCTCACAAACCAGTTGAGTGTATGCGATTTTTGAATGTGTGGGTGCCCATTGGTAAGCCCAAGAGATGAGGAAAAGGTGGCCGATATGGGTGCCGTGCTGTCCTAAACGTGTGGAGGCGAGCTCCTCCTTCTTGACGAAGTTCAGAGTGACCACTTTGAACATTTTCTACGGCAAAAATTCGTGACGGCCGCAGCCGCCGCGACCCTGAAAGAAGCGGTCGGGGTTGACCATGACGAGTTGGACATGGACTCGCTTTTGAGAGAGAAATGAGCGCTTCTGGTGTGTGACTTGTTGATATCTTGGGAAATACGCACTAGGCACGAATGCAAAGTAAGATTTGAAAATGTGACCTGACTACATACAGCGAGGGACAATTCTCAGCAAAGCTACGTAGCAGAAGATTTGGCCATGCATTGCTCATATGGAGCGAAGAGGAGTGCGAGATTTTCCACAAACTGACGGACACAGAGTACTACTTACTAAAGACAAGGAGACCAGTGCCGAAGTCTATGTCTCTCCGCTTGTGTAGATCCCGCACATCTCGATGAAAAATGCCGATGGTATCAGCTGTTGGAGGAAACTCATTCTTATAAGGATGCAGGACAGGTGGCAAATGGGCCACTGAATCCCACTCGCAAGGGTAAGGACAATCCCGTAACATTAAATGTTTAATTTGTTTTACTGCAGCCGGAAGTGAGTCAGTATGTACGTGTATGTCTACGTCTAGTCAATACGTTGGTCCGACTGACTGATCATGGTTTTTCCGATATCTTGTTCACATCAGTACTCCGCTAATTTGGTGAGTAGAGAGAGCCCTCATACGTCGATCTCGCACACACGTTACTTACCACTGCCTGAATAATTGTGTTCTGTGTTGATGCCATGAACGAGGACGGGAGGATAGAGTAAGAATTCATCCACCTGAGAACGTCATCGAACGAGTAATCTTTCTTTGCTGTAGCCTTTTGTGATGAGTAGAGATTTCAAGGAAAAGTCTTGGGCGATATATTTTTTCGGGATGGTAATCTTTTTATAAGGTCAGCACAGAGAAAAGAGTGTGTATTTTTCGTGTCAGACCACAATGGCCAGGTAAGAGACACTTATTGTCATGGACAGCACCGCCGTGCTAAGCGGCAGCAGCACTGACATATGCATGTCATGTCTTCGGGTACGTAGTTGTTTTATCTACAGTCCTGAATACCCCCCTCTCATAGTTACAGATGAATAGCTGGGACACCTCACGAGTGAAAGGACAAGAAGTCTAATGCAAGACATCAGCAAGTAGTGCATACCGTATGTACTACATATGTAGGTGTCAGGCTAGTTCGAAAATGTCAGTTTCTTGGGGGTTTTTTTGGGAGGGGAGGGAGAATTGGCGTTGGACATTGTTACAAGTCTCATTTTTTGAAAAAAAAATGTTTCACCGTCTGCACTTATAACTCCAAGTTTCATAACATACTGTGTGTGGTAAGTGCAGCGGATAGTTCTTTTTTTCAGCCCTAACTTTTGCATGGGTTGAGCTACAGAAGTGGGTCACCCCTGTATAGAAAGGTAAGCAGTTCCTCCAAAACCAAACTGATATGCACTTTAGGTATGGGACAACTCATTCTTCCCCATTATGGTATCTAAGTAATGTACTGTAGTAGAGTTTACTACATAAGAGTTTGGACGGATTGTGGACGAATAAATGGTCCCAGAGCAAAAGTGCGTATTAGTTTAGTTTTAGAGGAGCTACTTAGCTCCAATCGTTAGGTCAACCACCTTTATAGCTGAATTCAGTCAAAAATTATAGTTGAAAAAAGAAGTGTGCACTACACGTAATGCATACAGTATGGTACCGGTATAAAACTTTGAGTTAAAAGTGCAGATAATAAATGTCCTTTAAGAAAAAATGGTTTCAACGAAATCTAAATATTTCGGTCAAAGGCCCAAAAGCCTGGCCCCAAAATATCATTCTCCAAAAAAGTTCCTTTTCTAGCCATATGAACAATAAGTACACGCACAAATCAACGCAAATCCCTCAGACCTAAGCCGCGAAGGCTGACGGGACCGTAAGGCCCAGCTGCTGGTAACCTCGGAGGTGTCCGAAGCCGTCGAGGTTTGCCCATGTGCTGATTGGGGACGATAAAGTGCTCTGTCACTTCAGGGTTAAGTTTTTGTTCCCTCACCATGAAATGATTCTTATGTAGCTTGCATGCCATTTTTTTTGCATTTCCCCCACAAGCAAATCAGCCATATATAGTAGGCTAGGTCGAAAATTGGAATTCCCCGAGGGTGTCCAAAATTTGTAACCACATCTCATTTGAAGACTTTGTAGTCGAATGAAAGTGAAAAAAAGGAATTTTAACTATGCCCAAATGCATTTTAAGTTACATGATACTGTAAAACAAGTTGTAATTTTTTTCTTCACAACTTGCTGTAAAATATTTTTCTGACAAACTGGAGCATTTCAGCATTTTGGTCAGTGATTTTCACCCAGTTTGGCTGCTTCTGACAGCCACCAGAGCTGAAATCTACTTTCACAGCAAATTTACTACAGTGGCTTACTACATAAATTTCAAATCAAGTTGGGCATAGGTAAACACATTTTTTTCCAAAGTATTTGACTACATCTTCATCTTTTGAGCCCATGTAACAAACCCCAGTCGCTATCAGTGAATTTCCAAAGTTGACCCCTTTTCGACCTAGCCTAATATACATATGGCTGTTTATTTTGTGAACATAGTATGACACTGAGAGAACAAGTTCTTTAGCTTTAACATCAGCTTAGTTTGGATGTAATACACGGTTGAGGCTGTCATAGAAAGAGAAAACACTAGCAATGTGCACAAGTTTCACACACTCAACCTCCTTCACAGTCAAAGTTATGACTTGCTCAATATCAGCCTGCCCACGAAACGTTTCATCACTACTTTTTGGCGTTGTTCCTCCGTCCTGTGATGTTTAATTCGTTCACGATTGCCCATATGGACTCTATGCGTACGACCAGAACGTCCTCGTACCACAATGCTAAGTACAAATACTGTGCAGTACCTTCACTGCACGTCATCAAGGCTTCGTACTCAGGCTGAAAAAGTTAAAAGCTCGATTGACGAGTTCACATGAGCATCTTAATTTCATTTTCACCACATGAATTAATTGCTGATTGTACTGCAGTAGTCTCCGGTTTTAGTCATAATCCTGTTACAGTCATCACTCTTCTTGGCTCCGATTTTTTACTTCATAAATCAGAAGCATTTTTGTCATAATGAAACACGGCTGATAATCATCAAGTTCCTAATAAAAAACTCAGGTTACTGTGTTTTTTTGTCTGGATTTTTTGTCAGAATTTTTCTGGGTTACTTAAATTTTGGGGCAGTGACTTATCACAAACTCTATATACAAAGCATCATTCTTCTTACATTCCATTGGTTTAACTAAGAGGAATGCAACCAAAAACATATGGGTTTTGCACTGAAGGTACATCATTACAGTTCCTCAATAGCAAAAGCCTGTTTAAGAGGCAAAATTTACTGCTCATATCACTTGCGATCATCAGAACCTTGGGTCGTGACTTTAGCCGAAGACTACTGTATCCATGACACAAACTGTCAGGCTCGACTGTATTAACAATTTTGGTGGTCCAGCATTCTGTTATGATGTGTGCTTGAACTTTTTGTACATTGGTGCATTCAATGCTGCATGTAGGAATGTACAGTCCTGGCCGTAAGAAATTGCGGTGGACATGACAGCATCTCCTATGCTGTACTGAAATGAGTTGAGGCAGAATTTTGATGTGGAATGCGTAGATGTGATACTGGGACACAATGTTGAGTACACAGGGCCAATGTCAAGGCTGCCCATTTTGGTGTCAGAGTGCTCAAAAGGAAGACAACTAGAGGGGAGCCATGCCAAGCAGGACTGAAATTTAGCTTATTGAGGGGGTAAAAGTGGATGAAATGGACTGAAATTTTCATGGACAGTCCCAGCCCCCTGGCTCATCATTTCCACATGAATTCACTCCCCAGACCCTCCAGCACTATGAGCAAGCATGCAAAAACCCTGTGTCTGGGTTGAGAGGTTCCTATGTTCTGTGAAGCAGCAAAAAGAGAGCGACAGGGTGACACTTTCACATGTAAACAAAACTCATCAACGATGGTCAGGAAATCTTGAGGCAGTCCAGATTGTCATCACCAGTATTGAGAGATGGCAGTCAGGACTCCGGAGCTTTGCGGACCTGATCAGACTCAGCAGTAGCAAGAGAAGGCAATTCAGAGCTTGGCAGACCTGATCAGACTCAACAGTAGCGAGAGAAGGCAGCCCAGATCAGCCTCATCAGGAGTGAATGTGGCAGTCCAGATTGAGATTTCCCAACAGTCATCCATGAGTTTTGTTTTTATGTCAAAGTGTCACCCTGTCACTCTCTTTTTGCAGATTCACAGAACAAAGCAACCTCTCAACCCGGACACATGGATTTTGCA
>JAAUXU010049752.1_pt1 | contig 46144 bp, 37 predicted proteins | sample 7278151 | NCBI WGS metagenome assembly JAAUXU01 (sample SAMN14350113, study PRJNA611818) | marine sediment metagenome | isolation source: surface marine sediment (1.8m) | place: French Polynesia: Moorea | collected 2018-08
CCAGCGTGTGCGCCAGCGTGTGCGCCAGCGTTTGCGCCAGCGTATGCGCCAGCGTATGCGCCAGCGTATGCGCCAGCGTATGCGCCAGCGTATGCGCCAGCGTATGCGCCACCGTCAGCAGCGCAGTGACGCTGGCTTTGGCGCTTCCCATGGACGCAGTCGCATGAAAGCCGGCGCTGTCCAGGTCCATGCTTCCAGCATGGCGACGGCGTCGCGCCAGTTCCGGGTTCTCCTCTCTGTTCGTGCAAGCCCTCTGCTTTTTGCAGTGAGAAAGGATCTTGAGACGTGGGTCCGGGGTCGAGGCCAGAAGCTCCAGCAGAAGCAGGAGGACGAACAAACACATCACAAGTTGAATATTGTTCTGCAAATAAGGAAAGAAAAATGTGTGAGGTCCTTTGTGACCTGCATATAACTTTACAAACAAGTCAGATCTTAACACTGACACAATTGGAATAACAGGGCGGTGATACAGGCACAATATCACCAGTCACAACAGAAGGAGGTGACTGCAGATGTGCCAGTTACTGGCCGTGTACTTCAGCTAGAGCGGATGAGCCAACATAAGCGGGGAAACTTTTGAGGCATTTTACCCTCAATAGGTGTGCGCTAATCAAGGCGTGTCTGGTAGTCCTACGAGGAATGAGCTCAACAAGCAGAGAAATGTCTGCAGCTGCAGCATTCCTGCGATAAGCGCAAATTATTAGTTTTTTTTTCTGTTTTTAAGGCATGACTAACAACGATAGCATCTGACCTCCAGGGGCGTGTCTGTAGTTCTGGTTATTGGCACCATGCTTACGTAACCTATGCACATTTTTGGGGCCCTTGGTGCAATACTTGATACGTCACTGTCTAGTACGCCAAGGTCGGTACAACCAAGTGCAGAGCCTTGTTCTATCCTACCCTGTCCCCCTTCAGGTAGTGAAGCTCAGGGCTCTTACACACGCCTGAGCATTGGAGGTGAGATTGTGCGCTCACTCCCAGGGAGAGTACTGGTGGCCATTGCCATAGAACTGAGTCCAGGTGATGCCGAGAATGCAGACAGTGCAAAAAAATGGATTAGTTGCAGCAAAAAGAAGCAATCTTTCTTTTATCACGTACTGCAGAGGGCAAAGAGACAGCATCTCTCTCACTCTCCTACCAGGTCGCGTTGGCAGACCTGGCCGTGATGGGCAGACAAGAAGAAATGTCTTGTCCAAAAATCATGTCACGGGACACATGGAAATGACGCGTATGTGTGTGTCTATCTATGCTCACCTTGAGTCCAGTGATACTTGTGCCATCAACTGGACTGGGTAGCTCGGGAAGACTTCAGACCAGCTTCTTCAGACCGGCTTCTTCAGACCACGTTCTTCAGACCTGGACTCGCTGTGCGGATGCGGGGGGACATTGTTCAAGCTCAGGGACATAGTCGAGTAACGTAGCAAGTACTTACGCTGTGCGTACCACAATGACGGAGAGCGAGTCAGATGGCGGCAGACTGTCCTACTAATTTACCTACGCACACACATTGGCCACGTTCGTGCACACTGAATCATGCACGCGCTGGAAATGATGACTCCTAGCTGATATACGTATATTTTCCATAGTGGGATAAAAATGAACACGCAATCTCCAAATGTAACAAGCGATGACGCTATCGTGTTTGCGATGGGAGGCAGGATTGGATGCTGCTTTGTAACAGGATCTGCCACTTCCTCTCCGGACTCGTCGTATCTAAGTTAACTAGAGCTATAGCTTTGTTAATAATATGTTCACAATCTCCAAGATACGAACGGTAGCAACATTTCTGGAGAAGTTGCAGTTTCTTGCAACTTTCCTGATTTTTTCCGACTTACTGCTTAATTACTTTCATGCCCGTATGTGGCGTCCTGACTTTCCGTGAAAGATGCTGCAAAGAAAGGGACCCTATTCATGTGCAAGAGCAACCAGAACATAGCTGGGGATAAGACATGCTCAAGGTGCGGGTTGTTTCGGGTTTCTTTTTTTTAAAAAAAAATTTCCAATCCTTCCAGACAAACAGCCCCTTGGACTCATATGAAGAATGTGATTCTGATTGATAGGTGATGCTTGCAGAAATCAGCAATCCAACCTCTTGAAGTTCCAGTTATGCCCGCTAGAATTCAACTCCTTCATAATTGCAATCTTCAGTATTGTGTGTCTCGGTCATAAAGCGTGTTGACGAAAAGTATGGTACGTACGTGTCATAGCTGACAGGTCAATTGAAAAGGGCGAGAAAGAATATAACTGACTTCAAGTGCAACAGCAAATGCCACAACTCTTTGACTTGTGCAACTTAAATGTCCAGAATTATCATGTGTGTTGTGACCGCTGGTGCTAATCAGTACTACTACATTTACACACGCACAAGACAACTATAACTTGTTATTGACTTCTAAAGTTGAAGCCAAGTCTTCAAAGCAGGCACTCAGGCAGGCACAAAGAACAAAAAGACGTAGCAAATTTAGAGTGTACTGTATCATGCCAATTAGTTGTCCACAGTTATGTTTTTTGACCTGTTTTGACGGTGTACTTTATCGCGCTAGAACTGTGCTGTGACAACGTTGTTAATAAGCGCAAATGAATTAGCCATGTCGATAAATTTTTGACCCTTCAGTCAATTGACTGTGTGACACGTGCACTCTGTCCACGTCTGTTTAATGGAACTAATATCTTTCATCCAGAAGCAGGTGACTGGTAACATGACCACAAGAGCGAGTTGAGGTCTCACTTCATCTCACTTCTCCTTAGCAGAACTGAGTTGCTTTAACTAGACCAACGTCTCCAGCCAATTGCATGACTCTGGAGACAAAATCTCCATTGTGTCACACATCTTGTGGCTTCTAGAACGCGTCAACCAGAAGTGGTATGAGGTATTCGGAGGGAAGGAGTGCTTGAATTCAAGAGGGTATAACTTTGGGTTCAAGAGGTTCAATTGTTGATGCCTCCTCGCATCAGCCCCCATAGAGAATGGGAACTTTCATTTGAGCCCAAGTGGCGGTTTGTCTGGCATCTCAGGAGTGCAAATTTTAAAATAGAAAGCGCCTCGTTCAACTATTATGTCCAACGATGTAGATGCATACGCGCAGCACAAAAAGGTTCTCATAACCTCGAAAATCTGCAACTTTCTTCTTTATCATCGAGCTCTCCTCTGTCACTCCTCCTGGGAGAGAGAGAGAGAGAGAGAAGTGATCATCATGTTGATGTGTGCGCGCCCTTGTGCGTGCGTGCGTGCGTGCGTGCGTGCGTGTCATAAGCGAATAAAACTACATAAGAGGAGTAGAAATTCGCGTCTTCTTCTTCTCCTTGTCATTAAATTCCCATCCGGGGGGACGTTGGGGAGGGGGGGAACGCAGCCAGGGGCAATTACATCATCATGCTTTCTCATGCATGTGCGCGCGGGCGCGTGTGTCTACGTGCGCGTGTGTGCTTGTGTAGGCTTCTTCGGCAGAGCTAAACCCACTCACTCCCACGGAATTAGCATCTTTATGGAGCACTTAAATTTGCATAGGAGGCAGGAGAGCATGGAAGAAGAAGCTGTAGTCTGCGCCAGCCGATCAAGCCAATTGGAGAATTTGGGGATGGAGAGAGGTCGTGCGACCAATTACATGAGCATAGGAACCCATTCGCTATTGTTCTTCAGACACTTCACGGCTGAGCTTTTCCAAGGGATTGATAAATGTGTCCCCCCTCCCTTTTTTTTGCTCCTGGCACGGAAGCCTCAACCTTTTATCCACCTACAGTAGGAAGTAGGAGTGCAGTTTCAATACGTGCGTGCACTGCAATGACGAGGAGGACTGGGTGGCAAAATATGAAATCGTCTGCTTATCGGGACGTAAAACCCGATAAGAAAATCGCAGCAGACTCAAATATAATTTTGGAGGGAAGAGACAAGTAGCGTGGAAAACTATAGAGAAATAAAAGCGAGAGAGCTTGCCAAACTCGCCCAGCAGCAGCTTTTAGACCCAATTCCTTGGAGGAAAAAAAAGAAGAAGGCCCATTTCCGTCATGTTCGCAATGGCCTCTTCTTTACAACATTTTCCCATTGAGCAACTTTTTTTTTTTCGCGAAGTCACTTTAGACCCTAGCCTGGAAAAAGATCAAAAGAGGCCAATGTTTTGTCAGGCAGTGTTAAAACAACTTATCACTAATCGCACGCGAGGGCTTGCGTGAGCGTGAGGGCTCTATCGTGTGTACAACCAGTGAAAGACTCCTCTGCGGGTGTGCTTACACACTTACATGCAGACAGCCAAGTGCGTATTGTCAACGCACCCTAAGATATCTAGAGCAGCGGACGATTCAGTAGATGAACGACGTTAAGAAGACGATATGTTGGCAGTGCAGCGTAAAACAAAGAAGTCTCTCCGGTGGAACGTACGAGATGGCCCAACTTTTTTAATCATGCTGCTCCCAAAGATGTCAGTCGTCTTTCAAATCTGAGAGCGTTTTTTTCCGCGGTATCTCTTTTGGAGAGGAGCCTTTGAGGTTCTACTCAAGCTTCACAGCACGTGCAGAGTGTAGCATATGCACGTGCATGACGAGTACGTGCTGTATTGTACGTACTGTGTAGCACTGCCTGTCACTGGTACGTAGAATGTATGCGTCTGGGTTTAAATTTGGTCAGGGGATGCAGTTTCTGCCAGCTGGGAAAGCTTGGTTGGGCCGGAAAGACCCCCCTGAGTCTTTCTGCATTAGTTGCGAATTTCTGCAACTCTCCTGAGGCAGCTGGCAGGCAACAAAAGTTGCTTCTGCTGATACAGTTGGTAAATGAAAATCAGGACTGTGGAAGGGGGCGATAATCAAGCACTATCTGTGCCTAAGGAACTGCACGTGCACAAAAGGCATTGATCAGCCCTTAAAAACCGGACGTTGAGTGCCTTTTCACGTTGCACAGACAACAAAACTCGCTGTTGTAAATCAACACCAACTACCAAGAAGCACGAGAAATGGAGAAAATTTTATGCTTTTGCTTTCCATTTATTTCTCGACGTCGTCATAGTCGTTTTACTGAGCGAGCAGCACTCCAATGCCGTTTTGAGGAAGAGAATCTTTTTGCTAAGGGATTCAGGGACATGTTGAGGCATAACGGGGGTTAGGGGAAAATACCCCCCCGCCCTCCCCTCTCACGCCAAACGAACGTCCGAGGACCTGACCCACAGCAGCGTTGATCACATTTCATGAAACTACCCCTGTGGCACCTCGTATCACTAAGCGTTGTACCCCTGTACGTGGGAGACCCTGATTTCACCTTCTCAAAGAAAGGAAGAGAGCTTTTCCACCACAGTTTTGCCAGACGATGCCGCCATCCGGAAAAGAATTAGTGGACTGAAAGGGAAACCAGCAAGAAAAGGCTTTTTCTTCGTTCAACAAGGCCCACACCCTTTTCTCTTTTTTGCAACATGTGCATATGTATTATCATCATAAGGAGTGCGCCTCAACACTTTGCAGTCACTGAGTACGTAGTGTGCGTACTATACTTGTACGTTAAGTGCATGGTCTCAGACAGGGGGTTGGGGGTTGGCACGAAATCTGTATGAGGAACAACCAGAGGCCCCGAGAGAATCGATTTTTCTCATTTTTTTAATTGTGTTTTCAGCATCTGATGTATTATTGTTATTCACCAGGAAACACAATTCCATAGCCTCGTTCCCTCAGATGGCGCCTGCTGGTGGTTGCCAAAGGCTCATCCCTCATACAATGTTCTTAGCACGTGTTGGCCAGCAGTACAGCGTAGCAATAGGCTTGTGGTACGTACAGATGGTACGTACACGTACAGCATACTCACATTCATTGTAATATGGTTTTGGGCTTCATCATCTCGCCACATGACCAATAATTAATGCCCGCTGTCTCGACGATTTGGAGGTGCTGTCGAAGAGCCTTCTGTTATAACACGTTGTACGTACATACGTTCATGTATGCAAATACTTCCTCGAAGAGCTCTGTGACGGTGAAAGGTACGAGGGGCGTTCAAAATACTATTTGTATTAACTTATACGACAACGCCTAGCTGTGAACTTTTTGTGAATGATGTCAAGACCTTCTCCAGCAAGTTCTATTCACCTCATGTCAGTTGATCTCAAGGCAAACCACAAGCACTTAAAGAGAGGTGTTTGGCGAGTCTCCGCCACTTCTATGCAGAAGAGGTTGAGTGGGTAGATAACATAAGGAGAACATTTAAATTTGTCAACAATGCTGTCAAGCAGGATCAATGAATCTCTACCAATGATTTGTGTGAAGTGTTTAAGTTGTGTCGCAGAAGAGTACATTTCGTCCTCTATGAAGACCTGGACAAATCCTAAAGCTGAGTGTTTTTAAAAGCGCTTGACTGAGTATACTTGGGTTTTGTTACCTGAGGTCCAATGGTGATGTAGTTAAATCCTTTTTCCAACAAGTCAATTCTAACCCTGCTCCATCCGGGTTTACTCTTTACCGCAAAAGGCTAGTACATAAATTTGTTGGAACTTTTTAGGCTTCAGGACTAAACACTTTTTCTTCCAACTACTGTTAGATGGCATTTACAATTTAAAGAAGCATGTCTACTGGACACTCTAGGTCGTTGACTCAACATCCTTATTATACTCTATGATCACAAATCTTTAAACGCTGTGGGACAAAGCTGAAACAATGCTTCTCTCATTTTCCCTTGACAGCAATTCTTTAATTAATATCAAGGAAGAAATTTTACAAGTCCGAATGGAATCCATAAGTTCAACGAAGCCCATTGCACATGTAACAACAACACAAAAAGTGTACTAAAATTAGTTGCAGTTTCATCAAAGTGGAGGAAATCTAGAAGAGGATCATGGAAGATCTGTGCATAGGTGGCAGCACCACCGCTGTTGCTGAAACTCTTGAAAGGCACGTTTGATCTTGATCAAGATGAACGTGGGCCTTCAAAACCTAAGTGAATTTTTTCTCTGGTACAAAGGCGGCAGCAAGAGCAACAGAGCTTTGTGGCCACCTCCTGAAATGAGAACAAAGGCAGGAAAGACAACAACTTCTCTAAGTCTCCCTTCAACATGTCTGACACCATCGAGACTGTACGTACGTCGATAAGAAAAGAACTAAAAAATATACCCTCATTTGGTTGATTGAACATTATACCCTTTAAATTTCGTTTCATGAGTTTCTGTGCTTACCCACACCATGAATCTGGTCAAAGTTGAACATGTTCGAAAAGTGTCCGCCCTCACCCTGTACGTACGCATTCGGCTTCGGTGACCATCGCTAAATGTCTTCTCTAATGATGCATTGGTGGTAACGAGGACTGCTCTTTTGTGCATCACAGACAGAACACATTTCTCGACCAAGCAATGACGTTATAAGGAATAAATGTTACCTATTGCTCTGACCTGGTTTGTGTGCTGTTTGTGGTTTCGCGGTAGAGGTGAGGGTGGCGGCACACTTCTTGCATCATGTAGCTTATAGATAGTTCTTATGTAATACCCTGCGGTATATGAACAGCCTGCCAATGCGGGGAGCTCTTTGTCTAGTGGAGTCATATAGTATAAGGTCCCCATTGGCCATGGACAGGCGTAAGTTATGTTCGGGTCTCTCCTCTCCCTCCCCAATGCATGAGTCGGGGGGGAGGCACGGAAATTAGGCAGAAGAGGGCGGAATTGAGAGCTTCAGACTGCATGATGGATGGAAAATGGTGACCGTTTACGAGTGAGGCCCTCGTGCTGTTCATTGCCAGAACGCCCAAGCGTAGAAAGAACGCCAAACATTCGTTTCGGAATGTTCTTCCAGGATACTTCGTCCTTGCAGTCCTGGGCAGTATTAGAGCCTCACATATGAACTGTCAAAGTCTTTTGATTATATCATGTCTCTCTCAAGAAAACTCTCATGAACAGAGTAAGTGTTATTATTGGGAGGGGGCACCATTTTAGTCATAATCAGGGACTTCACCAGTCTCCACCAGTACTTCACCAGTCCAAATTTAGCAATCACTAAAATGGCATCATTGAACCTCATCTAACTGTAATTATTAGTTTGGTAACAGATGCATGGTCACTCGAAAATATAATCCCTGGTTTTTTTCGTGAAAAAGACAACAACTGGGATGTTTAATTTTCTAAAACTGAGTGTAATAGATGCTACAGACACGGAAGTAAATCTGCTGCTGTCCACATAATGCAGCATCTGAGCTTAAGCATTTTGCTCCAAGATGTACCGATGCATCAGTTTGAATGATAGTTGTGGCTCTAGTTTTGGTCGGGACTGTTTGCACTTGCTCCGTTACAGTGCAAGTGTTATTGGAAAGCTCTCTACGCTGTAGATGTGGAAAATCTTAGTGCCCCGAGGGGAGTGGCCGGGTGGTGACATTGGGCCACGAAGAATTAATCTGTCTTCTTCAGGGGAAGATCGTTGGAAATAATGAAAGAAAGCATAGCGTTCGTTCACCCTGGCAAGTCGTATGTACGGTACACCCAAGTAAAAGATTGGCTTGCCAACTTTGTCGTGCACCAAGCTAAGCTTTTCTGATGCTGAAGAGGAAATTGTGGATTGAGTTAAAAGAGAATGTTTGTCAGTGGGACACTGATCTTCCTTGCTAGAGTACAACAGAACGCTGAGATTCGTGTAATCAACCTGTGCTCTACCCTAGTCTGTAACCTTGAGGGAAAAACTTGTACGTAGGTTCTCTTATCTGTGCTTCTTCAAAATTGCTGCTTTGACCATCCCAAGGAGACCATCTCCAATTTTATGTATGTAGTACTTTGTCCAAGAATCTTACATGCAATGGCCTTGCATCAATCTCTCAGCACGGAGAAGGAAAAGATACCATGTTCTGCTCGTGTGTGGTGTGCATGTGTGTGAGTGTGTGTGTATGTGTGTGCGTGCGCGCGCGCGTGTGTGTGTGTGTGTGTGTGTGTGTGTGTGTGTGTGTGTGTGTGCGGACGCACCCGGTGGCTGCTTCAGACTCAGGAACGAGAAATTGGGTCAAATCTCCCAAGAGACAAGGAAGAACATGACGCTCATTGGGATAGAAATCGAGCAAGGAAGAGACTAAGGAGGCACTTTTAAGAGTTTAATTGAGCCTGGAAAAAAAGAGGGTCATCAATTGTACCGTACTGCTTCTCTGATGTCCCGCCGTCGTCCTACCGACTACCAACGATCAGTACATATGTACATGAGGGGAGTCAGGTGGTGACTGATCTTAAGAACATACTCTGCAGCTTTTCAAGCGGCGTCGTCAGCTGAAAGAAATTCGATTGCAGTCGCTGGCGTGGCGTCATCATCAGTAAGATGGTTTCTTTTTACTTGTGATGTCTGCGGAGAGACTAGGTGAAGCATGAGCGACATTTACAGTACAACGTGCGTATGACGAATGCACGATATGCATGGGGAGGGGAGGAAACTAATTGTCTTTTGCGTCAGTTGCAGAACTTGCCGTTGCAAGCTTACATAATGCTGCTCCTGAGGTTCCACTGCGTCCAGTTCAGAACATCAGTGTGTATGTGCATAGCAACTGTGTGCGGTCCAGAAGATGCTAGCGGTGGTGTTCCAGTCGAAGATAAACTAGGGATTATTTAATGTCAATTGATCCTTCATCAACGTTCTAGCTCAATATCAAAATTGGGCTGTCTTGAATGAAGAAGGCACTGTCCATAGCCTGTCATGCAGGTGCCAGCGCTCTTGCTGGTGTTGTCAATCTTGCGGACGCTGTCAAAATATGCTGACTGCTTTTAGACGAGTGTACACAAAGCCGATGTCAATTTTGCCTATGTCTTTGAGATCAAAGATGAGCGTTGATTTTGATGTGACTTCAGTGACGAAAAATGGCGCCACAAACCTCGTCACACTGCATAAACTGCCAAAATGCACGTGAGGTCAACAGACCTCCGACAACTTGCTTCCTTTTGGTTTATATTTACACTACAAAGTCATGCTATGCCGCAAATTGAAGCTGAGAAATTGACTCAATCTCGAGAATTTGCCTTCATGCCTATACACCTTGCAGAAATGTGCTAAAAGTGACCTCAAAAATATGCACAAGGACTTGTGGCGCACCCGGTACTTGTCCGCTCCATTTATTACAACTAAGTACAACTTAAAGAAAGAAAAGTCGATCCCCCCCCCCGCCCGTTTAACGCATGTACTTGGAAGGTTATAAAACAACACTTTATTGATCTAGTAGTTGGCTCTGCACTTCCCCATTCCTACGGTGCGCGAGTCCCTTTTCTCGGCTCGTTCGCCGTGAATTATGGCTTCATTCGTATGCTCGATACCTTCTTCTTCTTCGTCTCTCCGCCAATCCTACTTCAGTGGCCAAGTCTTGGTAGGACAGGAGCAGAAGAGGCAGTAACACTGTTTATTTCGGATGTTGTCCTACCTAAACGTGTAGTCAAAGTAGCAATAAAAACGTTCGTTGAAAACAGACCTAAAGAACAAAACCTTGTCGAGGTTCTACACACCGCGGAAGCATTACCAACTTGTACATCCAATATGAACCCTTCTTCCCCACGTTCCGCTTGCTTGGACTTTATGGATGGTTGGCACATAAGGGGGACATTGAGAAAGGGTTGCCTAACCCCATTTTAAACCCATTGTCAGGGGTTGAGTGAAGGAACAAGGAGGGGACCAAGGAGTGTAGAAAGCTTCTATACAAACAGCGGTGAAAAGCAAATTACAGACTATTCCGGGCACGGAATAGTAGTACGCACAGCACAGTGATTGCCAGTTACTTACCAATATTTGGTACGCATATGGGCACTCTTCGTATGCCTCAGTCGTGCGGATCTGGAGAATATGAACTTTGCAAATCAGATTAGGTACTTTCAACCCTCCCAGTCCGAGTTCATCGCCGTTGTCGTTTAAATAAGGTGCAAAGGAAGTGCATTAGAATTTCTGCAGAAGCAGAAAAAGAAGGGGAAAAAAAAGGAGCCGAACACAGCTGAGTACGTACAGAGTCCTCCTTGTCTTTGCACACTCGGTGGACTTTTTTCCAATATTGGTTCTACCTTTTGCAAACAAAAATTCATGAACTTGGGTTGGCAAGTGCAAAATATGTGCGTAAAAAGGTTATGTGTAACGTGCTTGTCTCTGCATAGTACGAATATGTTGTAGTGTCGGCAGTAACTTACGCACGCTGCGCACGTCATGTTTCATATGCACGTTCCATGACCCCGAAACAACGAGCGAACAAAGCACGTGAGCGGAGCGAGTGATCGAAAGCATCGATCACTTTGTTGTTGTCGTCAATCATTTGACAGGCTGTGTGTAGGAGAAGAAGGGGGGGGGGTAGGAATCCTCCAGAATCTGATCTAACATAATTCGATACTGATTTGGCCACAGTGAGATCGGTGGTGACCCCATCAGTTGTCATCTCTTCTTTGTTGTACGAATATTGGACGCGGATGATGCCCGAACGATGGTGACGGGAGTTTCCCTTGACGTCCTGATGGCATCGATTGTTACGTTTCACATTTTTTGGTTGTTATTCGAATGCATTCACATCGTTTCTCGAATGTGACCGCTGGCTGAGGGAGCAAATCGAGTGGAAGACAGGAAGGAGGGGGAAACAGAAGAGTGGGGATTTTATTATGTACCGCTCATTCGGTCGCTCTCTCGCTTCATCGGACAGAGCACAAACGAGCTATAACTTATGGCAGTCATGCGCACCCACACACGCACCCACACACACTCACACACACAAGGCGAGAGACCTCTTGAGAGATGTTGCCATCCACTCGAGTGCGCGCAGGACCAGGAACTTATCAATGAGCATTGCACTGTACTTTTTGTCTGACGTGTGCGTGGTCTACAACGATCGGTGCATGGATGGGGTGAACGCTCGAAGCGCGGTGTACAGCAATGTTCCGATTCTGTCATTTTTTGTGGACGGCCGGATATTTAGTTTCTCGGACCATCGGATAGGTTTTTTTGGGTACAAGCAGGGGTCACAATTGGTTGAAAAACGGAACACCAAAACCGAAAGAACTATTCTTCTCGCAGTTTAACCGAATGCGACTTTTCGATATCAACACCAGAAATAGTGAGAGCTCCAAAGAGAGACGGCAAAACTCTCGTCAGAAGATAAAGCGAAGATTTTTGAGGAGTCCAACAAGCCTGGATTTAGTCAAGTGAGCACTGTACAAAAAATCCAGCGTCTCGGCAGCCTTGGTTGGCAAGTTGGTCAAGAACAAGACGGGACTCCTGAAGAGCTGTGACAACAGTCCACGTCTACGTACCCCCTTGGAGGAATTTTGTGCAGCGCACAAGATGTCCTTCGAATTTGTCGATTCCTTCCCAACACCCAACTGATTCGACTAAATTGGGCTCTCACTGTACCAGCGGGAGCTCAAATTTGCTAAGACAGCATACGACGGAAGGTGAAGCTTTGGTTGAGGGCAGAGAGTCTAATAATGCTCTCTTGTCCGTGCACAGAATAATTCTTCCTCTTTTGTGACTCCGAATTTTCTCTCCTTCCCCCCGCAGATAGCGGAACTGAACAATAGGGGTTAGTTTTTGTCCCATATGGCGAGGGGGAAAAAATGAGAGCCATCGAGTTTCGGCCGGCATTGTGCAGTTTGTCCGCGCAGAACCCACAATCTTTCCATCTTCCGTCCACGAACTTGTGAATTTTTCCATTGCGCACGGACCTTAACATGGTGTGTGCGAGTGCGCGGACCTCCGAAGCACGGAAGCATAACTGTACAAGATGGCTTCCCCCAAGGACCTCTGGGGAGGTCCCCCCCCTCCCCCTCCCCCCTCCCCCTTCCCCAATACTCTGGTCGTGCCAACAACAATTGACTTTGAGGGGGAATCAAAACAGATCGATGGCTACTCACACACACACACACACACACACGTTCTACTGTATCTCCACGCGCAAGTTTGTGGAAAGTATAAACGATTCACGCACTCACTCACGCACGCGAGCACGCGCTGGCGGCGCTTGCACTTTCTCATCGCACACACGGGTCCTCTCTCGCTCTACCGATTTCTGCGCAGTGAACGTTTCTGGAATTAGACATTCCGTTGGAGGGATTCTGCTGCTTTACGCCTCTCCAGGGTGCAGCACGAGCTTCAGTGGAGTTGCTCGCGTATACTACAAATACCCAACACCATCCCTCTCCCACCTCTGCGTGTATGCTTGGTACCGTGTTGTACGCAGACTGAAAGAAAAGTGGTGAGAGGAGAAATGTACCGTAGAGAGGAGAAAGCGTGGGGAGGGAGAGCAAACAAGCAGAAAGTCAGACGCAAAGAATTGTGAAGGGTAATTAAGGTTCCGTCCGCATTTCGCGCGAAAAGTGGGGGTGAGTGGTTTGTAGTACATAAAAAGGGAGGGGGGGGGGGTCTGGAAGAGCTTTTCAGACACCTTTTCCTTCATCTCCTCTTGCCACCCTCTCCCTCAGGACGTCAAAGCAAAAGTAACGCAGAAAGTAGGAAAAGGAGACACACATTTTGCCGTCAGTCTTCATCAAAGCAAGTGTGGCAAAAACCAAGAATTATGAGGTGCATGTACGTACATAAGTCAACGTTATGTATTGTATGTGTGCAGTACCAACCGGAGAATGTGTAGTCTGGTTGGTGACGATGAAGGATGAGAAGTCGGATAGGGCCTCAGTGTTCATGGCAAGTGCCTTGAGTAATGTAGTGGCGGTTTCAGTAATTTCCGGAGCGACGTCAACCTTGGTTGGCATGCCATTACCTAGGTATATCTATTCTGTCCTCAGAACGTGTGTGAGGGCGAGGGGGATAACTAGAGCAAGCAGTATTTTCTAATTTTTCTCCCTCCATTCCCCCAGCGAAACCAAAAGATGCGGGAATACAGCAAGAGCAGCAGCATGAAATCTTTTCTCACCATGGCACGCAGCGTGAGTCTCGACGGTGGACAAATGGGGTGATGACTGGCATGCCTGAACCGTGAAATCCACACAATGAATCGCGATACACTCAAGTGTTTTCCGCTCGCTGTGTCGAGGTTGCGACACTGTTCTGTACCGCGTCCTATTGAAGAAGCGGCGCTAAACTGCTCATGTACACGGCATGGCGCCCAAGAAGTATTTTCTAGAGCTGCAAGAACAACATACTGTTTACTGTACCCGCGCACGTAGAAACCTCCATGCATAACATAGGAAAGTTGAATAGGGCCTTTGTTTTTCTAAACATGTTTACTGGTGGAGAATTTACTGTGGAGGGCCTACAGGGTGTGCACGAATTAGTTTCCTCTAAGGAAATGATGTCTGGCTTTATTGTCCGGGCATCATGTAAAGCTATATATATACAGGGTATTTATATATGTATGTATATATGTATTTACATCGCTGGAAAAGAAATTTCGTCGCTGACAAGGCCGTTTAGGGAGTGTTTGAGTGAAAGTACTTGTGCCTCTGACAAGAAGTGAAAAATGAGAAAAAGTCAACACTAAAAATGCCACCACGTCACTCTTACTTCCTCAGCGAGGTTGCCAGACAAGGAGTGAATCAGTTGCCCTGGACTGGGCTTAAGCACTGACCAACTGGCAGGCTTATGTACTGTCTCTACCTCTCAAATAAGTGGTTGTGAGCCAAAACAAAATGAAGCAGTTGTCAGCGCTTCTCTTCGAAAATCACTTTTGTTCAATACTTTTCATTCAAGTGACTGACTGAAAAAAGTTTGTACCAGTTACATTGGTAATCTCGACTTTTCAGCCATTTTCTTCTGTACGGATTTGAGTGCATCCACTTGCAGAAGAAAAAGTCTGTGTCAAGACCTCTTAGATCAGCTTCAGGAAGCCATTAAGAAAAATACGCAACATTGTGATTTCTTGAAAAATTGTTCATGCGACTTGAGGCTCTTAAGCCCCACTCTTTGCCCATGTCGTTCTCGATGACATTGTAATTCGTTCTCTTTTTGGCCGATCGCTTAAAAGTCACACTGTCGTCGTGTGCACTTCTGGCACACCCTGTACGTATGCACTCCTCGTTGCCTGCCACGCTTGTTTTGCCGCAGAAAAAGCCTGCAATCAGGCCCGCGGTCATGGGGACCTTGTACATAAACAAGCACATGTGTACATAATGTACAAGAAGGCAGCAGCATGCATGTTACGACGGTATCAATTTCAGGCACGGTAATTTCTTCACTTCCTCAAGTATTCCATCAGCCACAAACGACGGCCATACTTTACTCCAATTCTCACATATGCTTACACAAACAAGCCTTCACACCAACACTCATAGAGAGCTAATATGTCATGCATTGTCCACTGACGAAAGTTTCCAAAGGGCTGTACTGCAGATTGCTGCATTCTTTTTTACTTCACTACTACTGAACTTGTTCGTAAGGGTTAAAAAGTAATGTGAAGAGCTGACTGGGCGAACTCCAACTCGTAATGGCCAACTCGTGACAAGAGTCAATGAGGTTGGCCTTCATTTTTCCTCGGCTGTTTCGGCAAAATTTGTAGGCGAGGGATGAAAGAGCGAGTTGCTACAGACATACTTTCTCTAAACCCAAAAATGCTACCATCATGCTTACGAAACGTTGCACAGAGGCTGTGCTTAAGAAGACGCATGGAGAAAGCAAGTTCACAAACTTGTCTGGACCCGAACACGTCACCATCGGCTGTAAACTGCTGACGTAACTTATTTTTCACCTTCATAGAGCTGCAGCTGCTGACGGTCACGGAAAAAAGCCACAGGCCATTTGTTCTAACCCTTTATCCAAACTAAATTTGCGGGAAACGGGAAAAAGAGCAGCCACCAATGTCAGCAACAGAGATTACGTAGTCGCTGTGGGATTGGTTAACCATAGACCATGGTAGACACTTAAAAGAAAAGACTCCTTCTAGGCAAGCTATAAATTCACTGTATCTGTACACCAGAGGAGGTAGTAGTCAACATTATGGGTCAGCTTAAGACTAAAATGAAATCTATAAAGCACTATGTCTGTCTGTCAGTCAGTCTTACACCCTACACCATTCATGCCTGATCTGTTTTGAACAGTTTCTTCTACTTCTGAAGCTGGATAATCCAGACCCTCCTCACCCATTTCTCTTCTTTCTCATCATCAGGGTTGCCAAGATGCAGAGACGCAGAGACAGGCTCAGTGCTTCAGTTCATGCACACCCCTGCTGTGGTCTGCCGCTTGATTTGTTATCTGTTATCTCTGTCACTTCTCTCGTGCTCTGTCTGCGGCAGTGGTGGCAGTGGCAGCTGGCTTTGCGCAGAGTTTTTCAAGAAGTCGGCATTTGAAAAATACCATGAAACAGTTGATGGCGCTCAACTTTTGGCTTTTTTTCTTCCTTGGCCTCCACCTCGAGTGAGACGAAGAAGTTTTCATTTGGAAAAATGTCCAGGAACAGTTCATTGCGCTTGCTTCTTGTAATCAGGATTTCTCTGAGCCATTGGTTGGTAAACCTCCCCTCACACCTAAACCTGCGCCTGGAGTAAAACAAATGGGGGTCTAAAATCTGCTCCTTGTCATGATGATTCAGAATGTGTATGGTCTTAGGGGTCCATGCCGTGCCAGTGTATGGTGATGCGAGGACAAAAAATCCACTACTCTTTTAATACATAAAGATTTTTCAGGAGTTAGCTGCAAACTTTGGATTGCGAGCTAGATATTCTTGGGGCTTCTTTGACGCAATCAATTTATCTATTTCGCCATTTTCTAACCCCTTGAAGTCCACAGTGGTTGGGTACTTTAACCTTTCTCTCCACTCGCACACGAAGGTCATTTTAAAATTTTGGCCCGTATCGCTCACCGGGGGATGAGACTTGATGTAGTTTCAACCCAGTCAAAAACATCTTCCGGCCCGAAGATTAGACCGAGTGCTAGGGAAGCTTGGTACTTCTGCAGCCATGGAGGTTGGTCTAATCAGCCTCACTTTGAAAGCTTGATTACTAATATTTGTGTTGTGTGAGCATTGAATGAACTGTTTTTTGTCTCCTGATCAAAATAGAATCGCCTGATTAAATAACCACAAGTTTTATTCAAAAAGTTCTTTGTCACTTCTCGATACAACGGATGCTGTAGTCACACGGAAAAAAAAACTTTACCCCATAGACATTTTCTGTTCCGGAGATAATGGACCTCAATTGGTCACATATCGAGCTTCGGCTGTACAGAATTGCTCTGTCTGGCACCTTTTCGCACCTCCGACAGACGCTGCTGTCCTCTAAGTATTGTGCATACATACTCTGAATCCTCATACCGAGGGCAATATCACAGGCGCATCGTTTTGGAAAATTTCGCAAAAACTAGAGATGCATCGGGCCAGCTTTCCTGCTGGCTCGGGTAGGGTGGAGCCGGAGTGCAGAGCGCGTGGTGGCGTGAGGCACCCTGATTACACAGTCAAAGCCCTCCAATGATCACCACTTTACTGTTGGACCTCTTATCAGCATTACCCGAGCAACGCCGACCGGAAACTCCTGCCAGTACAGTGGGCTAAGAATATGAGAATCACTTTGGGACGCAGGATTTGGATGCTTATATCCGCCTCATGCCAATATCTGTAGCTACTGAAGTCGCCTCGATAATTCCCAGGTAACCACCCTCTATTGCCTTATTTGTCATCCTTGGAGCCTCTAGAATGGAAGAAACAATCGATTCGAGCTTGAGTCTGGTTCCGACTGATGGTCGTGTTCACTGCGACTGCAAATTCAGGTAGACGATCGAACTCTCCGAAACTACAGTGCAGTCGAATCATATGGTTGACTCCGCCGGCTGCTCACTCGTTGTATGTCGAGAAAAAAACCCCTAGAAATTGCGTAGAGAATTTCTTTTCGTCGAATTCGCATGCTTATCCACATCCATCCATGGAATGTCCATCTGAGTGGTGCTTGGATCAGTCAGAATTTTACTGCATAAATGGCCCGTTTGGTAGGGTTATTCTCGTGCTCATGATCGTCTGAAGATGCTGATATCCGTAGCCCACAGGGATGGGGAAAGAAAAGGTGTCATGAAGGACTCGCTTCTTCCCCAGTACCTGCACTGGTACCTCCTGGCAGTGCACATTTTATTCCACCCCGCTTCCATTGATGGAACAGCCTTCATTCACCGGAGAGAAGGAGGAAAATAGTTTCCGGTATCTCTCCTGCTCGTGCACCCGTTGAGTCATTCTGTTCTGACACCGATCCTCAACCAATCATCATTGTCAGTGTGTGCGCGAGCTATCATCCTTAGTGTGCGCAGTACACGTTACACCACGTCAGTATGTAGGAAGACCTCCCTTGCCTCACTGTTTCCTTCCTTCCTGTTGTCATAATCTTAATGGGCGTAACACGTGCAAACAATTTGGTTAACGGCGCGCTCTTGTGCATCCCCAGCTTTGTTTCACTCACACACGCGCGCGCGCACACGCACACACACACACACCCACAGAGTGATCGAATGTAAATATTTAGGAACATTCGTGGGCTGAGAAGACTTTGCGCTCGTTCCTGTTCTTGTTTCAGTCGGATCTCAATATCAGGCGCTCTTCATCCTTTCTGTTTTGACGATTTATCCTGCGCAAACTACGAGTGAGACCCTAGCCAAAGATTTTGGGGAAGAAAAATGTGTACCAATCACTTCGTGACAGCGGCAAAGGGGGCTGTATTTTGTCTCTTTCCCTCCTCTCCAACAAGATGAAGTGAGGAGAAGCCAATTTTAAAAAATTTAGACACGTGCCAGCAAGAGCCAAACAGCCAAGGGGGGAAGACGGATTATTCAGATGTCCTTTCTGCTATGCAACCCCCAGAGGGGGAAAAAATCGCTCCCTGACTCAGCAGCGTGCATTAACCGATTGGTTCCGCCTCTTGGACTAAGCTGGTTATTAAAGCGCGTCATTCTGATTGAGAAGATTGTGAGGATTTGCGGATAGTTGAGGGAAAAAACATTTGAGGTATGAATTCACTGCCTCTGTCTTAATTTGCTGCAGGATACGTTCGTTTGTGTTATCATTCGCCACTCACATTAATGACTAAGCTCTGAAGTTGGGAGTGTAGCACGTGTTGTATTGTCGCGGCAAATGCAAGTAGCCCGGGGATGGTATGAGAAATTTTCCATTCATCACACGTACTTAACTGCTTTGTCAAGCTTTCTTTCCTGTGCGTGGCAACTGCGGGAGTAAAACTGCTTGAAAGAAGAGTGTCTGTGTGCGCCCCCCAAAGTGTACCTTACGTACCCCAGAGTCCAGGAAGTGCACCATCTTTAACTGCAGTGGGGAAAGTGGCCTTAAGCGTCAGGCGCCCACAAGTGTCTGGCATGGGAAAGTTGTGCGCGCGTCCATCCATGAGCCACGGCCGCGGGCGTGTGACAGAGTCGCAGCATTTGCATGCCAGTGACCTTCGCTCAGCACAAGTTCAACGTGCCACGTCCCAACACACCGGCACACATACACCAGTGCAGCTTTCTTCGGGCTCGTACGTCACCCCTCAGAGCGTACGAGCCACGAAAATGCGCGTCGTCAGATTGTCATTCAGCCTGGTGGCGGGCCTACTTTGGAGCTTGTGCCCCCATCAACTTCCCTACATCATTACCGCTGCCGAGACACGCATACAGCACGAGGCTGCGTCTGTACTCGTGTGTACGAGTGAGAGTGACACTGGGGAAAAAAGACTTCGAATTCGCTATTAGCAACATCAAAGCGCCCTAAGAAAAGGCCCGAGGACATTGAGAGAGAGAGAGAGAGAGAGAGAGAGAGAGAGAGAGAGAACACGCATGTCGAGACCAGAGTGAAAAAAAGATCAAGAGAAGAAGGAAAAAAGCGCATTTGCATTTTTTCTAACCTCTTTCTTCCACGAAGACAGCGCGAAAAACTTGATGCCGTCATCGCCAGGAACTTTTCTCTACTGAAGTGCTTTAAAAGTTTACTACTATCATGTAACTGAGACCCATGCAACACTCGCCGCTCTCTGAAGGCTGAAATGCCGTCGTCACTCAGTCATGCACGTAACAAGTCTCACAGGTGTTGCACCGCCCAGGCCCGTTGCTCCGTACTTGGACATAGCTTCTCAGCTGTACTCTGCTTAGCAGTCAATGCACGTAGACTTAATATTTCATGTTTTTCGAAAAACCACACACTAACCTACGTGCGCCGCGCACGCGCATTTCGAAAGGCCCTTTTTGCACTGCACACACGCACACGTGCATGTACTTAAAGAATGATAGTCCTGACTTGACCGTAGGCTGTGCCCAACTTCGGTGAATAACAGCACGCCTTGATTAGGCTGAACGTAAATGAACCACAAACGCGCTTGTTGACTGTGACACTGGCCTTTCAGAATGACTTGATGGGGTTAAGTGGCGTCCTACGACGACGAAGCAAGCGGCTTGTCATGACGACAACAATACTGTCAACATGGTACTTTTACTGCTATGTTGCTAATATGGCGAGAACCGCTTGAGTCGTGTACTCGGCATGAAGCAGGTAGGTATTGGGCGGTCAAAGCGGGTGGACTGAATACCTCTGGAGAATGAACCAGAGCGCTCACAGCCTCGAGTGGACGACATAAGTGGGTCCTACTGTTGTGCTACGTACACAAGTATCGGACAGTGACACCCGCTGCTGTGGCTGCGTCGCCTTTTTCGGCCAATTGGGCGGGGAAAAAAAGTGGTGCATCAATTGGCCAGCTGTGCTTCCAGTGGGGAGTACAAAATCTGCCTTTTCCCTCCCTCTTCATTTGGATACATCAATGGGCAGTGGAGGAGAAAGAAAGTTTAACTAAGCGCTGAGGGACACAAAAAGCTGGAGTTGTGCTGTCTTCTTTTATCCACGTTGAATTAGAAATGCAATCAGCCAGAGGGGGAGAAGAAGACTTTCGTAGTGTAGGAGCAAACAGTTGGTGCGCTCACTTTGCAGAGCATTTATGTACATGTGAGCGTTGTAAGAGCCGTCCAAGGTTTGTGCTCTCGTGTCTGCCATGTGCCAAAAATAAAAGAAGTTGCAATGAAACTCACTTTAACCGCTGAACCTACCAGATCTGATGCTGATCCAGGGTGGACACCGACAGACATTGAAGTACCGTAAACTTCAAGGGTCATTCTACTGACTGGAAATTGATTGCCGCTGCTAGAGCTGGGGTAGCTCCGTTTACCTACCAATGCTGTACGTATACTCAGGATGCATTTGTTGCACGGATCACTGAAAAGCCGAAGGTCGGAGGTGGCTCTTATGAAAGTTTGAACAGGAAAGTGTTGCACAGATTCGGGACTGTCACAAGGAGGAACTTTTCTTCGTTTATGAAATATTTTGACTAAATAAAACTTCAGGCATCATGGAACGACAGTGAGGGCGCGAGCATATGCTGCATATTGCACCGCGTACGTATTGAGACGTACTGGATGGTACGTGAAGCATGTATCGGAGAGTGGTGTGATGTCGATTCTTCTGCCTTATGTGAGCTACACTGAGTGGGTTCGTGCGCACGTCGGGCGGTGCCTATAGCAACATCGGAATCCCCTCAGGCGGGATGCCAATTTCAACTTTGCCAAGCCAACATGTCGGATAAGGCAAACCAAGGAGGAGAGCCTTCGATCTTGCTTCATTGGTATTCTCTCTTCCCTTTCAATGGACGAGTCAATTTGCTTTTTATACCAAGGTAAGCATGGAGATGCTTAAAAAAGCATCGCTTGTGGCAAGGTGTGTGTGTGTGGGGGGGGGGGGGGTGTAGGTGGGTCCGCTCGTTCGTGCTTTACGTACTCATCAGGTCTGGACTCTTCCAATTCAGGCAATGTCACTTCAGATTGTGGCTTCCATCCAGCAGGACGTTGAGATACACACGCACTATACACAGTCTTTACTACTGCAAAACTGTGCAAAGTCCTGATATTCTCTCGAAGTTCCCCTAAGGTCACCAGCTACTAGTACGTGTGGACTTGTATGCCTTGGAGCTAACAGAAGTGAAAATTGGAATAGGAGAGGAAGTGCACAAAAACCTTTCCTTACGTTTAGTGTCTGCTGATGCCATGGCAGAAACACGCGCGCACGCGGGCACGCGCGCAGCCACGCGCAAAGGCACGCACGCACGCACTCGAAATGCACTGAAGAGACGCGAATAAAGAAAGCGCGAAAATTCTCTCTTGACCGGCGGCGGCGCGACATTCGCCGTTTGACTTGCAATTCCCGCTCTCGCACACGCGAGAGTCGCTTTCTCTCTCTTCTTCCTGCTTATTCGTTCTCAGTAACTCTTGCACGGCTTGAGCGTTCGTAGGAAAGGAGAATTCGCCATAAGTGTGAGCCGAATGAAAAGTTAAGTGCTAATTTTATCGGAAGTTTCAAGACAAGAAGTTTTGCACTGTGTGAGGATTCCTAATTTCAGAGATTCATTCGCTCTTCGCTTCAATCACGGCGAAAAAACCTGCGATACACGATCTAGACAGGTACGACTCGTACAAGGAAGCTTGAGTCAGGACATCCTTTATAATCACCACATGTCGTATTTCGACCAGACCTGTGTCAATCGTCGTATTGGGGCAGTCAGCTCAAGTGGATCATTTTCCGTTAGTAGACAGGACCCAAAGACGTTGGGGTGATCTGATGTTTGGCAATTTTGGAGCACCCACGTGCAACGTTGATATTGACGTACTTGGGGCTTGGTGCGAGATGGAACCTCCCTTCAATGTTTTTTCTTGACCGGAGCCTCCAGATAAGGACTAGAGCCTCGCAAAAGTGGTCAAGAGGACGGGGCTGTGGGTGCTGATCGAAAGGGCCTCAACTCAAGATTATATTCGCCAAACTCAACAAACCTTCCGCAACAAGCCTTCCGCAACAACAAAGGACTGTTAAGTAACTTTTATTCATCTTTTGCCAAAAGTGGAGTAATTTTGTGTTTTAAGAAAATCACATTTAGCTCTTCAACGACATAAACACACTCAGAAATATGTGAAAGAACATTGAATTCATGAGGCTGATACAGCAAAAAAAGCATTAATTTTGGGTATTGGACGTGCACAAGCTCCACGTATAAATTTCCGAATTGTTCCAAGAGTAACTGTCCTGAAGGGAAGGTAGACTCTGAAGTTCCACATGCTGCGGAGCACGACTCTGTTCTTGGCCAGGAACAGCCTACAACAATGATTTTTTGCAGTGTACTTTATTAGCAAGGCAATTAAAGAGACTGCTCTGAGAAATGCTATGCGGGTTAGGAAACTACGGAAGCCTGAAAAATGATGATGAGGCGAAGGAGGAGGGGACAACGGGGGCAAGGACGATGAGGACGACAAGGATGAAGAGGACGAGGGGCAGGGGGGACGAGTACGATGAATTACGAGAGTATGAGAGCGCACAGTCCGCGGGTAAACAAGTCCGGACATTAGAGAAGCTGGGTCGGACACTTTGTCACCTCCTGCAGAGCTTGGGAGAGGATATTTTGCAAACTTCTCTTGACAAAAGTGGCAGCAAATTGTCTGCTCTGCACGACATTTCCACACTGCCTTCGGATTTCAACTCTCATGCTAAAAGCTATTTATTTACTTACGTACACGCGGAGTCTCATCGTGCACCGCACTGCGCAAGGGGTCGGGCGATACTGAAGGCAAGTGCCAGAGTATCAGCAAGAGTCGCATTGAACGAATCAAATGAATGTGGCAATTATTTTCTTTTTCCAAAAAAATTGGCAAAACTCATACTGGTGCCAATCGTTTTCTTTGCTGCTGGCGCATGCCCGTTCGGAGAGAGACGAAACAAAAATAGTCCCCATTTCTTCGCTCATCTCTTGCAACCAAAACGTGACGAAAAACAGAGTTCCAGATGACGACTGTCAATTACTCGGTGCTGCTCGAGACAAGCCGTTCTTGTAAATTGGATCGATCTGGAGGACATTTTCCCTTGTATCGCCAGCCTCTGTCTCTGATCGAGCCTTTGATCGGCTGAAGCAGACGCCAATGGTCGTCACGGCGCCCAAGAGGACGAAGGACCCGCCCCAGGCGGGAGAGGATAGAAAACTAATTTAGCAAGCAGTCGTGTCTTCTTAGTCCTCTTTTCTATTCGTCTATGCATGTGTTTGTATGCCCAGGGTGTCGTGTTTGTGCGCCATGGGCGATTCATGATGTCTGATTGCTACGCACGGAGCCAACGACGCGTTGATAGCTCGTGTAAATATTGACTAAGAGCCCACTTCAGCAAAAAAAAAAAAAAGCCCAGGCGTCAAGAGCGCATAGATGCGCACCCATTGGCAGCGGAGTCAGTCTCTGGTACAGTGGAACCTCCTCAACCATGCCGGACTCGTTCGCAATTGGCCTCCGTTGAATTCGATTCTCCTTGACTCGCGGTTTTCCGAACCGGAGTCCGACCTCTTCTAAGACCAATCCTGTAAGTAAAAGGAGTCGTTGCACACACATTGTGAGCAACTGTCTCTGGACCTCGGCTGGCGGCGAAATGAGGGACAGAAAGAACTTTGGCAGCGACAATTGTGTCGGGAAGAGCAAGTCTGGTGCTTGAGAGGTGCCACTGGCACTCACATACATACGTACTGCAGTTCCTCAGCAGTTCAGTGGCATGAACCCTTTTCCTTGTCTTCATAGCGGAAAAGTGTCAGAGCTTTTCTTATGCTGTCGACTCCTCTCTTTTCTTCTTGGCTGAGGGTGCGAAAGTGGAGGAGCTCTAGTACTAATGGAACGAAGTCACCTGAAGAGTAAAAGGTAATACCAACGCCACCTCAAAAGGGAGAACATTAGTTAGAAAAAGGCTGCCGTCAGATGGCTTCAACGGTCGTCTCTTCTTTAGAATGAAAAGACGTGCAAGTCTAGGGAATCCCCCACAGATAGAAACAAGCACAATACTGAGACGCACGCGTGGGAACCCTGGGGAGAAAATGCCGAGGACAACTCTTAAGTATGAAAGAGGCTTTTACCTCGGCAACGTTCGCCCAAACTCATGCGTACTCGGTTCGCATGCATCAAGGCTACTTTCTGTAACGCGATCCATTTACTGGCATGCTGCGCTCACATTTCAACCAATTCTCTCCGTTCCTTCGGTCTGCCCTGTTTTCCACTTTGACGGCCGTGACAAAGCCAGCGACGAATTGAACGTCAAGCACGTGACACAGTTGGGCCTGGCGGCCTTCGCGGCCTTCTCAAGAGGGGCAGCAGAGGTGATGCTACCAAGTGGGGGTGCAATAAGAGATTTTTCGTCCTTCCTGCTCCACACTGGCCAGCCGAGAGTGGAATGACATATTTTTATGCACGACTGCACTTGCGTAAGCGCTACGTAAACCGACTACCCGCACAGTACGCAGTGAGTACGTGCATGCCAATGAGAGGCCTACCACGTCCAGTGTTTGCCACGCACCAAGTGTGTCTTCTTTGGTTCATGCCAACCCCACTCTGTGTGTCGTGCGTGTGCGCTTGCTTGGACAAAGTCTACTTCCCCTATATTGATACTGTCTACACGTACCATTCTCATACGTGAAGGAAAGGGGAGAAGGGGGAGAGAAAAAACATTTTTTTCACGAAGCTGACAGACACAAACAAGCCACGTCTTTTTGGCCATTCGTCTTCCCAATGAGCGACCACGGGCGCAAGCGGCTTTTCTCCTTGCAAAATGAGGGTGAAAATGACGGGGAATCCATGTGTTGTCTTCTTCTTCTTGCCCTCGTCCTTCTTCGTCTTCCTCCTCCGGTAGGGTTAGTGGATGGTGCGTCAACACTGTCATATTTGCTTTTGCGACCCAGCACAGCTGTAGCAGCCGACTGGGTGTGCAGAGCTGACATGGTAGCCAGTGTAAGTGCACCTTTATAAGCCGCCAGGCACTCCTGCCACGGCCAAGGGTATTCGGGAGGTTCTCGTACACGGTCTTCCTTGTGCCTGGAGTCCTTTCTTTCAGTTCGAAGAGGGGCCACTATAACATTGACAACATTGACTTCTATTTATATACCCTGTGTCTGGTCATTCGTGCTGTGTCGTCCTCAAACTGCGTGGTCAGTGCAATCTTCTGAGACCATAAAACAATCTCTCTTTTTTCAACAGGCCTTTCCACACAGTAACTCTCAAGCGTTTCCGGCTAGGAAAAATATATAGGAAGAAAGTAAAGCAGTAAGGGAGAAGGGGGGACCAGAGACAAAGCTCCAAAAGAGGGACAAAAAGGCTGTACAAAAGAGAATTCTTTACTAAGGAGGCTTTTAAGCTCCAGATTCGTCTCATCAGTGATCCCAGGTACTTTCACCGGACATGGCTGGGTCTCTCTACCAACGAGGCCTCAAACAGTACGCATTACTAGCAACCTTTGCATGGCTTTTCAAGTCCCCGAGGTCTAGTCAAATCAATACGCTCTCTTTGAGGCTCTCGGACTGCCGCAAACGTAAGAGCGCACCCAGTTATGTGTTCTCACATCAAATTGTAGGGGAGTTTCGGGTCAGATTGCACGGTTGTGTGAAGGCTTTGGATTATTTCAAGGCTTGCGACTTTTGACAATCAATCGTTATAACTGTTTGCTACTTTTGGCCTCGACTTCCTCTGGTTTACCATTTGATGCGGACCGTATCATGTACTGTGTGTTTGCATACAAAGGGCTGCTGCCAAAGTAAGGGTGCATGCGACTTGCATGCAGTATGTACAATATGTTTGTATACAATGTGTGCGCATCCTGAGTGACACCCGAGCAAGTGAGTCAATTTATTCTTATACACGTCTGAGTAGCCACGCGCTGGAGCAAAGACCACAGTGTTACCTACAGAGAGACATGGAGAGTAGCGAGAAGAAACACAGCCACGTATCATCTCCTCATCTTCGGTTGCGTCTCTGCCAATTCGCGCCATCATCCATTCTGGCTGTTCTCCCCCTCCTCGTGCGTGCAAACGACGCCCGAGCGAGCGCCCGCGCACACGCGCTTGACGTTAGTCATGTTACCCTCGTCGAACCCCCCCCCCACCCCACTCCACTCACACACGCACGCACTCACACGAAACGGACACACCAGCAGAACAGGGACGAATCAACTCGAGAAGGGGGGGAAAGAAGCGCGAAAATAAAAGACTCCTGACGAAAAGTGATCATCGCTTGCCGTGATTTGATTCGATTGTCGTTCATCTTTTCTCTGCTTCCCGAAAGGAAGAGGAAAGATCATCTCTTCGTCCCCGCAATCGAAACCGATCGAGTCAATTCTGCACACAGAAAAGGGGGGATCCTAAAAGTATACAATACAGTGCTGAACTATCGTACTTTTGCCATATAGCGAGCGACTGCTCCAATCTCTCTCTGTCTTGCTCCATTCTCCGAGATGAAGAAATAAATCTCTTTCCCGCCCTAAGAGACAGAGAACATCGACTGCAAAAGTAGTACTTATATTCTGCGCTGTGGGGAAGGACTTTCACTACGCAATTCGTCAGGAGTGGAATACTGACTGCCAAACCGAAGAGTGCCTATTGATGGCACAAGTTTCATGACACCACAATACAATGGCTGCGTGGGCGCGAGGGGCGTTTAATAGCAGAGTCAATATCTATGCGACAAAAAACCTTCACTAGTGTGGACGCTCCCTTAAGAAGGAAGCAGCAGGTGACAAAGAAAGGTTGGCCCAGCGGGAGGATAGTCGAATTATCGAGGATGAAATGGGGGAGAAATTTGCCGCTGCGTAGTCAAGCACGTATAACACTCGTTTAAAAAGCACAATGGAGAAATCCTAAGAGGACCTTTCTAAGCTTCCCTCCCTTCTATTCAGAGGACGTCATTGTTCAAAGAAAAATGAAAGCATGATCGAGTAGAGGAGGGAGGCTAAAGCGGTGACTGACTGGAGAATTTGAAGGCCTACAGAGCATTCATTTTTCTTTTAAGTGGGCGCGTTTAGCGGTACTTTCAAGTGTACTATAAGTTAACAAAGCACAGAACAACTTGCCTCCTCTCCACTGCGCATCTCCTCTTACAAGCAGACTTTGCCGAGCACTCTCCTATGTGATTGTACGTTGTAGGACGGGCAGGACCCGGGAAAACCGGTATCCTGAGCAGGTCCGCGCACTCAGTGCTCTGACTGTATATAAACACGTATGTACGGGGCACACACGGCGGAGTATAAAACGAAAGAAGAGACTTGAAATCCTACCGCATCGTTTTCATCAGGGTGTAGTCGAACTTTTTTGCCGCCCTCTCGCTTTCTGCGGACAGTTTTCTGAAAGGTCTACAGAGTATCTCTTACTTTTTCTTCAACATGCAGTGGGCGGCAGAAGAGTCGACGCTACGCGTTCATTAGGTATTAATGCATGGAGCAGGTAATAATTGGGCATTAATTCCACTTAATGGAGGCTGTGTTAATCGAGGCATGTGGCTATCAACAACATTATTGATGGCCATCAAATGGATAACACAGGAGCAGGGGTATCTTCCGCAAGTTTGCTGATCTTACCTTGCTTATCAGTACTTTTTGTGCGAGTGCTGCGTACAACGTGCACCACCTTTTACATGCAGTAAGGGCCAGCTAACAAAACACAACAAATGCTACGGGCCAGGCCTGGAGTGGGCCCACCTCGTACGTAATATCCACTCCATTGCGGAGAAAGATTTTGCCGTGTTTTCCACTATTACATTGCGGAAGAGCAGGAAAGTTTTCGCACCTCTCTCCCACACATAAATTTTTTTCTCTTTTTCTCCGTAGCCACTACTACACTGGATCATTGAGAATTCGCATGCTAAGTGGCGGCGGCGTCCGCGGCCTCCGCGTTGTTGGAGGCCATCCTGAAGAAAAGACATGGCTGGCGGCGTTTTCAATTTCTCTGAAAGCATCGAGGGAGAAAGGAAAAGCACAGCGGGAAGAAAAATCTGAGTGAGTGAGAAAAACAGGAAAAGACGCATCCATCGCCGCCTTTTTTTCTTCAGCAGTACAAGAGACAAAAAGCGCAATTTGAGACTGAGAATTAATGTAGTACTGAGGAGAAGATTTGCGGAATGACTGCGGAGGATGAGAAGAAGGCCCCTTCTTATCTGCCACACTACGGGTCCACCATGGTGATTTTCCTCCTGCTGCTCGCTGCGTCCATTTCAGGTAGGTCTGAAGCCTTGAGTTTGCGTAAAGATAACAACACAGTCATTGGTAAACGCACACGTGTATACACTTTACACCATGTAAGGTAGGTACAGTGGAGTCTCGACATGACGGATTTTGAGGCCAGCAGCAAAAGTTCTGTCACAGCGAGAACTTCCGTGACACTGACATCTGCTAAGTGTATTGAGGATCGGCTGGGTTCGTACCAGGAGAAGCTGCTGGCCCTGAGGGGCTTCGCCTCAAGTCACATGCAGTGCGCACGTTGTGCGGCGCTACAGTGATCCGGAGAGGCTGAAACTGGGGGCGATTTTTGGCACGGACAAATGACATGGCATGGATCACAGACATATGCCGTAGCAATGATTCCACTGATTTCCCGGCCTCACAAGTCACGTACCAAAACTTGGAGTCACGCAACCTCGCAGAGAACAAACGTGAGTGTTGGAGTGTGACCCATGAGGAAGGGAAGAAGAGTTGGACTAAGAGTAACAAATTTGATTGCAACCTTTTTGAACAGTACTTGTCCTGAAATAGGAATGATTTCACTGTTTTATTATGCTGTTCAGCTGAATTATGTCAGACTGTCCTTTTCCACGGTCACGTCGCTTCAGGTTACGATTCACTTACGAATGTCTGACCTGATCCAACGTAAAACGTAGCATTTAGTTCATGTCTCAGCTTCTTCCAAGTACATGTACGCTGTCGGTCACTGTCCCTCAGTCCTTAGCAGTAGTTTCGAAGCACCTGACAAACGTATGATGAAAGATTTTGTCACTGGTCACGTTCACCAGATTTTCCGGGGACACCAGGTACACTCAGAGCAACCTTCTCCACTTCGTGTCTAGTGAGGAACACGATGGGGATCGCCGATGCTGTACTGAACCAGAGCTTGACATTCAAAAACTCCAGCTTTCACTGAAGTTGGAATGTCACTGTATCTACGTATTGAGGAACTAAGTCTTCCGGAAAGCCGACACACCGGTACATATAACATGAGTTTTCTGAAAAGCAGGGAGTGATGGATTCGACTTTTTTTCTCCCTGCAATGGCTGGAGCAATTCCTAGCAATAGCGAGCGAGAGCTGTTCCTATTTGATTTTTGTTCAACCTTGTGGACGCTGCACATCACGCATAGCCGCCACTTTGTGAGCGCTACTAAGTTACTACTACTTTGTGTGTCTTGACCTTCCATCATTATTCTATGTACTCTCACAGTCGTGGGCACACCTGGGTGTATTTGCACTCTCAGGCGGTGCAGCAACATTTCTAGTTACTTACCACAAGAAGGTACATAAAGTACATTCATAGAGAAAGGTGCTGTCAGATGCAGCGATAGAATCTGCAAACAATTATGCTTCATAAATTTGTGCGCGTGCGCTCCTCGTCGTACACTTAAAGTCTAAGGTTTCCTCCGCTGTGTCTGAAATACACAAAGTGAGGGAGAGAGAGACAGTTGAATGGGCCTCGTAGGTGTTGTACCGGGAGCCTGGAGGTCTGTACATTTGGGCACCCACCCATCTTCTCTGCACGAATGCGTCCTACCCAAGCAAGAGGGAGAGAGAGCAGAAATAAAGGAAAGTGTACTGTGTGCAGTCTGACTGCAATGGAGGCAGTGCAATGCCTGCTCGTCGTGACTCCTTGCAGACCCCTGAGACGATCACGAGGGACTTCAACGGGGATCTATAATTCTGTGATTTTGGGTTTTTGTTGTCCACGACGAGGATGCAAATTTATGCTGCTGGGCTACTTGTGACGCAAGGCGCAGTAGGCAAAGTAACTTACTATGGCTTTGGACATTGGCTCTGGACAGAACAGCACAACCCTAGTCAGTACCTCCCCTGGTTTCTGCCGCACAGCCCACACACTCCACCCAATGGGCGGGCTATATCCCGCTTGTACGACTTTTATGATGGTGTGCGACGGGACAATAACAGGTAGGCTCTATCTGGTGAAGCTTTCATTACGTACGTACAGTCAATGTGAGCCGTACAGTGGCGCGCAGTGCGTTTTGGCTACTTCTTTGCAGTCTGACAAATTGTGGCGGGATTGAATCTCGCCAAAAAAGCGTAAGATATGAACCTGACGAAGAAAGCCCTAGTCTTGTTTTTGTTTTGAACTCTTCTCGTGTGTGCATAAATTTGCTCTCCTCTCTCGACATGCACATGCTTTCATGGATGTTTGTAAGTGTGTAGGAGGCCCCAGATGTTGGCGCATGGTTATTGCAAAAGCCTCTCTCCTCCCTCGTCTTGTTCTTCCCCAATAAATCTATTAGGGACGAGGGCTGCAAATTGCCTGGAATACATAACTGATTTCTGGCATGACGGCTCCGTAGGAGGGTTGCTGGAAGATAGATCGAAGGAGATGGGGGTTGCTAGCCGCTATTTATCTTTTTCCGGGTGGTCTTTAACCTCCTTTCTCTCTGTAGATGCTTTGAGAGAGTTGGTCGGCATTGGGGCGAGAGAAATGATTTCTTACCCCCAGGGCAATGGACGGAGGGGTAGGACGAGAGCTACGTGCGTACATCCATGCGCGCAGTTCTCCAAACTTTTCATTGTCCGACTTCTCCCGGCTTCAGGAGTCTGGCACGCTCATCCCGGACAATGTTTTCCATGATATGGCAAAAGGAGAGCAAGAAACTGTAGTTGAGATAGCAGACTTTTTTTTTCTTCTGGAGCCATCAATCTTGCGCTAAGGAGAACTGTTGCGAATGATCGGTATGCGCACATATTTCTCCGTAGAACCACAGTATATTGCTCAAAGTTTGTGAGGGGAGATTGCAGAAAGAAAGATGCTCCAAATGACGTGACGCTCCAGCAATTTCTGATGTGTCGCCACAGATTTGTGGGGATTTCGGTAACGACGGATGCATGTGTATGGCCAAATGGTTTCTCTCCCCCTCCTACTTCGCCAAGATCTTTGTGGGACTGCGCATTTCTTTTCTCTTGCAAATGGGCTTTTACCATTGAGCCACGGCAAGCACATAAGTTCGACGCATGCAGCCATTGTCCCAATAATGTAGCCATAGTGCACTTACACCTACCACAGGAGGGAGCACTTAATATGTAAGTCATTTTGTGCTGTAGATAGGTAATAACATGTATGTAAGAAGAGGGTCTGGCAGCTGGGCGCGCACCTCCTCCTGGACTGGGGGACCAACTGGGATGAAACTTCGCATGGTGGTAGGTGAGGTTGGTGGGCTGCCCAAAGAGGGTCAGATTCCCTCATTCAAAGATGGGCGGCAAGGAAAAAAGCGCTCTTGGTCAGAAATATTTATGCACTGTACTTTGTGTTATCAGTGGAGGGAGGTGCGCGCCACAGGCAGCCCATGCGGGAAGGTCGGGGGGGGGGGGGACCCCCGGTCGGAAAAAGAGGGGTCGCCTAGGCTGGCCGGAGGGTCGGTCTAATTAGAGCCACTCAACGGGTGCTAACATTATTTGCATCATATGCAGGGACAGAATTACCGGTCCCCTGGAGAATTTTGTGTCACCTTACTCGCAATGTACACCAGGGCGGAGGCGTTCTATGGTTGCTTGCTGTGAGCGGCCACCTCTATAGTGCTAGTACTTTTTTCTTTCACTCAAAACCCACCTTAACCGAGAGTATTATTGGTCGCTCGTGAAACTTGAAGCACCTTTTTCTGGCTCTCCAAACCTCCGTGTGTGCCACAATGGCGATGGTGGGCAGCTTTGCAAAGTTTTAGCATTAATAATTCGTGCTGAGAAGCTTCCAGAGATTTGCCCTGATGTGAACACAACTCGTGTGTTACGTTTAAATCTGAGGAGAACCTGTCTAAGAAATTTGTATTGAAGGAATGGCAGAAAATTCCGGCCGATGTGTGCTGGAACCCGGTCAAGAACTACCAGAGGAGACCTTTCGAAGTTATCGAAGCCATGCAATAAATTATTTAGCCAACGGGGACCAATACTTTTGTCTTGTAGATGGAACACCTCTATGGTCATAAATATGCCAATATTGCGGACATGCGATTTCTCTTCAGAGCAAAGATGACTTGCGAAATGGCTCACTTGAAAATCATTTGGACGCCGCTCAGTAAAAATTTCCGTTCATATCACCGAGAAGCTTGCAACTGTCGACCTCCTGCCCCTGACTGAGTCTGCGGTAATCCACACCGACTCCACCCTGTCTTCCTTCGATGGCGAGCTCTGCTAACCGCCCGATGAGCGAGCCCTTTGCACACACACAGTCCTCATACGTATGCATGTCCATGGAACCCCAACGTACATAGGTACTGTACTTTACAACGTGAGTGAGTACGCACAATGCACATTTTTTTGTGTGAACAATGGAGCTGAGCGCGTCGTGTGTCCCGATTAGCTCCCCCCCCAGAGAAAGTAACGTAATAGGAGAGAGCAGCAAGCGCTTATCCCCTTTAGTCTCCCCACACACGCACCCGGAGAGACGCGCTCGCTCCAGCTCATGGCTTCCAGCGTGCGATTTCTTGTGAGATATTCTCTCCTATCCTGATTTTCGTCGCTGCTGACTCGCTATCGATGGAACACTGAATGAGAAAGGAAAAGAATAGAGGAAAAGGGTGCAGGGACGATGAGCTAGCAACTGCTAGCACTGAAAGACAGGAAACCAGATCCTTTTTTTGGCAAAAACCTCTGGCGATAGAATGAAAGCACTCAGGGAAGTGGAAAATTTTTGTGGTGATGGGCAATCACCAGCGTGTGAGGCAAAAAACACCCCCCCCCCACGGAATGAACGCTGTAGAAACCGACTCTCAATGTTAATTATCTGCAGACAAGAAGTGGCATAATTATCCTCTTTCCTTTCCTCTTCTGCACACAGTCATCAAGACGCTTCATCGCTTTTTCATCTTTAGAGAAGCAAATCTTGGGGCAAAAAACTCGCTGTACTTTGGAGAAATAGCATTTTCAAGTGAGAAGAGTACATTTCTCCTTCGCCTCCCCCAGTAGACGTTCATTGTTCGTGTCAGTCACACATAGGTTATTATTATAGCGAATGTTTCCCCCCATTAAAGTCAGAGTCCTCCATAGAGTCCAAGAAGAAAGAAAGCAAGTCGTTGACGATGCCTTACGGGCTGTATCCTACGTACAGTATAATCCTTTCTAAAAACCCCTAACTTCCACTTGCCGTTTCTTATGTGCGTGCGCGCGCACATCCTGTTTGATGGATCACGTTGAAACTTCAGCAGAAGAGGAGGAGGAGGCTGCGAGCAACTTAGTGACGGATATCGGCAAGACCTGCCACAGCCTTGTGGTGGCGCCTGGAATCAATCAGCCCCCTTTCCCCTCTTTTTTGCAGAGAAAGAAAAAGCCATTTCCCTTTTTTTTCGGCCTCCAGAGATCGTTTCGCTGATCCTCTCCATATTCCTCCCAACTTATCTCGTTCAGTATGAGTCACAAAGCATCTGCTGTCAAGTTGTTCCGAGGCTACGGAATCAACCTATACGTTAAAAGTTCTTTTACTGTTATGGCGGACTCAATGTGCAGTCCATGCAGCAACTCTGGCATGCTGCATCATGCTTGCTCCATGGTCTTCTTGTATGTACGGTTCCCACTATCCTGTAAGTGCGTGAGGTATGGTAGGCATACTCGCCACCAACGGGCCGATATGTCTTACTGACTTTACTTATATTTTCACGGTCGGTTACCTCTTCCTCCTACCACTTTCCTCCTTTTCCCACCTTCTGGACGAGCTACTTTTTTCTCTCCCTTTTTAGCTTTGTAACTCCGCCAAATACCCAACTACCGTGTGGGGTTACTGTATAATATACATTCTTATGCACAGTAGCTTAGACGACGGTGAAGAACGCGTTCAATGATGCTCAGAGTGCACTCGCTTTCCCGCAGTTTTGGAGCATGCGCCTACTCACCTTCGGCTTAAGGCTAACTTTCTTAGTCTGTATGCATGATAGCCAGAGTGTACAGGCCTAACGACATTAGAAAGCCCTAGAGCATTGATGATTGCTTGAGTGGATGAGAACCTTCTTGAAATCAATCGATCTCTCAAGCAAGGAATTTCCCAAAGAGTAGACATGTGTAGGAGTGCAAGTGTGGGCGATAATCTTGTGGAGCAAAGCACTCCAGCTGGGCCGTGCTTAAGCCATCGTGTGCCCAGCGAAAGTGTAGCATACACTGCCCAAAATAACATGAGTTCATATGCACTTGCTTTTATCGACCGCCACGCGCCAGCAGAATTTGCACGTCCTGTGCGCTTGTGGACGGGGCAAAAGAGCAAGTACAGCGGAAACGGATTACAATTAACCATGGTTCATGGGCCGCAAAGGCGTGACCAATATTAGTGCGGGTCTGTCTGTCTGTCTGTCAGTCAGTCAGACAGGCGGGCCAGTGGTTCTCAGTGGAGACCACCTCAGAGAAAGGACGTTCTCGCAGAGGAAACTTGAGCACACACAGGACTCGAAGCACGGACGACGGCGCCAAGGGTGTGAACCTCTGCATAGCGTGTCTTTTTCTCCCGCGGGGTTCGCGTCTGCACATACTATTACACTTGACGACAATGTCCTTCCAACACCAAGTCCCTGCCCGGCAGGAGTCAGTCGTCCTCTGCGCCGGCACATACTCAATGTACAGGGTGAGCATTGTTTGGCTTGTATCTGCGCTTCCCGCCTTAAGGAAAACTAGCGTAAGTAAAGTTAGCTATTAATCCAATGTATGTTTTTTGTCTTCAACGACATGAACAGAAGTAGAGACCACGGACTGAACTTGTGATAAGTCTTGCTCTCAAACAGTCTCTGTTTGTATCAATTTGGAGCACTTCTAAAAGCAATACCTGAATCTGTATTGGGACCGCTTATTTCGTAGCCAGAAAATGCGTTCTAAACTCGTGACAAAACAGTTTGAAGTTTGACATTTAAGACTTCACTCATATGAACCCTCTGTAGGAAGTCCTCTAAAAGCATCATTTAAAGACATGACAAAATTTCAGAGCAACTCCTTCATTTTGGGAGGTCGACGTCGGTGATCTCATCGTGATCACTGATGAGAACAAAACTGCTGTGCAGTGGAACTGATTTCCGTTCTCATCTTGAACCTTCCTCCATCTCATCATATTAGCAGTTAGACAATTGTTGATACTTTTGTTTTTTTGTCTGCTGACACGAGCAAATCAATACTTTTCTTCTCAGAACTCCATCACAGATCTTATACCCGACAAAGTTTCCTCTCCATTGATGTAAATAGCGGTTCACTTCATGCATTCGTATTGGATTCACTTTCAGGTCAAATAATGGTCACCCTGTACTGTACAGAATGTTGGCCCTTTGTTATTCTTGCTGAGCGCGAGGTTGGTCAACGTCGAAGGCTTCCGAAAACTCCCATGACAACGTCCACACGCGCACTAAGTAAGCTGCGAATCCAACAGTCGTCAAGAGTTGACAGCCACAGAAGACTTCTATTAGGGCTTCACAGCTCCATTCATGTGGATGCACCCCAACTTGCTGTAGGTGGAAAGAAAAACCCACATAAGCATACTCGTGCACCCCGAGTCCTGATGTATCATCATCATAACGGTCATGGCGTGAAATAAACAAACATATGGCGTGGTCTGAGGCCGGCAGGACATAGGGCAAGGATACTTCAAGAATGAATCGTTTCAATTCTCGAATGTGTCCTTCATCCTCTTTCATCTCTCCCTCCTGTGACGACGGCAGCCATAGTGCTGACATGAAAAAGGGAGGGGATATTGCGAAAGTTCAACATACGCCAGAACCCAATACACGCGAGTGCATCAACAGAGGTGGGCGGGCGGAGATTTTACTAAAAAGCTTCTCTTGCCTCTTCAGTTCTTCCTGTCTTCATTCAGGAAATTCGGTCTTTCTCTCTCGTGTGTGAGAGCCAAGAAGGGTTGGTGGCGGATGTGGCCGCAAGAATTTTGGTCTTCATCCTCCTTCCAGTGGGGGAAGTCTGCAAAAAATCCTGATGCCACTGAACTCTCGACATACATGCATGTGTGTGCGTGTGTGTTGTGTAAAGCATTACACGAGCCAGAGAAGGTGGAGAAGTAAATTGCCTGAGGCCGTCGGCTGCCGTGTTGCGGGCTCCGTAGACTCGAGGTTATCGTAGCAGGGGGGGGCGGGAGGCAAAATCGAATTCTTGACAAATTGAATTGGGCATGAATGCGCATAAGAGATGCGATGGGTCAGAGTACTTTAGAGCGTAAAAAAAAATCTTTAGACTGCTCTCCGCCTGCAGCCGCTGCAGCCGCTGCAGCCGCTGCAGCCGCTGCAGCCGCTGTAGCCGCTGTAGCCGCTGCAGCCGCTGCTGTATTGAGAGGGTAGGTTGGGGACTTCATCCTTGTTTGCTGCTTCTCCCTCAGTGGAGCAAATTCTGGCTTAGGAACGTCTGCAGAGACCTCCAGTACTTTACATCCCCTTGGTGGAACCTTAGATCGACTAGGGAATTGTGAATGCGCCACCGCAACTCGCTTTTACCTCTTTTCCAGCCCGAGAAAGCCTTTAAGACGTGCTACTACTTATGTTACTATCCCTCCTCCTTCTCTGCACAGTTGATCACAAGTGACAATTTAGGGCGTGAAGGCATTTGGATCCATTGGGCCGTGATGCCGCCGAAGAGAAGAAGGATGGGGAAGGTCGAATGAAACTTTTTCAAACGCCTTTTTCCACCTCAGAGAAGGTGCCTTTCTTCTTTCTCATCTCAGCAAGGCGAAAAGTTGCAATTCTTCTCTGCTGCCTCCACAATCCAAAGGTTTGTCTACCCGTATGAGTTTCGTTCTCCCCAGATAAAAACTGATAATCCTAGCAAGTGCGGAGTCAGCGCCAATGCCGGAGCAACAGGCAAAAGACTGCCCGCTCCTGCAGTCAAAGCAGGAAGCCTGATGTGGCTGCAATCATAGTGTGATTATAGCAATATCTTTGTTTCGGGCTGACATTTCTATGGTACACTTTCGTGGGTGCGAGTATGCGTGTGTGCGTGTGTGTGTGTGTGTGACCCAATCCTTTCTAAGGAAACATTAGTCTTATTTCTCTACCTGCTCCCGACAGCACCACCCACTTCTCACACTTCTTTCTCTGCTCGATTACTTGGAAAAAGTCTGTCCCCGATTCACTTTTTTTGTCCTGTCTTGGGGCAAGAAAACCATTGACAAGTGGATTTTCTGCTGGCAGGGAATTGGCTAACAAAAACAGTACACGCAGACCTTCTCTGAATCGGAGCTTTTCGCACAGCTTCAAATCAGGCAACGGAAACTTTTCGTTCATATTAATGCACGCGTGCGTAACATCTGTGGCAGGGAAGATTAATTACGTGGAAATATGAGGTAGTGATAAACTGATAAGAAGCCCTGTACGTAGACGCTCTAGCCAAGGGCACACGTCCCACAAGCGACTCCAAGGAGTTGCCTTGAGCTACAGTCTTTTACCAAGTCATCTAATAAATGACCGTAGCAGGCGTAGCTTCAGTGCAGCTTTCCCTTTGCGGCGCAACTTGAAGTACAATTTGCGATTACTACCATTTTTTCGCCCAATTTTCTGATTATGCAGTAGTGCAGCAATGGCTTCCCCCTGGGTCCTTTCGCCATTTTGTGTGTAACATACACAGTACATGCCTAACAGATACATATATGAAATGTATGTATAAGATACACCCAGTGTTTGTTCATCCCCTCTCCAGTGTGTGTGATGCTCATCAAAGACGTGCGCTAGCCATAGCACTGTGTTTTCTGCTCTGCGCAATGTAGGGACCTGCTAGTGTGCATCCATACGTACATGCGCTGTGTATATCGTGTTGTGCATAAGCCCGTGTGCATAACTTTGCAGACCTGCTGGAGGCAGACATGTTATGGTATCCAACTTTCATCATTAAGGATGGACTAGGTGATCGCAAAGCTTTAACTTGCGGTGCTGCTCAGGTCCCTATGAGAGCAAACAGCCAAGTTACTCCCCGTTAGAGGCTCCACACCAACGGGTCGTTGGTGGATTGCATCCGGAGAAACATTGAACAGCATGGCCAAGGCTCTCGGCATCCACCATAACTTGTCTGCAAGGTCTACAAGATGTACCAAGAGACTGGATCTTTGAAGGATCATCCAGGCAGTGCGTGGCTCAAGTGTGCGCAGGTGACGGCCCCTATCGAGTCAGATCTGGAGACCTCAACCAACTGTCCAAGGACAGCTGTCCAAGGACTACAAGTCGTCCCGGCGGATCGTGGGGCACATCACTTTGGTCGACCTGGGTAAAGCACCAGGTCCAGCATCTGATGGTGGTGCAATGCCAGAAGAGGCTTCAGAGGTGCCAGACAACCATCATTTCCTTTTTTTGGAGGGGAAAGAGAAGGAAAGGGCGAGCAAGCCGCATCTTTTTGTTTCCAGATGAGAAAACTTTTTCGTTGACAAGTACGTTTGCTGGCGCACAGCAGGTACAATATGTGGCAATCTTCCCAAACACCTTGGATCTATTCACGAGGTTTGCTACAGGTACACAGAATTCCCGGAAAAGGTGACCAAGCAATGGGTCATTTCGGGCGAAGTACCAAGCACTTCTCCCAATATGGATCGATGGTCCCCTCACTGTTACAGGATAAAAGGAGATGCTGTCGAGGACGGTCCAGCTTCGAATATCACTTTCAGGAATGGCCAGCGACAGCTCCAATGTGGCCACCCTCATGTCCTCCGTTGATGAGGCGCTATGTCAGTGGACTGCATCCAGTCATCACGTGTTGTCTTTTGAAAGTGTGTGTAGGCCGTCGTGGCCGCCCTAGCCAGCATGATTGAAAAATACAGGCTTCAAGTACAAGTGAGTAGGCCAAAGTACATGCATGTCTCCTCAATCTGTAAAGAGTTCATAGTGTCCCTCATCATCAAGGACCTCTCCATGCTTCAATCCACAGTAGTACCGAACCCTGTGCATACACATATAGTGCACAATAATACAACCTGAGAAAATAGATGAGTCTATTGCAACATCGTGCATCAAATGTTGATACACCCCGTCTGCTTTTTATCGAGTCGTGTCTAAATAAGGTAGTGGTGCTACAATATAGACGCAGCTCAAATGCTGGGTCTGAGAAACTCTGGGAAAATAGGTCCCTTACTTATTTCTCACTATTGCTCATACCACTACATGTGAATTCGTCATTGCTACCTTGCGTAAGCAAACAGATGCCACTTATGTACTAGAAGGTGTAGGCTGCAATGCTTGGGTGCTGAATGTTCCTCTGCGCAACAGTGAAGTGTGCCCCTTTGAAAGAAGACATCGTTCGCGAGATCACTTGACTCAAGAGAGGTTTGTCACATTAGTTGCACCCATGACGGAAGTCGTACTTGACTGAGTCCGAGGCACTTCCTCTAAGGCATTGATCGTTGTCTCCTATAGCTCAAGGGAGAAGCAATTCGTACGTAAGATCTGATGCAAAAAAACCCACCAAGTGGAGAACGTACAGCTGCTAATGGACTTAGAGTGGCCAGACCGGGTGAGCTCGCATTCACTGAATCAGTTATACAATGCAAATATGAATAAAAGGAAGCACCTGTCAACAGCAAGTGACATTTTGCCACTCGTCAGAGGAGAGAAGCTTTGGACGTCATGAAACACCACTTCAAGCTGGAGGCAAATAAGGAGACTGAGTGAGATGATGCCAGCCCGAATAATCATCTTGAATGAAACGAGGGAAGGCGGCGTGGCTTAAACGAAGGTGCAGGCCTGCAGTGAAGCTGTCAGATCAAGGAGTGACGAATTGTCAGGAACTCTATGGACCACTTGCTGAAGAAGGGCACGAGAAGAAACTTCTTGAACAACACACCCTCGTCTACACTGAAGGGAAAAATGGAGGCATGTCCCTGTGCCATTGACAGATCAGGTGAGAGAAGCTGTGGACCTTCTTCAGAAAAGAAGCTCTATTGGGATCTTGGCAAAAAATTCTATTTTTGGCCATGCCCGAATGCTTCGCATGCCTATAACTACGGCCAATCTTGTCAAAGTTAGCTGTAAAGTACGCATGCCAGAATGGGCCAACAACAAGGAAAGTACCTTGTTCCTTCAGTACAAGTACTTGACATGGGAGAACAAGAATAAGACGATACGATTTTAGAGTCCTGGACACTTTTAAACCGAAAACATGAGTGAAACCTTTCAGAGAAGGGGGGATTGAAGACACAAGCTAGCAAGCAACTGAGTGAAGTCACCTATGGAGGAGCGGTCATGCCTGTCAACGATGTAAGAGGACTCGTCTCACACTGAGAATGTCAGTGAGGTCTTTTGGTCGTCAGCATTTCTGAAAACATGATATAAAATCCTGTTTTTCCACTATATTTTGAGATGCATTTCTTTCTTCTGATTTTAACACACTTTGTTTTAAGAGACAGAACCCACTTTTTAACCGAATGTCACCTCGACGTCGGAGGCAAAGCAGAAATCCCGAATTACTCGCCAACCATTTCTCGTCAAGTAAGAACCGAAAACGCTGATCCGTGCATGTATGAATAGCGTGCATGCACGGCTTCGTCGTCAGTGCTGTCCTGAAGTTCTCTGTTTCAGCCCTGCCATATTGGCGGTCTCATCACGATTGCAAGGTAATATGAAAGAGCATTTTCAGCTCCTTGTTACATTATCTTCGAGTTTGAGAAAAGGCATCCCTTCTTCTCAAAGGTTCCATACAGAGGAAGCGTTCATGCATGCTTATCACAGGTGTGATTCCTGCTCCAGTGCACTTGGATCTTCAGGTGTCGGCTTTTATTTCACTCGCGTTGTCTTCCCTGACGCGTCTCCATTCATACGCCGAGATGATGCATTCGAATAGGGCTGGCGTAAGAAAGGCCCTGTGAAGACCTCGGACATGCGTGTGCGTCGGGGCCTGACTGAAAATATCTATCCAGATCATTCCTCCCCCCCCCCCCCTGCACCTTTCCCCCAGCGGTATCTTGGTCATTAACAGGGCATTAACAACAGAAAGGAGGAAAAGAAGAATGAGAAAAAAAGCAAGAAGGCATGAAAAACGGGCTTTCCTCATGCGTTGTAATAGTTCCACTGGGCCTTTTTTCTGTTCTGCTTAGTAGAACGGAAAAGTATGTACAGGTTCCTGCGACAAATAAATATCCTTCCCTTTTCCCCTAGCTTTAACCGGCGGAATGAAATATTCATTTCTAGCCTGTAGCTGACTTGAGACTCATGCGCCCGCGCATGCGCCAAAGTTGGAGCGTGCGGCACGAGTTACTACGAGCAAGGCATTTTTTCCCTCCTTCTTCCGGGGACCCTGGATTTCCATACATTTCTTTTTTCGCGCTATTTCTGCTGCATCTAGACGCAAACTCTTCCAAGGCTACAACACCTCTTTCATTTTCCCGCCAAGCTGTGCCACATCGTAAGTGCTCAACTGACTTCAACATAATTTGGTCTTTTTCCTCACCCATCAGCATTACAGCTTCATTCATAAGTTCTGAAATCTCTTCAAAGGGCTATAACTAGTGTACATAACTAGGCTAGTGTACTTTTGAGAGTTAACGCAAGAAAATTTACAGAGACATCAGGCAGAATGTTATTTTGCTGCTCATGTAACTAAATTTCAAAATGACCACTGTTGGCCTTGATGACAGCTTCGAGACACTATCAAAGTCCGTGGCATTCAACATGCACTGCTTCCTCAGAGATGGAGTTCCACTCTTTGGTGATGGAGGACTTTAGAGACTCCACATTGGCATGGGGTTTGCCACAGACCCTGGCCTCAGGGTTGGACTAAATGGAATTGTCCATGACATGGAGATCACCACTTGAGGGCAGCCACGTGAACTTTCCCAAGAAGTTGGGAAAATTCACCTCACAGAACTCTTGGGATGATTTTTGCCATGTGGGCAGGGGTGCCATCTTGTTGGAATGTGAATTTGGTGCTTCCTGGGTAGTTTTGGTGAATCCACAACAGCAACTTGTCCTCAAGCATGGCCAAGTATGTCTCCTTGTTGATTTTGACCCCATGGGGGACAAAGACAAGGGGTTCCTTAATCCCATCAGACATAACACCGGCCCAGACACTGACAGAGGTTGGCTTCTGCTTCCTGAACACACCATGGACCTCAAAAGGAATTTTGTCAGCCCTCTGAGCCAATATTTGGTCATTCTGGCTGTTGTGCTTAGCCTCAATGGTGAATAGTTTTTCATCTGTCAACAGAATCAGACCATCTGTGCCAGATTTCAGGTGATTGAAAAGGATCTGGCCTCTCTCCTTGAGAGCAGCCTGTGTGGCCTCATTGAGCAGCTGCAGCCTCACCCTCTTGGAAGGGGTCATCTTCAGGTCCTCCTGAATGATCCTGAACATGCTTGTAAAGCTGACACCCTCCTTTTCAGCCATCTTTTGGATACTGCAGACAGGGTTTCAGCAGATTTTTCCCCATATCCTTTTGATGGCCTTTGGCGTTTACATTGACCTTGGCCAGCCACTCTGAGGCTGGTCAGCAGTTCGTCCAGTCTCCTTGTAATGTCAGACCATGTTGCAAATAGTGTTGAAAGGGACAGTAAGCTTTTTAAGCAGCTTCTCAATGACATTGTTGGAGTGCCTGGCATGATGAAGGGTGATGATGGCCTTGCAATTTTGCTTTTTGTCACTGAAGGACAAGAGACATGACTTTTTTGTTGATGGTATTTTGTTGACCATACTCCAGTAAAGGAGCCATGAAAACTTAAGCGGGAACTTCAAAAAACAGATGAAAGTACAGCCATTTCAAGCAGAGATTTCAGAACTTATGAGTAACGCTGTGTGTATGGCTTAGCAGCAAAGTAGGATGTGCTGAGTACTGATGTAGACGTTGTTCAGTACTCGGGGTACGTTGATAGCATACGGCACTCGTACGTCCACCCGACACGCAGTGGCGCAATGCACGGCACGAGTCACTTACGCATCACTACATACGAGGCGAGGACAGTGGCACGTGCATACGTTTAAGGACGCAAATGTCTGTTGGACCTTGATATGCATCTTGGTAATGTCGCAGCACAGCGACATTACCATAGTCATCTTTTTGTTGCTGTTGTTGTTAGCCCAAAGTGCTGAGTTGGTTAGTCAGGGATACCTGTAACAAGTATAGGATGGAAAGGCAGTGCTGAATTCCGAGCCACCTCTCATGTAGGAGTCCTGCTGGTTGCCAGACTGATACCATTTGTCGACAGAAACCACAAATTTGGCTCTTGTTGAACGTTTGGCCAGAAGTATTCTTCGATTTATGTAGTGTCTGACCTATTGACCGTCTGATCCTGTGCTTGAGAATTCTTATTCAATGATTTGGCCATTTTTGTCGCTTAATTTGTCCGTCTTGGTCACCGGGTATCTGGCAACACTGCTCTATCGGTCTCTGGCCTTCCGATCCGGTACTTGTTCTTAGCATCCCCGGTTAAGTCCAAGGTTACTACGAACACTATGGTTTTGTCCACGTTGAAAGCAAATCCAGAGTTGGCACAAAACGGCTAAATGCGTTTCCTCTGCACTGGAAAGCGCAGCAGAATCGTTTGTAATAGGAAAATAACTTCTCCGAATACCAAATGTGCTAATGAGATTTTCATTCTTACGTCACTGGCGCAACTGCAAATAGCCGACGTGCTTACATTCGCCTCACAGGCGGATAAATTATGCACGAGAAAATCCTTTATGCCATCTCCCAGTAGGCTTGCCTGCACCCTCCGCTTTTTTGCGTCGCCCTCTCCAGTGTCTGTGCTGGAGCACAGAGTGATGAAAACAGTTTGCTGCTTGGAACGTCAACTCCTGGAAGGTGAGAGTCAGCTGTGCGTAATTAGGCCCATGTGCTGAGGCCCACTTTTTTGTCAGCCATCGAATTTCCACCACTCACCAATCACAGTTGAATTCAGTTCTCGGAACACTGCTTCTATCGACTGCGTGTGGGGTCCCCCTTTGCTGTACGTTCCGAACCCGACTATATTTCAATTTTCACCCCTCTCCGCTGCACGTAATGCGGAGCAATCTCCACCAGAACCAGGCTTAGGAGGAAAGGAGTCGTGGGCTCATAGGCTTATTCAGTCCCTTACACTTAGCTATACCATAGCTGCCAGAAATCTTTCATACGTAGGTGCTCTCCACATCGTTGGCCAAGTAGTTGACTCGTTCGGTGCTGACTAAAATCCTCAATTCTTCGCCCATCTTGAAATTCTTGACGCGGGCGACCTTGATTCACACGCCTGAGATCCTCCTTATTGATGAGCTCCTCCTAACAACTTTCTATTATCCTTCTTCATTCGACTGAGGTCGGATCTTTAGTTGCTCTCCTGACGCTTCTTAAGGGAAGCTGGACAAATCCACAGGCATTCAGAGACAATGCAAACTTCAGCTTGACGTCTTCAAGAAGAACCTCTTTCTTAATGCAGGAAATTGCGCAGAAATTGATTCTGCCCAAGTACGCAACTAAAAGCACGATCTCGCGACGCTTCCTTCTTCATTTGTTCCAGTGTCTTCTGACTTTTTGTCTTTTCATTTCATTTCTCGACAGGGAGAAAAAGGGATGAGGAATTGGAACGACAGTCAGACACATAATTAATCCATCCTGACTGCACCAGTTCGACCTCAACGCCATCGTAGGCCCTGATTAATATGCACATTTTAATATGTACAGTGTGTTGGCGAATTCAAAATAGTGACTGAGATGTTCCAAAAAGAAGAAGAACACTTTCACAAGGGGATTTGTTTGTCCCTGACCAAGCACTGTGGCCCCAATCATGCGCAAGTATTGAACCAGTACTAGTCCAGGCGCTGAAGATGACATCAATTTTAGGTCACCTTGGAAACCAGCCTGGCGTGAATTTGTTGTTGCAGACTCGGAACAAAGAGTCTCAAGACTCAGGACAGAAGTCCAGAGCACCCGGATTGCAGGACCAGAGGCCCGTGTTGGCTCGTGCGCCGGCATCTCACGTCGAGATAACAATGACTTCGAGTCCCTCCCCGGTGTACGTCAGTGCGTGCATACGTGGCACACATGTTGTACTTTGCTCACAAGTACAGCGCTTGTATCTTTAGTACAGCACACACGTACGCAGTAAATCTGAAGTGCAGGAAACTCTTTTTTTTCTCTCTCTCTGCCTGTGTCTTCCGCTCTGGTTCCGATTTCGATTCGGTCGGTTTTTTCACGCATGCCCAGACTCAGAAATAGCTCTGGGCTCGAGGGGGGGGGGGGGGGGGGGGGGGGGGGGGGGGCGGGGGGGGGGGGGGGGGGGGGGGCGGGGGGGGGGTGGTGGGGGGGGGGGGGGGGGGGGGGGGGGGGGGGGGGGGGGGGGGGGGGGGGGGGGGGGGGGGGGGGGGGGGGGGGGGGGGGGGGGGGG
>JAAUXU010011396.1_pt1 | contig 46141 bp, 59 predicted proteins | sample 7278151 | NCBI WGS metagenome assembly JAAUXU01 (sample SAMN14350113, study PRJNA611818) | marine sediment metagenome | isolation source: surface marine sediment (1.8m) | place: French Polynesia: Moorea | collected 2018-08
AGACCCTAACCCCGACAGAAAGTGGCCTAAAACATTCCCCCTGTTATGCTGATTCAGAATATATATGGCCTTAGGGGTTGATGTCCTACAGTTATCGCATGAAAACGGGACAAAAAATCCAATTTTCCTATATATATAGGTATAGATATAGATAGATATAGATATAAGAAAGTTGTGTTTCGTTGACATCACAATGACTGGCCCAATTAAACTCCAACTTGCTATGATGATTGTCTATGACACACAGAGGTTTCTTAGAGAAAAAGGATGAATTTTTCAATTAGTAGCCTTTAGACTCTTTCAGTCAAATTTTGCCTGAGCTATCTTGTCTAACAATTTGGTGGGTGAAACTTGTATTTTCCAATAAAACAATCTCTTGTTAGAATTATGGAAGTCTTAGTTACATTTCCACTTCATAAAATTTACGTCAGTGGAGAAAACATGAAATAATCAGTTGTATGAAGCCCACATGCTGCACAGACACCACTGACAATCACTACATATGTTCTACACCATGTTTTATTGTGTGAGTCAAAAAAAACCACGACAAAAGAAGCATCATTTCCAACGTGCCAGAGGATGCTATTGAGCTCACTCTGCACAAACAGAATTGTTACACTTTCCCCACCTAACATCTCCCCCCCCCTCGGCCGTAATAGAAACAAGATTGACCCCAACGTGGGCTTGTGCAGCAGCAGTGGCGGCAACGACGGTTATGAGCACCTCCTGCCTAGCTCGTTGGGCCGCTAATTGAGTGCTTCACCGCAGGGAGGAACAGCAGTAAAAGGGGGGCTCCTTATGGGATCAATTCTCTCAACAGCTAAAGTTTTATGTATGCTGCAGGTCTCACCGTGATCTCTCCATACTTTTCTCTTCTTCTACCTCGGTGTAACATGGGAAAAAGGGGGTTGAGGAAGACTTTGTCCTTTTCAAGGTGTTTTTGACACTTTGATGCTACCCGTGAAAATTGGAGCAGGTGCTTAGACTCGCCTAAGTTGGGTTGGGTCATAGGTCAGTTAGTGTAGCTTAAGTTAACTTGACCTGGTTATGTTAATTTAGTTCAGCTTAAGTTACCTTTGGTCTGGTTATATTAGTTCAGCTCAACTTAAGTTACCTTTGGTCTGGTGAGGTTAGTTCAGCTCAACTTAAATTAACTTAATTCTGGTTTTGTTAGCTCAGTTCAACTTGAATTGACTTAGTTCTGGTTATGTTTGTTCAGCTGAACTAAACTTACCTTTGGTCTTGTTGAGTTAGGTCTGATTAACTTAGGCCTTGTTGAGCTAGGTCTGATTAGACTAATGATAAAGATGTTGGTGAAGTATCTGGCAAGCCTGAGCACCTCCTCTTGACCTTTGGGGGTGGCGTCAAACATTAGAAAGTTTTTCCAGCCCAGCATCAGCTCATTCTCATCAGGAATAATTTTGCTGTTGTTATTGTTCAGGACCTTTGAAACACGTGATGATGCCTGTGAGCAACGTCCTGACAAAAGTATAAGGTTTCCTGCTGCATCAGGGCTTTCTCCCCATTGTAATCTGACTCTGACGAACTAATGAACTTGTGAATGGCCTTGGGAACACGCGGAAAAGAGAGCAGAGCAACTATTACTCTTGTGGAGGAGCTTTAAGCGATCCCCCCCTTTTTCTGGCTTTTGACACTTTTTTGAAAGTCTCATTTGGCCGGAAAGTCATTTGTTCCAGCCATGATGATGGCCATTTTCCTTCTGGTTATTAATGACTGCAACTATTGTCAGTGACATCAGCAATTTCTGCTTTTCCGTGGCAAATGTTTTGGTTCAACTGTTTTACCTCTTCTCGTTCAGTGACTTCAGTTCCAAGACGTCGATTTGCTCGCCCTCCAACAGGGGATGAGACTCTCCTGGCTCTCCTATCTCCTCCTCGTCTGCCGCCGGTTCTGTGGGTGACGAAGTTGTGCTCGTACGCCGTGATAAACGACGACGACGAAAACAAGCGCTGCCTTACCTGGATCCTGTTCGAGACTAGGAACCCGAATGTTTAAGGTGTCTTGGTCCCCATCATCTAATAACAATCCTCGGGTTGCTTTCTTGTTCAACCTTGGACCTGTCGAGAATTCAATGACTTCGACATCACATTCCTCCTCGTCGTCAAAGTCTCCTTCGTCAGCCTCTTCCTCCTCCTCGCTGTCCTCGACCCCGATGATCTCGACGTCACCCTGCAGAGACGTCGGCCTGGCCTTGTTGCTGCCCGTCGTGCTCTGGCTGTGCTGGCTCATCAGGATGGGCTCGCTCGGCACCTGGAGGAAGAAGTGGAGGAAACACCGAAGCCCGCACAAAAGTGCACGCCTTCGTCACCTGCTTGTACCTCCACCCCTTCGACGTGCACTCCTCCTTCTGCAGCCTCAGCTTGCTGCCCGAAGACTCACTGGAGCTGAAGGCGTTGGCTGACGCGCCGCCGGCCGCGATGCGAGAACGTGGAGACGACTTTTGGGAAAGCATCCCTGAAAGTGAGAGAATGCACCACAACTAGTTGTTCATCAATGACTCTAGCTAGCGTGGGCAGTACGGACGGGTGTGCACGTCCTGCAGCGCGTCCACGTCCTCGGCTGTGCCCGCAATACAGCCGGCGACGCGGATGTGAGAGCTGCAAGTACCCTTCCGTGGTGGTCGACGCCACCCACTCACCTGCCTTCCTTCGACGATCGTTCGGTCTAACGTTGTTGTTTGAGCTGCTGCTCGGGGCAGGAGAATCCTCGGTCGAGAAGGTTTTGCTGCGGCGAGAGTTCTCTTTGGCGGCGGCGGCGGTCGAGGCTCTCTCTATAAAGCAGAGGAGAAAGAACAAAAAGATGGGGAAAAAGGGGTCGAAAAGAGCAGTCAGCAGCAGGAAACGGCAGTCATTCAAATTTGCAATGCAGATCCCCAGACGTATTTTAACAGAGTAGGTGAGTTTGCTTGCAGGGTTGGAGGATAAATATACCGTGTGAGTCAATAAAAATCCTACGAGTCATTGTCACTCTTGATGCGCTGTCATCAAGGATGCGTAGGACCAAAAGTGACTACTTTTCATCATAACAGAGCTTCGGGGAATTTTTATTCATCATTGCCTCCTCTGAGAGTGATAGAGTTGCCATCTTCTTTGTGTCGGAAGGACTGAATAGCAGCCATCGACGGCTCAGACGGTGCATGGGCAGCCCCTGGCGTAAGCGATTTCCGCGGGGAGGGGGGAATTGCATACATATGCAAAAATGGACGTTTGGAGGTTGAATTTCGATGTGAAATCGCCGTCATAGGGACAAGATTGAGTAAGTAAAGTTTACTTTGTGACTGCCCATTTTGATGCTACAGCACTTCAGATCAACAGTTACCCGAGGACCTACGCGGGAGAATGTGATTTTTCTCCTTTTTCGGGTGATTTTTGAGTAAAATTGCCCAAAACTACCTGGGTAATTACCTCGCCCCAATAATTATCTGGCCCCAATAATTCTGCGTTGGAAGGACCTCCCGAGACCCCCACAGGCGCGCTATCCCTGCGGTTCGGGTCAAACCATTCTTGTCCGCTCTTCCATCACTGTGTTGTTCTTCCTTTCCCACTCAAGCTGGCGGTTCCAGTGATGTCCTGCCTGAACCACGGGGTTGGGGGAAACTCGGGGGAGTTGCTCACATCAAGGACTATGCAGTGCTTGGTGCGGCCGGGAAGGGACCATTGCTGGGGTGCTGCACTCGCTGGTTTACAAACTATACTGTCCAATGCGTGCACTTCGTCCTGTTCTACTCTGTCCTTGGCAAGTGCTATACTGTCTTGGACATGCACTACATCATGCACGCAGGACAGGCGCCATCCCAGACTTGTCCGAATGCTACTTCCTGTACACATACCACGGGTTGTCCCACACTGCCCTGGTCATTTACTACGCCCTGTCCTGTCACTCACCCATTCGTCCATTGCTGGGCGTCGTCGCAATCTCCTGATCCTGCCTTCTGGACCTGGCCGACGAGCTGGACTCCACCACCGCCGAGGTCGTCGTCCTCTTGCTTTCCGGCCTCCTCTTTTTCTTCTGCTTCTCCGTTGGCGGCGAAGGCCTCTGCTGCTTCTTGCCGGACGAGGAGCTTTTCTTCTTCTTCATCATCACTGGCGGCATCATGTGCTGCTGTTGCATCTTCTTCTTCAAGAGCTTCCTCCTCTTCTCCTCTTCCTCCTGCTTCAGAGACGCTTTCTTCTCCAGCTGGACGACCAGGAGGCGGTAGAACTGCTTGCACAAGCACAACTGCGTCAAGATATGAGGAAATACGAGAATTCAGTACCTGCAACGTGATGACGAGGGTGTTCTTGCAGGTGAAGAAGATGTTCATGTAGGAGATAAGCCTATAGTAGGCGATGAGGAGCAGTCTAAACACGAAAAAGGGCGCGTCTTGCAGGATGATATTGATCAAGATCCCCCATACGTCGATGGAGCAGCAGATCTCTTTGGCCTTGTCCAAGGTCTTGGGCTTGGATTCCTTGGGTGGACGTAGGGAATGATGTTTTCTGATGCTGACCATTCATATTTCTTTTGAGTTCACCTGAGTTATTCTTGTTTTTCTTCCTTTTGTGGCAGTCAGAACAAAGGTGAACTGCAGGAGACTCCACGACCAGATGGACAGGACCATGATGCACAGCACCTTGTTCGTGTTCACCTTCTCATCCTGGAAAGTCCACTCAATGATTGAAGCAGGTTCACTTTTTACCTCACCTTAAAGGAGTCGAAAAACTCGATGATGTCCGCAGCAGTCCCGATGTAGACGAGCAGCAGCTGCGACAGCTGGTCTCTGGTGAGGTCGCCCTTAGGCAGCATCCAGCGGCCGATGATGAGGATGAGCATGAGGAACTGCTCGATGATCACCACCAACGTGTCCTCGTCGACTGCGATCTTGATCGGCATTTTGTCCAGGTCAATTGGAAGCTGCGAAAGCCTTATGACTAGCGGAGCGTCAAACAATAGGTACACCTTCCCTCCCACTCACTCCGACGTCTTTGAGCACACCCAGGTCCACACCCGTGAGGTTTGTGATGCTGGTGCTGTCATTGACGCTGGATCCGTCGTCGCCTTGAGTGGAAGTCTCCGTTGTTGCTGTGGTGGTGAGTAGGGCCTCCAGCATGGGCGACGTCTCCGTGGGCATTCCCTGAATGGCCGCCTCCTGTGCCATCTCCTTCTTCTGCAACCTCTTGTCTAACTTTTCAAGCTCGATCAGCCAGATCGACGGACACACGGACGCCAGGTACAGAAACACCGAGGGGCAGAACCTGTGGGAGCATCTACATTTCCTACTGGGATCTGACGGGGTGGGTGGGGCTGGGGGCCGACTCTGACCCCCACTTACCACTTCCACTCCTGCGTCTTTTTTATGGTGAGCGTGAATACGCCCTCGAAGGACAGGAGCAGGATGGTGATGGCCAAGTACCAGTAGTAAGGATCCTGCTTGAGGGACACCGCCTTGTAGATAGCTACGGCACCATGGGCCGAGAAGATCAGGCGCGTGATGATAGCCTTGACGGTGTCAATGAAGTTGGCCATGGCGAAGTACTCCTTGAAGGCCTCGAAATTCACGCACCTCCGGACAGTTCTGCTCTCACAGCACCACGAGGATGAAAAAGTTGCTTTTACCACTCAAGATTTTTGACTGGGGGGAAAAAAGAGAGGTCCAAGCCTTTCTCTCTCCTTCATTGCTCGACCTTTCCCCCGCCAATTTGGCCTAGGAATAAAGGTAATAGACGGAAAGGGAAAATTGCGACGAGAGAGAATCTCGTTGGACTGAAACGAGCAGGGGAAAATGGGGTGAGATTGAAAGTTATGAAGAGTTAGTTGGAGCAGATTAATCATCGTGCGCCACATTCATCTTAAGCTTGTAAGGGCCTCACCACTATATATAATGTGCTGACAAGGTGGAGTCAGTTTTGCTGTGCAAAGGAAATGGTTATTTTAGCAAGTCCGATTTATTGGGAAGTCACTTAACAGCCATTGCACTTGTGGGGAACATGGTCTCTGGTGCCCTGAAGCACCTCGACACCCCCATGGGGTCAGGACTTGGACAGCATGGTGGTCATTTCAGCAGAAACAATGCGAACGTTTTTTTATGATTCTTGCATTCATTTCAGCAACAAGGCATTCAACTATGTAAAATTACACACACCCTGAAACTTTTAGCTTCAGTTTTTCGGCCACAAACTGGCCTACATCCACGCTTCGAGGTTACATCAGCAGGAGTGAAACCAGCATCAACCCTGAACAGTCTTGGGTCAAGCCAGTGTGCTAGGCAGCTTGGAAGTGTTTTCAACGTGTCCAACTTCGGCAAGTCCACTCAGACGACGAGCCAGGGCTCGCACAAGTAGTGGATTCCCAAGGGTGTAGCACTCGAATGGCTGGCCCACTCAAGCTGCACGAGTCAATGGTCTTGCTTGAGCCAACTCACTGCCAGTGAGCAGTTCCGGTCTTGGCCGTACGTGCGATGACAAATTGCTTCCATCTTCAACGACTGGACTTCCAATTCTAAAGATATTCACGCTCAACAAGGCTGTCCTCACCGTAGCTTTTATTCGTTAGGAACTTTGTTTCATAAGAACTGTACTTTTGTAGCAATCGCGATAAAAAGTGATCGGGCTCCAGTCAAATATCCTTGCGTCTTGTGATCGAGAGGTTACGAACTGTCCTGAGGGAGAAGAAAGCTCTGATCAGTGAATTACCTCAGTCTAAGTAAAGAGCTCACCACTTAGTAGGCTCCCTCGGGAAATGCTTCAGCTTCAGCTTCAGCCTCTGCCTCTGCCTCTGCGAGGGCCTCTGCCTCGAAGACGTCGTATCTGTCCACGGCCATGACTTCGGGGTTCGCCTCTACTACGGCGGACTGTGCTTGACCGCATCCTCCGTGGACGAGCTCCTCAAAGTCGGACTCGGCTGGGGCGGATTCCTCTTCGACGGACTCTTCTCGGACGGTTTGTGCTCCACCGTACCCTCCTTGGACGACGGGTTCTTCTTGGACAGCTTCTGCTACGCTGTACCCACCTTGGACAACGGGCTCTTCTTGGATAGCTTCAGCTACACCGTACCCTCCTTGGACGACCGGCTCTTCTTGGACAACTTCTGCCCCGCCGTATCCTCCTTGGACAAGGTCCTCTTGGACAGCTGCTACGCCGTACCCTCCCTGGACGACGGGGGCTTCTTCGACAGCTTCTGCTCCACCGTATACCCCTTGGACGAGGTCTTCTCGGACGGGCTCTACTTGGACCAGCTCTTCTTGAACAGACCCTGTTAGGTCCAAACCTCCTTGAACGGAATCCGCCAGGACAGCTTCCTCGGGGAAGAAGTCAGCTGAGAATGAGAACAGAACTAGCTACGACAACCGGCTTCTTTCCTCTGTTCGTTGTTGGCTCACGCCTCATTGAAGTCTTTGTTCGTATTGTCGAGGTTGGTACTCACCAAGGGTGGAGTCGTAAGGCCCAACATCCCGCCGTCGTCGCCTGGCCCCTGCACAGAAAGCCATGTGAACACTTCGTTGCTTACAGACATATCTTGGGACGGATCATCAGCTGCCCACGACTTACTTGTGAGTACGAACCGCGCTCTCTCTCGAACCTCCTTGGCGAGATCAAGGATGGGCGACTCCCGGTCGTCCTCGTCATTGCCCCTGTTCTTGTCCCGACCCCCACGGAGTTTCCTTTCAACCGGGTTTCTGAGCCCCAACTGGTTTCTGAGGCCCAACGGGTTTTCGATGCCCAGCAAGTTCGCGGACACCTGTGACAAACAGAAGAGCAGCAGCAGGACCAGGGACGCCGACTTGGCCATCGTGATGACTGTTAGGTGGGTTGCGGCGAGGTCTGGACACGTTGACAACGGTCGAGCGACTGAATGAGGGGTGGAGGAAACCTCCGCGTCTGTTCTTCCGGACTGAGTGAGCGCTGACACACGAGTCCTGTACTCTCGGCTCACTCCACTCGCTCAGACGTGTAGCCAGTTCTTCTGGTCCTGCCATGCACTGTCCTCCCTCGTGGAAAGCGTGGCAGATGGTTGTGCACTCGCTGAAGTCGCAGCTACTTCAGAGAAGAGCACAGCCAAGAAAGTACTTCGTGCCTCGGTCGGACATCTCGTTGTACTGGGCATGAAGCCAATGCTCCAGTGCAACCTACGTACGCTAGGCTGATCCGATTTGGAGCGATTTTGGCCTTATGCAAAGTGGAGCCGCTTGTCGACTGCACCTCCCAAATAAGGGCTGCGACCGTGCCAAGGTAGACCAGCGATGGGAGCTTCTGGAGCTGAGGATGCTGGTCCAAGGTGCCCCAGTTTAAAATCTTACTTTACAAACAGGACGGCCTAAACATAAGACCAGAAAAAAGTATCACTAAACTTTGTGCTTTGTAAGGTACTCACGTATGTCTTAGCTACATGAACCAAAAATTATCTTAGATGTTCGGGGGTGCGTTGAAAGCCGGACGACATTTAATACACACTCATAGATGGTCCCCCCCACGTCGTTATAATTGTTGAAGATGTACAGGTGTACTCTACTTTCCTGATGTAACGTACAGCATATGCAGCTCTCATGATTCTTGCTTCCCATTCATATTCTTTTATATTTCAGTTGCATAGTCATAAGCAGGCGGAAGAAGCTCTCTAAACAAACCACGTTAAAATCTGAACCTTGGTGACTTTCAAGCTTGATTTATCTATTATTAAGTTTACGTAAACACATATACTTAACGTTACTTGCATTTAGACTCCATGCAGAGTACTCTGTAAAATGGGTTTAAGGATCAAGTGGCATTGGCAGACGCTTATAAGGATTAATTTCAACAGTCCCAAAGTAATCCTTAGATCCACTTTGCTCTGTTCTCTACAACGTACGTGCACATGAAGTGAATGAAAGTTTGAAAGTTTACCCCAAAACTGGGTGGGCCACTTATAAACTTAGTCTCTAAAAACAGTGTGCAGTATGGGTCAAAATAGTGTGAAAGTCTACGCAGTCGCGCTTTCGTTGGCATCCTGAAATAGAAGTTGACTAATGTCTAGTTGAAAGAAGTCTATGTACCCTTCATGTACTGCGTCTTGTGAGAAGAGGTCAGGTTTTTTAGGCTCATTACCTCCAGATTCTGGCACTAGGCGGGAGAAAGTATTTGGGGACTAGGCGTGGGTTTCGACTAAGGATTTTGATTTAGTCGACTAATGACTAATTTGGGCTTTAGTCGACTAATTAACCAACTAAAAATATGACTAAAATGACACTGAAAAAAATGCGGTTTATTTTTGATGCAGCAGGTAACTTCTCAGAAAGCACAAGTTGTTGAATCATGTAGTTCAGATCTGACCTTGCTAACAAAAAGACCCATAGCACTGAAGGCCCTCTCTGCCTCCACGCTTGTTGGTTGAACTGTGAGAAGGGCTGGGTAAAGGGACTCCAGCGAGGTAGGTCTCTTCCCAGAGTGTTCATAGATTGACATCTATCTCTTCAACATTAGAAGCATATTGTTTGGTCTTCTGTCCTTGTTCTTTGTCACCTTTTCCTCCCTTGCTGAAGCTAAGAATCCACTGAGAGCCTTGGATTTACTTCTCTTCGCAGGGGACTCTTCTTCCCCTTCTAAGTCTTCTTTCTCTTCCTCATTCCTCCTTTCACTGGCATCTGCATCTTCGTGAGGGAAGAACAGACGTTTAAAAATGTCCCTTGCCACCTTGAGCTCTTCCTTAGACGGATACTTCAGTGGTGATTCCTCATATACAACTGCATTTTCTGGGTACAACAAGAGACCTGAGAGAGATCGCCTCCACCTTTGGCTAACTCTGCTCTCCAAAGTATCGCACAGTCTTTGAGCAAGGGGTGAATCTTACTTTCTCAAGTCACTCTTTAAGAATGTGAAGATGCAGTCAGCCATTGTTAAGGTACAGGTCTGTTTAGACAGTACTTTCATGCTGCATTCTACCACATCAAGAGCATTGACAATCTCTTGGGCAAGCTGAATTACCTCACTCTTTGGGAATACATGTATATCTATGCGATTGAGATCAACTAAGGCTTTTTGCACTTGCTTCTCAAGCTTGAGGAAGCGCCTCATCATGCCGCACATTGTGTTCCAGCGGGTTTTGCAATCTAAGATGAGGCCACAATTATATCCCAGTTCCTCCCTGCCTTAGTCCTGAAGCTTGTCATTGCTCACTAGGCTCTTTCTAAAGAAGCGAGCAATCTTTCTTTCTTTTTTAATCACTTCATTATATTCTGCAATGAAGTAAGACTGTCCGTCAGTCACTACCTCTTCCAGCATGCCTGGGCTGTCTTCTTCATCACGCTCATCTTGCTCTTCTCCTGGAGTCAGGGCTACCTCCTCCTTCTCTTCCTCCTTAGTGTCCGTCTCTGAGGCCCCCTGGTAAAGTACATCACATACAGCAAGATGCACACCATGTGCATGGCGTTCACAATGCTCAGAATCCAACAGCCTGCCCATCTTTCTCATTACAGAAGCACCGTCAGTGGTGATACTGACAATGTGATCTTTCTCATTCAATCCAAATCTTGCAAGGGCATTGTTCAGAAGGGTGACAGCTCTCTTTGCAGGCATGGAGTCAGAAATGCGTACCTTGCCGAGGCACCGGATCTCCTCTCCACCAAGGTGCAGGTTGATTGTCAAGTAGCGCCTATTTCTTGTGCTTGTGACTTCATCTAGCGTCAATGAAAAACGCTGTCCTTTTGCCAACAGACTCAACAGTTCCTCCTTGGTCTCCTGTTTCTTCTCCTTTGCAAAGTCCATGACCATCTTTTTCACAGCCTTTCTGGTCTTTGGGATATTGTCAAAGCTTCTAGCAGCAAGCCCCAATTGGATTTCTTCACTTGATGCAATGGCAGAGAACGTGATGCGGTCCACGCAGGCCAGCTTACACACTGCCATCTCAATGGATATCTTATTCTTCTTCGCAAACACTTTAGTAATCAAGGACTGTTGTACTCTCTGACCTTCTGCCTTCTGCTCTCCTCGTTCCTTCACAATGTTGTGAATGTTGTTCAAGTGGAAGAGAAGCACTGATGTCGAGACTTTGGCTGAGAACTGCTTCGCACACATCTTGCACTTCGATTTGCCATTGTCCTTGTGTTGTAGAAAATGGTTCCAGGCAAATGATTTTCGTTTGTGACAGGTGACTGGGATCCAGGTGGGATCATTGTTATCGTCCATCCTAAGGTAATGTCGAAATTAGAACGTAGAGTAGAATGTACCGACGGTAATTACAAACGAAGTGTAGAAGGCAGCAAAGATTGTGGCTTACCTTATCACTTGGTATTCACGCCGTTGACCAAGCCGTGACCTGAGCTAGTATCACCGTTTTGTTCTGTTACCAATGGCCAGCTGGAGAGTGAGTTGAGGTGCACTTGCTCAATTTGCTCATTCAAGGCTGCTACACCAGTTTATTCTGATCAGTACCGTGGCCGTCTGACAAGATTCCTTTTTTTCCCCTACAATTTCGTCATGACTAACGTCGTTTTAGTCGACTATGACTAAATGAGATTTTAGTCAACTAATTAGTCGACTATGGTTAACCGAAACCCATGCCTATTGAGGACCCTGTTGGTTCTAACCTGACGGCAGAGCTGTTGCACTGCACGGAGGCCTGGCCGAGTAGAGCAAGCAGAAGTATCACTATTATTCATCAAATCATAATGCTACCTTCTTCGTGCATGCTGATCAAGCACTTGCCAATGAAAGCTCAATGCTGGGGGGTCCACATCAAATTGTGCTATGACTTTCAGTCCACATTGCTCGGTTGGGAGGAGGCTTTGGATGGGTAAGCGTTGCCATTTTTAGTTAAAGCCTCCATCGTTTGTTACTTTTGGTCTGCACCGTTCGAGAGTACAATGTCATGTGGAAGCCCCTAGCATCAGGATCCAAGAAGTGACCCACCAACTACGACTTTGGATGATCTTATTTCAACAGAAGTATATTTTCCATTGTTTTTTCATCATTTCGACAGGGGAACTTTCATTTTGGCAGATCCTTCTTCAGCTTTGCCAGAGCTGCAAGGCAAACGTCCCTCCTCGCCCTCCGCGCGGGGATGCTGTCCAGCGGATAGAGCGACTCCATCTCGTCGCTGACGTAGGCAACCTGGAACACACTCTTGGTCGACTCGCTCGAGTAACAATGGAAAGTCATCGTCGTCACCTCTCTCCTGTGTTCCTCGGTTTCCTGTGACCACGCCGGAGGAATCGGCCCAAACGTCTCAGAGACCTGAGTGTTTTTCAGCTTCTTTGTGACAACTTTCATATTATGACTGATAAATCTGGGTCGATGGAAGCAGGTGAGCCTCATTCACTAATCATATGAGGCCTTGAGCCACCTGGTACCACTGGTACTGTAGTACATGGGGTTGCAAAGTTATGTTAAATTTTTGGTAGGGACATAGAAATTCTATATAATCCTTTTTGCTGGGCAATGCCCCAGTTTGTAAATTAAACTTCAATTGATAAAACTGTAAAAGTTAGGGCTGTGGCACTAAACCATCTGTTTAAACTTGCTGGTACTTCGCATATTTCTTAAGGGAAGACTAAGATGAATGAAAAAACTTTCTAAGAGCAATGTTACCTCGGTCATCGTCGTTCCATAGCGATCCATGTAGTTCTGCGTGCCCTCAGCATTGAGTTGCATTGTCTCCATAGGACCTATAAAAAAGCAGAATTCTTGAGATTGTGTGCACAGAAACCTGGTATCTGACTTCTTCTCGATCCTGGTGCAGCTGTCGAGTGACGCGATATAGCTGACAGACCCTACACCTGTTGTAGGCAAAAGTCATACCTATGAAAGCAAATCTCAAGCCAATCCCATCCCTCATGACGGTGTCCAGATCGTCGGCGGACACCACGTTGCCAGCCACCAAGCGCCAGGCCTCGCCCAAGATCGCATACTGGAAAGAGTAATCAGACCTACAGTGGAGCTCCGATACAGTCGTTGAGAGGTCGGAGACGCTTTACTACAGCAAAGTTAACCCTCAAGTCTCCAGAATCACAGTAAAACGCATTTTAAGCCCTACTTAAAAAGGTCGAAACGAGTCATTTATCCTTAAATCAAGATAGGTGCAATTTCAATACCAACAAACGTCATGTTATTAGGATATTTAGAACTTAAGACGGATACCAGTTATATCAATCCATTAGCTGAGGTATACTGCAATGTCGGGTTATCCTAAAAATGTTACAGATGAGTCCATGCGACTCTTGTGAAGTGAGAAATCCTCACCCGTGAACTTGTGAACATCGCTCATGTTCATCACTAGAAATGTGCAAAAAACAAACTACCCAGCGACGACTTCTCGCATTTCGTCGAAAAATGAAGCCAAGGCCACCAAGTTGGAAGACTTCCTTGTTCTGGAAGGAGTTCGGGGCCACGAAGTTGAAGCTGTACTGCTCCAGGAAAAAGAACTTCTCCCTTCAGTTCGAGGTCACTCACAGAGAATTTCGCTAGTTCGCTCCAACAGAGAGGCGTTTGGGGCATATTTCATGCATCTCTATTGATGACAATTTTACTGTTGCCTGAGCCACTCTCTGTCCTCTTTTGTCTTCAGAGCGAACAAAACCTGGATTGGCCAGGTGAAATCCACTTTTTGGCGTGAAACTCATTTTGCTACAGAGTGATTGAGCTCGTTCAATGGTGCAACTTGCTCATGCATGCAATTTTAGAAGTCTTTAATTTTTCGGCCCTTTCAGCGAATTTCTGCCTGGGCTGTTTGACCCAGTACTCACTTTTTTGGCGGGTGCACCTGCTGGTGTACTTAAACGTACAGTGCGCAACAAGAATGTCCTGCACCTGAAATTATCCATGACTGACGACTCAGATGCTCCAAATTTCATGAAGCATCATTTGTGCCCGAGCACTGATCACACCAGTCAGTTGGACCAGCTGGCACTCATCCTCTGAACTCGTGCTACAAATGCCCATTTATTCGTTGAAACAAATTTTAGGTGTCTGCCCATTTTTGTTTAGCTCAGCAAAAGCAACGCACTTTTAAGTGTTCCTTTGTTATGAACCCGTATTTTGTTACGAAAGGGGCATTTTGATGGGTTGACTTTTGAGCAGCTTATGGGCATTGATGTTGACCCGTTCAAGCTCAGTTGTGTAACTCAAGACTTACGTAAGACCTCGTTGAAGTCGCACTGACCGCTTTTTCTGGACTCTCCGATGTCAGAGTACGATCAAAATTGGCACTGGCACTTGGTGTGGCACTTGGCCACACCAAGAACCACACCATGAATGAGACATCGCTCTTGTCTCATTCAGGACTATGAACACCAAGACATCCCTGTGTCTGCTGAGACACAAAGGCAGGATCCAGGATTATTCCGGATCAAGGATATGCAGCAATACATGCACTACTCCATGAGTTTCAGGGCCCTCCCCAACCTCAATCAGCACTCTGCCAGGGGCCATGAAAAATACCCAAGAATACGTTTTATTAGTAAAACTATCTTTTTTATACCTGTTACTAGTGAAATTATCTTTTATATACCTTTTATTAGTAAAAATCATATTTAGATTAAAATATAAGAAGGGATGTACGTAAGTATTGTAATTTTGTTCACGCAACATGGCCTTAACCATCTGGCTGAAGGTGAGTCCAAATCTAGAAGAAGTGTACGACCGAAACAAGATTTTTCTCATTTCGGCCGATACGGGGTGTTTCGGCCGATACGGGGTGTTTCGGCCAAGGCATCGCGGATACAGGAAAACTTTGCCGATACATTTTCGGCCCTTGTTTCGGCTTTCGGTCGTACACTATCTAGAAGACAGTCATTTTTTTTAATGATCCGACTTGTACCTGAAGTCTGTTGAGCACGAATCCGGGGATCTCCCTTGTCATGGAGACGGGAGCTTGTCCAACCTCCTTCATGATCTTCCTGGTGGCTTCACGGATCGACTCAGACGTCCATGGCGCTGGCACCAACTCCACCATGGGAGCCAGATATGGCGGATTGCACTGAGACATGCTCGAGTAGCTTACAAACAAAATTGTGCGGCTAAAAGCTAAAAGACGGAACACAAGTCTACCGGGTGAGCCACGATGAACTGCTCCCTGTGCTTCATGGCGTCCGAGATCTTGCTTGGCACGATGCACGAGGTGGAGGAGGCCAGGATTGCGTCCTTTCTGACCACCGCAGCATCGATCTTCATCCACACTGAGCGCTTCAACTCCAGCTTCTCAGGGACGCTTTCTTGGACGTAGACGGCATCCTGGAGTGCCAGAAGTCAGCGTTTTGTCGCCCCCCCCCTGCATCGTCCTCACTTACTTTCACCGTGTCCTCTAGGCTTTCGCAGGCTGTTACCAGTTTCTTCTGCTCCTGAGCAGAAGCTTCTCCTCTGAGGCCCCCCACTTTCTCCAGGCGGTCCATGTCACTGGAGATGTCGTCCACGGCCTTCAGGGCCATTGAGTGGGAGACATCGTACACGCGAATCTGTCGAGGCAGTCAAGTTTTCAACGCTAGGATTGCCGTGGTCTCACACGGGGTTCAGCTCACCTGATACCCTGCGGAGGCAAAGATCATTGCAAAGCTCTTGCCCACCAGACCGGACCCAATGATCCCTACCACCTTCTCCGAACTTTCAGCCATGATTTCGTGCTTCTTTAAGATGAGTCTCGTCGAGAATTACTCGGTCGTGTAGGTCGCAGTCAACGTGCCAGCGGTCAACGGGCACAACTGCACGAGTGTTCAACTTGGCTGGAAAGAGAGAGCTCTGCTCGGTTCACGTTGAGCCAGCCTATAAATTGAGTTATTTATAGCTAGTGGGTACAAAGAGCGTCCCCCCTTACCGTGAGGGTGCGAGCAGAACCTGTTATCCCAGCACTCATGACAAACGTCACAGAACATATCAAGTCTTGCAAGTCGTGTGACTTAGGACAGTCAAAAAGATGCAAATAAACTCCCCCAATGCAGAAGAAGGACCAAGAAAGTAACCAAAAGTTTGCAATAGTGAGATTCACACCTTCTCTAAGAGTGCCATTTCTTCAAGATGCTCACCGTCCTCCTGAAGACGCTTGTCCTCCTTGCGCCCCAGATGCTGTCGATACTGCTTCCAGCTTACCCACAAGGTCGAGGAGGCGGCCTCTGTCAACGTTATTGCTGTGTTGCTTCTTGTTGAAGCAGCACAGGGGCGGATGAGAAATTGTGGAGGTCTCGTGTCTGTCCTGCCGGAATGATGACGTTGGTGACTATCAACGTCTGTCAGTAGCAATCAGTACTGCGTAACGTCGCTTCAGGAGAGGACTTGGAAAGTTCAGGACTATCCTGATTTGACGAGATAGCACTGACGAGACTTTCACCTAAAATTGCCTTGTGACAGGGTGCTGCTGATAGAAATGTTGACTGTCTTGTGTATGGAAAGGTTGTTGACGTTTGACAGAACCATCCCGACCCAAGAGCAGGTGGAAAGTTCGTAGTAGAGCGACCTACTGTCACATAAAAGCAGTCGGGCATAAAGAAATTAATCTGACATCGACCTAACATGTGTTTACACACATGTAACTCCTTTGGACAAACTCATACACACATGCCAATTTATACATTTATTTCCTCGACAATGAGGATTCTCATTTGTGAACATGAAGGCCGTCGGCCTTGATGACGGCCCCCACACGGCACCTGAAGGCACCACACACATCGGCAATGTAGTCCACATCCATGACCTCCCACTGTTCCTCCACGGAAGCCTTCAGGGAGTCCAGGTTCAAGTGGCGCAGGCCTTGAACTCCACATGCGACCACACAGCATAGTCCAAGGGATTGAGGTCCGGTGACTGCGGTGGCCAGAAGGTCTTGTCCAAGGCAGACATGAACAGAATCAGTATCAACATCTACTTGACCAGCGCGAGCTGATCTTCCTTTTTTTGCACGATATTTGAAAAATATTTTATTGTTTATCACTCGAAAGTCCACGTACAGATAAAGGTGTGCCACTGAGACACGTAACAAAATTTCTTCCCTAAGTTTGAACTTTTTGTCCCTCAGTGGGAATCATGATGAACTTTGACCCCAGCCTGACGGCATCCGGGCTGTCCATGGAGGCCGGTGCGATCTGACTGAACTTGCGACTCTTGGGTGCGTTCGTAGCAGGCAGTGACAAGGACGACGGCGTCGAGGGGCCCTCCTTACTCATCACTTTCAGCGCAGGTTGACCTTCCACAAGAATCGTCTCCTCTTTCTGCCTGGTGGGAATCATGGTGAACTTAGCGCCCACCTTGACGGCGTCAGGGCTGTCAATGGCGGCCGGTGCCACCTGACTGAACTTGCGGCTGGGGGAAGAAGTGGTGGAAAGTGACACCGTGAGATGCTTCATTAGTGGTGCAGGTGCTGTCGTTTCAGGAGACTTCGAAGCGTCTAAAGCTGCTGGCGATGGCGATGGCAACGACGAAGATGAATTCAAGGCCGTTTCAGGAGACTTCGAAGCGTCTAAAGCTCCTGGCGATGGCGATGGCAACGACGGAGATGAATTCAAGGCCGTTTCAGGAGACTTCGAAGCACCTCCAACTTCTGCAGACGATAATGACGGAGATGAATTCAAGGCCGTCTCAGGAGACTTCAAAGCATTTCCAACTTCTAAATATGAAGATGATGACGATGGAGATGAATTCAAGGCCGTCTCAGGAGACGTCGAAGCGTCTAAAGCTGCTGGCGATGGTGGAGGCGATGGCGATGGCAACGATGGAGATGAATTCAAGGCCGTTTCAGGAGATTTCGAAGCATCTCCAGCTTCTGAAGATGGTGACGATGACGAAGGGGATGAATTCAAGGTATGGTCACTTCCAGACTGATCAGATTGCTCCTCAATAGTTGGCATCCGCTGGAGATCAATCGAGCCTCTTGGGATATACATTCCTTTTTGCAAGGGAGCAATCGTTTCATCTGGAGAAATTAGAATTTGGTGATCCGAGGTTAGTGAGGGTCCCTCTTCCTCCTCACTTACTTTGGCAATGATATTAGGAGCTTCTGCATAATTTTCAGGAGATCCTTTCAGCACATCAGGCAGCAATCCATTAGCGATGGTGTCAAACTCAATCACCACCTTGACATTATTTGAGATATTCTTGTCCTCTTGATTCTGGTCTCTATCGTTTCGAGTGGGCGGCGGGGTCGCCTCCTGAATGCTTATCTGTGGAATCACAGCAGTCTCAGTTTGGACTTCACTCTTATGAATGTCTTTTTTCTCCTCGCTGCTCTTCGTCCTCGCTGCCAGCGCTTCTTTGTTCAGGGCTTTCAACTCTTTTCGACTGATCCATCGGTACCAAGGCTTAGAGGCTCCAAGCAAGTGTCTGATGTCTTCTATGGACTCTGGGAGAGGCGTCCCCAGAGTCTCTGGCAGGAGAAATGCCAAAACTCCACCTGGCAAAGTGAGAAACAGAATCCTCTCAGCGACAATGCAACAGCAGAGTTGGTGTAATCTTACCAACGAGTGCTGATCCGCCCATGATGATGAGTGGAATCGACACCGGGCTGATCCCAGCGAGGAGAGGCGCGACCACTCCGCCAACCCTGGCGACCATGGAGCAAGATCCCACGGCCGTGTTGCGCACCACCGTCGGGTACAACTCGGCCGTGTACAAGTACAAGATGGCGAAGGCGGCGGCCGCGCCAAATTTACCTAAGTAGTAGTGGAATAAAAAGTAGCTTTTTTGTGAGATTGCCACCAGCACTGGCTCTCACCCGCAAGAGTCAGAGTTGTGACGAGCCAGTCGACGTTCACCAACCCGGCCGCGATGCACGAGACGCCAGCCAACAACTGGCAGAACACCAGGATGGGCTTGCGGCCGCAGCCGTCCATCACCTGGGGGTTATCATCGTTGTAGTACGTACTGAAATGCAAATCTTGGCCGCAATGCTTGAGTGCAAGAAAAAAGTCACCATGACACAGAAGACGTAAGATGGGATCTCGATGAGCGCGGTGAGCACGAAATTGACATAAATGTCTCCGCTCAGGTTGACCGAGTTGAGGCTGAGTCCGTAGTAGGCCATGGTCGCCACTGTCCAGTTTACCATCATCACCAGTGTGTTGACCGTGGTGTAGCGGTGCGCGAAGAGAGAACGAAAGCCCATTTCGGCAACCTGAAGTGTGCCAACGCCAATGAGGTGCAGGTCGCCGCCGTCGTTGCCTACGTACGTACGCACACACCTCTTCCACTTCCTGCCCGGGCGTCGCCTCCAGCAAGTGATTGGGCACAGTCCTCTTGTTCAAGCGAGCGCCTTTGGTGATGATGACCTTGGCCTCCTGCAGTCTGCGACGCGAAATTAGCCACCTGTGGAGTACATTGGGATGGTTCCTGTACATGCGGGCAGTGGTGACAAAGGTTGAGATTGCGACCGACTTTGGTAGGGAAATTGGACCTGGTCAAGGTGATGCAGGTCGAGAGCAACACGGGCCTGTCTACATTATGAAGGATCTTCAGGACGCTGATCATGAAAATGACAGGGTTCTTTGCTCCAAACTTGGCTCTATACTCTCACAGTTAGTTAAAGTTGATGATCTTGAGGCAGACGCACTCATTACGGCGCTGGCTTTTCTCCAATTTGACTACTTCTGCTTGCTTTTAGAGGGTTTAATTTTTTTCTCCATTGGTGGGAATTTTGATGACACGGAAAAAATGACAGACTGAAAAAATCGGTCGGACCCTCAATTTTGCCACCCCGGTGGGTACACTACGAATTGCGCAGTGGTCGTATAATGTATGAACAGGTAATTCACCTAGGTGATTCAGGCAGGATGAACCATAATATGGAGAGACAGAAGATGAGTATTGAGAGTGTGATCTGGAGATTCTGCCAATCCTGGATGTAGTAGGCCAACAGTCCGACCAGCATCTCCCCCATGGCGTAGGGGACCTGAATGAGTATTCCCAAGTACGTTTTGTACTTGACACCGGTGACCTCGACTGAGAACATGAAGGCGAGCATGAAGAGGGCCTTGGCGGAGACGCCGCTGAGGAAACGAACCGCCAAGTACGGCCAGTAATCGTTCATGAATGCCCCTGCAATCAATGTTTTCAATCTCATGACGTCTGAGACTTAGTCATTACCGATCAAGGCAGTTGCGGCGGTAAAAAACACGCTGGTGAGGAGCGTGATCTTTCTGCCGTAGCGATCTGAGAAGATCCCAAAGACGAAAGACCCGATCAAGAAGCCGAACATGTAGCACATGCCTATGAACGCCGTCTGGGACACCAAGGGCTGAAGTCGACGGAACGAGAGGACGGATTAGCGTCATGCACATGTGAACCTGGTCAGTGTTCCACGCTTACATCCAGAGGCCACTCCTGACAGCTGGTGAGGTCGTTCTCCATGGCGAAGCTCCTCTCGTAGTCCGACTGGTCGAACACGTGCTTTTCGCACTTGACCAGAATGCTGTCAAAGTGGTCTTCGTCACAGACGGCGCCGTTGGTATCGTTAGCATTGGAGATGTAGCCGTACACGTAGCAGCCGACGTCATCATCGTCGTCGTCTTTGTCCGAGGGCAGCGCGAAGTTGAACGACTCGTAGGCATCGTAGAAGGTGCTGCGAAAATTGAGACACGTATAATAATCTACCCTCACATAGGTTGTGTTGAGTGTGTCTTAAACATCTACTACGTTGTGTTTCTTATGTCTCATTTTGGCATAGAAAATAGAGAAATGGGTTGAGGTCTTGCTTTAGTGAGTCACTGAGCGTTAAATAACGTGTGGACCTGGAAAAGTTGAAATTGTTCGTGGAAAAAGTGTTCAGACTAAGTGTAGTTGCGTGAACAACAACAACAACAATAAAAAAAACTTGTAAAGAGATTATTTGTTGCACTTCGATAAAAATGTTTTTGAATGACATCTCCATTTCCTTTCATGCACACTTGGCAGAGGTGTAAACAAAGGCAATGTTTTCAGTTCTAAAGTTTGGCGAGAAACACCTGAAATAGTTAGCAGAAGTGGATAAAAAGGTGAAATCACCGAATTGAGCTGGACAAGGGGACCAGAGGACACGTTCTCATCCTCGTGGAGGTTGGGTATGCCCAAGGAAGACGTTGCTGATCGGGTGCGGGTCAATGATGCTAGGCCCTTTAAACATATGCATCAAATAGTTTCTGTGCATGTTTTTATTATTTTTGTGGTCATTGAGGCAATTGTGGTAAGTTTTAGTACTTCCCATTAAAAACAGCAGCTATTTAGGTTTATAGAGCATACCCCACCACGAAATTTCATACCGGGTCATTCAAGCATCGCTTAAACATTTTCTCTGTATTATAAAAAATTGCATGAGAAACACGACATAGCAGGCAAAACTCCCGGGACATACGTACAGGGGTGAGGCGAAATGCCATTTTCACATAATTTTACTCTTACTCTTCAAAAAGTGTCAATGCGATTCCGCCATCACGCTGGCCTTGTGCGCACGGTACATACACATGTGTGCTGCCCTTCTTCTCTTACTCTGTGGTGCTCTCACACTGGGGCACGAGACACCTGTAGTCCGGCACGTACCCCACGAAGGAGAACATGAGGGTGACGATGGCCTCGCCGGCCGCAGCCAGTCCCGCCATCACGAACACGAGTCGCTGCCACAGGCCAAACTGGCCCATGTGCTCCAAGACCAGGTCGAAATCCATGCTCTTCCTGGCAGAAATCATTCGCCACAGAATATCACATTATTACTTATCTCCCGATGAGTCCTGTCAAACATGCATCACAGGGTGTATAAGCAGTAGCTTTGGAATGTTTGCTACGCCTTTCTTGTCTAATCTCTCGTTTTCCTTTACACTTGTTTGCTATCAATTTAGTTGTTGTTTCTCATATCCGTACTTGATTGACTATTTGAACAGGAATTGTGTAGGGAGATTTGCATTTTTGCTAACCTCATTATCAATCAGGCTGTCATCCACTCTCACATGAGCCACCCACGGCTGGGGCACTATCAAAGGTGATAAACGGGAACTTCTGGGTATGAAATCTTTGATTTATGCAAGAAACTGCACTTTGCACAAGTCACTTTGCACTTCAGCAGCAACGCCAAAGCAGAAAAACACTAGGGGTTCATAGCAGGCCAATCGTTGGTTTTACTGCTTGATCCAGACTTTGCTGCTGCTCCTCGCCTTCAGGGTTGCCACGCAAAAAGTAATGGATGAAATGGAAAGTTTATCAATGCTAGACCGTTTCTGGCATCCCTGTTGTGCAGTCTTCTCGAGGCGTCAGACGAAGATTTCATTTGCAGTCCAGACATCGTATGCGTTAAACTGTAACTTCAGCTACCCAGCGTAACTCCTGAGGTTGAGGGTCCATGCTCCTGAACACCGAGTCGGAAACTGCCTGGGAGAAGTTAGGTAACAGTGACGAATACAGCCCCAAGGAAGGTGAATAAAATGTGCAAAAATTGTTGGGAAGGAGCAAAAGAAACCCCTTTGCACTTGCTAAATTTGGAGATCTCATCATTGAGGCTCTAACAGAAGTAGGATACTCAGGAGGCGTCCACAGGTGCGTGTTTTAGAGACTGAAACCTCCAACAATATTTTGAGACTCCCTCAAAAATTTTAACGAAGGATCGATGATTTGTGTTCACCCTTAGACGGATTTTGGGCAGTTCGACACCCAATCAGCACCGATCTGACATAGCCAAAGGTAGCCTCGAAGTCATTCCTGTATCAACGGCACTGTACAAATCCTCCCCCTTTCAGAACACTCGGCGAAGTCTTTGCCAGAATTTAGTTCTGTGCACACGTCTGCACTCAGACAACTGTCTAGCCCAGCCTAACTTAACCTAACCTTGCCCTACCCCTCAGTTATAACTTACCTAACCTAACCCCGCTTAGCCAAACGTAACCTAACCAACCGAAGTCAGGTGGGGTCCCAGTCGTCGGTGTCCCAGTTGTCGGGCCGCAGGTTCCTTTCACTGCAGAGAAGCACTGTCGCACTTTTGCGTAGACATCTGAGGACTCACATGAAATTGTACACTGTAGCGGTCTTTTCGGTCCACGTAGCACGGTTGCAGGGAGGCTTTGGCTGCTTCTAAGTGTTAAGCACATTTAAAACCTTCAATTATCAATAATTATCAATCGTTATAAGTGTTTGTTACTGTTGCGTCAACTTGGGCTGATCTCAGCACCGATTCCTGGTCCGAGTGTTTGATGTCGACCCCCAGTACACCAGCATTTATAAATCCTCCAAAATAGTATAGCAGTAGCTGAAGCGTCCAGGAGAAGGGTAAAGTTGTCACATGTGGACTACAGGGTGTTTCATGGTGATGCTTCACCGTCAAACCTTCCTGTTCTGTCTGTCTTTGCCACTGCTGCACGCCATCACTGAGATCATTGTCCGGATCCATGTGTACCTTGGTGTCAAGTTCAAAGTTGGCATGGACAACTCTTGTCAAGGAGCAGGTGAAAACTGTCCTCACGAGTGCGGTGTCGAGTTCAGAGTTAGCTTTGCATTGACCTCCACGCTCATCTCCATGCAGGTGAGAGCTCTGATTTCGCTATTTATTTCCGCAAAAGGCTGAGACTTCCAGCAACAAAGACGTCCTTGGTCCCAGGGACACACACGAAGTAATGACGCGTTATGAACAAAGAGGAGAGGCTTTCTTTGTCTGAGAAAATAGCTGCGTTCACGCAACCTCGAGAGCAGAAAAAAACATCCTGGATCTCTCAGTTTCTTTGTCCTTTTACCGTAATAAGGCTTCTCTTTCACAAGTCTGAGGGCCTTCAAATCTTTTTTTTTTGTCTTTGCTGTTGTTGTTGCTTACTCTTGCTCACATTCACGCAGGCAGCTGCACGCGAGCTAAGAAAAACATGTGTGGGACATTAAAGAGCTACACTAGAGTATCAACGCATTAGTTCAGTTGGTTATCGATCGTTTTTTTACCATGGCAACTTTACTTTTTCCTCTGCTGCTTTCGTACACAGGCGAGAAAGAGGACGATGGACAGACACGCATACAGACCGACCGACCGACCGACAGACAGACAGACAGACAGACAGACAGACAGACAGATAAACTTTTTTTTTTCAAAGGGAATTTTCGATCATTGAACTCTCGTCGTCAGCTCTGTCAAGTCAGTCCTGGACCTTTGGCTTTCTCTATAATGCCAGAACACATTTGCTACGTGTTTGGCGCTTAATTGCTGCGATCTCTCTCTCTCTCTCTCTCTTTGTCTGGTTCGTCCGGAAAAGTTTTTGCACTTTTTCTGCACCTTTCTGCGCCCGCTCGAAGGCTTTGAAGGCCACCTGCCGAAAAAGAGGCAGACCTGAAGAAAAAGTCTTTTTTTTCTTTGTCGGACGCTTCTGCCTCTCATTATCAACTTTTCTGAGCGCGTCACCCCGAATTCGGGGAAGATTTAAAATTTCTTCAGTGTCGTCCCACCCCAAGCCTGTTGCTGCCCCAAAACTTCTCCTTCTTCGGCCCCAAATTTATTATCCAGGCAGGCCATGCAATGCACGCTTCAGGGGAGGGAGAAAGAAAGAAAGAAGAGGAAGTTTTTTTTCCCGCGCGCGCTCGTTTTCCCTAGTTCACCTAAAAAAATTTCTCTCCCCCGCCGCGGCGGCGGCGGCCGCCGCCGTCGCCTTAGCCGTGACCCCATCTTTCAGGCAGCTTCGGTTCTTTCTTGTTTCCCAACCGTCCTCTTTCCTTCTTTCTTTCTTTCTTTCCTTCTTTCCCTCGTTCTTTCTCTCCATGGTGACCGCCAGACGACGGACGAGAGCGAGAACAGCTGCGAGGCGGAGAGCGAGGAGAGCCTACACAGACAAAGGCACCACGCCAGAAAAGCGATCGAAGCGAAACTCACCCCCGTTCCCCCCCTCCCCCCTTCTGCGTGCGTGCAGCACAGTCGGTGCCTACATGGGAGGAGTAACATCGTTGTTCGTTCAAAGTGTTTAATAAAACACACTTAACAGCTGCAATGGAGGAAGCAACAGATCAAACTATGGCCCAGACTGTATTGTAGCAGAGAAATGGATGCCTGCACAACAAACCCTCATTTCTTCTTCGTCTCTCCCCCCCCTTTCCTGCCGCCAACTTTACCCACCCTTGGCGTCGTTGCTGCTCCTAGTAACTCACGCCAAAATTGGTGGACGAGGAGGGGAGGGAGTGGAGGAAGGAGGGGAGGGGGTGCATGCACGAGCGACCCGCGGAGGCCTATGTTGTCGGCCAGCAGCTGGAGGGCAGACGGGGTCGACGCCGCCGACGCCGTGGACGCCGACGCCGACGCCGACGCCGACGCCGACGCCCAAGCAGCAGCAGCAGCTCGGGCCCGCCGCTGTCCTTTGTTGAGAAGGCGAAGGAGAGAGAGTTGTTGGAATCATAGAGGGGAGCAGCAGCAGCAGCAGCAGCAGCAGCAGCAAATGTATACGTACTGTACGTGTAAGTACATGGTGGTGAAAGATGTATGTTCGTATACTCTCTCTACTTCTCATAGTATGTTCTGTACTATCGATAAGAACGGCGACGGCGGCGACGGCGGCGGCGGGAACGCCGTGTGGGCCCCGTACGTGTTGTTGTTATCGTCGTTGTTCTCCTTCTTGTGGCCGTCATGAGCAGCCAAAGCGGCGCAGATGTGTTAAATACACATGCAATGCGACGCACGTGATTTTTTCACAGCATTTCAACACCAGCAGCAGCAGCAGCAACTAAACCCTCGTCTGAATGCACGCACGTGAACCCTTCCTCGCCTCGCACGCGTTTGTTAACAGGAGGCTGCATTTCAAATATTGTGAATCCTCACGCGAGGATGTGGACGTCGTCCACGTGACCGACGCCCTTGTTCAGGATACAGTCATGGATGTTGCACCGCCTCAGACTCGCCATCCGTTCATTCATGCGAGGCTCCTTTTTCCCCTCTCTCCTTCCCCTCCTGTGTGAAGTGCCACATGTACTTCGTGGCGTGCGTGCGTGCGCATAGATTCCCCTCCCCGTGCACCAACTTACCCCCTCCTTTCCCCCTCCTACGTGGAGGAACCTAAATACGCAGTAGTTGTAGCAGCAGCCGCAGCCGCAACAGCAGCAGCATGTCTGAAAAACCTAACTAAATCGAATCCCTCCTTTCCTGTGCTGCTAGACGGCGGGGGCAAAGATGGCGTCGTCGGCGCCCCCGACGGCGAGCGCACGGACGGTCGGACGGCCTAACGCCCTCTTGGGCATGCAGAGGGGAGGAAGCAGAGATAGAGGAAAGCGTCCGTTCGTCGGTTGTGGCTGTTGTCAGGGGGGAGAAAGGAGAAAGAGAGAGAGACCATGAGGAGGGCGGAGGGGGTGAGTTTCTCTCTGCATTTGCTCGCCCTTCTCAAGATCATGGCGCACATGTCCAAGGTGTCATCTCGAGGCGAAGAGAGATGAGAACAGAGAGGAGGAGGAGACAAGGGGCATTTTTGCACAACATCGCGTGCGCGAAACCAGTTTTTTGCGCATCCAAGTCTTATAGAACTCGCACTTTTCAGAGTGGCGGCGGCTACGGCGACGACGGCGGCTGCGACGACGGCGACGACGGCTGCGGCATCGGCCGCCACGACGCAATAGCAGCAGCAACAGCAGCTCCAGAATGAAACCTCAAAATTCTCCCAGAGATTCTGCCCACAACCCTTCCTGCGGCGGCCGCCGAAGCCGCCGCCGGGCCCATCCGCAATTTTTATCTGACCTCAAACTGTGTGTGCGCGCGCGCTCGACAGTGCGTGTGCGCGCGCTCTTGCGTGCGCGCACGAGCGCCGTGGGCATCCGTCCTGCCGGCGGCGGCCGCCTCAACGGATAAAATGACCACCCCAGCGTCGCCTTCCTCCCCCTCCCGCGGGTCAACCTCATATACATGCCTTAGCTCTTCGTGTGGCTGCCGTTGTTCTGGTACACGTAGATGTCACATAACCATGCGCAATCGTCATGTTTTGCATACGTCTGTTTGAGGCCTGAACTCGCCCTTGCTCATGCCCAGTAGCGCGACCAAGATTCCCGACCCCTTGGGCGTTGTGGCGTCCTCGTGCGTCCCCATATTTCGCCGGACGAGAGCGAGGAAGAGAGAGACGCCGATGCCTTCCTCCTCCTCCTCCTCCTCCTCCCCTCCGTCCGTCCGTCCCTCCCTCCTTCCAGTCTTGTGTCCTGCCCTCCTATGCCTACCCCTCCTCCCTCCCTCCCTCCCACCCTCCCTGTCCCTCTCTGTCCGGATGCCGGCGGCTTGAGAGGGGGTAGTAAAGTAGCTCGCCACCAGCCTGCGCCGCCGCCTCCGCCGCCTCCGCCGCTGCCGCCGCCCAAAAGAGCCCGTTTGCTGGGCCGGCGTGTGAGCCGGCGTGTGGGCCGGCGTGTGGGCCGGCGTGCACGTTGCGGGCCGGCGAGGCCGCCGTGGCCGTGGTCCGCGCCGCTTTGGGGCCGGTTTTTGTTCCTCCTCTCCTCGTCCGCTTCGTCTGGGCGGCCGGTCCGGTCCGCCTCGAGTGGGCCCACGCAGGAAAGCGACGCGACGACGACGACGACGGTTGAGAGAGCGAGCGAGAAGAAGCGTCTCTTCTCTCCCCCTGCAAGTACAACAACACGCGCAGCTACAGCAGTAACGAAGGGAGGCCAGAGAAGAGGGGAGGGAAGCGCGTGCGTGAGTAACCGAGTGTCCGTCCGAGGAGGCAGGAAGGAAGTAGGAAAAGGGCGGGACGGCGGCCTCCCAGAGAACCCGGACAGACGGCGGGACAGACCCGGAGACATAGCGGAGAGAACTGGTAAGCAGCCGGGCGTGCCACCATCGGAACCTGCGGCTGGGCCGTTGTTTTTCCAACTCTGCCCCCTCCCCAACGTCCCAGCCGTCGTTGCCGCGCACCCCTTGGACACCAAGAGACAGCCTCTCTGCCGTGTGTTTGTACTTCTTCGTGTGTTTATGTGTGAGGCATGTTTGGATAAGGGGGGAGGGGAGGGGGCATAAATGCATCTGCCCCGACCTCTTTGGCTCTAAGGAGGTCACCGGCGGCTTCCTCTTCCTCGCGGCCATCGCTGCCGCCGCCGGCTCGCCGCCGCCGTCGCCGCAGACAAAAAAGGGGCGACGCCATCTCCTCCTCCTGGCCGACCGGGAGCGAAGACAAAAAACTCTCCGTCGGCGCGCCCGCCTGTATGCGTTTCATGCCTACCGCCCACCCCTTTTTTGCTGCCCCTTCTTTCCGCTCGTTTTTTCCTCCCTCCCTCATACATGCGCACCAGGCCCCTGTCCCCCCCCTCCATATGAGAGAGCGCGTGCTTGCGAGCGCGCGTGTCGTCGTCGGTGGCTTACCGGTCTCCTTTGTCCATGGCGCTTCCGTGCGAGGAGAGGGTAGAAGAAGGCACGCACGTGTGAGTGAGTGAGTCCGTGTCCAAGGAGCTGCTGTTGCCGGTGTTGGAGGCGTGAGAAGGCCCACTACTGGTTCACCCCCGACAACCTCCCCTATCCCGGGGGCCCACGCGTTAATCCCGAGTCGTTATCTCTCGTCTCTCTCCACAGAGTCATGTGAGAACCGCAGTCGCCATGTGAATCCGCCAACCAGCACCAAAACTGCCCCAGCTTTCACGCTTACCGATCTCGAGTTTTGTATTTTTCTACCGCATCATTACGTACGACCACGACGACGCCATGATGAACAACAGCGGCGGCGAGCACACCACGGCTGTGAACCCCGCGTCGCCGCCGCCGACCAACTTTCAGCATCACTTTCCCCACCACCAACAGCAGCGACTGCTCCACCCGTCCTCTTCCTCGCCGCCCTCGCAACAGCCGCAGCACCACGGGGGTCCCATGACCCCGCAGACGCCGCTCAGCGCGCAGGAGGTCAAGTCCGAAGAGGGCGAGCTGGAAGAGGAGCTGCTGCTCAAGTGGGACGACCATCACAAGAGTTTCTTCGAGCTGGCGGAGGATCTCTGTCACCAGGTAGGACTGATACTTTTGGCGCGCCAGAACTCGTGATTCATGGTTTTATTTTCCTACTCGACTCTTCTCCTCGCAGCTTAGCTGTTTGTAGTAGGCCCTTCCACCAGCTACGTAGGCATGATTCATGGGGGTTTTCTCTTACTTTCACCACGGTCGAGGACTTTCCCCAAGGTCCTCTGAGTTGACAATGACGCTTTCCTTGTGCTAAAGTGATGACTGTGCAAAAAAGGAAAAAAGTCGCAGCAAAGCAAGAGGCGCGGCTTGCACACCAGATACTTGCAAATCTATGCATGTTTCATTACCTTTCCCTCCTCAATTAGTCAGGCAAGCAGGTGTGTTGAGGTTTTTGCCCCCCCTTCCCCCCCAGTCTCATCCCTCCGCATAAAGTTCATATGGGAACCTCTTGCACGCGACCGAGAACCCCTGACACAGCCATTAAGCCCGAATTTTTTGAAAGCTGGTCCTCCTTGAGCGGGTGCGACAGCGCCGTCGTCTAGCAGAGGTGCGACGACCAATTCTGCGGCTCCAGGTGTGAGGGGAAGGGGGGAGAAGGCAAGTACGTAGAGTTATCGACTAAATGTTGAAGCACCTGCTCTACCTGGACGGCGCGATAGGGGCCGCGGTCAAGTCGATACGGTTGTTTCAGTCTGCCTCTATGCATTTTTGCAAAAAAAAAGGGGGGGGGGAGTAGAGAAGCTCCCCTCACCTATGTACTTCGCATTATTTTGTCTACGGACGGAGTCAGAGATAGAGGCAAAAAAAGTGCATGCACAGCAGCTTTAGAGGAAGGACAACAAGCGCTTGGCCTAATTTCGACAGGCCCAGCTCAATACTGTTTGCAGCACAAATTTCTGCTAGGCCCCGGCCAAGGACAGCTGGATACGTTAGGTTTTTTCATTCTTTGCTCTGCTTCGCTCAAGTCTTCGGACAAAACAAAGGAAAGACGCTGGTTTTTCTTTATAGTCCTGTCCTATTTTCTCCTCCTGTTGCTTATTTCCCTTCTATTGTTGCCTTGACCCACTTCTCTGCACTCGAATGCACTTTAACGTTTCTTCTTGCACTTTGCTTCCTCTCTTAATGAGAGGGAGACCTTGCAAATTTCTGTTGCCCCCGCTTTTATCTTATTTTTTTGCAGGCCGCGCCAGGATGCAACAGAGATAACTTTTACAACACTTCACGCCTGTCCTGACTTCGCATTTGCCATTCCACACGTGTAGCACGCAGTTATGATAATTATAATAATGATATAATGATGATTGTCACTATTTCGTTTACAGGAGCAATTTATTGACGTGACGCTCTCCTGCGGCGAGCACAACTTTCCCGCGCACAAGCTCATCTTGTCCGTGTGCTCCCCTTACTTCCGCCACCTGTTCCTGCGCAACCCGTGCAAACATCCCATCGTGGTCCTCAAGGACGTCCACTTCAAGTACATGAAACTGCTGCTCATGTACATGTACAGAGGAGAGGTGTCCTGTCCACAGGAGGACCTACATGGACTGCTGAAGACTGCGAGAAGCCTACAGGTAACATGCTGCTTCTCTTCTTAGCTTTTTTTCTTTGTTCATACTATGGCAAAAGAAGCAAAAAAAAGTCTTTCTTCTCTGCCGTGATATATAAGTAAGAAAAATATTGAGCTTTTTCTTTTAAAGCTCGAGACGCAGCTGCTTGTACTTTATTACTGCGCCCTCCTTCAGTCCCCTGGTTAGCTCAAGCTGCGCCCATTTTGGGGGGCGCTCAAACACGTTCCATCTGAGTGTCAGTTTATGCTGTGCGTGCTGACGAGCTCGTGGCCTCGAGACGTCTGCACTTCTGGATGTTTTCCAACCTGTCAGACGTTGCGATGACGATGAAACAGAGGCCCATGAGCATCAGCTTAGCTCCTGCAAACGTGGGCCTTTCATGATTTTCGTCAAATTCTGTCATATCTTTGGCCTCTCAAGAGCGTCATTCAGCGAGATTCAGCCCCAGTGAGTCATATTCAGTCCTGGCTGAAGCGCAGGCCTTGATGACTTGTGCGTCACCTTCTGAGAAGGAGATCGAGAATTGCTGTGTGTGTAACGTCAACAAAAAAATACAGCTTTTTTTTCTCCGCGCACTCAGGCCTAGATGTGCATGCATCGCAATGACTCATCATACACAAATACCTTCTCAGCAGCCAAAGTAGGCCCATACAGGGTGTTTCAGATGAATCAGGATTTCCGGACTGCGGCCAAAGCGTTCAGGCTGTCGTCGCTGAGTAATTGGGTACTATTGAGTAGGCCTAAGCAGTAGATCGATATCGACATGACGTGATTCTAAAATATTTCATCGATCTCATGTGATTTCAAGATATCGAGACGGTATGGAAATTTTCTACATTTTTCTCAAGTGGGTACTGGTTCAATGAAGGACCAACCTGGCTTCAACTAACCTAAGCTAATCGAGATTAGAAGTTGGCTCGTATCTTCTTTAGCTCGGTGCTGCTGCTGCTGCTGCTGCGGTGCTTTTTGGAACGTATATGTCGTAGTGTGACCAGACAATGACCTTTTACTGTAATTAGGTGACATCAGTGACTTAGTGCAAGGTTCTACGTTCCAAAAAGCACCGCAGCAGCAGCACCGAGCTAAAAAAGATATGAGCCGAAGTTTAGGTTTTTTTGTGGCTCCTCTTTTGAAGAGTTCCCAGTTTGTATGACTCCTCAGTCTAGTGCAGAAGTAGGAATGTGAAATTTGCGGAAATGATCAACAGTTTCGGTGCTCAAGAGACAATTTATCCGTCCCCCACCTCATGCTTTGATGCTTCAAAGATATCTGATATCCATATCGAGCGGGCGTTTCAATTACTTTTGAAACATCGCACAGGCTTGTCATGGAGTAAATTTCCGCCATGTGATCGAATAAGTAACTATTATGGAACCATCAGAGCCATAAGTCCATTACACCTGCAATTACTGGCATTCTGTCATGAGAACAAAGTCCTTACTTATCTGCAAAGGCTGTGGACTAGAGTTTATATTGTAGGAAATGAGTAGGAACCCAAAATGCAGGTGCTCTGGTTGAAGCCAATGACCTCATGCTATCACCGGCATACCAGGAGTGCTGATTCCGTTACCGACGTCATCAGGAGAGTGAACAGTTTTATCTTCCCCCAGATCCGTGGGCTCGTCGAACTCGAGCGCAAGCGCGAAGAGGAAGGGCTGCTGACCAACAGCCTCACGGGGTCGCCGCTCAAGCGCGCCTTCTCCTCGTCCGACGCGGCCGCTGACGGCGCCTCCACCACATCGGGAGATGGTGAATCTTTTTCCATCGACGACGTCAGGTCAAGGTGAGAAGAAAGTTCACTGGTGCTCGTAGTTCTTTGTGCTCGAGACTCTTATGGGCTGTACTTCATTGTTATTTTCTTTTTTAGATTACACGGCCAGTTGGAGATCCAGCCGATCACTCAGCCTAGCTCAACCTTCCAGCATCATCGTCAGTGGCTGGAGCCTCCTCAACAACCTCATCACCTGCAGAACCGCTATCACGAGAGGGACTCGCCGCGCAACTACAGCAGGTCTGCAGCTGCGGCGGCCGCGGCGGCCGCGGCCGCAGCTGCCGCTGCAGCTGTGGACGGAATTAGCAAGGCCGTGGCCACCTCGTCCTCGGCCCATCACAGTGACGCCGTAGTCACCGGCAACGGCAACGGGGACCAGCCGCCCGAAGACGAAGAGGAGGAGAGCAGGTAAGAAAGTCTATCACGTGGCGGGACATGAAGAATGGCAGACGTTGCAGTGAAGTCCTCTTTTTAGACTTGCCTTGCACTACCACAAGATGCGCAAGGTCGAGAACCGCAGCTCCAGTCTGCGCAACAGCCGCAGCAGTTTCGACAGCAGCGGCGGCGGCGGTAACAATGGAACTGATCTCACTACACACCATCGAAGGTCACCGGCGGCGTCTGGACCACCAAGGAGCAGGTCAGTCTGACTGTGAACGTGCCCCTGTGTCCGGGCTTCATTGCTGTTATTCTTCAAACAGGTCTCGTCCATCGGCGGCCTCCTCAGCAGCGCAATTGCTGGCGGCAGCGCAGGCCGCGGGCACGGCGCTGGACCCCAGTGATCCCATGAGCTCAATGAACGCTCTACTGGCCGCTGCTCATGTAAGTATCTTCCCTTCATGTGCAATGCACAGAGATGATGCCCAAATCTGTTCTACGTCCCTATCACTGATCTTGTCGTCATTGCAGGCCACCTCACTCCCTGCGTCCACTCTCTCGTCACTCTTGCCAACCACCAATAATTCGCCTGTAACGGCGGCCGCAGCTGCAGCAGCGGCGGCTGCGAGTTCGACTCCTCCAGCTGCAGCGGCGGTTTCCTCAGGCGCTCGCTTGTCTTCTTCGTCGGGTTCCTCCGCGAACAGCGCCACGACGACCACGACAACTGCAGCAGCTCCATCGTCAGCGGTTACCGGACCGGCGGCTGCGGCGGCTTCTTCGTCGACAACGGCGGCTGCGGCAGGTTCTGCGGTGAGTGGAAGCGGCAGCAACGGCAGCGGTGAAAACGGCGGAGTCGATCTCAGTCAGGCAGCGGCGGTGGCAAATGTAAGAACGAAAGCTCCGGTAGCAAGCACGACCTTTTTTTGTAGTGCACTTTTTTAGTAGCGAAACCTTTTTCTTTGAAGGAGCTCTAGAGTCCACCCCTGCTGAGTGACGGTCGATGAAACCGCCCACGTGTTCGTGCATGTCGTAACGGTCTTGTTGCCTCTTTCAGCTTCAGCTATACTACTACATGCAGAAGGTGGCCTCTTCCGCCAACATGGGCAACCCCAAAGAGCGCAAGGAGTGTCCCATCTGTGGAAAGACCCTCTACGACAGGTCTACTTGGAACAGACACATGAGGATCCACACAGGCAAGAAGACCTTACGGTCCTTGTCGGTCACGGACAGGTGTTGACCTTTTTCGATTTTTCTTCTCAGGTGAAAAGCCCTATCCTTGCCGATTCTGCGGCCGTCGGTTCCGCACCAACTACAACAAGCTGGGCCACGAGAAGAAGTGCCCAGACCGGCACGCCAGAGCCCTTATGGCCGCCGGCGGATCTCCCTCGGGGGCCCCGACAGCGACCGCGGCGCCCGCGGTCCCAGCTGGCGGCGAAAGGACCAACGCGGCTTCACCTCGTGCCGGAGCGGCCGCGGCGGCCGCGGCGGCCTCTTCTGACGGCACTGGCGGCTACCGGTAAAAGATGAAGATGGAGGAGAAGAGAAGAAGAAAAGCAATCAAAAGATGCCACCAAAATGCAGTTGGAGAAATAAGTGGACGCTGACGACGTTCCTAAACGTTCTGTGGTGGATGGTCTCAAACCTCGCCCGGATCACTGTGTGTGTATTTGCTTTAGTCGCCCAGTTATTGATCCATGATCTCACGTTTATTTTATTTTATTTTTTTTTTGTTTGTTTGCGTTCACACCTTGCTAAATGCACCAACAACGAACGTGTCTCTGTCTCTCTTTTCACCCTGATCTCATGAGCTCCCAATGTTTTGATCTCCCTCTTTCCTTGGTAAAACGATCCAGAGTCCCTTTGGAAAATGCAAGTCAGATTGAGACACGACTTTAACAAAAAAAAACCCTCATTTCGTGCCATCCCCCCAACCCCCTACCCCTTTTTCACTTCAATACATATCGTTGTGACGAACGATCATTCAATGCAATCTCTTCTTCTAATCACTGTACATTTGTGCCCACCTGAAGCCGCTAGTTCCGCACACACACTCATTGTTGTACAGGTCCCTCTGCCCCACCTTCATGGGACCCCTTTGGTCCATCCCTCCCCCCTCAAAAAAAATAACTATTCTTTAGGCCCCCGAAAAATCTTGTTAGCAACTATCTGACAATGAGATCTCATCACTATACTTTACCATATAGTTGTTAATACCTCTCCTTTTTCAAGGACCAGGACAAAGTCCACTCTTTCTAGCTGAGAAGAGACAATGGCTACCAGTCACTGCCTGTGCTGTACGGGGATCATTCCCGAGCAAATCTCCCACTTTTCACCCACTTTTTGAATGCATTTTTTCATTTTTATACTTGGGATGAAATGGCGGAATTTGCACCAGAATCTCCTGTGCGTGTACTGTCTTTCCTGTCCGTCTCCCTTCAAAGACAAACTTGTACATTTTTCCACTCGCTCTTTTTGTAGTTTTGTATGTGGTCGTGTCTAAAGTATTTATTATCGGATGATAACGAAGCGAAGCTCTCCGACATGTGTATCAAAAGACGTGTACATTTATACTGCTACAACGACAGCAACAATTACGAATACGACGGTCGTTTATAATGACGTGCAAATTACGCTACCAAAGTTGATCAAGTGTTGAAAGTCGCCACCTGCTTGTATTTTTTCATACACTGTAAATATTGGCTGTCTCCGCCCCGCTTCCAAACGCGGTATTTTGCAAAAAAAAATAACAAAAAATGACAAAAAATAACAAAAAAAGCGCCTATTTTTCCTCAAGCAACTCGTGATTTGCTATTTTGCTAGTAACCCCCCCCCCGCCCCCCTCACACACCCCCTCGACCCCACAATCATCGGGGATTCGAACCCGCCCCTCAGTGTTTCAAGACACTTTTCGCAACGACTGAATACGAATTTTCGCCTGGTGAATTTTTAAGTTGACCAAAAACAAGAGAGAGAGAGAGATAAACCAAGCGATAATTAGGCCTTTGCATAATTTTTTACTGATCTCACACAATGATTTCTTGTTCTTTTGGACTGTTTAAATACAAGAGGACTTGCTCAAAAGATGTAAAGCCCTTCCAAAAAAGTGCAATTTATCTCCGAAGAGAAAAAAAGGCAAAGGAAAAAGACGGCTGAGCCCAAAATAATGCAAGATTAAAGCCATAAAAGCAAGAATCCGAGAATCCTAAACTTCGAGTCATTTCATGTGTGTATGCATGTCTGTTAAATCTCCCCCTCCTCTTCCCACCTGTCCCTGAGGGACGCCCTGGAGAACATGAATGGAAAGGTCACCCTGATCAAGCAATACAGCAGAGGGAAAATAAGTGTATGCAAAGTACCTTTGCTGCCCTTTTCTTTTGCCATGAATTGCAAATAAGTAGTGCCTCAAGAAAGAGCAACTCTCTCGAGTGCAGAGCGACAGTTCTTGGCCTTGCCAGGCCCACTCAGCACTAACAGCTTCCCCCCCCCCCCCCCCCAAATTGATGTGTGAGCGCGTGCGTGTGTGTAGAGTGAGAGGTTTGTACATTTCATTGTGCGTCGATTTTTTCGAAAGAATATAATTTTGAAGAGTAACCTGTCTATCCTTTCAGTTGTTACTAGAGTTTTCGGAAGGCTAAAGTACAGTTGAAGAGTAGCCGCAGTTCGAATGTCCTAAAAACTTCGCTTCACAGGTGCACGCCAAGGGCAGGAGCCAGGGTTGCCAGGATGCACCAAGTACCGAGGAAAGCACCGGATTGCAGCATGTCTTCACGCACTGTGTTGGCTCTGGTTTCGATTCCTCCTTTGTGAGAGTGACTGCTTCATTCAAAAAGTGTCCTGGCCATGTCCAGAATGGGCCCAGCCAAGATCCTGATGGCAAAAACAGCTTCCATTCAGTGGCAGGTGCGATTTTCACATCAAGTTATCAGGGACATGCTCCAGGACGACGTCAACAACCTTTACTGGGAACCGAGGACTGCCAACGACTTCTTTCAAGCCATCATGGCTGACCTGGAGGACAAGACAATGCTGACAGGGTTTGATTTTCAAATCAAACACTGCTTCCCCATGCCGGTGGGGGCCCATTTCTCCCCTGTAATGGAATCTCACGATCTCCTAGATGCTTTAGGCCAGGGGCCTCAATAGGTTTGGCACGTTAAGTAGAGCGCCCTTAGGCGTCATATCAGGTCTCCATCTACCAAGAAACATCATCCCAAAATGGAATGATAATTTTTTTGTTTGTCATAAGCACATTTATTGGAGCTCCTGTTTGGGGACCCACTGGGATCGCCAGTCCACCTAATAATTGGAGCCAAATACAAACTGGAGTCCAGGTGACGCCAGATGGGCAGGGTATCAAAACCTTATTATGAAACACTAGAGGACACAAGCTGCTTCACAGTCTGGTGTCCTCGGGCTGCAAAGGCCTTTTTTGTGGACCTTTGGCCCATTCACTCTTTCTTTTGTTTTGTTTCCTGGTTGATACTTCACTGACTCCTCTCTCTCCCTCTCCCGCTTTTTCTCGTGCCATCTGTCTCACAATTCTGTCATGAAGTCAATACTGATGAGAAAAATTGCGAAGTTCATGTGCTTTCTACTGTGATTTTAAATCCCCAGCGTCACTGCTCGGGCAGGGGGTCGTTTCCTCATAAAAGGGGTTCAGGATGTGTCCACCCATCTAAGAGGAGTTACGAAACAATGAAAAATGATCATGGTCAGGCTCATCATTGCCTGGAAGGATGGGCAAGGCCAACATTTTTTTGCTTCTACAGCTTCCAGTCCAATATCTCATATTCAAGCTGCGAACACCTTGAGCGTTTGACCAACAATAAGCATGCATACTACAAGTGGGAAAAAAGGAATGTACAAAAATGTCTCTCTCAGGGAATGATAACCCATCTGGTCATGACTTTGAAAGCAAGCTGTGCTAATGGGTTCCCATTCTTTTGTACCCACCTGACTCTGAAACCTTTCTGCGGCCACTGTAGAAGCTATATAAATAAGAAATGTTGAAATGATCGCCCCTAGTAGCATATGGCGAGACCATCTCAGCGCTGTCATGTCTCCCAGGTCATCAATGTTGGCTTGAACGAAGTCCTTGGTGTTCCTCGGTACCAAGCAGAGGTAGCTGGAACTTCGTCCTGATGTCTTCGATCATGTCCCCCTTCTCACACTGGAAAGAAATGTCGCCGATTCGCCGAGATGTTTGACGTGACCCTTCCTCGTGCCAGCCATCTTGAGAATGGCATCGTTGCTCTCTGTGTGGGCTTCTGACATGGCCGCAGACACGCTTTGGAATGCCTCTTCATCCTCAGGGGACTCGTGCAAAACCAGTTTGGAATTCCATGCAGTTGAAACCCTAGGGATGATGGTCCCAGAAGTAACGGTTTACCACTGTCATTAATATTGGCATGAACTTGTCATTGAAACCATTTAGGCTCGATTCAGACGAAGCGAATCCGGCTCGGCTCGAGTCTTCTTTTCTTGAAAATGATCAAAGATGGATTTGGGTAAAGAACAGTAAAAGGTGATCCCTCGTTCGCACCAGACACACGTGCTGGAGTACTATTAATAAGAGGTTACGCGATGTAGTTCCCTATAATTCCGTATTTTCTATTGACAAACAAAATCGAGCTACCATAGATGGCAAACTAGATGGACTGATCGGCTGAACCGTGTAAGTGTCGCGCGCGTCAGCTGACCACTTTTGCCCCTCTTTTGAAACAGCCCAAGCTGACTGGTGCAGACTGACCATTGCCAGCGACCACATCTACTATGCCAGATCCCGGGTCGCTGATGTCAAACTAGAAGTCTTCTGGGCCTGCTTTAGTTATCCACATCCATGTAATAATGAGGCAGTGTATGCGCTACTCCTTTGCGGCATGCATAAAAAAGAGCTGCAAAACAGCCGAAGGAGAAACAGCTGCATGAGACGGTTTTTATCGGGCAGGTGGGTGGGAGCGGAACATTCTCTATAGTAAGTTGCCGATGCAGTGACCCTGGTGTAGAGATGTGTCGGGTTTCCGGATGGCGGACCGGGCCGGCTCTCGGATTCGGGGACTTCTGGTTGGGTGGACCTGAGGTACTTTATCACATTTTTACGCACATTAACTCTGAAGAAGCCACTCATTTCTTCACAAACGATGGCAGCGTTAACGAGTGCTTAATCATTCATTAGGTGTAGAATACCAAGGCCTGTTGGTTGAGACAAGCTGAAGACTGGCAGGTTTGCTCTTTGAGACACGCAGAAAAGCATCGCAAATCGATCAATCGAGGTTAGGCCAGGCTCCAAAAGTCCGAAGCTTGGCTTGAGCTGGACCAAGCTTGCATCCATCACTAATGTTTACCCAACGTCATGGCTTCATTTCTGCGTCCCACGTCCTTCTTCTCCCCGATCCGGAAGATGTCCTCGTCCCATCCTCATCCCGTCGAGGACAGCATCCGCCACAAGCTCTCCACGGCCTTCTTGCCCGAACACCTGCAAGTGTTGAACGAGTCTCACATGCACAACGTCCCCAAGGGCTCGGAGACGCACTTCAAGGTGCTCGTCGTCAGCGAGAAGTTCCAAGGGAAGCCTCTGCTCCAAAGGCACAGGTGACTTGAAGCACACAAACTTTTTAAATCTATACTCGCTTAATCTTTCAACATTGTAGACTCGTGAATCAGTGTTTAAGCGGGGAGCTCTCGTCTGGCGTCCACGCGCTCGCCATCGTCGCCAAGACGCCGGAGCAGTGGGCAGAGCTCAAGGACAAGACCCTGGAAGAGAGCCCGCCTTGCAGGGGGGGATTTGGAAAGTAGTTACAGTGTCTCCACATGTCAAAAATAGTGACTCGTTTCTATGTTATAACGAAAAGCAAATACATTGGTGTAGTGCTGTACTAAAGTCTAACACAGCGTACGGTTTAACCGCTTTCAAATACATATGTGACACGCACACAAGCATTGTTTACTCAAAAATTTCAGTCTTTAGAAACTCTTTAATCCTATGTGAAGCGCGAGGGCCCTATGTGCGTAATAGAGTTCAGGACATAACTAGGTGTTCAGATTTTGAAGGCCATGGGGTGAAAAGCACCCAACAGCTGGTACCACATGTTTGCACTCAGTGCCGTGACTTTGGAGTGTCATTTCACAAAGAGCAAAATGTCCTCTGTCAACAGTTTGTAGAACATAAGTTTGGCGTCTAGAAAGTACCAAAACAGGTCCACTTCAAATTTATCGCCGTGGTCACCAAGGCATAACTTTTCACTCAGTACTCTATTTGGAGCATGCCAAACCACCTCATAAAAGCCTCTTTGCATTCTACACCGATCATTTTCTCCTCACCTTTGTCATTGATCAAGAAAGTGGCTGTGTGACGCAGAAGAGTATTAAACTCCATCTGTTGCTGATACAGTACGACATTTGCGCTCATTTATTCATTCCAAAGGATGATGGACTGACAAATGTCCAAAAACGATCCTGGGAGTCACCTGAGCATGTTTCTGCAGCCTGCAAACTCACACTTTTCTATACATTTAACCCCCTAAAAATGCCAGTTTTCAAAATGTCAACTGTCACTGTGACCATGAGGCTTCACTGGAGTGATCATGTTCTGGCTGCCACAACTGGTGCTCAGACAACTTGAAGTGATATCCTTCTGTCCCTTTAAAGGACCATGGAGAGCATGAGGATGACCAAAGGGGGCAACAAATATAATCTGTCCCACACGTCCAAGGACAGGTTGTGTGGCCAAAGGGAGCTGCTAACCACAATCACACATGATCCTGAAGCAACTGTCATGTGTAAATCGATCCTTCTTAGCTTACAGAGCATTAACACTGTTGATGTGGCCCTTCTTTTGGACCAAGAAAAGTACAGCACTGTAGCGCTTGTTTTAACGGAGGGAGTGCACCTTGTCCTTATTGGAGGGCGTGACTTCACCTAACGAGTATCAAGATGGGACAAATGTCCTCTGGCATGAGTCAAGCTGTGTGACACTGAAAGTATTCAGTCCGCACTTTCCATGCTTCATATCCTTCAAACTACGGACCTCCCCCGGCAAATTGACTACCGCAACCCCGAGGGCAGTCGGACACTCTTGTAAGAGGCACACTTAAAGAGCCTGACGCCTAAAAGAGCTGAAACCCGAATTCCCGATTCAAGAGGTATGTAGTAAATCTATCACGGACATAAGAGCCAAAAAATTGCTCAGCACGGATATAAGAGACCAAATTTCTGTCACTGTTAATTTTGTTTCCTAAATTTCCTGCCATTCCCTAACAATTGAGTTAAATGAGGAGGAGGAAGAAAAGGATCCTCCGACAAACACGGGTTTGTTGACAAGGGCTGCCTGGACAACTTTCGGTGAGGGACGCCTGCGCCATGGCTACGAGGATCTGCCACTTCTCCACCCCTTTCTCCAGTTTGAAGATTCGTCCCACAAAAGTGTGACTAAAGCTGGAATGTCTCAGATAGAGATAGCTTCTTTGCTGTCAAATAGCTCAAAAGAGTCGTATCATGAAATCTTCACTTAAGAGCAAGTAAAGTAAATGTTGCGTCCTAAAGCAGTTAGTTGTCCCTCACTAAGGCTTTTAATTATGCAAATTGGCGCTCACAATGGTCGTCTTTGTGTCCATTTACCAATAATAATGGCTTCCTGGCCGATTTTAAGCACATTCCAGCCTTGTTTTCATCATTACGGATATAAGAGCAACACGCTTGAAAGAGCAATTCCAAAGTGGCTCTCATAAGCGTGTCCTACTGTGCCACTAGCTGTGTTTACTCAAAATTTCAGTCTTTTGAAACTTTTGAAAAATGTATACATTTGTCTTAACACACCTCGGACCCGCAAAAAGAACAATAACTCGACTTAGTTTTATTCAGTTCCACTCCTTAGTGTTTTTGACAGCGTGCCCCGCCCCTGAGATCCGCCCGCAGACGCATTGTCTTCTTAAACACAACCTCTCCTACTCTTAATGAAGATTGTGAACTGTTTAATCTGAGGGCAGAGCGGAAACTTTTCGTTGGCTTCATTTTCTCCAGCTTCTGTCCAGTCACCTTCGTCATGAAGCAGGAGAGCGACCCCAGCTTTTCTTTCACCGGCTACTTGGAGGCCACCACCATCCATGGCCTGCGGTACCTCTCGCCGCACCAGTTCAGGCCCCTGGAGCGCATTGTCTGGCTGTTCTTCATAGTGGCGCAGTTTGTGGTTTCGGGGTGGCTGATCCACCAGTCCTTCGTAACGTGGCGAGACACTCCAAAGGTAGGTGCATTTTTTCAAGGCTCTTATCGAGGAGCTTGTCAAGGAACATGTGGAATGGAAAGGTTGCCTCGGTGGATATCGTCAACTTTCACATGGTACCTTTCCCCGACGTGTCTGTCTGTGCCAAGGCCTCCACACAGTGGAGGGACGCGATCAACATGGCAATCGAGTTGGACACGGAGGACGAGGTATGTGCAACCATCATCGTCTTTATCACCAATGACAGCAGCAACGTCGCCATGTCTTTCAGATATTTACTGTATTCAACTCTTCGGCAGCTCTGAAGATGTTGGTGATGCAGTCAGTGACCGACTTGGCCTCGTTCGTCCTCCTCAGAGATAACAGCAAATCGGCCTTGAAAATGATCTCATATCCGTCTGAACAAAAAGACATAATCCTGAAAGATATCATGGAAACATTGTGTTCCGGGAAATCGGAAAATGCCCTCAGAAGTCTTGCCTCAGCCATTTTGACTTACACTAAGGGAGAGTTTTTATCCCTCTACCGACTCAGACTGCTGGATGAAGTTTGGGACGAGAAGCTGAAGGATGAGACATCAAGGAAGACCTTGTGGGAGTTGATGCTGACCGAGAACCTGACCAGCAACAACGAGTTAGACATCTGTGACATGGATCCGACCGACAAGAAAGCCATACGGACGATAGAGTACGTCTTGTCGAAGGCGCAGGAGATGCTAATCATGAATAAGCTGGAGAGGAGAGATTTGCTGGTGCTCGTTCTCCATGTCATGACCGCCCCGGAAGAAGAGCTGGCAACACGTGAGTTCACTTCATAACCCACGGTGACATAAGAAATATGGGTAGGGTTGTCGGGGTCAATCAGGACTGACTCCCTCATTTCTGAACTTGGACAGACTAACGTTGCCCTCTGAATCCAACATCTGGGCACGTCCCACACAATGGGCAAGTTGTGGTCATCGTCCACTTATCTGTCCTTGTCGTCGTAGACTCCATATACAAACTCAATCTGGGGTTGAGCGATATGAACCAATATGAGCAACCGATAGCGGTGCAGCCATATCTTGAACTCAGTCCAGATTCATCTCGACAACACAGTACTGTAGAGCATACATGGTCCGTCATGTGGTGTCACATTGGACAGAGCCAAAACGAGTGCTTGGAGAACAATGTGGCATTGATAAAACTTATTCCTGAGCACGATTCTATCTGTCTGGTAACCTTTTACGTCGACCACCGGCTCCAGACGCTTCCCAAGGTGGTCCTGACCTCCTCCTGCTCGATTCTGGCGCTGCTGTAAAGTGACAGACGCACCACTCACTGACGGACCCTCTGCACAGAGCTATGACAGAGCTGTTCTTTTTCTCAGTCATGTCAGAGCTTCTCAGGACTGCATCAAGGTCTTTCCAATATACGGGAGGGGGATACATGTACAACAGGAACGCCACTGCTAAAGACGACACCCCTGATCTGCATCTCCAGAACATTTATGATTATTGGACAAGACTGTCGAACAAAACCACTTTGTTCAAAGGACTTCCCATCCCAGTGGCGTTAAACTTGCTGGGCAGATCAAGTATCTAATTCCCTTAGTTTCAGTTGCTGCTTCCACCATTAACAAGATCCTTTATAGGGATAGACAGATCTTACACATTTTTTGAAGGTCCCGAGCCCAGACTTTACTACCCTCAGCATGCCTTGAATTATGGTCTTGAAGAATGGGGCCAAACCTACCGAAGATTTCACAAATGTTTAACAGGCGAAGCTCCTGTAGGATCCGCCGACTGCAATTACATGGACAGCTTCTTTCAGGAGTACAACAAACAGAACGGGTGCGTTAACGTGACTTTACCGTGATTATCGCCTAGCTGGAAGGCAATGCTCCCCCCCCCCTCCCATAGATCACGAGATGCCACCATGAAGCTGTCCCACCACGTCAGCATCCACAAGGCCTCCACCTCAACAGCGAATCCGTCTCTGGTGCCCCTTTGCTACTGGTCGGCCCAACAGCTGGGGCAGAACGTCACCTTCAAGACGACCAACACAACAATCAAAATGTGTGATCAGTTTGTCCAGCTGAACATCTTCGGAGGCTGTTTCCGGATGTCGTTCGAGTCCACCTTCGCCAATAGCATCGTGCCGTCGGACGGACTCCTTTTGGGTAATCACTTACAAATAGACCTCCGAACGCTAGTTAGGAAGAATGACTTTCTGCTTCATTGACATGGGGCTGGAGTCGCTCAGGCATAATGGCAATGAAGGCAACAAGCACATTTGTGCATTTTTAGAAAAACAGAAAAGAGGGAATACAAACTGTTTTACTTTGACATGAAAATCCTCAAAAACCATAATCTTTTCATCAGAAAATGAGCTCAGATTTGCTGCCAGTCTAGCCCTGAATGTCTGATACCAGTCCCGAAAATTTGAGGTCAATGAGAGACATTTTTAGTAAGCAACATTTTTGAAAAAGAAAAATTTTCTACTGTTCTGCAGAGCTATATTAATAACTGGGATTGGACAGCCGATGCAAAGGGTGGCACCAAAATTTGGAATTTAGGGTAACAGCATTGTGGGAACGACTCGATATCGTATCGATACTGAATATCGCTGTCGCAGAGATGTCTTGACTTGTCAGAACTCTGAAGAACAGTACTTCAACCTCTGCAATGTATCAAACATCTTTGCAATATCCGCAAGAGTATAATTTTGATAATCGATGCGGCATTAAACACATCTTATTAAATTTCCCGATATTTTGGCCTCGATATGGCGAATATCGCGATATCGATGAACTTGTGATATCGCGGAGTCTTACAACATAGAGAACCCGTCTCACTAAAATGAAATAGAACCTTTCTACTGATGATCGAGAAAGTGGCTTCCTCTACAAGTTATCGCTTAATTTCAAACAAACCACTTGATTCGGCCAAAACTTTTACCCAAGTTTCGATCTCTTCCAGTTCTAGATCAGGGTATCGGGGCAACCATGGACACCCCATGGATGGCCAAAGACAGCCAACTGGAAGTGTACATCCACCAAAATGTGGGAGGTTAAAGAGAGCACAAGCTCGTATCGAGGTAATGACTGCAGCAACGTTTCAGAGTGACTACCCAGACGTGCTGGACATCAGTTCGATGGGACTCCCCATCAAGTCAGGAACCGTGACCAACATTTACGTCGAAGCCTTCGTATTCAACTCGACTCAGCAATTCGATGACATGGCTATAGAGCAGAGATCCTGCCTCACCCATGAGGAGGCACATAACACGAAGCTTGTGCTCTTCGACTCATACAGGTCATTGGAAATGATCCTAAAACGTCATGTCAATGCTAGCACTTTTCTCCCTCTGCAGCTCTACCAAGTGCTTCATGGACTTAGGCCAGAAGTTCTTGGCCGACAAGTGCAACAACTCTCTCCCTGTCCAAACCAGCTCCCAATTGTCCGATCGTGGATTCCAGGCTGCCACTCTTAGTCAGTACCTGTGCTACACAAAGGCCATCCACAGCATGGAGAAAGTAAGCAGTTTCGAAACGTCCACCAGGCTATTATCTAACAATGAAACATTAATGATTTGTTACATAAGTCTGACCGGTCTGGCATGCTAATAATGCATGCATTAGTTCTATTCTGCCCAACCTGCCAGAGGACACCTGGCCGCAATCTTCTCTTCATCCCTCCTTCTGTCATAGACAACGAGCAGTCTAAGCTGATTTGGTGCTTAGTGATCACCACCAGCAGCCCGATCTATTGGTTAAGCCATTAGAGAACGGAAGACCCTCCCTGAGAAACGATCACGGCAGATTTGGCCAAAAGAACAGAGTTGCCAATATGGACAGTCCTCGGCGTAAAGATTAGCCATGGGCATGACCACACCTCATGCGCTACACTCAGACATTTTGATGTGGAACATGTAGCTATGATACTCAGGCACAATGTTCAGTTTTTTTACCCCAAGTCACAGAACCTCCGAGGCGCATTTTCCCCTTGTCGGGTCACACGAGCAGAGCATAAAACCAAGCAAAAATCCCTGTCTTGCTCTGGTGCATCTGCTTTGTTTTGCTGGCTGCTGCTACCCCTCTTGGTAAAACTGATCAGTTTTACCCCTGAAATTAGAAGCCCTCTCTACTTTTCACCCCACTGGGTAAAACCTGGGAGATTTTGTGACTTGGGGTAAAAAAAACCGCACAGGGGTTTTACCCCCTTTTTTCCCCTCTCCAAGCTACATGTGACCGGAGCTTTAAGGTGATGCATCTCATTTCTGGCTCAGCCCCTCTTTTGTGCTCATGCGCACAAAGAAGGGGCTGAAGACTTCTTCACTATGGCTTAACATTCGAGAATGAAAGATAGTATAGAGGGAAGACCCTCTGCCAGGTGCGCCTGTTGGTCAGGGCAACAGTGCACAAAGTGTGCCAAAGAAAGTGTGCCAACTAAGGTGA